>Ga0335084_10003049_pt1 | contig 16301 bp, 17 predicted proteins | sample Lox_Sample_44_FD_206721 | JGI IMG/M metagenome (GOLD analysis project Ga0335084, IMG submission 206721) | Soil microbial communities from Loxahatchee National Wildlife Refuge, Florida, United States - Lox_Sample_4.4 | ecosystem: Environmental > Terrestrial > Soil > Wetlands | place: USA... | reverse complement strand
ACTGACCCGCCGCCCATACGACCGAACTCAGGACTGCCAGCAAAAGAGCCAAGGCGACGATCGGGGTGATTCGCTTCATGGCTCCGAAGGTAATTCACGCGCCCCAGGATGAAAAGCGTGGAAACGGATGCCCCTCGCCCGGATCGCTGCGGCGGTCGCCGCCGCCGGGCGGTGCCTCAGGCGCCTTCGTGCGGATACGCGACGCCGACGGCGGCGCGCCATTGATCGAGCGCCGCCATATTGCCCAGCGTGTCAGCCAAGGTCATCGGCGGCGCCTCCACTTGTCCGGCGGCCAGGGCCGCGGCAAAGCTGTCCGCCTCGAGCGCGAAGAGCGGCGGCGCCGTGATCAGGATTTCCTGCGGCACGACCGCACCCCGGCGGTGCAGGGCAATCGTCGCCGTGCCCCCGTCGCGGCAGGGTGCCCACGGCACGGGGACGTGCAGCCAGCCCTCGGTCCCGTAGATCCGTGCGGAGTTATCCTGATCGAGCCCGATCCCGCAGGCCACCTGCGCCACGAGGCCGCTGGCGAAATTCAGCGTGGCCGCGGCATAGACGTCGACGCCCGTCTCCGGATGCAGCCACCCGGCGCCGGTCACGCTCACGGGATCGGCGAACGGCTGCCCGTCCGCCGCGCCCGCCACCAACCGCGCCAGCGACACCGGATAGCAGCCGACGTCCAGGATGCCCCCGCCGCCCAGCGCCCGGTCCCACAGGCGGGCGCCCGCCTCGAAGGCGCGCTGAAAACCGAAGGTCGCCTGCACGAGGCCGACGCGGCCGAGGCTGCCGCTACGCACCAGTTCGACCACCTTCGCCGTCTGCGGGTGGCAACGGTACATGAACGCCTCCATGAGCAGCACTCGCCGGGCGCGCGCCGCCCCGACCACCCGCACCGCCGCGGCATGGTTCAAGGTGAGCGGCTTCTCGCAGAGCACCGGCTTGCCCGCCTCCACCGCCCGGATCACCCATTCCGCATGCAGCGGATGCGGCGTAGCGACGTACACCGCCTGAACCGCGGGATCGGCGAGCAAGGCCGCATAGGAGCCGTGAGCCCGCGGCACGCCGAATTCGCGGGCAAAACGATCCGCGGACGCTTGGTCGCGGCTCCCGACCGCGACCAGTTGTCCGCTCTGCGAGGCCGCGAGGCCGCGCGCGAAGATTCCGGCGATGCGGCCGGTGGCGAGGATGCCCCAGGAGAGTTTTGCCGCCATGACGGGAGGACCCGAGGCCACGAATGAACCGGCTTGCGCCCGGAAAGCGAGCCATCTCGCTCGTTTGGCGGCGCCGCCCGCCAGGCGGCGGCGCGGCGCGCCACTTTCCGGCATTGTCAGCCGGCTGCCGCTGTCTAATAGGTTCCCCCGAGACATGTGGCGGCTGACGCGAATTCCCGCGCCCGGCACCCGCCGCAGCGTCTCCTGTCCAAGAAGGGAGTCATCATGTCGAAGGCCAAAGTCATCGCGTTCGTCAACATGAAGGGCGGCGTGGGCAAGACCACGTGCGCCGTCAACGTCGCCGCCTATCTGGCGCGGGACCACCAGAAGAAGGTGCTGCTGGTCGATCTCGATCCGCAGACCAACGCCTCGCTGAGCCTCATGTCGGAGGATGCCTGGCTGCGGTGGGCCGAGGCCCATGGCACCATGGCCGAGTTGCTTGAGGTCGAGGGCCGCCGCCGGCCGGAGGAGGCGGTGAAACTCGCCGATTGCATCGTGCGCGGCGTGCGGCCGGAACTGCCCACGCTCGATCTGCTGCCCAGCCACCTGAAGCTCACCTTCGTGGATCTGGACCTCGCCGCCCGCCCGGGCCGCGAGCGCATTTTCGCGCGCAAGCTTGAGCGAGTGCTGCCGGAGTACGACCTCGTCATCTGCGACTGCCCGCCGAACCTGCAGACGGCCACGCAGAACGCCCTCTACGCGAGCGACCACTACGTCGTCCCGATGCAGCCCGATTACCTTTCCTCGATCGGCCTGGGGCTGCTGCAGGACCGACTCACCTACCTGCGCAAGGAGCTCGAGTTTCGCATCAGCTGCCTCGGCGTCATCTTCGCCCGCGTGCGGCGGCATGTCGCCTTTCACCAGGAGACGATGCAGCGCCTGCCGCGCACGCCGGAATTCCGCCGCCTGCACTTCTTCCGGACGTTCATTCCCGAGAACATCACCCTCAGCGAGGCGCCGATGGAGGCCAAGCCGGTCGCCCTCTATGACAGTGGCGCGCCCGGCGCCGAGGCCTTCCGCGAGCTGGCCGCCGAATTGCTCGCGCGGCTGGACCGGCGCTGAGACGCCGCCCTCCCACCTAGCTCTTCGCCGTCAGCTCGTCATACACGACGCCCAGGTTGCCCGAGAGGCGGTTGGGCGGCGGGGTGTGGAAATCGGGAAAGCCGGGAAGATTGTCGAGCGCGATGATGGCGTCCCGGCTCCGGCCGGCGGCGAGGCCCTTCTGCACGTGGTCGAGCAGCGCGGTGAACAGGTCGCGCATCACGAGGAGATCGTCCCGCGTGCCGGTGACGCCGAACTTCGGATTGCCATGCCCGAAGATGTAGATCGCGTCCGCCGGAAAAGTGCGGTGCACCTCCTCCAGGCGCGCCACCCAGCCGCGCACGCTCGCGCCACCCGGCCGGTCGATGAACGGATAGAGGCGATTGAAGACCAGGTCGCCCATGTGCACGACGTTGGCCCGCTCGAACAGGATCACCGCGTCGCCGCCCGTGTGCGCGGGGCCGAAATATTGGGCGGTGACGACCTCGTCGCCGCAATCGTGGCGCCACACGTCGGCGAACGTGGTGTCGGCAAAAACCTGCTTGTCGACCTCGCCGGCTTTCTCCGCCGCCGCGAACTGCAGCTTCGGCACGTTGGCCTGCGCCACGATCGTTTTCGTTGCCGGCCGGAAAACAGGATTGCCGCTCGTGTGATCGGCATGATGGTGCGTGTTGATGACGGCATCGAGCTGGCGGCGCTCGCGCCCCGGCAGCCCGGCGAGGCAGGCCGCCGCCGTATCGGGAAATTGCGTGTCGACGATCACCAGGGCGGCGGGCGAGGCCAGCCAGCCGATGGTGCCGCCGCGCCCGGTGAAAATCCCGGTGCCGCGGCGGAGCGGGGTGAACTGGGTCACCGGCGGGCCCGGCGGGGTCCGGGCCGGGGCCGGGCCGGCGGGCGGCGGACTGGAGGTGGCCGGCGCCGCGGCGCGCAGCAGGGAACGGGAACACCACGCGGCGGCGGCCAGCCCGGCGGAGCGAACGAGGAAGGTGCGGCGGTTCATGGCGTTATCCTAGCCGGGCGCGCGCCGGAATAAACAGGAAAGAATCCCTGTAACCTTTGCCCGGCCAACCGGTTTAACCCCGCAGCCAGCATGTTCCCTCCCGCCCGTGACCGCCGAAGCCCTGCCACAATTGCGTGTTCAATCCTCTCCGCTCGTGGTTGAATCGCCCACCTCAGACGTGGACACCTTTTCCGATCACGAACTCATGATCGCGGTGCGCGCCGGCGAGATCGACAAGCTTGGCGAGCTCTTTGAACGTCATCACCGCCCGCTCTACGGCTTCTTCGTGCGGCACACCGGCGACCGCACCACCAGCGAGGACCTCGTCCAGCTCGTGTTCTACCGCATCCTGAAATACCGCCACACCTACCGCGACGAGGGCAAGTTCTCGGCCTGGATCTACCATCTCGCCCGCAAGGTGGCCGCCGATCATTTCCGCCGCCGCAGCACCGCGCCCGTGGCCACCGACCCGGACGATCTGCACGCCGTGCCCGACCACGCTCCCCACGCGGCGGAGCGCGCCGCCGCGGCCGACGACACCGCCCGCCTGCATGCCGCCCTGGCGGCGCTGGATCCCGAGCAGCGCGAACTGCTCGTGCTCGCGCGCTTCCAGCGCCTGAAGCACGAGGAACTCGCCCGCCTCTTCGACACCTCGGTCGGCGCCGTGAAGGTGCGCGTGCACCGCGCCCTCAAGAACCTCCGCGACGTCTATTTCAAACTCTCCCACGAACAGCCCGCCTGACACCGCCCCGCCCACCTTCACTTTCACCCTCCCTTGCCATGAACTGCGAACGCATCCAGGAAAGCTTCCTCGACTACCAGGACGGCCGGCTCTCGCCCGCCGAGGCCGCCGCGGTGCGCGACCATCTCAAGACCTGCCTCGAGTGCCAGCGCGAATGGGCCGGCCTGCAGGAGATCTCCCTCAAGCTCGACCGCCTGCCGCCCGTCGACCCCAGCCCCCGGTTGCGCACGCAATTCTACGCCATGCTCGAAACCCACCGGCGCGCCGCCGATTCCCGCAGTCCGTTCGTGCTCGTGCGCAGCCGCCTCGACCGCTTCTTCACCCGCCTGCTGCCCGCGCGTCCCGCCCTCCAGTTCGCATTCGCCTGCAGCCTGCTCGTCGCCGGGCTCCTCCTGGGCGCGCGCTACTTCCGGCCGGCGGCCGCGGATCCCGCGGTCTCCCGCGAACTGGCCGACCTCCGCGCCAAGGTGGAGACGATGGACAAGCTCGTGAGCTCCTCGCTGCAACGGGAGCCGACCGGCGAACGCCTGCGCACCGTGCTCGCCTCCACCTCGCTCAAGGACTCGGGGCCGGCCGTGGTCAACGGCCTCCTCACCACGCTCGCGTTTGATCCCAGCGTGAATGTGCGCTTGTCCGCGCTCGAGGCGCTCTATCCCCATGCCGACCAGGGGGCCGTGCGCTCGGCCGTGGCCTCCGCACTCCCGCGCGAACCCTCGCCGCTCGTGCAGGTCGCCATGATCGATTTCCTGGCCACCACCCGCGATCCCGCCGCCGTCTCCACACTGGAGGATGTCAGTCGCACCGCCACCTACGACCAGACGGTCCGCACCGCCGCCCGCCGCGCCCTCGCGCAGCTCTGACGCCTCCCGAGCCCTTCCCCGCCTGCATCACTTCGTTCCACCGCCAGCTCCAACTACATCCCCTATGCCCATGAAAGCCAACCTCCGCCTCCTCACCTGCCTGCTCAGTCTGCTCGCGATCGGCCTGGCCGCCCGCGCGGCTGACCAGGCGCCCGCGGCCGCCGAGGACGACGCCGCCGTGTCGCCCACCGTCCTCAAGTTCAGTGACCCGGCCAAACCCGGCAAGATCCGCCTGCACGTCATGTGGGGCGATGTCACCGTCACCGGCGCCGACACGCCCGAGGTCACCATCGCGTCCAACATCAAGAACAAAAACGTGCCCGAAAAGCGCGCCGACGGCCTCCGGCGCCTCGATTCGGAGGTCACCTACTCCGCCGAGGAAAAGGACAACGTCATCACCGTCGAACTGGGTGGCGAGGGTCCCTTCCCGACGGACGGCGACGCCACGCTCACCATCACCGCACCCCGCGCCACCTCCGTCGTGATCGAGAATTCGCTCGGCGGCGATGTCACGGTTAAGAATCTTGCGGGCGACTCCGAAATCCGCTGCCTCAACGGTGAGGTCCACCTCAATCAGATCTCCGGCGCGGCGCTGGTCGAGACCATGAACGGCGAGATCCACGCCGCCTTTGCCAAGGTGCCCGAGGGCAAGCCGCTCTCCTTCACCTCGATGAACGGCGAGGTCAGCGTGCTCATTCCGGCCGACACCAAGGCGAACGTGCGGCTGCGCACCCAGAACGGCGCGGTCTACACGGATTTCGACGAAAAGGCGTTGGTGACCCGGACCGAGGCCGCCCACGGCCGGATCTCCACCCACATCCGCATCAATACCGGCCATCCCTCCGGCAAGTCCAAGTCGGAGAGCATGACGGACAGCGACTGGCACGCCGAAGTCCGCGACGCCGTGCGGGAAGCCGCGCGGGCCGGCGCCGAAGCCGCCCGCGAGGCGGCGGAAGCGGCGCGCGCAGCAGTCGACGCCGCGCGGGAAGGCATTGCCGAAGCCCACGCGAACGCCATCCCGGCCATCCCGCCGATACCTCCCATGCCCCACGTGATGCCGTCCGTCTCCGGCGGCAAGGTCGTGAGCGGCACGCTCAACGGCGGCGGCCCCGAAATCCAGATCGCCACGATGAACGGCTCCATCACCCTGCGCAAAGCGCAGCCGTGACACCCGCCTCCGCTTCCCTCGCGCCCGTCCGCGGCGGGCACCGCCAGCCTGAACCCATCCGCGGCTTCCTGAACATGTCAACCCATGGTTGACATGTTCATTATTTCCGGGGGCGCGCGGAAACTTCCGCTGCGGTCCCGGGTCGGAAGAGGACGCCCATGAAATGCCTGCTGCCACCGACTGCCCGCCGACTCTGGCGCGAATGGCTGCGCCCGCTGGCCCTGGCGGCCGCGGTTGTCCTGCCGCTCAAGTCCTCGCTCGTCGAATGGAATTACATTCCGTCGGCCTCGATGGTTCCCTCGCTCCTGCCCGGCGATCTCGTGTGGGTGAACAAGCTCGCCTACGACCTGAAGGTGCCGTTCACCACCTGGCACCTCGCCCAATGGGGCGCTCCGCAGCGCGGCGAGGTGGCGGTCTTCTACTCGCCCGCTGACGGGACGCGGCTGGTCAAGCGCGTCATCGGGCTGCCGGGCGACGTCATTGAGTCGCGCCAGGACCACCTGTATGTCAACGGTGCGCCGGTCGCCTACACCGCGTCGTCCGCCGGGCGAGAAATCGCCGGCGCCGGAGTCATCGTGGCCGAGGAGGACCTGCCCGGCCGGAAGCATCCGGTGATGATCCAACTCCAGCGTCCGGCCCTGCGGACCTTCGGACCCGTCCGCGTTCCGCCCGGCTGCTACTTTATGATGGGGGACAACCGCGACGACAGCCACGACTCGCGTTACTTCGGCTGCGTGCCGCGCCAACGCATCATCGGACGAACCGCGACCGTCCTCGCCTCGGCGGACCCGGCGCACGGGCTCCGCCCGCGCGGCGACCGCCTCCTGCGCGCGATTCCCTGAGCCGGCGGCCGCCGCGCCCGCCGGCGTCCTACTCCGTTTCGCTGAACGCGAAGAGCGTGGTGACCATCAGCCCGGCTTCCACCAGCCGGCGCGAGCCGCCGAGCTCGGGTAGATCGATGATGGCCACGATGCCCACGACCTCCCCGTGGAGCGCGCGGAAGAGCTTCGTCGCCGCCAGCAGCGTGCCGCCGGTCGCGATCAAGTCGTCCACGATGATCACGCGGTCGCCGGGCTGGCAGGCGTCCGCGTGCACCTCGATGGTGGCGGTGCCGTATTCCAGCGAGTAGTTCGCCGCCACGGTCTCGTAGGGCAGCTTGCCCTTTTTGCGCACGAGGACGAACGGTTTGCCGAGTTTGTAGGCGAGCACCCCGCCCAGGATGAAGCCGCGGGCGTCCACGGCCGCTACAATGTCCGCCCGCAGCGGTGCGGCGGCGGCGGCCAGGGCATCGACGGTGGCGCGAAACGCCGCGGCATCCTGGAAAAGCGTGGTGACGTCGCGAAAGTTCACGCCCGGCTTGGGCCAGTCACGGATGGTGCGGATCTTGGATTTGAGGGTGGCGGCGTCCATGTCAGTCCTTCGCCCGGAGATATTGCACGGGCCAGGCAACGGTGGCGCCGAGCACCCGGGCCGCGTGCAGCGGCCAGTAAGGATCGCGCAAAAACTGGCGGGCAAGCAAAATCACATCGGCCCGGCCGTCGGCCACAATGCGCTCCGCCTGCTCCGGCAGCGTGATGAACCCCACCGCGCCCGTGGCCAGCCCCGCCTCGCGGCGCACCGCCTCCGCAAACGGCACCTGGAAACCCGGCCCGCCGGGGATCTTTGCCCGCGGCAGCGTGCCGCCGGAGGAGCAGTCGAACAAGTCGACGCCGCGCGGCTTCAGCGCGCGGGCTAGGGCCACCGTCTGCGGCGGGTCCCAGCCGCCGGTCTCCGTCCAGTCGGTGGCCGAGATCCGCACCCACAGCGGCAGGCTTTCCGGCCAGACGGCGCGCACGGCGTCGACCACTTCGGCGACAAGGCGAATGCGGTGTTCAAACGATCCGCCGTAGCCGTCCGTGCGATGGTTGCTCAAGGGCGAGAGGAACTGGTTGAGCAGGTAGCCGTGCGCCGCGTGCAATTCGACGATCTCAAAGCCGGCGGCACGTGCGCGCCTTGCCGCCGCGGCGAAGGCCCGGACGATTTCCGCGACGCCCGTCGCGTCGAGTTCCTGCGGCACCGGGTGATCCTCGGCGAACGGCACGGCGCTGGGCGCGACCACCGGCCAGCCGCCCTCCGCCGGCGCCACGGGGCGGCCGCCCTGCCAAGGCCGCGCCGTGCTGGCCTTGCGGCCGGCGTGCGCGAGCTGGATCGCCGGCACCGCCCCCTGATCCCGAATGAACTTCGCCACCCGCGCCAGCGGCTCCAGGTGGGCGTCCAACCAGAGGCCGAGGTCGTGCGGGGAGATCCGGCCGCGCGCCTCCACCGCCGTCGCCTCGGCCATGACGACGGCGGCGCCGCCCACCGCGCGCGTCCCCAAGTGGACGAGATGCCAGTCGGTCGCGAAGCCGTCCTGGCACGAATACTGGCACATGGGCGACACCACGATGCGGTTGCGCAGCGTGACCCCGCGCTGCGCCAGCGGCGAGAAGAGGACGGACATGGCGCCCACCGTTGGCCGAATCCACGCCGGGGCAAGCGGGAAGCGGACCACGGGAGCGCGCGCTCCACGGGCGGGCCGGTGCGGGCCAGCCCCGCGCAACCCTCGGCGCGACGGCCCGCGCCCGCGCGGCCGTCGCCACGCAACATGTCAACCATTGGTTGACATGTAGGCCGGCGCATCCTCGGCGTTGACGCGTCTGAATCCGCGCGGCCTCGAGCCGCGGCGCGAGGCCCGGCTCCTACCAGATCTTGGCCCGCTGTTCGGGCGAACGCCACATCGGGTCGCCTTCCTTGATGCCAAAGGCGGCGTAGAACTCGGGCAGGTTGACCAACGGCCCGAAGGCGCGGAACTGGCCGGGCGAATGCGGATTGCTCATCACCTGGCGGCGCAGGGCGTCGTCGCGAAACTGCGTGCGCCAGAGTTGCGCAAAGGCCAGGAAGAAGCGCTGCTCGGCGGTCAAACCGTCGATCTTGGGCGGCGGCGGCTTGCCGGCCAGCGAGCGTTCGAAGGCATCGTAGGCGATGGTCACGCCGCCGAGATCGGCAATGTTCTCGCCGAGCGTGAGCTCCCCGTTGACCTTCAGGCCCGGCAGCGCCTCGAACTGGTTGTACTCGTCCACGACCTTCTGCGCGCGGGCCTTGAACTGGGCGGCGTCCGCCTCGGTCCACCAGTCGGCGAGATTGCCGTCCGCGTCGTAGAGCCGGCCCCGGTCGTCGAAGCCGTGCGTGATTTCGTGGCCGATGACCACGCCGATGCCGCCGTAGTTGACCGCATCGTCGAGCGCGGGATCGAAGAACGGCGGCTGGAGAATGCCGGCCAGGAACACGATCTGGTTGGCGGTGGACTGGAAGTAGGCGTTCACCACCTGGGGCGGCAGGCCGAACTCGTCCCGGTCCACCTTGCGCCCGATCAAGCCGAGCTGGCGTTGCACCTCGAACCGGCCGGCGCGGTCGAGATTCTCGAAGAAACCGTCGCGGTGGAGGGTGAGCGCGGAGTAGTCGCGCCATTTCGGCGGATAGCCGATGAGCGCCCGGAAGCGGGCGAATTTCGCCAGCGCCTTCGCGCGGGTGGGCGCGCTCATCCAGTCCACCTGTTCGAGATGCGCCTTCATCGACGCCTCCACGTTGGCGACCAGGGCGGCGAGGCGCGCCCGCACCTCGGGCGGGAAGTAGCGGTCGACGTACAGCCGGCCGACCGCCTGCCCGATCTCGGCGTCGAGCAGCCGGGCCATCCGCTGCCAGCGGGGCTCCATCACCGGCACGCCGTTGAGCACCGTCCCGTTGAAGCGAAAGCTCTCGTCCGCCAACGCCGCGGACAGGTACGGCGCGGCGTCGGAGACAACGCGCCAGCGGAGATAAACCTTCCAATCATCGAGCGGCCTCTGTTGGAGCATGCGGCCGACGGCCGCGAAGAAATCGGGCTGGCGGACGATGATCTCCCGCGCCTGCGCCGGATAGTTGATGGCAGCAAGATAGGTCTTCACCGGAAAGCCCGGACTCGCGGCCGCCAGCGTGTCGACGGTCATCTTGTGGTAGTTCGCGATCGGATCACGCAATTCCACCGGCGTCTTGGAGATCTCGGCGAGCGCGCGCTCCAGCGCGAAGGCAGTGGCGGCGTGGGCCCGCGCGGCCTCGGCCGATTCGCCGGTGCGCATCAGCAGCTTCGCCATGTGATCGAGGTAGGCGGCGCGATGCTTTTCGAAGCGCGGATCGAAGTAGTAGTCGCGCGATGGCAGGCCCAAGCCGCCTTGGGAGAGGATCAGGATGTAGGTGTCGCTCCGTTTGTCGTCTGGCTGCACGCCGCGGCTGAACAGCGGCAGGCTCGGGGCGACAAACGCACCGCTCGGGTTGAACGGCGGGGGCACGAGCCGAGAATGCAGCGCGGCAATCACTTTAAACAGATCGTCCACCGAGGCGACGGCATCGACCCGCGCGAGATCGGCCGCCACCGGCTTCAGGCCGGCCGCCTCGATCGCGGCGGTATCCATCGCCGTGGCATAAAAATCGCCCACCTTCTGCGCGAGCGAGCCGGCTTCGCCGGGATGCGTGGCGGCGTCCTCCAGCACGCGGCGGATGAGAAACCGGTTGCGCTCGTCCAGTTGGTTGAAGCTGCCCCACATCGCCTTGTCGGCGGGAATCTCCGTGGTCTGGTACCAGCGGCCGGCCGCGTAGCGGCCAAAATCGACCCGCGGATCGACCGTCGGGTCCATGTACGCCGCGTTGAAACTCGGCGCCGGCGGCTCGATGTCGTCGGCGGCCGCCAGGCGCGGCAGCACGCACGGGCTGAGGGTGAGCGCCAGCACGGGCGCGGGAGACAGCAGTCGGTGAAAACGCATGACCTGAGCGTCCCCCACCGCGCGCGGCGGCGCAACGGCAAAGCTCAACCCCCGCCCCGGAGCGGGGTCCCGATCCGCCGCCTCACCGCGGCCGCTTGAGCGCGAAATGGTCGGTGGTGCGGCAGTACAGCTCGCCGCTCATCCGCCCGATCAGGTCGATCTTGGCGGGATCAACCCGGCCGTCGGCGCCCAGCACCGCGTCGCTGACGTGCACCAGGTGAATGCGGCCGAAGACGACGTTCGCCGCGAGCGGCCCCTCGCCGATGTCGACGATCTGGTGCAGCGTGCATTCGAAGGCCACCGGCGCCGCCGCCACCCGCGGCGGGCGCACCCGCACGGATGGGGTCGACGCGATGCCGCACTTTTCGAATTCGCTTTCGCCATAGGGCAGCGTGGCCGCGGTCGCGTTCATCGGCTCCGCCAGCGCGTACGGCACGACGTTGACCACAAACTCCGGCACCTCCCGGATGTTGCGCACGGTGTCCTTGGGCTGTCCGTCCCGGTTGTTCACCGGCACGAACATCAGCGTCGGCGGGTTCGAGGTGACGCCCTGGAAGAAGCTGAACGGCGCCAGGTTGGTGCGGCCCGCGGCGGAAATGGTGGAGACCCACGCGATCGGGCGCGGTGCGATGACGCTGGTCATCCAGCCATAGACCTCGCGGGCGGGAAGCTTGGCGAAATCGAGGAGCATGAAACCAGCAGCGATGACCGGCGCCCGAGGGCGAGTCAAATCCTCATCCTCAGCGTCGCGCTCCAGCCGACATCACCACCCTCCCGGCGCGCGTCGCGGCATGCTCTCGCGTCGCTCGGATCGCGCTGCTGCTCATTTGGGACCCGGACCGGACGCCTTGCCCGTCTCGGCGGCGACCCGGAGCCCGGCGAGATTCCGGTGAAACACCTTTCCCATCATCGGCTTCAACACCAGGCCCAGCCACCGCCGCAGCGGGTTGGCCCCAAGGTTGACGCTGTCGAACCACATGACGAGCGTCGCGCCGCCGCCGACCGATTCGAACTCGATGTTGCCGCGCACCACGATCGGCCGGTCCTTCATGCGCATTTCGTAGCGGATGAATTGGTCCGGTTTGGCGTCGCTGATCGTGAGCGTCCCGTCGCCCAGCTTTTTCGCCGTCCAGCTCATCGCCGCGCCCAGACCGGATTCGGGGCCGGAGTAGCTATACTCCAGTGAGGGGTCCTCCCGCTTGTTCCACATGGTCCAGTCGGGCCAGGTCTTGAGATTGGCGACCCACGGGAAGATCGCGTCCGCCGGTTTGTCGATGCCGATGTCGCGCTGGATGGTGATTTCGCGGGGTAACAGCCAGCCGACGACCACCAGGAGCACCACGAGTCCGAGCACAAGGAGTAGAATCGTCAGGAGCATGGCCGGAGGCTAGCGTGCCGCCCGGCGCATTCCAAGCCTGCGCTGTCACGCCCCGCGCGCGGCGCGCTTCTCGCACATGAGCGCGAAGATATTCCGGGCCGGGTCGCGGTATTCCGCGATCCATAGCTCGTGATCAGGCATCCTGGCCACGAGTTGCGGGGATTGCTCGCACGGCACGCCGCGCGCGGCGAGCGCCTGATGGGCGCCGTCGAGATCGCCGACCGTGAAGTAGAGGATCGACGCCGGATGGTCGAGTTCCGCAATCTCGGGCGGACTGAACATCAGCCGCACCCCGCCACAATCCATGAAGGCGAGGCGTTCGTTGACGGTGAAGAGGGGCTTGAGGCCGAGCACGTCCCGGTAGAACGCGACGGAAACCGCCACATCGCGGGCCAGGACGGCGATCTGCGCGATCCGGCCGACGGTCACTGCAGGGGTCGGGGTGGAAGCAGGCATGCCCCACCCTAGCAACCTCCAGTCCACCGGCAAATCCCAGCCCGATTTCGACCCGGCCTGCGGGCGCACCCACGGTTGCGCCGCGCTCAATCGCGGGCAAAGTGCGGTCATGCTTTCCCGCGCCCGCCTTGGCTGCCTCGCCCTGCTTGCTTCCGTTTGGGTTCGCGCCACCGGACCGGAGGCGACTCCCGTCGCGGACGGGCTCTACGCCGAATTCACCACGCCTCGGGGCGTGATCGTCGCCGAATTGTACGACCGGCAGGCGCCGCTGGCGGTCACGAGCTTTGTCGGCCTCGCCGAGGGCACGCTGGGCCCCGCGCCGCGCAAGCCGTTTTTCAACGGCCTCACCTTTCATCGGGTGGTGCCGGACTTCGTCGCGCAGGGCGGCGATCCGCTCGGCACCGGGGAGGGCGGCCCGGGTTACACGTTCCCCGACGAATTCGCGCCCGGCCTGCATCACGAGGCGGCCGGCGTGCTTTCCCTGGCCAACGACGGCCCGGATACAAATGGCTCACAGTTCTTCTTCACCCTGCGCGAAACCAACCGGCTCAACTACCTGCACACCGTCTTCGGCCGCGTGGTGTGCGGGCTCGACGTGCTCGCCCGGATCGTGCAGGGCGACGCCATGCAGGTGCGGATTCTGCGCATCGGCGTCCGCGCGCAGGGGTTCCGCGCCGACGACCAGGCCTTCGCCGCCCTGCTCGCGGCGACACCCAAGTACGCCGGCCAACCCGCACCCGGACCCACGGCGCCTTTTGACGACCCCGACCACCTGCTGCCCGCCGACCCGCCGCGCGCAAAGAACTTCAACTACAAGCTGGCCAACTTCGAGCGCGCCACCGGTCTCCGCCTCGCCGCCCGCGTCTTTCGCACGTTCCAGCCCGAGGCCGCGGGGCAGACCGTCAACGCCTTCCGGGGCGAGCTGGCGCACCGGCTCGGCGTAGATAAGCGCGGCGCGCTCGCGCTCTATTTCGCCGATCGCGACCTCTGGACGCTCTGGATTGGCGACGAACAGCTCCCTGTCTTCAATCCCGCCGGGCTCAAACTGCATGCCCGCAAGCTGGAATTCATCGCCGCCGCCCGGAGCCGCGCCAGCGAGGCCCAGGCCTACGCGCAGCGGATCAACGGGCCCGACCATCCGCTGACTGACGGCCAGAGGCTCAAGCTCTTCACCGACGAGATCCTCGACGGCCTGATTTCCCTCTTCGAGCCCAAGCCCGCCGCGCCGCCGCCCTAGTGCGGTTTGAATTAGGGTGTAGTCGTAGCATGTCATTGCGAGGAGCCCCGCCGCAGCGGCGGGGCGACGAAGCAATCCAGCTGGATCGCCGCGGCGCGCTTTGCGCACCTCGCGATGACAAAGCGGTAAAGAAGCGGCTACAGTTCAATTCAACCCGCCCTAGTGCCGCCGGCGGTTCAAGTGGGCCAGGAGGAGCGTGAAGAAGAAGAGCACGAGATTCTGGAGCGGCAGCTGCAGCGGTGTGGGGAGCGCATAGATGATGGCCACCGCCGGCACCCACACCCCGAGGTTGGCGATCATCGTCGGCAGCACGCTGCGCACGTACCAGCCGGGCGCGCGGAAATCCGCCCCGACCGCCCGCAGGTCGAAGTTCATCGCGTTCCATTTGTAGACCAGCACGGTGAGCGGCACCGCAAACGCCGGACAGTAGACGAACTGGTCCAACAAGGCCTTCGTCGCGATCGTGGCGGCGTCGTGGCCCGGACCCACCATGTACGCGAGGAGGCGGTACCAGATCTCGATCTCCAGGCCCTTGTAGCCCCAGAAGACCGTCAGCAGCAGCCCCTGCCTCCCCCCGTACTGGCTGCGCGAAAGCGGATTCGCCCGCAGGTAGAAGAACGGCAGCACTCCGCCGAAGAGGCCGGTGGACATAATGCCGAACGCCAAACCCGTCCGCGCCCGGAACGCCAGGAGGTGCTCGAAAACCCCCCGCGTGGGCGCATGATGGTAGTAGGCGAGCACCACCGCGAGAGCCACGACCTGCAACACGAGGCCCGGCACCAGGTTGGCGCGGGCCCCACGCAGGCCGGCCTGCCAGGGAGGTTCCCGAAAAGGGGCAACGGACGACATGAAACCGGCGAGCTTCCCATGGCGCCCCACGGCGCGCCAGCGCGAAATGCGCCCCGCCACACCCTGGCCGGTGCGAGAGCTGCCCGGAATTCATGAGGGCTGCCCGTGCCGGGACCCAGGGCCCGGACCCCTCCGGCTCCACCCCCGCCGGCGCATCCGCCATCTCCCGCCATGTCAACTATTAGTTGACATATTTCCGGCAGCGATGGGTCGGGGGACGCGGCGGGCTTTCCGGAAAAACCCGGCCGGCTGGTCCCGTGGCGGCTGCGCGCCGTGGTCCCGCCGGACCGATCGCCCGGAAGCGGCTAGGCCTCGCCGAGGTTCCGGCGCAGGATGGCCCGCAGCGCCGCCGGATCGCAGACGGTGATCGCCCGGGCGGCCACCGTGATGAGGCGGCGGTCGCGCAGGGCGCGCAGCGTCCGCGACAGGGTTTCGCTGCTGGTGCCCAGCTCGGCCGCGAGCACGCGCTTCGTGCCGGGCAGCGGGACGGCGCCGGCTTGGCCGCGGCTCTGTTTGAGCAGCCAGTTGACCAGCCGCGTCTCGACGTCCTTGAGCGTGAGGTCGTCCAGCATCCCCACCAGCACCCGCAGGTGCTGGCTCATGGAACCGAGCATGCGCAGCGCCAGGTCGGGCCGTCGACCGATGAGCGCCAGGACCGGCCCCTTGGGAATGAGCAGCACCGTGCTCGCCTCCACCGCGCGGGCATCCGCCGGGTAGCCGGTGGGCGACGCCAGGGCGGCCTCGGCGAACGATTCGCCCATGCGAAAGACATGAATGACCTGCTCCTTGCCGGCGGCGCTCACCCGGTGGACGTTGATCGCGCCGCGCTGCACCACGTAGAAGCCCTCGGAGGCGGCCCCCTGGCGAAAAAGATACTCGCCCCGCTCGAGGCTGCGCAGTACGGCGAACGCCGCAATTGCCTCGAGATCCTCCGCCGACAGGCCGCTGAAGAGCTGGCAACAACGCAGCGTGCTGGCGAAGGCAGTGATCTTCAATTCAGGCGGACGCGGGGTCATCGGCGGCTCCACTACGAGAAGAAACTTGTAGGAGCGCGGTTGCTCGCGATCAACCCCGCGGAGAAGGGACGAGGGGGCAAGGAGAATCGTCCCTGCTCCCTGCTCCCTTCGCCCTGCTCCCCTCAGCGAAGCGCCTGCCCGCAGGCTGCTACATCGCCTCTTTCCAGAAATACGCCGCCCACGCGCCGTCCGCCCGGCGCTCCACGCGGCTGAGAAAACCCTCGCTCTTCAGTTTCTCGATGAGTGGGGCGGGCAGGAACGGTGCCACGATCGCCACACCGCGGCCCGGGGTGAGCGCATCGATCCGGCGGCGGATCTCCGCATACGGCTCGACTCCCCGGGCGAGGCCGGGCCGCACGTCGAGCGACTGAAATTTGATGGCGGACATGGGAAAGACGGTTCAGGCCGCGGTTCCGGCGGCCTTTGGTTCGCGGATGGTGATGAGCAGCATCGAGAATGCCTCGGTGGCGAGCACACCGTGCGCCAGACCTGGTGGCATGTGCAGGAGTTCGCCCGCCCGCAGCGCCGTCTT
>Ga0335084_10003048_pt1 | contig 16305 bp, 11 predicted proteins | sample Lox_Sample_44_FD_206721 | JGI IMG/M metagenome (GOLD analysis project Ga0335084, IMG submission 206721) | Soil microbial communities from Loxahatchee National Wildlife Refuge, Florida, United States - Lox_Sample_4.4 | ecosystem: Environmental > Terrestrial > Soil > Wetlands | place: USA... | reverse complement strand
CCGCCGTCTCGAACCGGGTGCGCTGCTTCGCGTCCTTGGCCTCGGCCGCCAGGGCTTGCTTCTGGATCTCCTCGATGTAGGGCCCGACCTGCTGGAAGCTGAAGTAGCGGTTCGAGCTCTGCTGCATTCCCATGAGGCCGAGCACGTCCGGGTCGTTGATCACGAACGCCGGCTCGCGGTCCGCCACCGACGGCCGGAAGAGCACGTCGAGCAGCCACTCGTCGGCGCCGATCGTGCGCGGCCGCTCCGGGCCGTCGCCGTCGGGGTCGAAGGCGAAGCTCTGCTGGCCGCGGATCATGAGCAGCGAGTTGCGGGCGATGCTGTCGACGGGCTTCACGCGTCCGCCCTCCAGCACCGGCAGCTTCCCGAAGCCCACCACGTCGAAGCCGCGAACCGGCCCGGGGGTCCTGAGGGCCGTGGCCGCCACGACGAGCGCGAACGCGCACGCCACCCACGCGAGGTGCGTCCTCGTCCAGGCGAGAGCCTTCCCGATCGTCGTCATCGTCATGCCTCCGTCGTCGCGTGCGTACGCCGGCCGGCCTCGGCGGCGGCCGCCCGCGAAGCCTGGCCCAGGATCGCGCGCCGGAAGCTGATGCCGAACTGCACGAGCAGCCCGACCACCACCAGCACGCAGGAGATGTACGGCAGGCGCCAGCCCGGGTTCTCCACCACCTGCAGGACCGAGAGCGTGTCGTTCTTGCCGAAGCTCGCCTGGTAGAACGTCTTGCCCTCGTAGCGCAGCGGCTGGTTCATGTAGATGAGCACGTCGCGCGATTCCCCGCGGGACGGGTTGTCGATCCGGACCAGCGAGGAGAAGTTCTTGGGGATGTCGGTGCCGGTGTAGACGTCGTGCCGGAAGCGCTTCAGCGTGACCGCGTACGGCAGGTACTCGCGCAGGTTGCGCATCACGATCGAGTAGGTCCGGCCGCCCGCCGAGAACGACTGGTCCTTGCCGAGGCCGTTCGACACGAGCCACGTTCCCATCGACTGTCCGGCCACCACCGGCTCCACGAACGCGGCCGAGCGGTCGATCTCCTCGTCGCGCGAGACCGGCGGCTGGGGCACGACCGTCACGGTCGGCCCGATTCCCTGGGTGGCGAGCGAGGCCCCGTCCCCGGGTTGCCGCATGGCGAGGTCGCAGTTCCGGAAGTAGCCCTTCACGAGGAGGACGACCGGTGTCCCCGGGATGGCCACCGACTCGCGGCGGGCGAGGGAGCGCGCCGGGATCGAGTAGACGTCGTCGTAGCTGGCGTCGGTCCGGTCGATGAGCGCGAGCTCCATCTCACGCGGGCTCTCGACGAAGTTGACCGTCTGGCCCTCCTCGATCGAGAGCTGCGTCTCGCGCTGGGCGCGGCCGGTGATGAACCCGCCGGTGATGAGCAGCACGAGGCCCAGGTGGGCGATCCAGATCCCCGACTTCTTCCAGGACCATTCCAGCCGGCGGACCTGCGCCGAGATGAGGTTCGCGAGCAGCACCGCGAACACGAGCGCGCCGCCCGGCAGCACGGGGATGGCCCAGTCGGTTCCCGGCGGATGCCACCACACGAGCCAGCCGTACATGAAGACCTCGACCGCGCCCCAGGTGCCGAGCGGCACCTGGGCGAGGGTGCACGCCACCACGAGCACCATGAGCGCGAGGAGGCACGCGATCGTCAGCTTCAGGGACGTGAGGACGTCCCACAGGAGGTCACTGAACCACTTCACGGCGGATGCTCTCCACGAGCTTGAGGAAGTCGGAACGGGCCTGGCCGACCGCGCCGGCCTCGCCCGTCATCTTCACGAACCACGAGTTGCCGTCGACGAGCGCGAGCCCGGCCACGAGGCGCCGCTTCTCGCCGCCCTCGCTCGTGAAGTCGTAGAGCGAGAGCGTGCCCGCCTCCGTCCTGACCGGCTTGCGCGCCGACTGGAGGCCGGCCGCGTCGACGGGCGGCAGGCCGATCTGGTTGCGCCAGCGGTTCACGTTCGCGAGCTCGCCTCCGGCGTCGCCGGGCAGGACCGTGACCGAGACGTCGATCTTGCCGGCGACCGGCGCGCGCAGGGTGGCGTACCGCATGGCGCTCCCGCCCGCTTCCTGGGTCCATCCGGCGGGCAGGGTCCAGGTGAGCGCGGCCGAGCCGGCCGGGACGGGCGGCGGCGGCAGGGCCCCGGAGGGCCGGGCGTTGGCGGCGAACGCGGCCGGGCGGGCGGCGGGCTCGGGCGAGGGGGCCTCCTTCGGCACGCGGTAGTGGGCGACCTCGTCGCGGCCGCAGCCGGCGGCGCCGGCGAGCAGCGTGCCGGCGGCGGCGAGGAACGTCAGGCGTCGCATCGGTTCGCGAAGACCTCCGCCCGGTTCGGCGCCAGGCGCCGGGGGCACGTGATTCCGCCCGCAGTTCCGGGCCTGTGGACACCGGGGGGTGGGGCTCGGGGGAGACTAACCCCGGACCTGACGCGGATCAATCGCGCCCTGTCCCCCCGGAGGAGACGCTCGGCGGCCCTATCCTGTTCCCGGCGTGGGGGGCCGGCGCGCCGCTCGCCCTCCCTTCCCTTGCGGTAGAAAGGAAGGATGCTCGTACACCTCCTCGCCCTCGCCCTCTCCGCCGGCCCGAAGCTCGCCGTGCTGCCGATCTCGCACGGCGAGGGCGTGGCGGACACGACGACCACGGCCCTCACCGAGTCGCTCGCCGCCGAGGTGCGGCGCGTGAGCGGCGCGGAGGTGATCACGAGGCGCGAGATCGAGACGGTGCTCTCGCTCGAGATGCAGAAGCAGATGCTCGGCTGCCAGACGGACAGCTGCATGGCCGAGCTGGGCGGGGCGCTCGGCGTGGACGCGATGGTCACGGGAGACGTGGCCCGGCTCGGGGAGAGCTGGCTCGTTCACTTCAAGGTCGTGAAGGCGTCGAAGGCGGTGGTGACGGCACAGTCCGACCGCCGCATCAAGGGCGGAACGATCGACGACGTGCTCGACGTCCTGCCCGCCATGGTGCGCGAGCTGTTCCCCGGCGCGTCGCCCGCGCCGGCCGCGGCCTCGACCCCGACCTCGCCCTCTCCACCGCCTGCGAAGGCCGCCGCCGCGGCGGCCGTGGCGGCGCCGGCGCTACGGGCCGATCAGCCTCTCGATGAGGCGGGCCTCCGGGAGAAGCTCGCGATCTTCGGCGACGGCGAGCGCCACGTGGTGGCGCTCGTGCCGTTCGCCGGCACCGAGGCGCCCCTCCTCTCGGGCCACCCGGCCAAGCTCTTCAAGGCCCGCGTGGTGGGCGGGGGGCGCGACGGCGACCGCGCCTTCGACCTCGTGTTCTGGGATCCCCGCTTCCCCGCCGGCGCCCAGAGGAGCTTCTCCTTCCGCGAGGGCAAGGCCACGCTCACGTGTGGCGGTCGCGAGATCCCCCTCCTGCACGTGAAGGGGCCGAAGGCCAAGCGCGTGATCGAGAGCGCCGCGCTGCTCAAGCCGCCGTGGCGGAGGATCCCGCACGCCCTCGCCCGCGACGACGAGGGCGTCTACTACCTGCTCGACGGGGCGCGCGGGCCCGATGGCGAGGCCATCGAGGGCAAGGGCTGGGCGCTCTGGGTCGGGCCGAAGGCGAGGATGGCGCCGGTCGCGCTCGACGACGTGCTGCGCGACGGCGGCGGCCTGCTCGCCATCACGCCCGGCGGCAAGCTCAAGGTGAGCCGCGGCGACGAAGGGAAGACGAGGGCGGACTGGGTCACGCCCTCGGGCACGCGCCCCCTCGTCTGGCTCGAGCCCTCCGACAACGGCCCGCTCCTCTACCGCGAGCTCTCGCCCTACGCCGGGCAGGCGCTCGGGACGCCCTGCGACCCCTACGTCACGCCCTGAACGGTCCGGCCCCCGCCGGCGGACGCTACACGGAACGACCATGCCTCGCACCGAGAACCTGAACGTCGTCGCCTTCGACCTCATGCCTTCGCCGGACGAGGTCAAGGCCACGCTCCCGCTCGACGACGCGGCCGCCGAGCGCGTGGTCGCCCACCGCCGCGCGCTGGAGGCCATCCTCGACGGGCGCGATCACCGCCTGTTCGCCGTGGTGGGCCCCTGCTCCATCCACGACCCGGTGGCCGGGCTCGACTACGCCCGCCGCCTGCGCGCGCTCGCCGGCGAGGTGTCCGACACGATCCTCGTGGTGATGCGCGTCTACTTCGAGAAGCCGCGCACGGCCCTCGGCTGGAAGGGTTTCATCAACGATCCCCACATGGACGACTCGTTCCGGATCGACGAGGGCATGGCCCGCGCCCGGCGGTTCCTGCTCGACGTGAACGCGCTGGGCCTGCCCGCCGGCACCGAGGCGCTCGACCCCATCGCGCCCCAGTACTACGGCGACCTCGTGGCCTGGACCGCCATCGGCGCCCGCACCTCGGAATCGCAGACCCACCGCGAGATGTCGTCCGGCCTCTCGACGCCGGTGGGCTTCAAGAACGGCACCGACGGCGACGTCGAGACCGCCGTCAACGCGATCCTCTCGGCCTCGAGCCCTCACGCCTTCCTGGGCGTGAACGGCCAGGGGCGGTCCGCCATCATCCGCACGCGCGGCAACCGCTACGGGCACCTCGTGCTGCGGGGCGGCGGCGGACGGCCCAACTACGACACCGTCTCGATCGCGCTCGCCGAGGAGGCGCTCGCCAAGGCGAAACTGGCCCGCAGCGTCGTGGTCGACTGCTCGCACGCCAACTCCTGGAAGAAGGCCGAGTTCCAGCCGCTCGTGCTGCGCGACGTCGTCCACCAGATCCGCGAGGGCAACCGCTCGGTGGTCGGCATCATGATCGAGAGCTTCATCGAGGCGGGGAACCAGCCCATCCCCGCCGACCTGTCGAAGCTCCGCTACGGTTGCTCGGTCACCGACCCCTGCGTCGGGTGGGACACCACCGTCGAGATGCTCCACGAGGCGCGCTCGGCGCTGAAGGACGTCCTGCCCGGCCGCGGGCGCGGCGCCTGACGGCGACCGTCCCCTGCACGTGGGGTGGGAGTGCCCGGCGGTGGGACCGTTCCACCCTGGGTGCCCGCCCGCGCCGTGGAACCCCCCGTGGCGCGACCACCCCGCCGGGCCCGCAACTTGCGAGGTCAGGGCGGAATGGGCCTCGTCGAACGCCTCTGGCCGGCCGAGACCGAGCACGACCGCTCGGAGCGCGTGCGTGCGATGACCATCGCCTGGCCGCTCATCGGTGTGGTGGGCGCGCTCGACCTGCTCCACCGTCCCACCTGGCCCACCGCCGCGGTGTGGGCGTCCTGGTGCGCGGTGCAGGCGGCCTTCGCGACCGCCGCCCGGCGAGGGGGAATCGACCGGGCCCGGATCGTCGGGACGATCTCGAGCGTGCTGCCGTCGCTGGCGCTGGGGGGGCTGACGGCGCTCACCGACGGCATCTTCGCCCTCGTGCTCTTCGTGACGCTCGCGGCCGTGCCGTTCATCGACTTCGTCTTCACCATGCCGGACCTGGGGGGCATCGTCCTCGCCGGCGCGGTGGGCCTCGCAGTCGGGTGGCCGCTCCTTCCGCGCTTCTTCGGGGGCTTCGCGGCCGGCGGCTGGGCCTGGGCGCTCGGGGTCGTGACGGTTACCGCGTTCACGGCCGCCCAGGCGCACGCCCGGCGCGCGCGCCGTGCGGCGGAGATGCGCGCCGAGCGGGAGCGGGCGGAGGCCATCGAGGCGCTCGCCGAATCGCGCCTGGCGCGCGTGGACGTGGAGGCCCTGCAGAGCCTGGGTGTGCTCGCCGACGAGGTGTCGCACGAGGTGAACAGCCCGCTCGCGGCGGTGAAGGCCAGCATCGAATACGCGCGCGCCGTGCTCCCCGGGGGGAGTGAGGACGCGGGCGAGGCGCTCCGCGACGGGCTCCTCGGCGTGGAGCGCATCCGCCTCATCGTGGCGCGGCTCCAGGCCCTGCGCCGCGGCGTGGCGGGCCGGCGCTACCGGCGCCCGCTGCGCGAGGCGGCGCTCGACGCCATCCGCATCGCCGAGCCCTGGCTGGCGGGCCGGGCCGAGGTGGCGAACGAGGTCACCGAGTGCGAGCGGGTCGAGGCGCCCTGGCCGCTCGTGGTGGAGATGATCGCCTGCCTCCTCCTGCAGGGCGCCGCGCGCCAGCCCGACGGGCCGCCGGCGCAGATCCGCGTGCGCGGCTCCGCGGCGGACGAACGCCTGGTGGTCTACGTCGACACGCCCCGGAGCCATGGCCCCCGACCGGCCGGCCTCGGCCACGGCATCGCCATCTGCGCCGAGTACGCTCGCCGGCTCGGCGGAGGCCTCCACGTCGAGGACCAGCTCGACGGGACCCGCTACGCGCTGGCCATCCCGCTCGCGCCCGCCGTCCCCGCGGAGCGGGCGGCGGTGGTCGAGCACTGACGCCGCGAGCCCGCCCGCCCTACCCCTCGCTCGGATCCAGGCGGTCGAACATCCGGCCCAGCAATCCGGTGGCGAGCCATGCCTCGGCGAGCAGGGCGGCCGCGGCCACCCAGGCGGCCAGCGCGAACGCCGGTGGCCCCGGCCCGCCGGCGAGGACGGCCCAGGTGCCGAGCGCGAGCCCTCCCAGCGCCGCCGCGGGCAGCACCGCGAGGCCGAGCGCGAGCAAGCCTCCGAAGGCGACCACGATCCTGAGCCCCGACGCCTCCGGCCCGGCCTGCCGCTCGCCCTCGCGAGGGATCCAGCCCGGCAGCACCACCACCACCGAGTTGTGGAGCACGAGCCCGAGTGCGGAGAGGGCGGGCCCGAGCACCGCCGCGCCCGCGATGGCCCAACCGCGGACCCCCGGCCCGACGAGCGCGGGCGTCCGGAACGCCGCTCCGGCGAGGCCCAGGAGGAGCCACTGGGCGAGCACCACCTGGACGAGCGAGCCGAGGATCTCCCCGCGCACGATGCGGCGGCCCGCCACCGGCAGGGAGCGCAGGACGTCGAGGTGCTGCCGGTCGAGCCGCAGGTCGGTGCGAAAGACGTTCGGGCCCATGAGCACCACGATGACCCAAAGCGTCGCGACGGTCGCCCCCAGCACCGTCGACGGCACCTTGCCGAGCGGGCTCGCCAGGACGGCCATGGCCCCCGCCCACGCGAGCGCCACGAGCACGCCGGTGCGCCCGAGGAGCTTCCCGACCCCGTTCGCGATGAGCGACTTCCAGAGAAAGGCGATCTCGACCGGCCCCTCGTGCGAGAGCCGGAACGGCGCCTTCCGAGGACCCTTCCGCTCCGGGACTCCGCCGCGCCTGCGAAGGCGCGCCTCGCGCGCCCGGGCCCGCCGCTCGGCGGCGTGGACGACCGCCTCCTCGAAAGCGACGCTGGAGCGGATCACCCAGAGGTAGTGCGCGGCCAGGACGAGGAGCGCGCCGGGCAGGTGCTCGAGGAACTGCGCGGGCGTCCGGGCGAGCACGAGGCTCGTGAGCGTGATGCCGGGCCAGAGCGCGTAGCGCAGGGGCGACTCCAGCACGGCGCGTGCGGCCGCGGCCGGGATGGCCTCGATCGACGCCGGCCGGGGCGGCACCACGCGGGTGGCCGCCCAGGCGGTGAACGCCACCGCGGTCGCGAGGAGGAGGAACGTGCCGGCCCGGCGCCGCAACCCGGCCCAGCCCTCCCCCACCGCCGCCCAGGTGAGCGCGATCCCCAGGAGGTGCATGTCCACGACGCCGAAGGCGAGCCACCAGCCGAGGGCGAAGAGGAGCGGGTTCCCCGAGGCGGCGCGTCCGAAGATGAGCGTGGTGAAGACCGTCCCGACGAGCCCGACGGCGAGGAGCTGGAGGACCCGCCAGTGCAGGACGTCCACCCGCGTGAGCGGGGCCGGGAAGAGGAACTGCACCTCCGCCTCGCTCATCGCGAGCTGCCGGCGGACCCGGAAGATCCAGGCGAGGAGGAGCATGACGGTGCCGCCCGCGGCGAGCCCGACGGCGACCGCCGGCATGAACTCCTCGGAGAGCGTCGGCACCTTTCGAGGGCCGGTGACGAGCCCGCGCCCCACCGTCCACCACAGCCAGGCGAGGCCCACCGCGGTGGCGAACGCGTAGCGCGGCTGGCGCAGGCGCCGGACCTGGTGAAGGAGGCGGTTCCGGAGCGTGGCCGCTAGGACGAATGGCAGGACGCGGAGGACGAGCACGCTAGGCCCCTGCACCCGGCACGGTCTGGGTGGGGAGCGGCTCCGGCGCGGCGCTGGTGATGCGCACGAAGAGCTCCTCGAGGTCGGCGCCCGCCCCCGAGGCTCCCAGCGTGCCGCGGATCTCGTCGAGCGTCCCGTGCGCCACCACGCGGCCGTGCGCCACCACCAGCACGCGGTGGCAGACCTCCTCGACCACCGGGAGGAGGTGCGACGACAGCACGAGCGCCGCGCCGGCCGCCGCCCGCGCCCTGAGCGACTGCTTCGTCTTCCGGATCGCGAGCGGGTCGAGGCCCGTCAGCGGCTCGTCCAGCACGATGACGCGCGGGTCGTGGAGGAACCCGCAGGCGATGACGAGCTTCTGCTTCATGCCCCGCGAGAGCTCCCCCGGGAGCGCGTTCTCCTTGCCCTCGAGCTCGAGCTCGGAGAGGAGCGCCCTCGCGCTCTCCTGCCAGCCGGCGACTCCGTAGAGGCGGGCGACGAGCGCGAGGTGCTCGCGAACGGTGAGGTACTCGAACAGGCGTGGCTCGTCGGGCAGGAAGGCGAGCGCGCGCTTCGCCTCGACCGGCTCGCGGGCGAGATTCCGTCCGGCGATGAGGATCTGTCCCGCGTTGGGGGGAAGGATCCCGCCGATGCAGCGGAGCGTCGTGGTCTTGCCGGCGCCGTTCGGGCCGACGAGGCCGAGCACCTCGCCCGGCGCCACCGAGAACGTCAGGCCGTCCACGGCCCGGAGATCGCCGTAGACCTTGGAGAGTCCGGTCACCTGCAGCGCCGGGGAGTGCATCCTCGACCTGTATCGCGGCCCGGCTCCGGGGCAAAGCGGCGATGCGGAATGTGACGCGCCACCGGGCGTTCCTCCCCGGAAAGGGCCCCGTACGCCGTGTCCGCCTCGCCCCAGCTCCTCGCAGCCGCGGCGCCCGGCCCGCCGGCCGGCCTGCCGCGCCCGGCCGTCTTCACCCTGAGTGCCGTCGTGCCGATGCACGACGAGGCCGCGAACGCCGCCGCGTTCCTGACCGCGATGGCGGCGACGCTCGCCTCGCTGGCCACGGACTGGGAGATCGTGGTGGTCGACGACGGCAGCAGCGACGCGACCCGCAACCGGGTCCTCGAGGCCGGGGAGCGCTGCCGCCTCCGCTACATCGGACTCTCGCGCAACTTCGGCAAGGAGGCCGCGCTCTCGGCGGGGCTCGCCGCCGCGCGCGGCGACGCCGTGGTCTGCCTGGACGGCGACTTCCAGCATCCCCTCGAGGTGGTTCCGGCCATGCTGGCCCGCTGGCGGGAGGGGGTCGACATGGTCTACGGCGTGCGCGAGAACCGCGACGGCGACGGCCTCGCCAGGCGCCTCGGCGCGCGGCTCTTCTACGCGCTCGTGCGGCTGGGGTCGCCCGTCCCCATCCCGGAGGGCGCCGGCGACTTCCGGCTCCTCGATCGCCGGGTGGTGGACGCCCTGGTCCGGCTCCCCGAGCGCTCGCGCTTCATGAAGGGCCTCTACGGCTGGGTCGGCTTCCGTTCGGCGTCGATCCCGTTCCGGGTCCAGGCGCGCGCGGGGGGCCGGTCCTCCTTCTCTCTCGGGCGGCTCCTCGCGCTGGCGATGACGGGAATCACCTCCTTCAGCTTCCTCCCGCTGCGCGTCATCGGCCTCGTCGGGCTCATCGTGTCGCTCGCCGCGATGGGCTATGGCGGCTGGGTCATCTTCGAGAAGCTGTTCATCGGCGTGAGCGTGCCGGGCTACCCGACGATCGTCGTCAGCGTGACCTTCCTCTCCGGGATCCAGCTCCTCTCCCTGGGCGTCATCGGCGAGTACCTCGGGCGCGTGTACGAGGAGGTGAAGCAGAGGCCCGCCTACCTCGTGGCCGAGGAGATCGACCTCGGCGCGCTGCCGGCGCGGGCCGCGGCCCGTGGCGGACGGTGAGGTGCGGGCGGTGAGGCGGGTCGCGCTCTGCGCCGACGACTTCGGGGCCGGCCCCGCGGTGGACGCGGCCATCCTCGAGCTCGCGCAGGCCGGGCGGATCGACGCGGTGAGCTGCCTCGTGCTCGGCCCGTCGTTCGCGGCGGACGCGGCCGCGCTGCGGGCGCTCCACGACCGGGTGGACGCCGGGCTGCACATCGACCTCGCGTCCGGGCGCGGCGGCCTCGCGGCGCTCCTCGTCGCGAGCCACGCCCGGCTCCTCCGCCGGGCGGGGGTGGCGGCCCGCCTCGCGGCCCAGCTCGACGCCTTCGAGTCCGCCTTCGGAGGCCCGCCCGACTTCGTCGACGGCCACCAGCACGTGCACGCGCTCCCGGTCGTGCGCGACGCCCTGGTCGCCGCCCTGCGGGTGCGCTACCCGGGCGGCCGCCGGCCCGCGGTGCGCAACACCGTGCCGCTCGTGCCGCGCGGTGCGAAGGCGCGGCTCCTCGCCGCGCTGGGCGGCGCGGCGCTGCGGGACGCGCTCCGGGAAGCCGGCCTCGCCCACAACGCGGATTTCGCGGGGGTCTACGACCTCCGCCCCGGACCTTCCCAGGGCGCTTACCGCGCGCGCTTCCGCGCCTGGCTCGCCGGCGCGGCCGACGGCACGCTCCTGCTCTGCCATCCCGGGTCGGAGCCCACCGACGCGGGCGACCCGATCGCTCCCGCGCGCAGAGCCGAGCTCGCCTACCTCGCCTCGGGCGACCTCGAGCGCGACTGCGCCGACGCCGGCGTGGAGCGCGTGCGCTTCACCGCGCTGGCGCGGTGAAGGGGCGCGAGGCCGGCAGGGTCGACCGCCTCTCGCCGCGCGGGAGGAACCGCGCCACGAGGAGGAGCGCGACCATCTCGACCGCGAGGAGGCGGTGGGCGAGCGCCCACTCGAGGCGCGCCCTCCCGAGCACCTCCCAGCTGAGGAGGAGCGAGGACCCGGCGAGGACGGCGCCGGCCCGCGCGACGCGGCCGCCCCGGGCGACGAGCGTCGCCACGAGGGGGATCCCCCACAGGAAGTTCTGGATCCAGCCGCAGGGCGAGGCGAGCGGCACGGCGAGCAGGAGGAGACCTCGCCGGAGCTCCCGGTCGCCCTCCGACGCCGCCGCGGCCACGACGCCCGCCGCCGCGAGGGCGCCCGGGATCCGGCTGCCGCCCAGCCAGGCCACGAGCGCCCAGACCGACTGGTTGTGCGTGAGGGCGTTCACGTCGCTCGACCACTCCGCGTCGAGGCCGATCCAGGCGAGGTGCTGGTGGAAGGTCCCGGCGAGCCCGTAGCGCACGGCCGGGAGGAGGACCACCACCGCCCCGCCGAGCGCCAGGCCGAGGATCGCGCGCCAGCGCCGCCGGGCGAGGAGGTCGAGCCCGAGGAGGATGGGCGACACCTTCGCCGCCACCGGAAAGGCCAGCGACGCCCCCGCCCAGCCCTCGCTGCCCCGGTCCTCGGCCTCGAAGCCGAGGAGGACGAGGAGCAGGAGGAGCGCGTTCACCTGGCCGTACTGGAGCTCGTTCGCGACGGGCATCGCGAGGAGCAGCATCCCGGCCAGGGCGGCCCACGGCCGTCCGGCGCTCCTCCGTGCGAGGAGCCGCTCGATGGCGAGGAGCACGAGCACGGTGATGGCCGCCCAGACCACCCGCGCCGCCCCCGGGGAGAGCGGGGCGAGGGGCGAGAAGAGCACGGCGACCCCAGGCGCGTAGCGCAGGGAGTAGAAGCCGTCCCCGGGGGGATAGAGCGGCGCGCCCGCCCAGAAGCGCTCGCCCGCCCTGCGGAAGACCTGGACGTCGTTCCCGGCGGTGTGCATCGCCGCCACGGCGAGCGCCGCGAGGACGGCGAGGGCGGCCCAGGGCGTCGCCCGCGCGATCCAGGCGGGCGGTCCGCTTCGACGCTCGGTCGGGCTCATGAACGCTGGAACCCGCGTGCGCCGCTCTTCTTCCCCGGCGCGCGACCTGCCGCCGGGCGACACCCGCGTTCGCCGGAGGTGGCGCGGCCAGCCCTTCCGTGCGATGACCGGCCCGGCCTCCATGACCCCCCTCGCCTGGCTCGCCGCCTGGGACCTCGCCGCTTTCCACGCCGTGAACGTGGACGGCGGGCCCCTCCTCGATCGGGCCGCCCGCCTGCTCTCCGAGCCCGCCTTCGGGATCGTCTGGGGACTCGCCCTGGCGTTCGCGCTCGTCGTCCGCCTGGGCCGCGGCGCCATCCCGGGCGTCGCCTCGCTGGCCGCCGGCACCGCCGCCGCGGACTTCCTCGGCGCACGCCTGCTGCGCCCCGTCTTCGGGCGCGTGCGCCCCTGCTACGCGCTCCCGCCCGGCTCGTTCCGCGCGGTTCTCCACGCGGCCAACGCGGGCTCCCTCCCCAGCCTCCACGCGGCGAACCTGTTCGCCCTCGCCACCGCGGCCACGCTCGCGGACCGGCGGCTGGGCCTTGCGGCGTACCCGGTCGCGGCGGCCGTCGCCTGGAGCCGCGTGTACGGCGGCGTGCACTGGCCCGGCGACGTCGTCGCGGGCGCGCTCTGGGGAAGCCTCGCCGCGGCGCTGGCGTGGGCCGCGGCCGGACGGCTCGCGCGCCGGGCTACTCGATCCTGATCTCGACCCGGCGGTTCATGGCGTGCCGCCCCGGCACGGCCGGGCGCGTATCGCCGAACCCCTCGGCGTGGATGCGCTCGCCGGGCACGCCCGCCTGCTGGAGCACGAGCCGCACCTTGGCGGCGCGCTGCTCCGAGAGCGCCTGGTTGTGGCGGGGCGCGCCGATCTCGTCGGCGTGGCCCGCGACCACGACGCGCACCGGCTTCGGGTTCGCGGCGAGCTCGGCGGCGAGCTTCTGGAGCTCCGGGTAGTAGCGCGCCGGGATCGAGGTCTCGTTCACGCCGAAGTAGATGCGCCGGTCCACCTGAAGGGGCGGAGGGGGCGGCAGCGGCACCGAGACCGGGGTGCGGCGGGCCTGCGCCTTCTCCGCGACGGCCTCGGGGGCGGGAACCTCCTCGGCGGGGAGCGGCGGCGGCTCGGCGACGACCACCTGCGGCGGGGCGGCGGGCGGCAGGGGCGCGAACGTCACGGCGAGGAAGCCTCGCCACTCCGGCGATCCGTAGCCCGAGGAGATGCCGTGGCCGCCGCCGACGACGACGCCGAGGCCGCGCGACGAGGTCCAGCGGAGCGCGCCGAGCGCCTCGAGCGGGCTTGCCGCGGCCGTGGCGCCTCGCTCGCCGGCGACGCTCGCCTGAACGGCGAGCGCCTGTCCGGCCAGGCGGAAGGGCGCCTCGGCGGCAAGGCCGTAGGTGATGGCGTTCCCGATGTGGGTGTCGGCGAGCGTCCGCGACGGGCGCACGGCGTAGCCGATCGACCCGAGGAGCCGGATGCGGCGGAGGTCGGCCTCGGCGAGCGCCCGGGGCTCGACCGTGACCGCGCCGGCGCCGAGGAACGAGTCGGCGCGGCCGGTGGGGAGGCCCACGGGGAGGGAGAAGGCGAGGGCGAGCGGCCCGAAGGTCCCCACCCGCACCTTGGGGATGACGCGCAGGTCGGAGAGCCCGCTCCCCGCGATCGGCGGCTGCAGGCCGGGCGGGACGTTCGCGGCGTGGCCGCTCGACTGGGAGACTGCGCCGGAGGCGACGAGCCCGATCTCTCCGCGGTCGAAAAGGCCCACCCACGCGGCGATCGTGGCCGTGGCCTGATCCTGGACCATGGCGTAGGTCAGGTCGCCCGGGGCGGCCAGCTGCAGCGGCCTCGAGGCGAACGACAGGGAGACGCCGCCGCCGCGCTCCAGGTGGCCGAGCACGCTCGCGGCGCCGACGCCGAGCACGTCGCGCGAGCCGGAGAGCGGCGAGAAGCGCTCGAGGACGATGGAGGTGTCGGCGCTCTGCGCGCGGGCCGGGCCGGCGAGCGCCAGCGCCGCGACCGCGGAGGCGAGCGCTCCTGCGCGGATGACCCCGGCGCCGCGTACCCGGCGGCGCAGGCGGGCGAGGCCGAGGAGCGCGACGAGCAGGGCCACGGGTGCGCCGGAGGCGCCGCCCGTTCCGCAGTTGCAGCCGCCCGCGGCGCCGAGCCTCCACTCGGGCCAGACGACGAAGGCGATCTGGGCGGAGTTCCCGAGCGAGTCGGTCACGACGACGAGGTCGGAGGTGTTGCGGTTGGGCCCTGCGGTGTACACACCCGTCACCGGGTCGATGGTGGATCCGGAAGGCGCTCCCGAGGCCGCGAGGGACCAGAGGAAGCCCTGGCCGCTCCCGCCCGTCGCCGTGAACTGCACCTCGGCGCCGGGGTCTGCGCCGCCGTCGCCCCCGCCTCCGATGGCGAGCGCCGGGCCGACGTCCACGGCCGCCGTGACCGAGTTGCCGGACAGGTCGGTCACGCGGACGACGTCGGTGACCCGGCCCGTCGCGCCTGCGGTGTAGACACCGGTCGCGGCGTCGATGCTGCCGCCCGAAGGCCTCGCGTCGAGCGACCAGGTGTACGATCCGCTGCCGGTGGCGGAGAACGCCACCTGCCCTCGCGGCGGGACCCCGGCGCTTCCCGGGGCGATCTTGAGCTGCGGGATGGCGAGCATCGGCTGGGCGACGCCGGCGGCGCCGGCCACCACCGGGCGAACCCAGTACCAGCCCGGGACCAGCGCGCCCGGCAGGACCGTCGCGGCCGAGGCGGGAGCGAACCCCGTGACGCGCGCGCGGAGCACCGGGCCGGCCGCGCCCTCGAGGCGCACCGACGGGTGGTCCGCGGCGGCCGACCTGGTGCCGCCGGAGGCGGCCTCGGGGCCGCCCGCGAGCCCGGCGCCGGTGAGCGCGAGCGGGGCGCCGGGGGTGCGCAGCGGCAGGCCGCCGTCGATGGAGGGCGCCAGGCCACCGGCCGGGCCGCGTCCCTCGTCGAGGACCTCCGCCACGTGGACGAGATCGCCGGCGTCGCCGCCCGCGAGGAGGACCCGGCCATCGGGGACGACGGTGAGCGTCAGGCCGGAGCGGGCGCGCGAGGCGTCCGGCATCGACGACCACGCGGCCGACCAGGGGTCGAACCGCTCGGCGGTCGAGACCTCCGAGCCTCCCGCCCGGCCTCCGACCACCAGCACCTCGCCCGACACGAGCAGCACCGCGGCGTGTTCCGAGCGCGCGCCCGCGAGATCCGCCGAGGGCGACCAGCCGCTCGGGTCGAAGATCTCCGTGGACGAGAGCGCCCCGGAAGCGCCCGTGCCGCCCGACACGAGCACGCGCCCGTCCTCGAGCAGCGTGGCGGCATGACGCGAGCGCGCCGACCCCATCGCCGGGGCGGGCACCCATTTCCACTCGTTCGACACCCAGCGTTCGCAGCTCGCCGTGGGAACGCCGCCCGGGCCCTCCCCGCCGGCCATGAGCACGTCGCCGCCGGGCAGGAGGGTGGCGGTGTGGTGGGCGCGCGGAAGGGCCATCGACCCGGCGAGGACGAAGCCGCCGTAGCCGGTGTCGTAGAGCTCCACCGCCTGGGTGACGACCACGCTCCCGGACGCCGAGCTCTCTCCGCCGGCGACGAGCACGACACCGCTCGGGAGAAGCGTGGCGCTGTGCCCGGCGCGCGCGACCGAGAGGCCGCCGGTGAGGTGCCACGATCCGGCGGATGGGTCGTAGAGCTCGGCCGTCGCGAGCGCGGCGCCCGAGCCGACGGCGCCGCCCGCCACCAGCACGAGGCCGGTGTCGAGCAGCGTCGCCGTGTGGTCGGTGCGCGCCGAGAGCATCGATCCGGTGTCGGTCCAGGCCCCGCTCGCGGGGTCGAAGAGCTGGGCGTTCGCGAGGTAGCCGCCGAAGCCGTCCTGCCCGCCCGCGACCAGCACCTTGCCGCCCGGGAGGAGCGTGGCCGTGTGTCCGCGGCGGCTGGAGGAGGTGGTGCCGGTGAGCGACCAGGCCGGGGAGGCGAGGTCGACGATCTCGACGCCGGCGAGGGCGACGCCGCCGAGCACGCCGCCCGAGACCAGGATGCGGCCGGAGAGGAGCACGGTGGCGGCGTGGCCGGCCCTGGGGGACGCGAGCGGGGGAGCGGGCGTCCAGGCGCCCGTCCCGGGATCGAAGCTCTCCACCGAGGCGAGCTCACCCGACGCGAGGCCGCCGAGCACGACGGCGCGACCGTCGGGGAGGAGCACGCCGGCGGCGTCGGCGCGCGCCCCGTTCATCGAGGCGGCGGGCGCCCAGGAGTCGGCGGTGGGGTCGTAGATCTCGGACGTGGCGAGCGTGCCCGCGCCTCCGTCGCCGCCCGCGGCCAGCACCCGGCCGTCGGCGAGGCGGAGCGCCACGTGGCGGGAACGGGCGTCGGACGGCGCGGCGGCTGGAGCCCACGCGTCGGACGCGGGGTCGTACCGCTCCGCCTCCGCGATC
>Ga0335084_10003047_pt1 | contig 16310 bp, 12 predicted proteins | sample Lox_Sample_44_FD_206721 | JGI IMG/M metagenome (GOLD analysis project Ga0335084, IMG submission 206721) | Soil microbial communities from Loxahatchee National Wildlife Refuge, Florida, United States - Lox_Sample_4.4 | ecosystem: Environmental > Terrestrial > Soil > Wetlands | place: USA... | reverse complement strand
GCAAGAGCCGAGCGTGCCGTGATGCGCCTCCAGGCACGCCTGCTCCTTCGCGGGCTCGTTCGGCAGCCATGCGTTCGCCCAGATCTGGCAGTGCGGATGCGGGTTGCTCGTCCCCATCAAGGCACCGCGGTTCTCGAAGATCTGGACGTGGCGGATCCAAGGCACGCTGGCGAGCTGCGCGTACTGCTCGCACCATACGTCGACTACCGCACGGCGTTGCGTTGCGCTCATGCGCGGGATGGAAAGATCGTGGCGCGGCGAGAAGCAGACGACCCGGCAGATTCCCGGCTCGCTTCGCGCGCGGATCAAACCTGATTCGTCTTCCGCCGCTCGACGCGTGTCGGGCAGCAGCGCCGGATAATCATTGTCGAACACGAATGTTTCCGCGTACTGGGGATTTCGTATCCCTCCCGCACGGGAATTGCCGGGGCACAGGTAGCAGCTCGGGTCGTACGCTGGCATTTGCGCGGGGGATGAGCTCTCGACCTTGCCAAGCCATGGGCGTTCGGTGCGGTGCGGGGACACCAACACCCATTCGCGGGTGAGCGGATTGAAGCGGCGATGGGGCAGCTGTTGCAGCTGGGACGGATCCATCGCGCTGCGGATCAGATCGGGTAGCCGTCGGGGTGTGCGCGGCGCCAAGCCCAGGCGCTCTGCACGATGGCTTCCAGATCGGGCATCTGCGCGCTCCAGTTGAGCTCGCGCTTGATCTTGCCCGAGCTCGCGACAAGAACCGCGGGATCGCCGGGCCTGCGGTCGGCCTCCAGAGCTGGGACCGGATGACCGGTTACGCGGCGCACGGCTTCGATTACCTCCCGCACGGTGAACCCGCGGCCGTTCCCCAGGTTGTAGACCAGCCGGTCCGCACTCTTCAACCGCTCGAGCACGAGCAAGTGCGCGCGAGCGAGGTCGGTCACATGAATATAGTCCCTAACACAGGTGCCATCCGCGGTGGGATAGTCCGTCCCATAGATCGCGATGTGCTCGCGCTGCCCCAGGGCGACCTGCAAAGCGAGAGGAATCAAGTGCGATTCTGGCCGGTGGTCTTCACCTTGGTCCGCGGTGCCTCCGGACGCATTGAAATAGCGCAGGCTGGCATAGCGCAGTCCGTGAATCCGGTGCAGCCAGTCGAGCATGCGCTCCACCAGCAGCTTCGACTCTCCATACACATTGGTCGGGCGCAGCGGGGCGTCCTCCTCGATCGGGGTCCGTTCCGGTGTCCCGTACACCGCAGCGGTAGAGGAGAAGACGAAGCGCTCCACCTTGTGCGCCAGCACCGCCTCCAGCAGCGTCAGAGTGTTTGCCGTATTGTTGTGGAAAAACTTGGCCGGCTCGCGCATGGACTCGCCAGCTTCGATGAACGCGGCGAAGTGCATGATCGCATCCACAGGTTGAGTGCGCAGAACCCTGTCCAGCGCTTCCCGATTGCCGACGTCATCGATCACCAATTTAGCGCCTGGCGGCACGGCCGCGCGCCTCCCGTGCGACAGATTGTCGTAGACGACGACGTCATAGCCCTGTGCGAGCAGTTGAGTAGCCACCACACTGCCGATATATCCGGCCCCGCCCGTGACGAGCACATGTTCAGTCATTTTCTTTCCCGGCCGCCGCGGCCGCCTGGCACAGGTAGATGTCCGGATTCTTTCCGGTCGCGGCGCGATATGCCGAGGCGACGCTGCTCGCGAAATCTCGCGCGTGGGCGGTTTCGACCAGGTTGATGGTGGAGCCACCGAAGCCGCCGCCGGTCATCCGGGCTCCGAGCACTCCCTTCTGCTGCGATGCGATGTCGACCATCAGATCAAGCTCGGCGCAGCTCACCTCGTAGTCGTCGCGCAGGCTGCGATGAGAATCGGCCATCAGCCGCTTCAAGCTGCTCGTGTCGCCGCGGTCGAGCGCCGAGGCGAAACGCTGCACGCGATCGCTCTCGGTGATCACATGGCGGCAGCGCCGGTAGACGATCCCGGACAGGCGATTGCGGTGGCGCTCCAGATCTGGCAGCGAGACATCGCGCAGCGAGCCGATCCCCGGCAGCATCTGGGCGAGGCGGCTGACGCCCTCTTCGCATTGCTTGCGGCGGGTGTTGTATTCGCTGGCTGCCAGGTTGTGCCTCACCATGGTGTTGCAGACGACGAGCTGCACGCCACCGGGTAGCGGAGCCGTGCGATGTTCAAACGAGCGGCAATCGAGCAAGACCGCATGGCCCGCCTGGCCGTAGCAGGCGATGAACTGATCCATGATCCCGCAGCGCATTCCAACGAACTCGTTCTCCGCCCTCTGGCACGCCAGAGCCAGGCGCATCCGATCGATTGTGTGACCGGACAAGTCGAGCAGAGCGTAACCCACCGAGACTTCGATCGCGGCAGAAGAGCTCAGCCCGGCCCCCAGCGGTACATCGCCCCGAATGTAGAGATCGGCGCCTTGCAAGCGATGTCCCGCCTCCTGCAATGCCCAGGCGACTCCGATCGGATAGTCCCACCATTTTCCCGAGCGCTGTGCTCTGCGGCTGAGATCGGATTCGACGGACTCCTGGAAGTTGGCTGAGTAGATCTTGACCTTTCCGTCGTCGCGTCGAGCGGCGGCCACCCAGCACGCGAGGTCGACGGCCGCCGGCAGCACGAAGCCGTCGTTGTAGTCGGTGTGTTCGCCGATGAGGTTGACGCGGCCCGGCGCACGGTACACCGCAGCGGCGGAACCGAACATCGCCGTGAATTGCGCGCGGAGGGCTTGCGCCTCGTCCATGCGGCCATGATAGCAGTCGCTGCAGGCGCAAAAAAACCCCGCGCCTCCAACGAGGGGCGGGGTGTTCGCCGATCTGCTCGGGCCGGTCAGACCGGCACGGGCTGCGGCTGCTCAGGCTGCTTGGCGGGCTGCGGGCTCGTCGGTGTCGCCCGCTTACGCGCTTCCTCTTCTTCTTTACGTTGGCGCGCTTCCTCTTCCAGCTTGGCCCAGTACAGGTACTCGAACTCAAAACACATGGCGCACCTCCTCTTTGGATGGGTTGCCATAACACCGCAGTGTTTTTGTTCTGCACACCATGCTACGCCTGAAGATTCTCGATCGCAACCACGCCGCATGAGTATTCTTGCTGCGGCGCGACATGCCGATCGATTTCAGCTCTATTTCAGCGCGCTCTCGAGCAGGCTCTTGACCTGCGGCCCCCCGAGCTCACCCGCGTAGTTGGTCACGATCGGCTTGAACTTGTTCACCATGTCCGGGCTCATACCGAGCTTGGAGAAGGCGGACTGCAGGCCACTCGCGTCGCCGACTTTGCTGCCGCCGAGAAGCTGCTTGGCGGAATCGAGATACTTCTGCGAACCGGGAATCGCCTTTGCGACCGAATCGAACTCGCCGGCGGTCAACTTCTCTTTCGCGAGCTGCAGCATGGAGCCCACGCCGCCGCTGGCCTGCTGCTCGCTGACGCCGAGCTGCTTGGTGAGCAGGCTGGTGAGGTCGGGCGCGCTGCCCGTCATCGATTTCATGGACTCGCAGCCTGGGAGCAGTGCCGCAAGGATCAAGACCGTTGCGATGTATACGCTGCGATACATGTTGCTCCTCCTGTTCGGGTGAATGGTCTGGCCGGGCTGGCGGCCGCCCTCGCGCTTGACACCCAAGACAAGCCCACGCGCCCGGCATACGTGGAACGCAACGGCGATGATGCGCGCCGCTCTCGGAAAAGTCGAGGCGGCGCCTCGAGCTCGCTCAAAGCGAGCGCAGGAATGCGATCAACGCCTCGCGTTCCGGCTTCGGCATGTTCCGGAACCCTTCCCGCGACGCCAGCGCTTCGCCGTCATGCCACAGAATGGCTTCGATGATGTTGCGTGCGCGGCCGTCGTGCAGAAGCGCGCTGTTACCGTTGACGGTGTGTGACAGACCAAGGCCCCACAGCGGCGCGGTCCGCCAGTCGCGCGGGCCGGCGCGGAAGTCTGGCCGACCGTCGGCCAGGCCCTCGCCCATGTCGTGCAGCAACAGGTCTGTATAGGGATGGATGATCTGGTGCGCGAGCGCGGGCAAGGGCGAGTAGTCACCGGTCCGTACGGCAGGCAGGTGGCAGCCGTCGCAGCCCGCGGCAGCGAACAACGCCTCGCCTCGTTTCACTTGCGCGTCATCGCCGCCGCGCCGCGCGGGCGCGCTCAGCGCGCGCGCGTAGAACAGCACAGGATCGAGAAACGCTTCGGGCAACTCTGGATGGCCGCCGGGCGGCTCGGCGAGGCACTGGAGCTGGACCGCGGTGCAGTTCTCCTCGGGGAACCAACGCGACGTCACGCCGAGATCGGCGTGATAGGCGAAGACGATCTGCTGCTCGACGCTGGGCTGATTCGCTTTGTGGCCGAAGCGACCCAACGCATCGCGTCCGTTGATCAGGTCCCACACGATGTTGGGCCGCCCGCGCAGCCCCTTCCGCTGCTGGTCCGCAGCAATCGCCCGGATCTCGTCGTCAGGGACCGCGTCGAGCAGGCCGACGCCGACAAGAGGTGGCGCGACGCGGGCGGAGATCATCACGTCGCTCCCCAGCGGGCCGAAGTTGAGGCGTCGCAAATCCGGGACGGGCATGCGGAGCTGCACGATTTCGCCGTCCGCCATGGCGATGCTGCGTGCCTCCCACCTCAATCGGGGATCGCCTTCCGGCGGTACTCTTCCGAGGATGCCTTCGTTCTGCAGCTGATCTCCGTAGGCCGAATGAGGATTGGGCGCGCCGTGAGGGCCGACACCCGGGATGCTCAGCCGCACGAGCATCGAGCGCATCGGTTCTGCCGCGTTTGCGGGAGGGCGTCCGCGCCCGCCGTTTTCGTGGCAGTCGATGCAGGCCTCGGCGTTGGACGTGGGCCCGCGCCCCCACAGCCCGAGGATCGACGGCGCCACGACCCAGCGCTGGGCGAAGCCTTTCCTGCCTTCCATGAACAGCTCGAGTTGAGCCGAGTCGAGCGCGGGGGCAGGCTGCTGATAGGCGGATTCCGATTCCGCTGCGACGGTGAACGTGCCACCCGAAAGCGCGGCGGGGTCGAGCGCATTGCTCGACAGCGCGAGCGGCGCCGCGGGCGCAAGCGCCAGGAGCACGGCAAGCGATGAGCGCACGAGGTTCCTTGCTGCCATAGCGTTCAAGTTACTGAAATCGGCGGGCGGCGACAACCTAGCGTGTGTTTCTCCCCGCCTCTCACGAGGCGGGGTGGCGCCAAAGGCGCCGGGGCGGTATGGTGTAAAGCGTTTCGAGAACCTCAGTAGAATGCCAGGGGGAGCTGGAAAAGGCGCGGCGAATGAACTTCTCCAAGTATCGCGTGAAGCCTGGATCGAAGGTCGATCTCAAGGACTGGGATCCGGGTGACAAAGGCGCCTCGCCCGGCGACAAGGAGGAGGACGAGAAGCGCCTGGCAGAGCTGGCTGGCCGTATCGACGAGCTGCAGGAGCTGCTGTACGCGGAGGCGAAGCGCGGGATCCTCGTCGTGCTGCAAGGCATGGACACGTCCGGGAAGGACGGCGCCATCAGGCACGTGTTCCGCGAGGTAGATCCGCTGGGCGTGCGCGCCGTGCGCTTCAAGACCCCAAGCGAGGACGAGCTGGCCCACGATTTCCTGTGGCGCGTGCACCCGCACGCGCCGGCGAAGGGCGAGCTGGTAATCTTCAACCGCAGTCACTACGAGGACGTCCTGGTGGTGCGCGTGCACAAGCTGATCGACGAGCCCGAGTGCAAGCGCCGTTACGATGCGATCAACGCCTTCGAGCGCCTGCTCGTGGACAACAACACGGCGATCCTCAAGTTCTATCTCCACATCTCCAAGGACGAGCAGCGCAAGCGCCTGCAGGAGCGTCTCGACGACCCGAAGAAGCAGTGGAAGTTCAACATCAACGACCTAGCCGAGCGCAAGCTGTGGTCCGATTACATGAAGGCGTACACGGATGCGCTCGCGGCTACTTCGACCGAATGGGCGCCTTGGTACATAGTCCCGTCGAACTCCAAGATGAACCGCAACCTATTCATCTCGTCGGTGCTGCTCGAGACACTCGACGGGCTTAAGATGCGCTACCCGAAGCTCAAACAGAAGCTCGACGGGATCGTGGTGGAATAGCCGAGGCAGGAGAATCCAGTTGGTCGTCACACCGAACAGCGACATTCTGGGCGCCAGCGTCGAGGGCCTGGATCTCGCCGTGCCGCTTTCTCAAACGGAATTCGATGCCGTGCTGCAGGCGCTGACCCGCCATGCTGTCATCCGTTTTCCCCGTCAGAACCTGAGCTCGCGTCAGCTGGCCGACTTCAGCGCGCGCTTTGGTGAACTGGAGATCAACGTCGCCAACGTCTTCCAGGAGCCGGATCTGCCGCAGGTCATGATCCTGTCCAACATTGTGGAGCATGGCCGGCCGATCGGGATGGCCGATGCCGGGCAAGGCTGGCACACGGACATGTCGTACAGCAGCGTGATCGCATTCGCGAACGTGCTCTACGGGATCGAGATCCCGCATCGGGACGGTTTGCCTCTGGGCGGAACCGAGTTCGGTGATATGCGCGCGGCGTACGACGGCCTGCCGCACGATCTAAAGCGACGGCTGGAAGGCATGACGGCTCTGCACGACTTCAACAAGTTTTGGGAAATGATGCGGCGGGAGAAAGGCAGCAACAGGCTGCCCCTCTCCGAAGCGCAGCGCAAGGCCAAGCCGCCGGTGTCGCACCCCATTTTCCTTACCCATCCGCTCAGCGGGCGCAAGGTGCTGTACGCTAACCCCGGCTACACGATGCGCATCAACGAGCTGTCCCAGCAGGAGAGCGAGGAGACGCTCGAATTCCTGTTCGCTCATCAGCTGCAGGCGAAGTACCGCTACATGCATCGCTGGCAAGCCAGCGATGTGCTCATGTGGGACGACATCGCGACCATCCATCAGGCGGCGGCAGACTATGGTCCGGGCGAGCATCGCCTGGTCAAGCGTTGCCAGGTCATGGCGACGCGGCTCTTCGGCGATCCGAGCGTCAAGGCTCTTCTCCCTTCTGGAGAGGCGTTGGGGTGAGGCAAGGATGAAGATCATCGATCTCCAGGTCCTGCAGCTCGCCGGCCCGGAGCTGCCCAGGCCGATGAAACCCGCCTGGGCGCCGGGCAGCGAGTCGCGCCGCTGGGGCGGAACGATCGTGAAGGTGTTCACCGACGAAGGCATCGTCGGCCTGGGTTCGCCCGGCTACACGGTTTCGCCCGCGGTCGAAGCGTGGATCAAGCCGCAACTCATCGGGCAAGACCCGTTCGCGCTCGAGCGCCACGCGCGGACCTTCCGCAACGCCGGCTCAGGATGGGGAGTGGAGATCGCGCTGTGGGACATCATCGGCAAAGCGTGCGGTCAGCCCGTGTACAAGCTGTGGGGCGGGTTCCGCGACCGCGTCCCTGCTTATGCTTCGTGCATCGAGGTGAGCACGGCCAGGCAACGCGCCGAAGACGTGCTTCGCCTGCGCGCAGACGGCTGGGGGGCCGCCAAATTTCGCATCCACGATTGGACTACCGAGGCCGACATTGCGCAGGTCGAAGCCGTGCGGCGAGCTGCGGGCGATGACTTCACCATCCTGGTGGACGCAAATCAGGCGCAGCTGCCCGGGACGGTGCAGCCGGAGCCCGGCCCGGTCTGGAGCTACGAGCGCGCGCTACGCACCGCGCGCGAGCTGGAACGCCTCGGCGTGTACTGGCTGGAGGAACCCCTCGACCGCTACGACCTCGACAACTTGACACGGCTCACGGCAGCGGTCGACATCCTGATCGCGGGCGGGGAGAACAACTGCGGCCTGCACGAGTACCGCTGGTTGATCGAGCGCAACTGCTACGACGTGCTCCAGCCGGAAGCGATGGTTGGCGAGACGATGTCCCAGATCCGCAAGGCGTGCGCGCTGGCCGAGATGCATCACAAGCTCTGCGCTCCCCACCATGGCGGCGGCGGCCTTGGCTTCGTGGCGCATCTGCACCTGTGCGCGGCCATCCCGAACTGCCCGTTCGTCGAGGTGTTCCATGACCCACCCGGCTTCAGCAGCGACATCTTTCAGTGGTACCTCGCCGAGCCCATCCGTCTCGACGCCGCGGATGGCTGCATGGCCTTGCCGCAGAAACCCGGGTTGGGAGTCGAGCTGGACGAAGACAAAGTGCGCCGTTACGCGGTCGCGCGCTGAGTCCAGTTTAGGCAGGAGAACACGATGCGCATACTGGTTCCCGTCGATGGCTCCGACAGCGCTTTGCGTGCTGTTCGCTACGCGATTTCTCTGCGGGAAAAACTTCGTACTCCGGTACAGTACGACCTCATCAACGTGCAGCGCCGAATCACCTCGGGCAATGTGCGCATGTTCGTATCGCAGGAAGAGATCAAGCGGTTTCAGCAGGAGGAGGGTGAGAACGCGCTGCGCAGCGCACGCGCCGCGCTCGACGGCTCAGGCATCACATATGCTGCGCACGTCGCGGTGGGAGACGAGTCCCAGTCGATCGCCCGCTATGCGGCGGAACACGGCTGCGACCTGGTCGTGATGGGCACCCGCGGCATGGGCACCATTGCCAATATGCTGGTCGGCTCGGTGTCCGCCCGGGTCATTCATCTGTCGCCAGTCCCGGTTGTTCTTGTGAAATGACCTGAATTTCTCCCCTCCTTTTCAAGGAGAGGCGGCACCGAGGGTGACGGGGTGGTTAACGCTTCACCTCAGCTGAGCTAGCTCGCGCTCGGTCTTCTCCAGCCAGAAGTCCATTTCCATCTCTCGGAACATTCCCGCGGCCTGGTTGAGATGGGCGCGCCGTTCTTCTTCGTTCGGAAGAGACCCGAGCGCGAGATGGCATTGCGCGTTCAGCGGGCGCATCTCGAGTTCCTCGCTAATGGCCAGCGCCGTCAAGTAGCGAGCATGGGCCGATCGCGCGTCTGCCTCGGGGCGACGCAGCGCGTGCACGTTGCCTAGAAGATAATGCGCCCAAGCTTCGTAGCTGCGTTCCTTGTATCGCTGCGTCAATTCGATCGCACGATTACCCGTGCGCAAGGCATCTTCGAAGCGGCCCGCGAGTGCATAAGCTTCCGCGAGGTGCGCGTGCGTGAGCGGAACCCAAACCCAGTTGCGGCTCGAGTCTCCAAGGTCTCGCCCTTCTTCGAGGAGCGCGATGGCCTCGTTCACGCGACCTGAGAGGACGTAGGCGTATCCGAGTCGCATCGCCATTTGCACGAGCAGGACCGGCAGGTCCGCCGCTCTCAAAATAGCGAGGCATTGTTCGAGCCGGCTGACCGCCGGCTCTAGGTGTCCCTGACGAAGGTGCACGAAGCCAAGGAACGAGCATGCGTTAGCGCGTCCAAAAGGCGAATCCATCGCTTCGGTGACGGCAAGCGCCTCTTCGGCCCAGGCGAGTGCTTCCCGGAACTTCCCCAATTCAGTCAGGCAAAAACTGGCGAAGCCGCCGGCGACAGAAGGGAGGTGTCGAATGAGCACCATGGCGGTGTCACCGCCGTGTTCTCCCTTTCGCCCTTGGAAGTATGACCGAAGGATCTCAACGCACCTGGACAAATGCGGGATCGCCTCTCGGTACCGTCCGAGCCAAAGAAATATGGCACCCAGAGCATAGCAGGCCGCGCACTCGAGAGGCATATCGAGTGCCTCCTCCGCAATAGAGTGCGCGCGCTGTGCGTCCGCAAGCGCCTGTTCTGGCCCTTCCAACGTCGCGACAGGAACGGAGGTCGCAAATGCGATCCAGCCTCGGCGCAGCGGATCATCCAGCTCACCTGCAAGGTTTTCCGCCTCTCGTACATAATTCAGCGTGCGCTCGTGCTCACCTAGGAAGATCAAAGGCGCACGCAACTTCAACCGCAGATCGACAGCCTGTTCCAGTCTTTCGCGCGTGCGCGGCAAGTGCTGCAGCGCTGCCAGGGCCTGCTCCATAGCCGCGACGCCGTCTCGATGCGCAGAGCGGGTAAGGGCCTTCTCTGCCGCTTTGCTGAAATACCCAGCGGCCTTGCTCCATAGCTCGCCGCGGAACGCGTGCTGAGCCACCCGCTCCACCTGTTCGTCTAGGCGGTTGGCATAAAGCGCTTCCATGGCTTCGACGATACGGGCGTGGAGGCCCTTGCGGGTTTCGTGCAGCATGCTGTTGTAGGCGACCTCATGCGTCAGAGCGTGCTTGAACGTGTACTCGAGGTCCGGAAACAGGCTCGCTTCATACAGGAACTCGGCGCTCTGTAGTCCCGCGAGTTTTTGGCGCAGCTCGTCCTCGGCCATCGATGCCACGCGTTCGAGAAGCGAATAGGGAACATCCTTCCCAATGACGGATGCGGCCTGCAGCAATCGCTTATCCTCAGGCGCGAGGCGGTCGATGCGCGCCGCGAGGATCGCCTGCACCGTCGGAGGAACTTCAAGCGAAGCGTGCGAGGCTCGCGTCAGACGGTACGAACCTCGGGTTCCACTCAACACCCCTATCTCGACCAGGCTGCGGACGCTCTCCTCCAGGAACAGCGGGTTGCCCTCGGTGCGCTCGATCAACAGTTTTTGAATGGGTTCGAGCCCGGGATCGTTGCCCAGTATCGGTTCCAATAGCGCCTTCGCGCTTCGTGGTGGAAGCGGGACGATCTGTAGTTGTGCGTAGTAGGTCTTGGTGCCCCATCGATGCGCGTACTCCGGCCTGTAGTTGACCAATAGCAGTATCTTGGCAGCGGGAATGCTCTCCACCAGGCTATCGAGGAAAGCCTGGCTCTCGGTATCGATCCAATGCAGATCCTCGAACACGAGCACCAGTGGCTGGACCTGGCTCTCGCGCAGCAGCAGGCGTCTGCAGGCTTCTAGAGTGCGCTGTCGCCGATGCAACGGATCGAGCTGGTCCCAGCTTTCATCCTGCGCAGCAACGCCGAGGAGGGCGAGGAGCGCGGGCTGCAAGGGCTTCAGCGCCTCGTCCAGTACCATCAGCTTCCCGGCTAATTTCTCTCGAATATCACGAGGCGTGTCCCCGTCGTGAATGCGGAGGTAACCTTTCAACAGATCGATCACCGGAAGATAGCTGGTGGCCTTGCCATAGGACACCGAGCCTGATTCGAGGATCTTCCAGCCTTGCAGGCGGTGCGAGCGCGTGAATTCGTAGAACAGACGCGATTTGCCTACGCCGGGCTCGCCGACGACTGCAACAATGCGGCCATGACCTGCGCCGGCTTGCTCCAGCGCGAGGTCGAGCTGCGCTATCTCCTGATCGCGCCCGACAAACTTGCTGAGGCCACGGATCGTTGCTGCCTGGAGTCGGGTCCGTGCGCCACCGGCTCCGGTCAGTTCGAAGACCTCGATCGGCTCGGCCAGACCCTTGACGGGAGCGCGCCCGCGTGGTTTGACCGCGACGTAGCCCTCCGCGAGCGCGAGCGTCGACGCGGTCATCAGTGCCGTCCCGGGCAGGGCGATCTGCTCCATGCGTGCCGCGAGATGGGTGGTCTGGCCTACCGCCGTGTATTCCATGCGCAAATCGCTCCCGATCGCACCCACGACCACCTCACCCGAGTTCAAGCCGATCCGGATCTCGACTTGTATACCGTGGGTCGCGAAGACCTGCTGCGCATGCTGACGGATGCTTTCCTGCATGCGCAGCGCCGCGTAGCACGCACGCACTGCGTGATCCTCATGCGCAAGTGGCGCGCCGAACAGTGCCATTACGCCATCGCCCATTACCTGGTTTACCGTTCCCTCGAAGCGGTGTACCGCCTCGATCATTTTTTCCAGTATTGGATCAAGAAGGGCGCGTGCGTCTTCGGGGTCGCGGTCGGCGAGCAGCTCCATCGAGCCTTTCATGTCCGCGAAGAGCACGGTCACCTGCTTGCGTTCGCCTCGTAGCGCTTCCTTCGACAGAAGAATGCGCTCGGCGATGTGCTTGGGTGTGTAAGTTTGAGGGGAGCTGAACCTACCGCTGAACGAGTCTACCGCGCCGTTGAGCGCTGTCCCACAGCTCCGACAGAACTTCTTACCCGGTGCAACAGGCGCTCCGCAGCTCGGACAAGTTAATTCGAGACGGGCGCCGCATTCTTCGCAGAAGCGCGCGTCGTCTTGATTGACCGCCTGACAGCGAGGGCACTTCACACCAGCATCTCGAACCTGCGCAACGGATATTGAGACGGATATTGAGGCAGCGTAAGCCGGGCGATGACAGGGGTCAAGAACGATGGCATGGCAGTGGCTAATAGCCGCGGTCCCGGACGAGTTGCGGGTAGGGCGGTAGCGTCGTCAGGCGCTGATCCTCCACCGCGCCGCCCGCAGTGAAGTGGTACAGGCTCTGCCAGTCGTGACCTTCGAGGCCGAGCAGGCGATGCATCTCGTCGTCGAAGAAACAGCCGATCCCGGTTGCGCGAATGCCCGCCGCCTCGGCTTCGAGGTAGAGCGTCTGCCCAATCATGCCGCACTCCCGGTACAGCGTGCGGTAGAGCCAGGGGGATTGCTCGACATCCCGGAGCGTCGCCAGCATGCCCAGCGCGTAACAGGAGTCGGAGGCGATGTCCTGATGACAACAGATAAGCTTCGCGGCGTCGCGGGTGTCGTGCGGCCATAAGAAATAGAGAGGGAGGCGAGCTGGGCCGGCCTTTTGCCAGCGCCAGTCGCGCGCCATCGCGCTCTTCAGAGGTTCGACCGCGGACGGGTCTCGAACCAAGGCGTACAAACCGGATTCGAGGCTTTCGATCCGGTGCACAAAGATCGCGAGATGAACGCGTGGCGGCCAGGGCCAGGCATTCCACGGCGGCACCCCCGCCTGCGGCAGCAGCGGCCCGAGCATCGTGTAGAAAGCGTCCGCGGAAATAGAGGTGACGCCGTCGAAGTCCACCGCGCTGCGCCGCTGTCGGAATAGGGTCGCTGCCGCAACGTCGAGGCGAGGCACGGAAAGCTCGAACTCGGCAGGCGAAGCTGTTCGGCTTCGGGCCGTCGTGCGCGGCTTCGGAGTGGCCTCGTGGGCGCGGCCGATGTCGGGCCACTCGACGTGGTCCGGGCTCAAGAGGTTCGGTTTCCCAGACCAACTGGCAGCGCGCGCGGCGGCGACCAGTGGCTCGATCGCCGGCGGGTCGCCAGTTCCAACCCAGAGCAAGCAATCTGGGTTCTCGCGTTCGACGCCGGCGTAGTCGGCGCCGCGGTCCACACCGAGCAACGTGGCCACCTCGTCATCTGCCGCCGCCTCGAGCATCGTCGTAGGCCAGCCTAGGGCTGCCGCCGCGTAGCTCACCGCGGCGATGGCGTGCCCGCAATCGTGCTGGCAGTAGCGAAACGCGCGCATGCCGTATTTCCATGCCTCGCGCCAGTAGATCGATGCTATGCCGATCAAAACACCGCCGGCGATGGCCGGAACAGGAGAATTCCAGTGGGCACGTTGCTCCAGGACATGATCGCGGCTCACGTAGTGATAGATCCCGCTGTTCAGCCCTGGAAGAGCGGACGTAATGAGATAACCCTCGGTCGGATGCAGGTTTCCGCTGGAGGGGTTGCAGCGCAGGGCCCACGAGCTGCCGAGATACGACTTCCAGGCGGAGATGGCGAGAGACAGCTCGAACAGAACAGCGACCGACTCGCAGGTCAACGGCGCGGGTGCAGGTGAGTGGCCTGCACGCACGTCATTGAAACGAGCGAGGACGCCATCGGCCCCGAGCCGGAGCTCGATGCGCGGGGTGCCTGCATAGCTTCGGAACGGATCGGGCTGATTTGCCCAGTCGAGGTAGCCGGGGCCGGGCGCATAGCGGCGCAGGTGATGCTTGCTGCCCTCGTGGTATTCGAGAATGATCCGGCCCGGCTCCGTCATATCCGGTCATTATCAGTCACCGATGCGAACAGCGTGTGTAAGGGGTAAAGCTTCCCTACAATAGCTGCACGTCTCTCGATCCGCACTGGTCTGCGAGCCATGATCGTACTGTTCACCGACTTCGGCGCTGACGACATCTACGTCGCTCAGGTGAAGGCGGCGCTGATGCACCACGCGGATTCAGGCACGCCGATTCTGGATCTGCTGCATGCAGCGCCGAATTTCGACGCGCGGGCGGGAGCTCATCTGCTGGCGGCCTTGCAGGCGTCGTTCCCGGCCGGTGCGGTGTTTCTCGCCGTCGTCGATCCCGGCGTGGGCAGCGCGCGCGACGCCGTCGTGCTGGAAGCGGACGGTAAAGCCTACGTCGGACCGGACAATGGCCTGCTGTCCGTGGTCGCGGCACGCGCCGCAAAGGCGCGAACCTGGCGCATCACCTGGCGGCCCCAGGCCGCATCGGCGTCGTTTCACGGGCGCGATCTGTTTGCGCCCGTCGCCGCCTGGATCGCGGCGGGAAATCTCGCCAAGGAGAAGATCGAGGATATCGCGCGAATGAGTGTCGAATTGGGCGCTGAGGATCTTGCGGAGGTCATCTACATCGATCACTACGGCAACGCGCTAACCGGCCTGCGCTCGGGGCATGTTTCGCGCGACGCAAGAATAGCCGCCGGGCGACGCAAGATCGGCTATGCCCGGGTATTCTCAGACGCCCCGAACGGCAGCGCGTTCTGGTACGAGAACAGCGTCGGCCTGGTGGAGGTCGCGCTGAACGGCGCGAACGCGGCGGAGGCTCTTGGGCTGCGCGTCGGCGACGCCATTAAGGTCACCGCGTGAAATTTCGACGGATGAGACTGACAGAGGCAAGAGTCCAGCGTGAACGAGCGAGCGACACCGCTGCCTGTTGACACGGTTCAGACCGCCTGGACCGGGCGGCCGATGGAGCGGCGCGAGGACGCCGCGCTCCTTACAGGCAGCGGGCGCTACGCCGATGACCTCGGTACGCGCCCGGGTACGCTGCACGCCGCCTTCCTGCGCTCGCCTCATGCGCATGCTCGCGTGCGAAGCATCGACATCTCCGCCGCGCTGACCGCGACGGGTGTGCGCTGTGTGCTCACGGGCGCAGACGTGAAGCGGTGGGCTGCGCCTTTCGTGGTCGGCGTGAAGGCGCCGATGGAGCACTGGTGCCTCGCGGTCGACAAGGTGCGCTACGCCGGCGAGCCTGTCGCTGTCGTCGTGGCCCAGGATCGTTACCTTGCCGAGGATGCGCTGGAGCTGGTCAAGGTCGAGTACGAACCGCTGCCGCCTGCGGTCGATACCGAGTCTGCCGTCGCTGCAGATGCGCCGCTGCTGCACGAAGCCGTGGGCTCAAACGTCGTGAGCGACCGCAGCTTCGCCTATGGCGACCCCGACGCAGCCTTCGCGTCCGCAGCGCGCCGCGTTCGTCTCAACGTCCGCTATCCACGCAACTCCTGCACGCCGATCGAATGCTTCGTCGTGGTAGCCGAGCACCTTGCAGGCGGCGAAGGGTACGACGTCCTGGCGAATTTCATGGGACCGTTTTCGCTGCACGCCGTCATGGCGCTCGCGCTCAGGGTGCCGGCAGTGAAGCTGCGATTGCGGCTCCCGCGCGACTCGGGCGGCAGCTTCGGCGTCAAGCAGGCGGTGTTCCCTTGTGCGGTCGCGCTGTGCCTCGCCTCCCGTAAGGCAGGCGCGCCGGTCAAATGGGTCGAAGACCGCTTGGAGCACCTGCTCGCCGCCACCTCCGCGACAAGCCGCATCGCCACCATCGAGGCGGCAGTGCAATCCGATGGCCGCATCAGCGCGTTGGCGTATGACCAGCTCGACGACTGCGGCGCCTATTTGCGAGCACCAGAGCCAGCCACGTTCTACCGTATGCACGGTTGCCTCACGGCGGCGTATGACATCCGCCACCTCAAGGTGCGCAATCGAGTGGTATTGACCAACAAGACGCCCGCGGGTCTGGTGCGCGGCTTCGGCGGCCCGCAGGTGTACTTCGCGCTCGAGCGGTTGATGCAGCGCATCGCGGTGGAGCTCGGGCTCGATCCCCTCGACGTCTACCGCCGCAACTTCATCCGCGCGGAGGCGTTTCCATACCGCGCCGCCGCCGGGGCGCTCATCGACTCGGGCGACTATCACGCCGCGCTCGACCTGGCGGCGCAGCGTGGCGGACTGGCGGATCTGCTGGCTCGCCGTGCTCAGGCGCGGACCGCGGGACGCTTGTACGGGGTGGGCTACGCCGCAATCGTCGAGCCATCGATCTCGAATATGGGCTACATCACAACGGTCCTGCCGGCCGAAGCTCGCGCCAAAGCCGGACCGAAGAACGGGGCGGTCGCCAGCGCCACGGTGAGCATCGATCTGTTGGGTGGGGTCGGCGTGGTGGTCGCATCCGCGCCGCAGGGCCAGGGGCACATGACTGTGCTCGCTCAGGTCGCCGCCGACGTGTTCGGGCTCGAACCCGAGGACATCGCGGTCAACGTCGAGCTCGATACGCAGAAGGATGCGTGGTCGGTCGCCTCGGGCAACTACTCCAGCCGCTTCGCGGGAGCGGTGGCGGGTGCCGTT
>Ga0335084_10003045_pt1 | contig 16319 bp, 16 predicted proteins | sample Lox_Sample_44_FD_206721 | JGI IMG/M metagenome (GOLD analysis project Ga0335084, IMG submission 206721) | Soil microbial communities from Loxahatchee National Wildlife Refuge, Florida, United States - Lox_Sample_4.4 | ecosystem: Environmental > Terrestrial > Soil > Wetlands | place: USA... | reverse complement strand
GGGCCGTTGCCGGCCGGGGTGGTCGGGCTTGCCGCCGGGTCGAGGACGGGCATCCCGCTGAAACCGTCGGTCACGACCGGGTAGACGCTCACGTCGTTCGAGTCGTGGTTCGCGACGTAGAGGTACGTGGGCGTGTACGTCTTCACGTGCACGTCCACCGTGCGGATGACCTCGGTCCCGTCGTTCGCCACGAGCACGTAGGTCGCGTCGACGTCGGGGTAGACGACGGTGTAGCCGCCGGTCGTGACCGGCGCCGGCCCGGAGCCCGAGTCGAGCGTGGCCGTCCCGGCGAAGTCGTAGGTGAGCACCACGCCCTCGCCGAGGACCACGGTGGTGGCGCTGGCGGAGAGCACCGGGCCGGAGCCGACGGTGAGGTTCATGGGGGCGGCGTCGGCGGACGCGCTGACGCCGTTCAGGGTGGCGACCACGTGGCAGCCGTAGACGGCCTCGTCGCCGGAGGTGACCGGCCCGAAGTCGACGGTGGGGCCGGAGAAGCCGGTCGCGGCGGCGCCCTCCTTCGTCCAGTGGTAGGAGAGCGCGCCGTTGCCGGTGGCGGTCACGAACAGGCCGGCCGAGTCGCCCGCCGAGACGGACTGGTCCGCAGACTGGCCGGTGATCTCGACCCACACCACGTGCAGCGTGGCGGCGGCGCTCGTGACCGAGCCGCCGTCGTTGGAGACGTCCACGGTGTAGCTCGCGCCGTCGTCGCCGGCGACCGCCGCCGGGGTGGTGTACGAGGCCGCCGTCGCGCCGGCGATGGCCGCGCCGTTCTTCTTCCACTGGTAGCCGGGCGATCCGCCGGCGACCACCGTGAACGTGGCAGTGGAGCCCAGGGTGACCGTCTGGTCCGCGGGCTGCGTCGAGATGGAGGGGGCGGCCGTGGTCCCGCCGCCGCTCGAGCACGCCGCGAGCGACAGCGCGAGCGCGCCGGCGAGGAACGTCTGGATTCCGAGCTTCATCGAGTCTCCCGTGAACACCGTCGCGCCGCGAGCCCGCGAGCCTGCCGGCCGTGCCGCTGAGACGGTCTGTGAAGGGCCCAGATTCGGAGCCGGCGGAAGCTAGCAGGAACTCTCGCGGAGCCGACAGCTGGCCCGTCGTACGGGTCGCGGAAAACCTGCGCTCCCGGGCATGTCGGCCCGGGGCGCCCTTCATCGGCTCACTTGCCGTGCTTCGTGTCCTGGTTCGCGCGGTACTTGAGCGCCTTGTGGAGCTCCTCGATGGCGTGCTCGCTCGCCTTGATGGCGCTCTTCTTGTGCCCGCCGAAGTCGTGCGGCGCCTCCTGCATGTAGCGAACGGCGTCCTCGAGCTCCGAGATGGCGCGCGCGATGCGCGGGTGGTTGGCGGCCTCCTCGGCGACCGTCTCCGCGCGGGCGCGGGACGGCGAGGCGACGAAGGCCAGCGCGGCGATGACGGTCATGGCGAGCAGCGTGCGGCGCATGAGACGGATCCTGGGGCCCGCGGGTGGCGGGGATCGGGACGGGCTTCGGGTGGAACGGCGCCCGGTGCGGGCCATTCCGGCCCCGGAACGAGCGAGATGCGATCTCTCAGGCTTATGAAGCTCCTCCCCTCTCGCCCCTTCATCGAGTCTCCGACGAACGCCCGCCAGCTTGCCGGTCGTGTCACCGAGCCTCCGCCAGCGTGTGTAACCTTTCGTGCGCGCGGACGTATCCTCGAGTCATGAACGTCGAACTGGCCGCGGCGCGCCCGTTGCGCCTGCTCCTCGGCTTGGTCATCTCCGTGTGCGCGACCGGTCGCGCTGCAGCGCAGACCCCATACCACCTGGTCCATGAGTGGCCCGAATCCGCCGGCGACATCCTTGCCCCGGCGCTGGTCCAGTCTCCGGATGGATGGCTCTACGGTTGTGCTGCGAGGGGGCTGAACTTCTACGGGGAGATCTTCGCCGTGGCCCCGAACGCGGCCCCTGGCTCGGCTCCCTGGACGGTGCACGCGTTCACCGGGCGCGACGGCGCCTACCCGTGGGGCGGGCTTCTCCTGGGAAGCGACGGTAACCTCTATGGCACGACCTTCGCCCTTTACGATCCGGTGGATCCTCAGGCTGCATCGGGTCCAGGAAGCGTCTTCCGGCTCCCCGTGGCGGGTGGGACGGTCGGCGACCTGATGACGCTTCATGTGTTCGGGCCGGTGGATCCGCAGACGGGCGCGAACCTGGACGGCAGCACTCCCGTGGGGGCGCTCACCGAGGGACGCGACGGACGGCTCTATGGAGTCACGACGCTCGGCGGCGCCCACGCGGCCGGGACCATCTTCAGCCTCGGCCGGGACGGCTCCGGGGAGTTCACCCAGTTCACGACCCTCCATGAGTTCCAGTGCGACACCGGCTGCGTGCCGACCGCCGGCCTGGTCGAAGGATCGGACGGCCGGCTCTACGGAACCACCAGCGTGGGCGGGTTGAACGACGTCGGTACCGTCTTCGAGCTGTCCCTCGACGACGGCGGGCCCACGACATACACGGTCCTCCATGATTTCGACGACACGGTATGGTGTTCGCCGTCGGGAGACGGCTTTCCATGGTCGACTCTCGTCGAGGGGGCGGACGACCGGCTCTACGGTGCAAGCGTGGGATGCGGCGTCGACCCGGGCAACCCCAGCCTCGGGCAGTCCGGGGCGGTCTTTCAGCTCGAGCGCGACGAATCTGGCCACTTCAGTCGTTTCACCATCCTGCGTTCCGGAGACCAGCCACTCGCGGTTGTCGTGAGCACCGACGGCGACCTGTACGGCATAAGCCTCCAAGGCGGCGCATTCGGCGGTGGCGCGGTCTTCGAGCTGGGTACCGACCCCGACTCGGGTCTCCGGACCCGCTACCGGCTGCAGCACTCGCTGCCTCACATGGCCTCTACACTCGTGGCCGGAATCGATGGGCGCCTTTTCGGGATCGGCGGCTTCAACGGTTATCCGTACGACACGGGGAGTGTGGCTTTGCCGTTCACGCTCTTCAGCCTCGTGCCCACGCCGACGGGCACGACCCTCACTCTCGGTGACCATTCCGTGCTCACGTCCGGGTTCTCGGTTCTCCTCGTTGCGCGACTGACCGACGCGGACGGGGCGCCTCGTCTCGGCGAGACCGTCACCCTCGGGCTCCTCCACCTGGACACGAACGGATACGTTGTCTCGCAGGTCACGTGCGACGGCGCGACCGATGTCGAGGGCTTCGCGTCATGCACGCTCGACCCCGGAGGCGCGGGCCCGGTCGGGGTCGCCGCATACTTCGCCGGCGACGTCGCGTCCGGCCTGACGGAATCCTACGCGCCGCTCGCCGAGACATTCGTGCGGGCCCCCCAGGCGACGGCGTCGCCGTCGAGCGGCGGCTGTGGCGGCCCGTCCGACCCTCCCTCCCTGCTCGCGGTGGCAGCTGTCGCTCTTCTGGCACGGCGCGGCCAACGCGGCGGTGGACTCCGCTAGTCGCCCTCGAACCGCCACTCCACGCCGGCGAGCCGCTCCCTCGCGTCGAACCAGAGGAGCGCGCTCGCGGTCCGCTCCGGCGTGAGGAACCTCCGGGCGAAGGCGCCGCCCGGGCCGGTCGTGGTCTCGGCGTCCTCGCCGATGGCGGCATACACCGCGTCGATCCGGGTCCTTCCGATGACGAGGCCGGCCGGGAGCCTCGTCCTCCCGCCGGTCACCGTGATCCGTTGCACGAGGACCGGGCCGCTCGCCGGCGCGTACGCCTCCACCTCGATGCCCGCTCCGGCGAGGACGACCACCCGGTCGACCTGGCCCGCGACGTGCGCGTTCGGCACCTCGCGCGCCCGCTCGGCGGTGGCGTGGATCCGGGCACGGAGCTCGCCGAGCGTGAGCGCCCTCGACGTGAGCCCGATGTTGTCTGCGACGAACGCCTGGGCGTCGGGCGGGTTCCCCTGCGCGCCGCCGAGCGCTGCGAGCGGCAGGGCGAGCGCCGCGCCCAGCGCGAGCACGCGTGCGATCATGCCCGCTTGAACAGCACCACCGCGTTCGTGCCGCCGAAGCCGAACGAGTTCGACATCACCGCGTCCACGCGGCGCTCGCGCGCCACGTTGGGGATGACGTCGAGGTCGCACTCGGGGTCCTGCTCGTCGACGTTGATGGTCGGGGGCAGGACGCCGGTGTGGAGCGCGAGCACGCTCACGACCGCCTCGAGCCCGCCCGCGCCGCCGAGGAGGTGGCCGGTCATGGACTTCGTCGACGAGACCGCGAGCTTCCTCGATGCCGCGTGGTCGCCGAACACCTTCCGGATGGCCTGGCACTCGGCCACGTCGCCCTGGGGCGTCGAGGTGCCGTGCGTGTTCACGTAGCCGACGGCCTCGGGCGGGAGCTGCGCGTCGCGCAGCGCCATCCGCATCGCCCGCTGGCCGCCCTCGCCCTCCGGCGCCGGCGAGGTGATGTGGTAGGCGTCCGCCGTCGCCCCGTAGCCCGCCAGCTCGGCGTAGATCCGGGCGCCTCGCTTGCGGGCGTGCTCGTACTCCTCGACGACGAGGATCCCGGCGCCCTCCCCGGCCACGAACCCGTCGCGCCCCTTGTCGAACGGGCGGCTCGCCCTCGCGGGCTCGTCGTTGCGCTCGGACAGGGCCCGGGCCGCGCAGAAGCCGCCGATGCCGAGCGGGGTGATCGTGGCCTCGCATCCGCCCGTCACCATCACCTCGGCCATCCCGCGCTCGATGTACATCATCGCGTCGCCGAGGGAGTGGTTGCCGGTGGCGCAGGCCGAGACCGGCGCGAAGTTCGGCCCCTTCATCCCGTACTTGAGGCTGATCTGACCACCCGCCAGGTTGACGATGAGGCTGGGGATGAAGAACGGGCCGATCCGCTTCACGCCCTTCTGCACGAGCTCGGTGTGCTCGTCCTCGATCGTGCGCAGGCCGCCCAGCCCCGCGCCGATGATGCAGCCGACGCGCTCGGGATCCTCCTTCGCCATGTCCAGGCCCGAGTCGGAGATGGCCATCTGGCCGGCCGCCAGGGCGAACTGGATGAAGCGGTCGTTCCTGCGCGCCTCCTTCTTCTCCATGAAGCGCGTCGGGTCGAAGTCCTTCACCTCCGCGGCGATCCGGGTCGGGTAGGTGTGGGCGTCGAACTGGGTGATGGGGCCCACGCCGCTCCGCCCGGCGACGAGCGCCTTCCAGGTCTCCTCCACGCCGATCCCGACGGGCGAGACCGCCCCCAGACCGGTGATCACCACGCGACGCCTGCTCATTCATCCACTCCTTCGAAAGACGCCCGGCGGCCCCCCTGGCCGCGCGGCCCTGCCCGGCGCCCCATGGGTCCGCCGCGCCGTCGCTGCGGCGCGGCCGAGGGGCGCGCGGCCCGGCTACTTCTTGTGAGTCGTGACGTAGTTGATCGCGTCCTGGACGGTCTTGATGTTCTCGGCCTCCTCGTCGGGGATCTCGACCTCGAACTCCTCCTCCATGGCCATGACGAGCTCGACGATGTCGAGCGAGTCCGCGCCGAGGTCCTCGATGAAGCTCGAGCCGGGCTTGATCTCGTCCTCGCCCACGCCCAGCTGGTCCGCGATGATGTTCTTCACCTTCTGCTCGATGTTCGCCGTCGTCATTGTCCCTCTCCTGGACTTCCCTCGAGTTGGCCGCGGTGAACCCGCGGTTACATGTACATCCCACCGTTGACCCGCAGCACCTCGCCGGTCACGTACGACGCCAGATCGCTCGCGAGGAAGGCCACGGCACGGGCCACGTCCTCGGCGCTGCCCAGCCGCGCGAGCGGGATCAGCTCCTGCATCTTTGCCTTCGCCGCCTCGGGCAACGCGGCGGTCATGTCGGTGTCGATGTAGCCCGGCGCCACCGCGTTCACCCGGACGTTGCGGGAGGCGAGCTCGCGGGCCACCGACTTGGTGAGACCGATGAGGCCGGCCTTCGTGGCGGAGTAGGCGGCCTGGCCGGCGTTGCCCATCTCGCCCACCACCGAGGTGAGGTTCACGATGGAGCCGCCCCGCTGCTTCATCATCGGGCGGGCGGCGGCCTTCATGAGGTGGAACGCGCCGGACAGGTTCACCTGGATCTGGCGGTTCCAGTCGTCGTCCTTGAGCCGCATGAGCAGCTGGTCGACGGCGATGCCGGCGTTGTTGACGAGGACGTGCAGGCCACCCCACTCCTCGACGGTGGCCTCCACCGCCGCGGCGCACGCGGCCGATTCGCCCACGTCGAAGCGGGCCAGCCGGGCGCGCGGCGCGCCGGCCTTCTGGACGAGGTCCAGCGCCTCCTTCGCGGCGGCGTCGTTGCCCGCGTAGTTGAGGACCACGCTGGCGTGGCCCTTCGCGAGCTCGATCGCGATGGCGCGGCCGATGCCTCGCGAGGCGCCGGTGACGAGCGCGACCTTCCCCTCGAAGTCGAACATCTAGGCACCCCTCCCGAGCACGCCCAGCACCTTCTCGAGCGAGGCGCCATCTTCCACGTGAAGCGTCTCGATGTCGCGGGCGATCCGCTTGACCAGGCCCGTGAGCACCTTGCCCGGCCCCACCTCCACCACCCGGGTCACCCCGTGGCGGGCCAGCTCCTGCACGCACTCGATCCACCGCACCGGCGCGGTCACCTGCTCGACGAGGAGCGGCACGATGCGCGCCGGGTCCGAGTTCGGTCGCGCGTCCACGTTCGCGACCACCGGCACCGCCGGCGCCTTCCAGGCCATGCCGCGCAGCACCGGCTCGAGGCGCGCCTTCACCGGCGCCATGAGCGCGCAGTGGAAGGGGGCGGACACCGGGAGGGGCACGACCTTGCGCGCCCCCGCCTCCTTGAGGCGCGCGCCAGCCTTCTCTACGGCGCCGGCCGCGCCGGCCACGACGGTCTGGTTCGGATCGTTGTAGTTCGCCGGCGCCACCACCTGGCCGGTCTCGCCCGCGACCGCGGCGCAGATCTCCGCCACCTCCTCGGGCGCGAGCCCGAGCACCGCTGCCATGGCGCCCTGCCCGGCCGGCACGGCCTCCTGCATGAACGCCCCGCGGGAGCGCACGACCTTCGCCGCCTCGGGCGCACCGCACGCTCCGGCGGCGACGAGCGCCGAGTACTCGCCCAGCGAGTGCCCGGCCACGAGGTCCGGCCGCACGCCCCTCGCCGCGAGGACCGCCGCGGTGGCGGCCGACACCGCGAGGATCGCGGGCTGGGTGTTCGCGGTGAGGCGGAGCGCCTCGTCCGGACCCTCGAAGCAGACGCGCGAGAGCTTCTCGCCCAGGGCGGCGTCGACCGCGTCGAGCAAGGCGCGCGCCTCGGGGAAGCGGTCGGCGAGCTCCTTGCCCATGCCGACCGACTGCGACCCCTGCCCGGGGAACACGAACGCGAGCTTGCTCATCGTGTCCGCCCTCCCGTCACCAGCGCAGGATGCTCGCGCCCCAGGCCATGCCCGCGCCGATGGCGCACATGAGCACGACGTCGCCCGGCTTCAGCCACCCGGCCCGGTTCGCCTCGTCGAGCGTCATGGGCACGCTCGCCGCCGAGGTGTTGCCGTACTTCTCGAGGTTCATCCAGCAGCGCTCCTTCGGGAGGCCGAGCCGCTCGAGGGTGGCGTCGATGATGCGCTTGTTGGCCTGGTGGGCGCAGACCCAGGTGACGTCCGACGGGGCGAGCTTCTCCTCGGCGAGCGCCTCGCGGCAGGAGTCCTCGAGGGCGCGGACGGCCACCTTGAAGACCTCGCGGCCGTTCATCTTCACGTAGTGGTGCTTGGAGTCGACGAGCGCTTGCGAGATGGGCTCGCGGGAGCCGCCGCCCGGCTGGAGCAGGATGTTCACGAGCGAGCCGTCGCTGTGGAGCTTCACGGTGCGCAGGCCGCGCTTCGGGTCGTCGGTGGGCGCGAGCACCATGGCGCCGGCCGCGTCGCCGAAGAGGATGCAGGTGTTGCGATCGGTCCAGTCCGTGATCCGGGAGAGCGTCTCCACGCCGACCACGAGCGCATTCTTCGTCTGCCCCGAGGCGACGAAGCGGTCGGCCACCGAGAGCGCGTAGAGGGAGCCCGCGCATGCGGCCGAGAGGTCGAAGGCGAACGCCTTCTTGTTGCCGAGGCGGCCCTGGAGCACGGCCGCCGTGGAGGGGAACGGGTAGTCGGGCGTGACGGTGCCCACCACGATGAGCTCGAGGTCCTCCGGCTTCACCCCGGCCTGCTCGAGGGCGCGCACCGACGCGTGGTAGGCGAGGTCGCTCGACGCCTCCTCGGGCGCGGCGATGCGGCGCTCGCGGATCCCGGTCCGCTCCATGATCCACTGGTCGCTGGTCTCGACCATCTTCTCGAGATCCGCGTTGCTGAGGACCTTCTGCGGCGCGTACGAGCCTGTTCCGACGACGAGCGAGCGCATCGACCGACCTCCTAGCCTTCCTGGGCCGAGGCGCCCGCCCGGGACGGCTCGGCCGCCGCCTCCAGCAGGTCCTCGGCGACACCGGCGGCCTCGGCGAGGTCGTCGGTGAAATGGGTCCGGGCGGTCTCGCGGGCCCGCCGGATCGCGTTCTCGATGGCGAGCGCGTCGGAGCGGCCGTGCGCGATGAGCGCCACGCCGTTCACGCCCACGAGCGGGGCGCCGCCGGCCTCGCGCCAGTCCATGCGCTTCCTCATCGCGCCGAGCGCCTCGCGCGCCAGCAGGCCGCCGATCATCGAGAGCGGGCCGGACTTGAACGCGCGGCGCATGTACTCGCCGACCACCCGGGCCGTGCCCTCCATGGTCTTGAGCGCCACGTTGCCGGTGAAGCCGTCGGTGACGATCACGTCGAACTCGCCGGTGAGGAGGTCGCGGCCCTCGCAGTAGCCCACGAACTGGATGTTCGCGAGGCGCAGCGCCGCGGCGGCGGCGCGCGTGAGGTCGGTCCCCTTCGTCGGCTCCTCGCCGTTCGCGAGCAGCGCCACCTTCGGCCTGCGGATGCCCATCACCCGGCGCGCGTAGACCTCGCCCATGAGCCCGAACTGGACGAGGTGCACGGGGCGGCAGTCCACGAGCGCGCCCATGTCGAGCATCACCGTGTGGCCGCGCAGCGCCGGGAGCGCCGTGAGGATGGCCGGGCGCTCCACCGAGTCGGGGCGGCCGAGGACGAAGATGGCGCCGGCCATCACCGCGCCGGAGTTGCCCGCCGAGACCATCCCGCAGGCGTCGCCCCGCTTCACCTGCTCGAAGCAGACGCGGATGGAGTTGTGCTTCTTGCGGCGCATGGCCTGGCCGGGGTGGTCGTGCATGTCGACCACCTCGGTGGCGTTCACCACCGAGATCGGCAGGTCCGGTCCGGCCTGGCAGCGGGCGAGCTCCTCCCGCACGGAGGCCTCGGGCCCGACCAGCATGACCGCCAGGCCCTTGCGCGCCGCGTTAACCGCACCGTGGACGATCGCACCGGGGGCGAGGTCTCCCCCCATCGCATCGACGGCGACGGGCGCGATCGTCTCGGGCACTACGTGGCCTCGGTGATCTGCTCGCCCTTGTACGTCCCGCAGGACGGGCACGCGCGGTGCGGAAGCACCGGCTCCTTGCACTTCGGGCACTTCGTGACGTTGAGCGGCTGAAGCTTGAAGTTCGCCGCCCGGCGGCGGTTGCGGCGCATGCTGCTCGTTCGCTTCTTCGGGACACCCACGGCGTCGCTCCTTCGATGCTCGTGCGGCTACTGCAGCTTCACGTTCTTGAGGCCCGCCCAGCGCGGGTCCGGAACGTGGCGATCGCAGCCGCACTCCTTCTCGTTGAGGTTGGTGCCGCACACGGTGCAGAGGCCCTTGCAGGCGTCCCGGCACACGGGGTAGCTCGGCAGCGCGAGCAGGATCTGCTCGCGAAGGATCGGGTCGAGGTCGATGACCTTGCCCTCGTAGGTGTCCTCGTCGACGGCCCGGGGGTCGAAGCTCCCGGCCACGGGACCGGTATCGCCCGCCTCGCCGTCGGGATCCTGGTACTCGTCGGCGGGCACGAGCGCGAGGTCGAACTCGACCGGGACCTCCACGTCGACCGGCACGAGACACCGCCCGCAGGCGGCTCCGACCTTCACCCGGGCCTGACCCGTCAGGCGGATGCGCCGCTCGAACTTGTCGAGCCTGGCGTCGACGTGCGCGGGGCCTCCGGCCCGGTAGCCGGCACGCTCGCCGGAGACCATCTCGTCGAGGGCCTCCCGCGTGACGTCCCAGCTCCGCGCCAGGCCAACTTCCTTGATTTCGTCAATGTTGACGCGCATTTACGTCTATTTTCCGCCGCGAAAAAGGCCCACAATATAGGGGGTGGCCCCCACACCGTCAAGGCGCGCCTCGTCGCCACGCGGGTCCTAGGGCCGGACGAGTCCGCGCGCGACGGCCAGCAGGGCTGCCTCCGCCTTCGTGGAGACGTCCATCTTCTCGTAGATGCGCTTCACGTACGTCTGGACGGTGCCCTCGGCGATGCCGAGCGCCTGGGCGACGTCCGCGTACGTGTGGCCGTGGACGAGGAGCTGGAGGACCTCGAGCTCGCGCTTCGAGAGGGCGGGACCGTCCTTCGCGCGCTGCTCGGGGGGATCGCCGCGGAGCTCGGAGAGGAGGACCTTGGCGGCGCGCGGGCTGATGGGCGCGGCCTCGCCGGAGAGCACGTCCTCGACGGCGCGGGCGAGCTCGCTCGCGTGGAAGGGCTTCAGGATGTAGCCGGCCGCCCCCGCGCGCATCGCGCCGAGCACGCGCGCCGGGATGTCCACGGCGGTGAGGGCGATGCAGGCGGTCTTCGGCAGCTCGTGGTGGATCTTCGCGATCACGTCCTCGCCGCTCATCTTCGGGAGGCCGAGGTCGATGAGGGCGACGTCGGGCTTCTCCTTGCGCGCGAGGGCGACACCGTCCTCGCCGGTCCCGGCGGTGCCGACCACCTCGAACCCATGGGTGGTGAGCACGTTGACGATGAGCTTCGCCACTGCCTCGTCGTCTTCGACCGCGATCGCACGGATGGCCATTGGGTACACGAGCCCGCGACTACCAGGGGTTTCAGTCCGCGGGTGTGGTTCATGAGTACCAGCCCGGGACCGAGGGGGTCAAGGATACGCGTCCCCCGGTGAAGGTACAGCGCGACTCGGGGTACGTGGGACTCGGCCGACGGCGGGATCGCGCGTAGACGCCCGACCTTCTTGCCTTCCGGGCGGGGGTGGACTAGATGAGGCGACTCTTCAGCGCGGTTAGCTCAGCTGGATAGAGCGTCGGCCTCCGGAGCCGAAGGCCACAGGTTCGAATCCTGTACCGCGCGCAATCTTCCCGGCCGTGATCTCGCGTGAGCCGCGGCGCTCCGGCCGCGGCATCCTCCGCTCCGGACGCGCCACCAGAGCTTCATCCCGCCCGGGGTGGAGCGGTCACCGCGCCGAGTGGAAATCCGCTTGCCGCCATGACCCACATCGGAAATAGGTGTGCCTCGGCTCACCCCCCACCCGAGGAGACGAACGATGAGGAAGATCGCAATCGCCCTGGCGGCCCTCGCGGCGCTTTCCTTCGCCCCGACCGCGCAGGCCAAGCCCGTCAAGATGGGCGTCACCATCGAGGACTTCAACGACGTCTTCATGCGGTACGCCCTGGACCAGCTCACCGACGAGGCGAAGAAGAGCGGGGTCGAGATCGTCGCCGCCGACGGAAAGCGCGATCCCAACGAGCAGATCAAGCAGATCGAGAACTTCATCACCCAGGGTGTCGACGCGATCCTGATCCACGTGATCGACCAGAGCATCGCGCCGCGCATCAGCAAGCTCTGCCTGGAGGCGAAGATCCCGCTCGTCTACTTCAACCGGAAGCCGGAGGACCCCGCCCTCACCGCCGGGAAGGTGGTCGCCGTCGCCTCGCCGGAGGTGGTGGCCGGCAGCCTCGAGGCCGAGTTCGTCGCCAAGAAGCTGGGCGGGAAGGGCAACGTCGCCATCCTCATGGGCTCGATGGGCAGCGCGCCGCAGATCGGCCGCACCCAGGGCTCGAAGGACGTCATCGCCAAGCACCCGGGCATGAAGATCGTCCGCGAGCAGACCGCCAACTTCGCCCGTCCCGACGCCGTCACGGTGGTCGAGAACTGGCTGGCGTCCGGCGTCCAGATCGACGCCATCATCGCCAACAACGACGAGATGGCCATCGGCGCCGTGCTGGTGCTCGAGGAGAAGAAGCTGAAGAACAAGGTCCTCGTCACCGGCGTGGACGCCACCTCGGACGCCCTCAAGTTCATCGCCGAGAAGCGCCTCGACATGACCGTGTTCCAGAACGGCGGCGCGCAGGGCCGGGGCGCGGTCCAGACGGCCCTGAAGCTCCTCAAGCACGAGCAGGTCCCGACCTTCACCGCCATCCCGTTCGAGCCCGTCTCGTTCGACAACTACAAGAAGTACATGAAGTAGCGGCTGCCGCCGAGGGCCGGGCCCAGGGTCCGGCCCCCGGGCATCTCCTCGCCGGGTGGGAAGCGAGCGCGCGACGTGAGCGAGTTCATCCTGCAGATGGAGAACGTGCAGAAGAGCTTCCCGGGCGTGCACGCGCTCAAGGGGGTCCACCTAGACGTCAGGCCCGGCACCGTTCACGGCCTCATGGGCGAGAACGGCGCGGGCAAGTCCACGCTCATGAAGATCGCGATCGGGCTGTACCGGCCCGACGCCGGGACCATCCGGCTCCGGGGCCGGGAGGTGAGCTTCCGGAGCGTCCACGACGCGCTCGCCCAGGGCATCTCGATGATCCACCAGGAGATGAGCCCGCTGCCGTACATGACGGTCGCGCAGAACATCTTCCTGGGCCGCGAGATCCGGAACCGCCTCGGGCTCATCGACCACCGGGCCATCGACGAGGCCTCGGCGCGGATCCTGGCGGAGCTCAACATCGCCATCTCGCCACGCCGGATCATGGGCCAGCTCAGCGTGGCCCAGATGCAGCTCGTCGAGATCGCGGAGGCGGTGTCCCGCAAGGCGGACCTCATCATCATGGACGAGCCCACCTCGGCGCTCACCGAGAAGGAGGTCGCCCACCTCTTCACGATCATCGCCGGCCTGAAGAAGCGCGGAGTGGCCGTCGTCTACATCACGCACAAGACGGACGAGGTCTTCAGGATCACCGACGAGGTGAGCGTCTTCCGCGACGGCGAGCTCGTGGGACGCGAGGACACCGCCAACCTGACCCGCGACAAGCTCATCCGGATGATGGTCGGCCGCACCGTCGACCAGTTCTTCCACAAGGAGAGCGCGCACATCGGCCCGCCGGTGCTGGAGGTGGAGGGCCTCACCCGGCGGGGCCACTGCCGCGACGTCAGCTTCAGCGTGCGCGAGGGCGAGATCCTGGGCGTGGCCGGCCTCATCGGCGCCGGCCGGACCGAGGTGATGGAGGCGCTCTTCGGCGTGGCCCCGCACCAGGCCGGCGTGGTGAAGATCCGCGGCAAGCCGGTCCGCATCCGGAGCCCGGCCGACGCCATCCGGCACGGGATGGCGTTCCTGACCGAGGACCGCAAGCGCACCGGGCTCTACCTGAACCTGTCGGTCCGCGACAACATCGCGATGCCGAGCCTGCGGAAGCACCTCCGGGGCCTGTTCCTCAAGCACAAGGCGCTCCGCAAGCTCTGCAGCGACGCGGTGACCTCGCTCCGGATCAAGACTCCCACGCTCGAGCAGCTGGTGATGAACCTCTCCGGCGGCAACCAGCAGAAGGTGCTGGTCTCCCGCTGGCTGGCCACGTCCCCGTTCCTGCTCATCCTCGACGAGCCCACCCGCGGCATCGACGTCGGCGCCAAGGCGGAGATCTACCGGCTCATGTCGGCGCTGGCCCGGGAGGGCAAGGCCATCATCCTCATCTCCTCGGAGATGCCCGAGATCCTCGCCATGTCCGACCGGATCATGGTGATGCACGAGAAGCGCAAGGTCGGGGAGCTCGCCCGGGGCGAAGCCAGCCAGGAGAAGATCCTGCACATGGCGACCGGCGAGCCGCTCGGCACGTTCCAGCCGGCTCCGCAGCTTTGAACCCACACCGATCGGGATCCGCCATGGCCGAGACCAGCGCTCCCAGCCCCGTCGCCGAGCCGGAGGAGTCCACCGTCCGTGAATCCCCGGTGCTGAGATTCATGGCGAGGTACTCCATCCTGCTCATCCTCATCGGCCTCGTCGCCCTCGTGGCCGTCCTGTCCGGCGGCGTGTCGCTGCGCATCGGCAACCTGCTCAACGTCCTCCGGCAGATCAGCGTCATCGGGATCATCGCCCTGGGCGTGACGATGTGCATCATCACGGCCGGCATCGACCTCTCGTCCGGCGCGGTGGTGGCCCTGGTCTCGGTGGTGGTGGCGAGCCTCCTCCAGGAGCCGGATGCGATGGACCGCCTCTACCCCGGCGGTCAACCCTGGCCGGTGCCGGTGGTGATCGTCATCGGCCTCCTCGTCGGCGTGTTCATCGGGTTCCTGAACGGCGCCATGATCACCCAGCTCCGCATCCCGCCCTTCATCGCGACCCTCGGCATGATGACCTTCGCCCGCGGGTGGGGCTTCATCTATTCGGGCGGTCGCCCGCGGGGGAGCCTGGTCCAGTCGTTCCAGGACCTGGGCCAGGGCTCGGTGCTGGGCATCCCGAACCCGGCCCTCATCCTGCTGGCGTGCGTGGCGATCACCTACGTGATCCTCAACCACACGCTGTGGGGGCGCTACACCTACGCCCTCGGCAGCAACATGCAGGCGGCCGTGGTGTCCGGCATCAAGACCAACCGCTACCTCCTGCTCGTCTACACCTTCGCCGGCTTCCTGGCCGCCGTCGCCGCCATCGTGCTCACCGCCCGCATCGGCTCGGGGCAGCCCGGGCTGGGCCTCTCCTACGAGCTCGACGCCATCGCCGCCTCGGTCATCGGCGGCACGAGCCTCGCCGGGGGATTGGGGAGCGCGGGGGGCACGCTCATCGGCGCGCTCATCATCGGGGTCATGAAGAACGGCCTCGACATCCTCAACGTCTCGGCCGACTTCCAGCAGGTGGCCCGGGCCATCATCATCGTCGTGGCCGTGACCATCGACGTCCGGAAGAACCTGCGCACCACCTGAGACGCACCGCCGGGGATCCCATGGCCCGAGACGTTTCGCTGTCCCTGAACCGCATCGCGAAGCCCCAGCTCCCCCTCCCCGAGTTCCTCCGGCTCGCCGCCGACGTGGGCATGCGGTACGCCGAGGTCCGCAACGACATGGGCACGCCGGTGCTCGACGGGCTCTCCGAGGCGGAGCTCCGCGAGGCCATGGCCGTCACCGGCGTCCGGATCGTGACCATCAACGCGCTCTACCCCTTCGAGCACGGCCAGCACCTCGAGGCGAACCTGCGGAAGCTCCGGGAGCTCATCGCGGAGGCGCGCAAGGTGGACTGCCGGTACATCGTGATGTGTCCCTTCAACGAGAAGGGCGACACCCGCACGCCGGCCCGGCGCGCCGCCGACCTCGTGGCCGCGCTCGACGCCTACGGCCCGCTCTTCGTCGCGGCGGGGATGGTCGGGCTCATCGAGGCGCTGGGCTTCGAGCGGAGCGCGCTCCGCACCAAGCGCGCGGCCCTGGACGGCATCGAGAGGTGTGCGCACCCCAGGGCCTTCGCCCTGCTCCACGACACCTTCCACCACTGGCTCTCGGGCGAGGCCGAGATGTTCCCGGCCGAGACCGCGTTCGTGCACGTCTCCGGCGTCGCCCGGGGGAAGCCCAGGTCCGCCATCCAGGACGACGACGATCGGATCCTGGTGGACGAGACGGACGCCATGGACAACCGCGGCCAGCTCTCGGCGCTCCTCGCCGGCGGCTGCAAGGCCATCGTTTCCTTCGAGCCGTTCGGCCCGTCGGTCCGGGCGAAGCCGGTCCCCGAGCTGAAGAAGGCCCTCGAGGAGAGCGTGCGGTATCTGCTCCCGTGATGGCCGCGGTCCGGTGGACTCACCCCCTCCTGCGCGCCCGCCTCAGCGGTCCTCGGCGTCCCAGCGCGGCGCCTTCCAGAAGAGCCACACCATGAAGACGAGCTCCCCGAAGAAGAGGACCGGCAGGAATGGGAGCGACACGCCGGGGAAGGCGTACGGCCTCAGCGTGTCCACGAGGTAGCCCAACCCGTTCAGCGCGAGGAGCACGCCGATCGTTCGCGGAACCCTACCCGACCGGAAGACGAGCCAGCCGAGCAGCAACAGGTGCACGACGAAGAAGTAGAAGCCTACGCTCCATCCCGCGCGGAACGCGTGAATGAGCAGCCGGACCTCTGCGTTCGGCGGGGCCGCTTCGACGGCGTCGAGCGCGCCCGAGGCCCTCACGAGCCGCAGTACGGTGACGAGGGGCCCGAGGGCGACCGCGGCGAGCGCCGTGTAGACGAGCCTGAACCACGCCGTGAGCATCGACAGGGACCGGTTCACCGGGGCGAGCAGGACGTAGAGCGCCCACGCGATGAGCACGTCCGCCACGAACGTGAGGACGAGCCCGAGGATCGCGGCGA
>Ga0335084_10003044_pt1 | contig 16321 bp, 19 predicted proteins | sample Lox_Sample_44_FD_206721 | JGI IMG/M metagenome (GOLD analysis project Ga0335084, IMG submission 206721) | Soil microbial communities from Loxahatchee National Wildlife Refuge, Florida, United States - Lox_Sample_4.4 | ecosystem: Environmental > Terrestrial > Soil > Wetlands | place: USA... | reverse complement strand
CCGGAGCGCCGCGGACGAGGCGCAGCTGCTGCATGACTACTACCGGCACGTCGGCGCGCCGCCGCACCCGACCGTCACCGTGATCGAGGACCTCGATCCCGTGCCCGGCACGGGCGCGTGGTGGGGCGAGGTGCACACTCACCTGCACCGCGGGCTCGGGTCACTCGGCGTGATCACCAACGGCAGCGTGCGCGACCTGGACCAGATCGCGCCCGGCTTCCAGGTGCTGGCGGGCAAGGTCGCGCCCTCGCACGCGCACGTGCACCCGGTCGAGGTCGGCGTTCCGGTCTCGGTCGCGGGCATGCGCGTCTCGCCGGGTGACTGGATCCACGCCGACCGCCACGGCGCGGTGGTGATCCCCGAGCCCGCGCTCGCGTCGCTGGCGGCAGCCGCCGAAGCCGTGACTCGCCGCGAGCGCGTGCTGATCGAGGCCAGCCAGAAGCCCGGCTTCGACCTGGCGCAGCTCGAAGCGCTGCTCTCGGGGCGGGCGCACTGACGTGGCGATCCAGCCCAAAGACCTCGAGCACGTGCGCGCCCACGCCGACCCCGCACACGCCTGCAACCAGGGCAGCCTGATCCGGCTGGCGAACGGCGAGCTCCTGATGGGCTACAACGAGGAGCGCGGCACGCGCCATCGCGACAGCGGTCAGTCGTGTCTGGTGCGCTCGCGCGACGGCGGCCGCAGCTGGGACCCGGCTTCGCGCACGGTCGTCTGGCCCTGGAGTGACACGCAGGGCAACTGGGACTGCGCGTTCGCGCAGCTCTCCGACGGCGAGATCCTGATGCACACGCGCGTGTGCAGCTTCCTCGACGCGACCGCGCTGCGCGGCGCCGCCGACCAGGTGGTGGGCGGGCCCCCGCCCGGCCGCGCGGAGCGCTTCAAGCGCCAGACGGGCTATGCGCTGTGCCGCTCGCGCGACGGCGGGCACACCTGGAGCGCGCCCCGTCCGGTGAACACGAGCCCGATCTGTGACTCGGGGCTCGGGCCGTACATCGTGGGCGGATCCGGCGCCGGTCACGTGATCGAGCTGCCCGACGGCGGCCTGCTCATGCCTCTGCACGGCACGATCTCGCGCGAGTGGCCGCTGGCGGCCGGCGAGACCCCGCGCTGCTTCGTGCTGCGCTCCGACGACCGCGGCCGGAACTGGGAGTATTGGGCGACCGTGGCCTACGACGCCTCGCACATCCTCGAGTGGGTCGAGCCGGGCATGACGCGCCTGCGCGACGGCCGGCTCATATGTCTCATGCGCACGCAGGCGCGGCCCGGCCGCTTCGACCACCTGTGGTTCAGCGAGTCCGCCGACGATGGCGCGAGCTGGAGCCGCCCGGAGCGCACGGGTCTGTGGGGCTACCCCGCGGACGTGACTCAGCTCGACGACGGCCGCGTGCTCGCCGTGTACGGCTACCGGCGCGCGCCTTGGGGCGTGCGCGCCTGTGTCTCGCGCGACGGGCGCAGCTGGGACCCGCGCAACGAGTTCGTGGTACGAGAAGGCGGCGCTGCCGAGCCCGGCTTCCGCGAGTACTGGCACATCGGCTATCCCACGCTGGCGCTCGCGCCCGACGGTGCGATCGCGGTCGCGTACCACGAGTACGCGCGCGGCGCGACGCCCATTCAGGAGATGTGGGTCACGCGCTTCCGTCTGTAGCGACCATCTCCAGGTTCCGCAGCGGCGAGCCGGGCCGAAGCGGCTTCGAGTCACCGGTCAGCGCGAAGCCGGCGCTCTGGTAGAGCGCGATCGCGCGCTGGTTGGTCTCGGTCACGCTCAGCACCAGCCGCGCGCAGCCGCGCGCGCGCAAGGCGGAGCAGGCGGCCTCGAGCAGCGCGCGCCCGAGCCCCGCGCCGCGCGCGCCCGGGTCGAGCCACATCGCGCCGATGTAGCCCGTGCCGGCGGCCGCGGTGGCCGAGACCAGCCCCACGGCCCGTCCATCGCGCTCGGCGACGAAGAGCGCCGCGTGCTCGCCCGTGCCGAAGGCGCGCGCGCCCCGTTGCCAGTACGCGTCGTCTTCGCGAGCCACTTCCTCGGCCAGCGGGCTGAACGAATCGGGCGAGTCACGCAGCGCGCGCAGCCGCAGCTCCCGGAGCAGCCGCCACTCGTCCTCGCGCAGCTTCCGGATCGCCTGCATGCCGCATTCTAGGCGTAGTACGATCGCGCCATGAAGATCTACGGTCACAAGCAAGCCCCCAACCCGCGCCGCGTGCGCATCTTCCTGGCCGAGAAAGGCGTGAGCGTGCCGACCGAAGAGGTCGACATCTTCGCCCGTGACAACCGCAAGCCGCCATTCCTGGCCAAGAACCCGCTGGGCGGCATTCCCGTGCTCGAGCTCGACGACGGCACGTGCATCGCGGAGTCGGTCGCGATCTGCCGCTACCTCGAGGGACTCCACCCCAAGCCGGCGCTGTTCGGCGAGACACCGCTGCAAGAGGCCACGATCGAGATGTGGAACCGGCGCCTGGAGCTCGTGCTGTTCCAGTCGATCGGCATGGTGTGGATCCACGGCCACCCGCTCACGAAGGCGTTGCTGAAGCAGATCCCCGAGAACGTGGCGCCGGCCCGGGCGCGCGCCGCGGAGTTCTTCGCCCTGCTCGACGCCGAGCTGGCCAAGCGCCCGTTCATCGCGGGGCCGAGCTACTCGATCGCCGACGTCACGGCCCTGTGCGCGATCGACTTCGGGCGCTTCATCGAAGTGACTCCCGATGCGTCGCTCGCCCACCTGGCGCGCTGGCACGCGGCGGTGTCTGCCCGGCCCAGCGCCGGAGCCTAGAGTCCTAGGGCGCCGCTCGCACCAGCCGCTCCAGCTCCGGCAGGCGCTTCTCGACCGCCTCCGGCTTCTGCGAGCCGAGCTGCACCACCAGCCGATCGACCCCGAGGTCGGCGAACGCCTTCAGTGACTCGGGCGTCGCGTCGCGCGGGGTGATCACGATCTCGAAGCCCTTGCGCGAGCGCCCCGCCGCCGCGAGCGCGCCGTCGAGGCTCTTCAGCGTGGCCGCGGTCAGCTCCGGAGTCAGTGCGAAGCCGTACCAGCCGCTGCCGAGCTCGGCGGCGCGGCGCAGCGAGCGAGGCGCGTGGCCGCCGACGATGATCGGCACGTGCGGCTTCTGCACGGGCTTGGGATCCATGCGGCACGCTGCGAGCTGCAGGTGCTTGCCCTGGAACGACGCGAGCGGCTGGGTCCACAGGGCGATCATGGCCTTCAGGAACTCGTCGCAGCGCTCGCCGCGGTCCTCCCAGCCGTAGCCGCAGGCGATCACCTCTTCCTTGCACCAGCCCACGCCGACGCCGAAGTCGATGCGCCCACCCGTGAGCCAGTCGAGCGTGGCGAACTCCTTCGCGGTGTAGATCGGGTTGCGCTGCGGCACGAGCGTGATGCCCGTGCCGAGCCGCAGGCTCTTCGTCGCGCCGGCGAGGAAGCCGAAGGTCGCGACCGTGTCGAGCATGCCCCCGCCTTGCGGCACCGGGATCCGCCCGTCGCGCGAGCCGGGATAGGGAAACTCCATCTCGTCGAAGAGCACCACGTGCTCGCCCATCCAGAGTGACTCGAGCCCGGCCGACTCGAGCCGGCGGCCCAGGTCGGCCACCATCTGCGGCGTGGCCAGCGGGGACATGAACGTCGCGAAGACACCGATCTTCATTGCCATCTCCTCACAGCTTCTCGAGCACCTCGGTCACGAAGAGCCGGAACGACGTCTCGGACAGGGGCGCGATCATCAGGTACTCCAGCGGCAGCTCGCTGCGCAGCCGCGCGAGCTCGTCGCGCACGCGTGCCGGCGAGCCCCACACGACGCAGCCGTCGACGTACTCGTCGATCGGCCGGCGCAGCGTCGCGCGCGCGTTGCCCGAGACACGCGGACCGGTCGTGCCGCTGCGGTCGTAGGAGCCGAGCAGCCAGGAGCTGCCGCGCAGGGCCACCTCGCGCGCCTCTTCGTCGCTGGCCGCGATCGCGATCTGGCGCGCGACGGGGATGTCGCGGCCCGCGATGGCATGACCGTGACTGCGCAGGACCTCGTCGTAGCGCCGCCGCTTTGCGGCGATCTCGGCGTGCGTGCTGTGCGGGTCCATCAGGATCGAGTGACCGTGCGCGGCGCCCCACTCGATCGCCTCGAGCGAGGACGCCCCGATCCACACCGGCGGGTGCGGCTGCTGCAGCGGCCGCGGCAGCACCTCGATGTCTTCGAACGAGACGAACTCACCCCGGAAGCTGGCGCGCTCCTGGCGCCACGCCGCCAGCACGGCCTCGAAATACTCACGGAACTTCGGATAGCTCTGGTCCGGAGTGATTCCGAAGGCGCGGTGCTCCTTGGCGTCGAAGCCCCGCCCGGCGCCCCAGTTGACCCGGCCGCCGGAGAGCACGTCGAGCAGCGCCACCTCTTCCGCCACGCGCAGCGGGTGCGAGAGCGAGGGCAAGGTGACCGCGGTGCCGATGCGCAGGCGTTCCGTCCGCCCGGCCACGTGCATGCCCATGAGATGCACGTTGGGGCACACGCTGTAGCCCGAGAAGTGGTGCTCGGCGAGCCACACCGCGTCGAACCCGGAGCGCTCCATGACGTCGACCCGCTCGAGCGCGCGCGCATACACTTCGGTGAGCGGGATCCGCCGGTCCGGCCAGCCGAAGAACTGGAGCGCGCCGATCTTCACCCGCACAGGGTAGACCGGCGCGCCCCGTGCCGTCTGCCCAGCGCCGGCTCGGGCGAGATAGACTGGAGTGGTCGAGTGACATGAACGAGTCGACTTCAAAGCCCGCGCTCCACGTCGAATCACGCGGCCGCAAAGACCGGCCCGCGCTGCTGCTTCTGCACGGCCTCTTGTCCAGCAACCTGCAGTGGGAGCTGCAGCGGCCCGCGTTCGACGACGCCTTCCGCTGGCACGCTGCCGAGCTCTGGGGACACGGCGGCTCGCCAGCTCCGATCGACCCACCCGCCTATTCGGCCGACGGCTACGTGGGCGCCTTCGAGGCGCTGCGCCGCGCGCTCGGGCTCGAGCGCTGGATCGTGGTGGGTCAGTCACTCGGCGCGGGGCTGATGCTGCGCTACGCGCTCGACCACCCCGAGGCGGTGCGCGGGATCGTGCTCACGAACTCGCTGTCTGCGTTCAGCGAGGTCGGGTCGGCGCTGCACAGCCCGACGCTCGAGGACGTGCGCGCGCTCGATCTGCGCACGCTGCCCGTCCACCCGACTCACGCCAAGCGCTTCCCCCAGGACCTGCGCGACCGCATGGCGCGCGCCGCCGACGGCGTCGACCGGGTCGCGCTGTGGCGCGCGTTCGCCGAGACTCTCCGCTCGACCTGCTGCCGCGACCAGCTGCCGAAGCTCGCCGTGCCGGCGCTGCTCGTGAACGGCGCTCGCGAGCGGGCCTTCCAGCCGCACCGCGACTTCGCAGCCGGAGCCATGCCCGGCCTGCGCGTCGTCGACCTCGAGGCCGGCCACGCGGTGAACATCGAGGCGCCGCAGGAGTTCGAGGCCGCGGTCCTCGGGTTTACAGCCAGCCTCGCCGACGGATGAGGCTGCAGCCCCCGAGCGCGACGGCTGCGAGCGCGAGACCCGCTCCGGCGGCCGGCTCCGGGAACTCGACGATCCCGCGCCCTCCCGGCTCGTTGGTCGCGTCGTTCCACTTTCCGGGCGCGCCCCAGTTCATCTCGCCGTAGTTCTCGACCCCGCCCGAGTTGTTCGGCTCGCCCGGCAGCCAGTTGGTGTAGGTGAGCGGATCGCCGTTGACCCACATGAAGGTGCCCTCGATCTGGGTGTCGGTGAGTCCGATCCAGAACGGCTCGGTCCCGCCGAACTGCGCGACCAGCGCGTCCTGCTCGGCCTGGTCGTCGATGACGACCAGGTGACCTCCGAGTGAGGTCGCGTAGGCCTCCGCGTCCGTCCAGGACAGCACGGGCGTGAGCGCGTAGGTCGAGGCGAAAGCGGGAGAGGAAGACAGGCCGAACGAGAACGCCAGCAGGGCCGACGAGGCGGCCGAGACGCTCCGAGTGAGCATGGCACCTCCCGAAGGTAGGTCCAGCCTACCATGTCGGCTCAGTCACGCACAAGGAGTCACTTGCCGCGAAACACCGGCGCGCGCTTCTCCAGGAAGGCGCGCGGACCTTCGCGCGCGTCCTCCGAGCCCATCACCGCCATGCCGTACTTCTGCTCGATGGCGAAAGCCTGGTCCTCGGGAAGTGTCTCGGTCTGGCGCAGCGTGGCGACGATCGCCTTCACGGCCAGCGGCCCATTCATGGCGATGCGCGCCGCGATCTCGCGCGCTTTCGCCAGCGCCTGTCCGTCGGGCACCACGTGATTGACGAGCCCGAGCTCATGGGCGCGCTTCGCGGGCAGGTCCTCGCCGCAGATCAGCATCTCCGCGGCCACCGCGTAGCCGATCTGGCGCCGCAGGCGCACGGTCGAGCCCGCCATCGGAAACAGGCCGCGCTGCACCTCGGTCACTCCGAACACGGCGCTCTCGCCCGCCACGCGGATGTCGGTGCCCTGCAGGATCTCCGTACCGCCGGCACGCGCGAAGCCTTCGACCGCCAGGATCACGGGCTTGGTCGGGCGGTAGGTCTTGAGCCACGCGCCGTAAATCAGCGCGGGCTCGGTCATGGCGCGCTTCATCCACTCGTTCTCGGGCTTGCCCGAGCTCATCTTCCCGATCTCGCCCAGGTCCATGCCCGCGCAGAAGGTGCTGCCCTTCCCGGTGAGGATCGCCACGCGCAGCTCGTCGTCCTGGTCGAGCTGGTTCCAGGCGTCGTAGAGCCGGCACATCGCCTCGCAGTTGATGGCGTTGCGCTTCTCGGGGCGGTTCAGGCTCACGAAGAGGACGTGTCCGTCCTTCTCGACGATCACGGCGGGCTCGGTCACGGGCGGTCTCCTCGCGAATGTGTGCGCACCATATCGCGATCGGTCCGATTCCTGCGACTTCGTGACGGCGGCCGACCCGGACGCGCGCCGCGCTAGCTCGACGGCGCCGGCTGGACGGAGCGCACGGAGCCCTGGATCGCCCACCACAGGCGCTGCTTGCGCTTCCCGCAGGCGTTCTTGGCCAGGTCCTCGGGGTCGCGGTCGAGCGCGACCACGCTCTGGTTCAAGTCGCTCGCGTCGACCGCGCGGCTGTAGCCGTCGAGCCAGTACACGGTCATCCGGCGATCCTCGCGGTCGAGCTTGAGATACGACTTGCAGGTGAGCTCGGTGGGCGGCCGAGTGAGTCGCGCCTCGCCGCGCGCCACGGCTTGCTTGCCGGGCGCGAGCTCTTGCACCTTGGACCAGACGGGCGCGCTCGGCTCCTTCGGGCAGGCGTCGAGCACGCGCGTGAGTCCGGCCGCGATCGGCACCGGTCCTACCTTGTCCTGCGGAATCTCGCGCTGCCCGTAGCCCTGCAGGAAGCTGAGAATCCGCTTCTGGTTGTCGAGACCCAGCTCACCGAACTCCGCGCAGGAGACCTGGATGGCGTCGACCTGCCGTGGCCGCCTCTCGGCGCCGAGCGCCAGCAGCGCGAACGGCAGGAGCCAGAGCGTCCGGCGCTTTCGGCTCACGAGTCTCTCTGCCATCCGTCGGGTGGCGTGGCAGGGTTCGAGTAGTCCGCCGGCCCGGTGTAGCTGAAGCGGAAGTCACGGCGCGCGAAGCGCCACTTGCCGTCCGGATCGCGCCGGTAGCGGTCGTGGTAGCGGCCCACGTTGATCATCGGCCGGCCGTCTCGGAGCTGGATCGTCTCGGTGATCTGCCAGCGGCCGGTCGCCTGGTCGCCGGCCAGCTCGATCAGCCCGTCGGTCGCGACTTGGACGACCCAGCGCGCGCCGGTCGTGAGCTTCTGGTACAGCGACAGGATCGCGTCGCGGCCGCGCGCCTCCTGGCCGAAGACCTGCCACTCGGCGTCCTTCGCGAAGGTGCCGGCCCAGGCGGCGTCGTCGCGCTCGGCGATGGCGTGGCAGTAGCGCGCGACCAGGGCGCGGATCGCGAGCTCATCGGCGAGCGCGGCTTCGATCGATCGGTCCATGCTCCTTTGAGTATCGCTCAAATAGGTATGATGCGTCGCATGGGCAGGGCCGAGCTGCTGCGCATGGCGCGGCGCAACATCGCGCACGTGAAGGCCGACACGACCGACCGCGAACCCGGCATGCTGCGGGTGCCCGCCGCGCACTATCTCGACCCGGCGCGCTTCGAGCGCGAGCTCGAGCGCGTGTGGATGCGCCTGCCGCTCTTGCTCGCGCTCTCCTCGGAGCTGCGGAGCCCGGGTGACTTCCGCGCGCTCGAGGTCGCGGGCGTGCCCGTGTTGATCGCGCGCGGCAGCGACGGCGCGGTGCGCGCCTTCCTGAACAGCTGCGCGCACCGCGGCGCCCAGGTCGTGACCGAGCCGGCAGGCAACGCGCGCCGCTTCGTGTGTCCCTATCACGCGTGGAGCTACGACGACCGGGGCGCGCTGTGCGGGGTGTTCGCGCGCGACGACTTCGGCGAGGTCGACCCGGCGACTCACGGCCTCGTGCGCCTGCCCGCGGCCGAGCGCGCGGGGCTCGTCTGGGTCTCGCTCTCGCCTGGTGAGTCCCTCGACCTCGACACCTTCCTGTGCGGCTACGACCGCGTGCTGGCGGAGTTCGGCTTCGAGCGCTGGCAGGTGTTCGCGCGCCGCAGCGTTCCGGGCCCGAACTGGAAGCTCGCCTACGACGGCTATCTCGACTTCTACCACTTGCCCATCCTGCACAAGGCGACCTTCGGCGCCGGCCTGCCGCACCGCGCGCTCTACGACGCCTACGGGCCGCACCAGCGCGTGAGCTTCCCCAACCCGGGGCTGCTGCGTTTCGAGGACGCGCCCGAGTCGGAGTGGGACTCGCGCGAGCTGCTCCAGGGCGTATGGACGATCTTCCCGCACGTGTCGATCGCGACCTTCGACGTGGGCGCGCGCGCCGTGCTCGTGTCACAGCTCTTCCCGGGCGCGACCCCGCTCGAATCGGTCACCGTGCAGTCGTACGTGCTCGAGCGCGAGCCCGACGAGTCCGGACGCGCGGCGGCCGAGAAGATGTTCGAGCTCTTGGGCCACGTGGTGCGCGAAGAGGACTACGCCACGTGTCTGCGCCAGCAGCGGGCGCTCGCCACGGGCCTGCGCCGCGAGGTGCTGTTCGGCCGCAACGAGGCCGGCGGCCAGCGCTTCCACCGTTTTCTGGACCGCGTGCTCGAGCTCGACGACGCCGGGCTCGCCGCCGCGCTTCGCAAGGAGAAATGACTCATGGCTGCCAAGACCAACCGACACTGGACCCTGCGCGCTCGCCCTTCCGGCATGGTGAAGGAGAGCGATTTCGCCTGGGGCGAGTCACCGGTGCCCGCGCCCAAGGAGGGCGAGGCGCTGGTGCGCGTGCTGTACGTGAGCTTCGACCCCGCGATGCGCGGCTGGATGGAGGACCGCCCGAGCTACATCCCGCCGGTCGGGCTCGGCGAGGTGATGCGCGCGGGCGGCGTGGGCCAGGTGGTCGAGTCACGCGCCCCCGAGCTCCAGGTGGGTGACTTCGTGCAGGGCATGTTCGGCTGGCAGGACTACGCGATCGCGGCGCGCGGCGGGATCATGTCGGCAACGGTGCTGCCCAAGGGCATGCCGCTCACCTGGCCGCTCGGCGTGTGCGGAATCACGGGACTCACCGCGTACTTCGGCCTGCTCGACCTGGGCAAGCCCAAGGCGGGCGAGACGGTGGTGGTCTCGGGCGCGGCGGGCGCCACGGGCTCGGTCGCGGGTCAGATCGCCAAGCTAGAGGGCTGCCGCGTGATCGGCATCGCGGGCGGCGCCGACAAGTGCCGCTGGCTCACGGAAAAGGCGCACTTCGACGCCGCGGTGGACTACAAGCGCGAGGACGTGACCCAGCGGCTGCGCGCGCTGTGCCCGAAGGGCATCGACGTCTACTTCGACAACGTGGGCGGCGACATCCTCGACGCCGCGCTCGCCAACCTGGCGCAGCGCGCGCGCATCGTACAGTGCGGCGGCATCTCGGGTTACAACGAGGCCACGCCGCCGCCCGGCCCGCGCAATCTGATGAACCTGGTGGTCACGCGCTCGCGCATGGAGGGCTTCATCGTGATCGACTACGCCGCGCGCTTCGGCGAGGGCGTGACTCAGCTCGCGAAGTGGGTGGCCGAAGGCAAGCTCGCGCACGCCGAAGACGTGCAGCACGGGCTCGAGAACGCGCCCAAGACCTTCCTGCGCCTGTTCCAGGGCAAGAACCTGGGCAAGCAGATCCTGAAGCTCGCGGACCCGCCGATCGCGAGCTCCGCCCCGACTTGAAGACGGACGTGCTCCTGATCCCCTTCGGCGCCACTTGGGGTCAGGTGCGCGACGGCGCGCGCCGCGCGGAGGATGCCGGCTACGACGGCGTGTGGCTCTGGGACCATCTGCGCGGCGGGGGAGACGCCGGACCCGAGCCGGTGCCGGAGTGCTGGACCGCGCTCAGCGCGCTCGCGGAAGTGACTTCGCAGGTCATGCTCGGGCCGCTGGTGCTGAACGTGGCCAACCGCCACGCGGGCGTGCTCGCGAACATGGCGGCCACGCTCCAGGAAGTGTCTCGCGGCCGGCTCTTGCTCGGGCTGGGCGCGGGCGGAAGCCGCGCCACGCCCTACGCCGACGAGCAGAGCGCGATCGGCCGGCCGGTCGGCTCCGACCCGGAGAGACGCCGCGAGCTGGAGCAGGCGATCACCCGCGTGCGTGCGCTCTGGGCCGGCGATCCGCCCGGCTATCTGCGCCCGAAGCCGCCCCCGCCGATCGTGGTCGGCGGCTTCGGACCCCGCATGGCCGAGCTGGCCGGCCGCCTGGGCGACGGCTTCAACGCGCCCGCGGGCCACCCGCACCTGCCCGAGCTGGTCGACACGGCGCGCCGCGCGCACGCCCGCTCCGGCCGCTCGACACCGTTCTCTGTCACCGCATTCGGCGGCTATCCGGGCACCGAGGCCGGACGCAAGCGCCTGGCCGGGCTGGGCGCGGAGCGGCTGATCCTCTTGCTCCAGCCGCCCTACGCGCTGAGCCCGCGATGACTCGGGCGCTCGCTGCCGTGCTCGTCTGCGGGGGGCGCTTCCACGACTTCGACTACGCGCGCCTCGAGCTCTTGAAGCACCTGGGCGCCGACGCGCGCGTGCGCACGCGCGTCGAGTCCGACTGGAGCCGCGCCGACGCGTGGTCGGGCGCCGACTTCCTGCTCACGTACACCTGTGACTTGCGCCCGACGACCGCGCAGGCCGACGAGCTGGCGCGCTTCGTCGAGCGCGGGGGCCGCTGGTTCGCGCTCCACGGCACCAACTCGATCCTCGAGATCGAAGGCCGCAAGGTCGCCTGCCCGCGCCTGGCGCCGCGCTTCATGCAGGTGCTCGGCTCGCAGTTTCTCGCGCATCCCCCGATCGCGCCGTACCAGGTCAGCATCACCGACCCGACCCACCCGCTGGTGAAGGGCATCGCGCCGTTCGAGACGTCGGACGAGCTCTACGTCTCCGAGCTCCACAGCCCCGTGCAGACCCTGCTCGAGACGCGCTTCGGCGGAAGGACCCCCGGCTTCGAGCCCTGCGAGTGGCCGGAGGAGTCACGGCCGGTGCTCTACCTGCACGAGGTCGGCGCGGGCGCGGTGCTCTATCTCACCCTCGGTCACTGCCGGGGTCACTACGACATGCGGCCGATGGTCGACTACTACCCCGTGGTCGAGCGCGGCTCGTGGGAGCTGCCGGTGTTCCACGAGCTGCTGCGCCGGGGCCTGGCCTGGGCCAAGCGCGAGGCGCTCTAGCCGACCTTCACCGGCGGCTCGTTGGTCACCATGTGGCGCGACTTCTCGTCGGGCATGCCGAGCAGCATCTGGTACGCGCCCGGCGGATAGTTCGCCATGTGCGGGCCGGGGCCGTCGAGCGCCGGCTGCGGAACGGCGCCGGCGCGGTCCTGGTAACTCGCCGGGCGCTTGAAGCGCGCGAGCTCCTCGGCGCTGATCCCGGCCAGCGCGACGACTTCCGGGTCGATCCACGCGCCCGCGTCGATCGGCTCGGTCGAATACGACAGCTCGAGTGACAGGTTCTCCGGTCCCGCGAAGTAGATGGAGACGCACATGCCGTGATCGAGCGGTCCGAGCACGGGGATGCCCTTCGAGCGGATCCGGTCGCGCATGGCGAGCAGCTCGCGCTCGTCCTTCACGCGCAGCGCGAGATGCTGCATGACACCGCGCGCGACCGGCGCGCCCGGGTTGCCCGCATGGGTCTGGCCCAGCTTCACGGGCACCTTCGCCACGTCGGGGTTCGAGACGAACGCGACGGCGCTCTCGTCGTTCAGACGCAGGAAGCCGTGCCACGTATTCTCGACGCCGTGCATCCAGTAGAGCGCCACGAGCTCCATGCCGAGCACGTCGGTGAAGTACTCGATCTGCTTCTTCATGTCGGCGGTGCAGATGGCGATGTGGTGCAGGCCTTCGACCTTGTTCATGGCTTCGACTCCTCTGGATGAGGACATTCAAGCAGGGTCTTCGCTTTCCGGCAAAGCCTCCGGCGTCCAAGGGTACGTGGGCCATCCACTCGGAGGAAACGCCATGAAGACACTTCCTTTGCTCTCGCTGTCCGGTGCTCTGCTCGCGCTGCCGCTCGCCGCGACGGCGAGCTCGAACCCGGCTCGCCTGCTCGACTCAGCTCACGCGAAGCAGGTGATCCAGATCGAGGACGTGACGACGCGCGACGGCCAGACCTCGGGCACGATCGTCAACTCGGGCAAGGAGCCGATCCGCGACGTCGAGCTCCTCGTGCAGCACCAGTACCGCTGGCCCAACGAGTTCAAGCCCGGCAAGCGCAACCCGGGCGTCGCGCATGAGATCACGATCGGCGGCACGATTCCGCCGGGCGGCCGCGAGCCCTTCACGGTGGCTTCGGCCCCGCCCGCTACGCCCCAGAAGGGCGGCAGCTTCACGACCGACGTGAAGGTGCTGGCGTTCGAACAGGTCGAGCCGGTGACAGCGGCCCGCCACCCGACGCCGGGCATGTGACTCCGCTCAGCAGTTGTCGGTGCGGAGCTTGCCCTCGGCGACGTCCTTGGCGAGCTCGAGCGCGTCGGCGAGGTTGCGGCAGTCACAGGTGACCAGGCCGCCCTCGCTGGCGCTCTTCGACCAGCGGCTCGCGCCGAGCGTGGCCAGCGCGCTGCCGCCGTGGATGTTGATCACCGCGCGGATGCCGCTGTCCAGAGTGAGTGGCCCGGCCTCGGTGGTGAGCCAGGTGAGGTCGGCTTGGGACGGAACGCCCGGGTTGCGCGTGAGGTCCACGAGCCAGGACTTGGCGCGCAGGCGGCCGCACTCGGCCAGGCCGCGCGCGATCGCGTTGCGGAACTCGGAAGTGCTGAGTGACTCCCAGCCGGCCAGCACGGCCCGGTGCTCCGGATAGTGCTCGACCGTGATCGTCCCGGGAATCCTGAACAGCTCCCTGCCCTTCATCGGCCAGCACCTCCGCACGCGCTCTATCGGCCCCACGGAGACGCAGCCTGACCGTCGTTTGCCGGGCCGAAGCGCCCGTGCCGCAGCGCCCCAGATGTACGAGCATGTCCGGATGGCTCGCTCCCGCTGGCTGATCGCGACGGCACTGGCATGTCTGGCGGCGGCTCCCGTGGTGCGCAAGCCGCTGCTGGGGCCACCCGCGCCCGGCGTTCCCGATCTGCCCAAGCCGTACGTCGACGCCGTGAAGGCCGGTGAGGCGGCGCTCGACCGGGGCGACCTGAAGACCGCGTCTGCGGAGTTCACGCGCGCATTGGCGGTCGATCTGCCCGAAGTGCCCAACTACGAGGTGGTGATCCGGATCGCCGAGATCAAGTGTCTCGAGCGGGCGCCCGACGCCCGGCGCGAGCTCGCGGAGTTCGCCTGCATGCTCGACGTGGACGAGGGCAAGAGGCCGTGCTTCGAGAGGACCGCCGATGGAGACATCGGGGAACGGAGCCCGGCAGTGACTCATCAGTGCTTCGACCGGATGTGCGGCGAGCTCTACCTGCCCTACTACGAGCACCCGGACCGCGCCGAGCTGGCCGCCATTCGTGAGCTTCGCGGCGAGCTGAAGCGGGTCGGCAAGATCTGCCGCCCGCCGGGGTGAGCGCAGGAGCCGGTCTCTCTAGTGGTGGGCGGCGAGCCGGTACCGGAGCTTCAGGTGTTTCACGCCGGCCACGAAGCTCGCCGCGAGCCGCTCGGGCTCGTCCAGGAGCGCTACGTCTTCCAAGCGTCCGACGAGCTCGGCGAACAGCGCGCGCTGCGAGCGGCGCGCCAGGTGCGAGCCCAGACAGAAGTGCTCGCCGATCCCGAAGCCGAGGTGCGGGTTGGGATGGCGGTCGATGCGGAAGCGGAAGGGCGCGTCGAACACATCCTCGTCGCGGTTGGCGGACGCGTAGAACAAGAGCAGCCGGTCGCCCGCGCGCAGCTTGGTTCCGGCCAGCTCGTAGTCGCGCGCCGCGGTGCGCATCATGTAGTTCACGGGCGTCGTCCAGCGCACGATCTCCTCGACCGCGTCGCTGACTCGCGCTTCGGGCTCGGCGCGCAGCTTCGCGCGCTCCGCCGGGTTCTGCACCAGCGCGAGCATGCCGCCGGCGATGGCGTTGCGCGTGGTGTCGTGACCCGCGGTGAAGGTGATCAGGTAGTAGCCGAGTGTCTCGATGTCGCCCATGCGCGCGCCGTCGACCTCGGCGTTGGCCAGCACGCTGGCCAGGTCGTTGCCGGGGTTCGCGCGCTTGTCGTAGATGATCTTCCCGAAGTACTGCAGGAACTCCATGCCCAGCGCGCGGAACGCCTCTTCGGGGTTCTCCTCGCTGCGCTTGTACTCCGGGTCGTCGGCCGCGAAGAGCTGCTGGGTGAGTCGCAGCACCTTGGGCTCGTCGGCCTCGGGAATGCCCAGGATCGAGCACAAGATGCGCAGCGGGTGCGCGATGGCGACGTCGGTCACGAAGTCACACGTGCCCTCGCCGCCCTTCTGTGACTCGTACAGCCGGTCGACCAGCCGCCGCGCGCTCGCCTTCACCACGTCGTCGACGCGCGCCAGCGCCTGCGCGGTGAACCACGGGCTCGCCACCTTGCGGTACTTGCGGTGCTTGGGCGGGTCCATGGTGATGATGGTTTGCATCATGTCGAACGGCCCGCGCTCCCCGCGCGCCAGGCGCTCGGCGACCTCCTTGGTGGCGGGTACGATCCCGTTGCCGCTCTGGAACACATCGGGCTGCTTCGAGACTTCACAGATGTGTGCGTGACGCGTGATCGCCCAGAAGGGCACGAGCTCCGTCGGCTCGCACCAGTGGACGGGGGATTCGCGGCGCAGGCGCGTCCAGGTGTCGTGCGGGTAGCCGTGGCTCGCGTAGCGCTGGGGTTCGAGGAGCTCGTCGCCGTTGGTGATGGTCACGAGGGAGATCTTAGCCGGAACGCGGCCCGCTCTTCAGAGGCGTGTCTCGGGGTGTGCAGCTTCGGACCTGCGCCGGAAGAACGTTGGGTCGATGCGCCACATGGCGATCATGAGGACCAGGCCCAGGAGCATGGAGCCCAGCGCCATCGCGAGCGGCAGGCCGTTCGCCTGCGCGATGCACGAGCGGACGAACACGTAGCCGAGCCCGAGAAAGCCGGCGAAGGGCCCGAAGCCGGCCAGCGCGAACGTGCGCAGGTCGTTCCACAGCGCTTTGCGGAAGTAGACCACGCAGGCCAGGCCCGTGAGCCCGAGATAGAACGAGATCGCCAGCCCCGTGGCGGTCACCGAGTCCGAGATCACGTCGTCGGACACGAGCGCGAGCGCCAGACAGCACACGATCGAGATCGCGCCCATCCACAAGGTCGAGACACCGGGGGTGAGATAGCGCGGAGAGATCGCGCCGAACGCGCGCGGCGCGGCGCCGTGCGCCGACATGGCCAGCATGGAGCGCGTGGCCGGCAGGATCGTGGTCTGGGTCGCCGCCGAGGCCGAGGTCAGCACCGCCAGGTCGAGCAGCTTGTCGAAGCCGAACGGCAGCACCTGGCTGCCCAGCGCCGAGAGCACGTCGTCGCGATGCGCGGCCAGGAAGGCCGGCCCGTGCACCGCCTGCGCAGCCACCGCGACCAGCACGTAGATGCCGAGCAGGAGCAGGGTCGACACGATCGCCGCGTGACCCGGCGTGTGCTCGGCGCGGTCGGTCTCTTCGTTCACCGCGACGGCCGTGTCCCAGCCCCAGTAGATGAATATGGCCGTCAGCACGCCTGCCTCGAGCCGCGGCGCGTCGAGCGTGAACGGGTTCAGCCAGGCCGCGCTGGGCGCGACCGAGTCAGTGTAGTGACCCAGGTACACGCGCCCGAGCGCCACCGCGGCGAAGACTCCGAGCACCGCGACTTCGGCCCCGAGCAGGAACCACTGGGTCTTCGCCGAGACCTC
>Ga0335084_10003043_pt1 | contig 16323 bp, 16 predicted proteins | sample Lox_Sample_44_FD_206721 | JGI IMG/M metagenome (GOLD analysis project Ga0335084, IMG submission 206721) | Soil microbial communities from Loxahatchee National Wildlife Refuge, Florida, United States - Lox_Sample_4.4 | ecosystem: Environmental > Terrestrial > Soil > Wetlands | place: USA... | reverse complement strand
GGCTGTAAGCGCGGTCAGTCCGACGGATCCCGCACCCCGACCGGCCGCTCCTCCGGAACGAACAGGCGCGCGAACGACCACGTGAGCGCGGCGATCCCGATGCCCGCGAGCCACACGGTCGGCGGCGGCAGCTCGAGCGCGAAGAACGACTCGGCCGCCGGCCACCAGAACGCCAGCACGGCCAGACCCCCCATCGCCCACACCAACGCCAGTCGGGAGGGTGTGAGCGGGGCGGCCACGATCGACAGGACCAGCAGCCCGATCCACGTGAGCGTCATCACCGCCGCGCTCCGCGCCTGCTCCAGCGTGACCCCCGCCGCGTTCGTGGCCAGCGTGTACGTGAGGAAGGTCGCGATCGCGGCCAACGCGCCGGTCGGGATCGAGAAGCGGAGGACGCGCCGGACGAAGCCCGGCCGGAACCGCTGTGTGTTCGGCGCGAGCGCCAGGAAGAACGACGGGATCCCGATCGTCAGGGCGCCGACCAGCGTGAGGTGCCGGGGCAGGAACGGGAACACGAACCCGGCGACGCCCGTCGCGAGCGCCAGCAGCATGGCGTAGACGGTCTTCGTCAGGTACAGGCCGGACGTCCGTTCGATGTTGCCGAGGACGCGACGCCCCTCCGCCACGACGGACGGCAGCGCGTCGAACGTCGAGTCCAGCAGCACGACCTGCGCGACCGCACGCGTCGCATCCGATCCGGACCCCATCGCGATCCCGATGTCGGCGTCCTTCAGCGCGAGGGCGTCGTTCACGCCGTCGCCGGTCATCGCAACGACGTGGCCGCTCGCCTGCAGCGCCGTCACCATCGCGCGCTTCTGCTGCGGGGTGACGCGTCCGTACACGGCGTTCGACGCGAGCGACGCCGTGAGTCCCGCCGGGTCGTCCGGCAGCCGGGTGGCGTCGACCGGCCGATCGGCGCCCTCGAGCCCGAGCGAGGCGGCGATCGCCCCGACCGTGGCCGGATGGTCGCCCGAGAGGACCTTCACCGCGACCCCCTGCTCGGCGAAGTACGCGAGCGTCGCCGCGGCGTCGCCGCGGACGCGATCGGCCAGGACGATCGCGGCCACCGGCTCGCGGTCCTCGGGGAGAGCGTCGCCGCGCATCGACCCGGCCCGCGAGAGGAGCAGCACGCGGTTCCCGGCCGCAGCCTCGGCGCCGAGACGGTCGCGAAGTTCACCGGGGCCCACGAGCACGTCGGGCGCGCCGATCACCCACGTCCCGTTGCGGCCGAACGACGCGGCGCTCCACTTCCGCGCGGAGGAGAAAGGCACGCCGCCGTCAGGCCGCCAGCCGTCCGGCCCCGGCGGGTAGGCCGCGGCGAGCGCCCGCATCGTCGCGTTCGGCGCCGGATCGGCGGCCGCCAGAGCGGCCAACGCCGGAGCGGGATCGATCCGGGAGACCCGGTCGACGCGCACGATCCCCAGCCGGCCTTCGGTGAGGGTGCCGGTCTTGTCGATGCACAGCACGTCTGCCCGGGCGAGCCCCTCGACGGCCGGCAGCTCCTGGATCAAGACCCGCCGTCGCGCCAACCGGACGACCGCGACCGCGAAGGCCAGCGAGGTCAGCAGCACGAGCCCTTCGGGAACCATCGCGACCGTGCCCGCGACCGCGCCGGACACGGCCTCCCGCCACGAATCGTGAACGCGGTACTGGCTCACGAACAGCAGTACCGCCGTCGGCACGATGGCCCACGTGACGTAGAGCAGGATCCGATCGATGCCGTCGCGAAGCTCCGAGCGCGTGAGCGTGAAACGCCGGGCGTCTTGGGCGATCCTTGTCGCGTACGCGTCGGCCCCGACCGCCGTCGCCCGGTACCGACCCGACCCCGCCGCGACGAACGCGCCGGAGAGCACCGGATCGCCGGGCTCCTTGCGGAGGGGATCCGACTCGCCCGTCAGGAGCGACTCGTCCACCTCGAACCCGTCCGCACGGACGACCTCGCCGTCGACCACGATCTGCGCGCCGGCGGGCGCATCGAGCACGTCGTCCAGCACGACCTCACCGACCGGGACCTCCGAGACGGATCCGTCCCGAACGACGTGCGCACGTGGCGCGGTCAGGAGCGTCAGTCGGTCCAACGTTCGTTTGGCGCGGATCTCCTGCACGATGCCGATCAGCGCGTTCGCCACGAGGACCACACCGAACAGCGCGTCCTGATACGGCCCGCCGACCAACACGATGAGCACGAGCATCGCGCCGAGCAGCGCGTTGAACCGCGTGAAGACGTTCGCGCGGACGATCTGGGCGACCGTGCGCGTCGGCGCGGCCGGGACGTCGTTGACCTCGCCGCGTCGACGCCGCTCCTGCACCTCGGCGGTGGAGAGGCCGCGCGAGGGATCGAGCGTCGCGTGCTCATCGACCTCCATCCACGAAGCCTACGCCGGGCCCCGCGCAGCTCCGCAGGAGGTGCGTGCCCTCCTCAGGAGCCGATCCCGTGCGCTTCCGCCCAGGCGTCGAGCATGATCAACGCCTCGTCCTGCGGGATCGGGCCGCGCTCCAGCCGGATCTCCATCAGGTACGCGAGCGCCTCCCCGACGTGGGGGCCGGGTTCGAGTCCCAACCGGTCCATCACCTGGCGCCCGTCCAGCGGCGGCCGCATCGCGTCCAGGTTCTCGGCCTCGGCGAGCGCCGCGATCCGCTCCTCGAGCTCGTCCTGCAGGCGCGCGAACCGTTCGGCCCGCTGTTCGTTGCGGGTCGTCACGTCGGCGCGCGTGAGTTGGTTGAGCCGGTCGAGCAGATGACCGGCGTCGCGCACATACCGGCGGACCGCCGCGTCGGTCCACCCCTCGCCGTAGCCGTGGAACCGCAGGTGGAGCTCGATCAGCGTGCACACGTCGTCGATCACCGCGTTCGGATACCGGAGCGCGGCCAGCCGGTCGCGGGCCATCCTCGCGCCAACCACCTCGTGATGGTGGAAGGAGACCCCGTCGTCCGTGATCTGCCGGGTCCTCGGCTTCCCGATGTCGTGCAGCAGGCCGGCCAGGCGCAGGACCAGATCCGGCTCGCATCGCTCGACCACGGCGTAGGTGTGGCGCAAGACGTCCTTGTGCTTGTGCACCGGATCCTGCTCGAGGTGCAGCGCGGCGACCTCCGGCAGGATCAGCTCGGCGATCCCGGTGTCCACCAGGAGCGCGAGCCCCGCCGGAGCGTCCGGCGCCACCAACAGCCGGTCGAGCTCGTCGCGGATCCGCTCGGCCGATACGATCTCCAACCGGTCACGCATCTCGCGCATCGCAGCGAGGACGCGCCCCGCCGGGATCACGTCCAGCTGCGCCGCGAATCGCGCCGCGCGCACCATGCGGAGCGGATCGTCGGAGAACGCGACCGACGGATCGAGCGGAGTATCGAGCGACCGCGCCCCGAGTGCGCGAACCCCGTCGAAGGGATCGACGAAGGTCCCGTCCGGCAGGTGGACGGCCATCGCGTTGAACGTGAAGTCGCGCCGGCTCAGGTCCACCTCGATGTCGTCGCCGAACGTGACCGCCGGCTTGCGATGCTCCTCGACGTAGCTCTCCTGCCGGAACGTCGTGATCTCCAGCAGCTGCCCGTCCTTGCGCGCGCCCACGGTGCCGAAGCGAACGCCGACGAAGTACCGCCGGTCGGCCCAGCCCTGGAGCACGCGGGTGGTCTCGGGCGGATGCGCGCTCGTCGCGAAATCCAGGTCGCGGGCTTCCCGGCCCAGCAACAGGTCGCGGACGCTCCCGCCGACCAGGTACAGCTCGTGACCCGCCGCCGCGAAGCGCTCGCCCAGGGCCGTTGCCACCGGGGGAACATCGAGCGCGCGGGTCCCGGTCATGGGCCGAGGATAGCCGGGCACGTCCGCGCTACCGTGCTGCCGTGCCCACCTGGCTCGGGTTCGTCTGGACGCTGCCGAACACCGTGCTCGGGCTGGTCGCGGGCGCGCTCACGTTCCAGCGGCCGCGGCTCGCCGACGGCATCCTCGTGTTCGACCGGCGGCCGCGCGGTCTGACCCGGCTGCTCCTCGCGATGCATCGCGCAGCGATGACCGTGGGGTTCGTCGTGGTGTCGGCCGAGCCCGTCGAGGGCAGATTGCTGGCGCACGAGCGCGAGCACGTCCGCCAGTACTGCGCGTGGGGACCGTTGTTCATCCCGGTGTATCTGGTGCTCGCGATCGGCTACGGCTACCGGCGCCATCCGATGGAGCTTGCCGCCGAGCGCGCGGCGGGTGAGATCCGGTGAGCGTTCAGAACGGCCGGCTGGTCGCCTGCTCGTCCGAGAACGCCGTCCGGCGGTCCATGACACCGGCCAGCTGCAGGTCGAAGTCGTGCGGACTCGTCGCGGTCCGGCGGGCGTCCTCGACGGTGACGAACCCCTCCTTCACCAGCTGCACGAGCGCCTGATCGAACGTCTGCATCCCGTAGTAGCCGCCCTCGGCCATGACATCGACGACCGAGTCGGTCTGGTCCGCATCCACGATCCGGTCGAAGACGCGGCCGGTGTTCACGAGGACCTCGACCACCGGCACGCGGCCCTTCCCGTCCGCCTTCGGCACCAGCCGCTGCGACACGATGCCCCGCAGCGCGCCGGCGAACGACGTCCGCACCTCCTTCGCCTGCTGCGGCGGGAACAGGTCGAGGACGCGGTTGATCGTCTCCATGCAGTCGATCGTGTGCAGCGTCGAGATCACGAGGTGCCCGGTCTCGGCAGCCTGGATCGCCGAGAGCGCCGACTCCGCGTCGCGGATCTCGCCGACGAAGATCACGTCAGGGTCCTGCCGGACGACGTACTTCAGCGCCGCCTGGTAGCTGTCCGTGTCCACGCCGACCTCGCGCTGCTGGATGATCGAGAGCTCGTCGTCGTGCACGACCTCGATCGGGTCTTCGATCGTGACGATGTGCGCGCGGCGCGACCGGTTGATGAACCCGATCATCGCGGCGATCGTCGTCGTCTTCCCGGTGCCGGTCGGACCGGTGACGAGCACCAGACCGCGCGGGCTCTCCGAGAGCGTCCGCATCACGGCCGGGAGCCGAAGCTCCTCGAACGTCGGGATCTCCGAGCGGACGCGCCGCACCGCCAGCCCCACGAGGGTCCGCTGCCGGAACACGTTGATCCGGAACCGACCGATGCCGGCCAGCGTGTAGCCGATGTCCGCCTCGCTCGTCACCTCGAACTCGGTCCGCTTCCGGTCGCTCATCACGGCGCGGGCGAACGCCTCCGTGTCGGCGGCGGTCAGCACCGGGAACGTGGTCGGCTGAAGGTCGCCGTCGACCCGCAGGAACGGCACGTTCGCCACCTTCAGATGCAGGTCGCTCGCGCCGCGCTCCACCGTGAGCCGCAGGAGTTCGTCGATGTTCATCCCGGAACCTGTTTCGGCACGTGCCGGGGGAACCCTGAGCGCCGGCCCTCGCCCGGCTACTATCCGCACGTCATGGCAGGTGAGAAGGCTCCCGACGAGCAGCAACCTGCCCGGAACCGCCGGCGGCGCCGCTCCCGCCGCCGGAAGCCACCCGCCGCGGGCACGCCGACGGGTACGCCACCACCGGAGCCCTCGCCGCGGGGAGGTTCCTCCGCCGGGATGGCTGCCGGAGGGGCCAAGACGGCCGGGACGTCCTCGACCGGCGAGACGTCTTCGTCGGAGCGCAAGCCCGCGAAGAAGAAGGGATCCGCGGCGAAGCGGCCCCGCCGGATCCCGACGCAGCGCGAGGTGTCGGCGGGCGGCGTGCTCTACCGCCTCGACGGCGAGGGCGCGATCGAGGTCGTGCTGGCGTCCCGTCGCACGCGCAAGGGCGACCTCGCGTGGGGCCTCGCGAAGGGCGGCATCGAGCCCGGCGAAACCCGAGAGGAGGCCGCGATCCGCGAGGTTCGAGAGGAGACCGGTCTGGAGGCGGAGATCGAGGCCGACCTCGGCGACACGAAGTACATCTACGTGTGGGAGGACGTTCGCATCCGCAAGACCGTCCACTTCTTCCTCATGCGGCACACCGGCGGCGACGTCGAGGACCGCGACGACGAGATGGAGGAGATCCGCTGGTTCCCCCTGGAGCGAGCACGCAAGCGCGCCGCGTATCGGGGCGAGCGCGACGTGCTCGCCCGGGCCGCGGAGCTCCTCGCGTGAGCATCGGCGACGCCCTCCTGGCGATCGCGATCGGCCTGGGCTCCGGCGTCCTTTCTGGCCTGTTCGGTGTCGGGGGTGGGATCGTGATGACCCCCGCCGTCGACGCCTTCCTCCCCGTCCCCGAGATCGTCGCGCTCGAGACGCCCCTGCCCGTGATCTTCCCGACGGCGATCGCCGGCGCCTACACCTACTGGAAAGCGGGCGAGGTCGACGTGCGCGCGGCGAAGCTGATGGCGCCGCTCGGTCTGGTGGGCGCCGTGGTCGGAGCCCTCCTCACCCGCGTGATCGACGTTCGGTTGCTGTTGCTGGCGACGGCGGCGCTGCTCGCCTACCAATCGGTCAGCATCCTTCGAGGCGGCGCGCGCGGTTCCGTGGGCAGGACCAGGACCGTCGGCGCCGGTGTCTACCTCGGGGTCGGACTCGTCGCCGGCCTGGTGTCGGGGCTGCTCGGGATCGGCGGCGGCCTCGTGATCGTGCCGCTCCTCGCCGGCTGGCTCGGGATGCCACTCAAGCGCGCGCTCGGGACGTCGCTCCTCACGATCCCGGCCCTCGTGATCCCGGGCACGATCGTGCACGCGATCCTCGGGAACATCGACTGGGACCTCTTCGTCTTCCTCACGATCGGCGCCGTCCCCGGCGCCCGCCTCGGCGCCCGCCTCGCCCTCGGCACCGCCGAGACGAGGCTCCGGGCCTGGGTCGGAACCTTCATGCTGCTCGTGGCCTGCGCCTACGGGCTCACACAGGCGGTCGCGCTCATCAGGGGCTCCTGAGCGGCGGCCGCTACGATTCGGCCCGTGCGCCGCCCCTCGCGTGCTCTGCTCGCCCTCGCGATCGTGGTCGCGTCGTGCCTGACGGGCGGCACGGCACACGGGCAGCTCGGCGTCGTGCGGCTCGATCTGCTCGCCCAGACGCCCTGGAGCACCCTGTACCGGCATCCGGCCGTTCAGATCTCGGTCGTGGCGACCAACACCTCCGCCGAGACCCTCGATCACCTCTCGCTCGAGCTCGACATCGGCCCGAGCTACACCTCGCGCGTCGAGTACGAGACCTCCCTCACCGAGGGGCCCTCCGAGACGATCGCCTCGATCATCACGCCGCTCAAGAAGGTGGCGATCGGGCCCGGCGAAGTGCGCACGTTCGCCGTGCGCGCCGACCTCTCCACGATCGGTGCGATCAGCCAGACCGACTCCCGGGTGTACCCCGCCCGGGTGGAGCTCCGCTCCCACGGCACCGTGCTTGCCTCGCTCGTCACCCCGATCCTCTACTTCGTCCGTCCGCCCGAGGGAACGATGCTGCTGTCGACGTGGCTCGAGCTCGACGGCCCGATCGCCTTCGGCGCCGACGGGAAGCTGACCGACCCGTCCTTCGAAGCGGCGCTCGGCCCCGGAGGGCAGTACCAGGCGCCCGTCGACGCCCTCGCTGCCGTCGAGCAGCGCACGCCGGCCGGGTTGCCGATCGATCTCGTTCCCGAGCCGGCGCTCGTCGAGCAGGCCCAGCGGATGGCGAAGGGCTACGAGCGCACCGACGGAACCCAGGTCGGCGAAGGGGTCGGCGGTGCCGCCGCCGCCGCCAGCTTCCTCGCGTCGCTCCGGACGTTGATGAGGCAGCGCGCGGTCCAGACGGTTTCCGGAGCGTTCTCCGGACCGTCGATCCCCGCCATGATCTCGAGCGGTCTGACGGCGAACCTGTCGCAGCAGTTCGAAACCGGCGACGCGACGCTCCGATCCGTCGCCGACGTCCCGCTCGCCACGGACGTCGCACGCCCACCCGTCGGCGCGCTCTCCGATGAAGCCCTCGAGTGGCTCGCCGACCGAGGCAGCCGGGTGGTGCTCGCCGATGCCGACACGATCGAGCGCCCGGTCCAGCCGCTCGACTTCTCGCCGCCCGCGACGGCGACGGTCCCGTCCCCGAGCGGCACGGATCTCTCGCTCGTCCTGCCCGATCCCGGGGTGCAGGGGATCCTCGCGCGACCCGACCTGCTCACCGATCCCGTCCGCGCGTCGCAGGCGCTCCTCGGCGAGCTCGCCGTGATCTGGAAGGAGGAGCCCGTGCCACCGTCGCCGGACGTTCGCGGGATCGCGGTCGCGCTGACGGCGACGCTGCCCCCGACGATCTGGCCCACCCTCTTTGAACGGCTGCACGCACCCTTCTTGGTGCCGGTGCACGCGGCCGATCTCGCCGCGAACGTGAACCCGCAGGGCCCCCCGGCCACGCTCCGTTCCCCGTCCACGGGCAGCTTCCCCTTCGCCTACGCCCAGTCGATCCGCGACCTGGGGCGGAAGGTCGACGCGTACGCGTCGATGCTCACCCAGGACAGCCCGGTGCCGGCGGCCCTCGACCGCGACCTGCGGTACGCCGAATCAGCGCCGTACGTCGCCGATCCCGCCGCGGGCCAACAGTGGCTCGACGCCGTCTTCGCCACGACGCAGAGCGCGTTCGGCAGCGTGGAGCCGCAGGTCAACAAGGCCTTCACGTTCACCTCCGGCGAGGGAACGATCCCCCTGTTGATGGGCGATCCGGGGCCGATCCCGCTGCGGATCACCGTCTCGTTGCAATCGGCCCAGTTCGAGTTCCCCGACGGCGCCCGCAAGCAGGTGGTCCTGGAGCGACCGAACCAGGTGGTGACCTTCCGGGTCGTGGCCAAGGCGGCGGGGCAGAATCCGATCGCGGTGGTGGTGACGGCTCCTTCGGGCGCGGTGATCGGTTCGCCGCAGACGATCGTCGTCCGCTCCACCGCGGTGAACCGGATCGCGCTGCTCGTCACGCTGGGCGCGGCGGCGGTCCTGGCGCTCCTGTACCTGCGGAGGTGGCTGCGACGGACGAAGACCCCGAGCTGATCTCGGCGAACCAGGACTCACGCGAGGCCACGGTCCACAACGCGGCCGTGATGTCCGGCGGCACGCTGCTGTCTCGCGCGACCGGCCTCGTACGCGTCTCCGTCACGCTGGCCGCGTTGGGCGTCACCGCGCTGTCCGACGCGTACAACCAAGCCAACACCACCCCGAACATCATCTACGAGCTGGTCCTCGGGGGGATCCTCACGAGTGTCTTCCTGCCGGTCCTCGTCTCACGCGCACGGTCGGGCGATCGCACGGAACAGTTCGAGGCGGCCAGCCGGTTCCTGACGATCGCGCTCGTGCTGCTCTCCGCCGTCGCAGCGCTCGGCGCGCTGGCCGCGCCCTGGATCATGCGGTTCTACCTCGGCAGCGTGAGCGATCCCGTGCGCAAGGCGCAGGAGGTCGCGCTCGGTACGTTCTTCCTCCGGTGGTTCATGCCGCAGATCGTCTTCTACGGCATCGGCGCCGTGGCCGCGGGACTGCTGACCGCGAACCGACGCTTCGCCGCCCAGATGTACGCCCCGGTGCTCAACAACCTCGCCGTGATCGCGACGATGCTGGCCTTCGTCGCGATCCGCGGGCGCCACGCGCCGACCGCGATCGCCACCGTCACGTGGGGCCAGAAGACCTTGCTCGCAGCGGGAACCACGTTCGGCGTGCTGGCCATGACGGTAGCGCTGTGGCCGGCCCTGCGCCGGATCGGCTTCCGATGGAAGCTCCGATGGGACTGGCGGCACGAGTCCGTCCGCCACCTCGGAGGATTGGCGAAGTGGGTGATCGTCTACGTCGCGGCGAACCAGATCGCGTACTTCCTGATCATCAACCTGAACGGTCGCGTGGGGACCGGCGCGTACACGGTGTATTCGCAGGCGTTCATCTTCTTCTCGCTCCCGCACGCGATCCTCGCGGTCTCGATCTTCACGGCGCTGCTCCCAGGGATCGCCGAGCGCTGGGGCGGCGGCGATCGGGACGGCGTTCGCGAGCTCTTCTCGCGCGGGTTCCGGGACACGATGATCGCCATGATCCCGGCGGCGGCCGGCTACATGGTCCTCGCCGTGCCGATCGTCGGGCTCCTCGCGGCATACGGGCACGTCACGGTGGGCGACCGCGAGCTGCTGGCGCGAACGCTCGCCGCCTTCGCCGTGGGTCTGCCGTTCTTCTCCGCGTTCCAGCTCATGACCCGCACCTTCTACGCGATGCACGACGCTCGCACACCCGCGTTCGTGAACATCGGAGCGGCCGTCGTGAACATCGGAGCCGACGTGCTGTTCGCGTTCGGGTTCGGTTGGGGCGTTTGGGGACTAGCTCTGGGTCATGCCGCCTCGTACGGTGTCGGCTCCATCGTGCTGGTGGCGATCCTCCGCGGCCGACTGGGCGGCATCGACGGACGGCGGATCGGGCGGACCCTCGTCCGCACGACGGCCGCCGCGATCGTGGTGGCAGCGACGGCCGCGGGCACCGCACTCCTCGTTGGGTCGGTCCTCGACGTCGACCGTCCCGCCGTCCGGCTCGTCCAGGTCACCGCCGGCGTCACGGTGGGGGTGCTTGCCTTCCTGACGTGCGCGTTTATGTTCGGCATCTCGGAGGTCGATGAGGTCAGGAGAGCCCTCCTGGCCCGGTTCCGGCGCTGAGGATCAAGGCTCGCAGCAGGGCCCGCGGAGGGCCTCTCAGGGGGATCGATGCGGCACGAGGCGGGGATCGTCGGCAAGATCATCGTGATCTGGCTCCTCGTCGTGGCCGTGATCGGCATCGTGGCCCTCGACGGAGGCTCGATCCTGTTCACCCGGTTCCGCCTGTCGGACGCGGCCGCCACCGCAGCGTCGGCCGGCGCGCAGGCGTGGAGCGACGGCCATGACGCGGATGCCGCGTGCGCGGCGGCATTGAAGTCCATCGAGCAGGACGATGCGCAGGCCAGCCGGACGAAGGGCTGGTGCAAGGTCGATCCGAAGACCGGGGAGGTCACGATCACCCTCCGCAAGCGCGCGAAGACGATGCTCGCGTGGCGCCTGGGCCTCACGGCCGGCTACACCAAGGTCGTGGCGGTGGAGAGCGGCTCGCCCTCGCAGTTGTAGCGTCCCGGTCGTGAGCGAACCCGAAGGCGACGAGGTCCTCGTCCGCCGGTACCTCGCCGGAGACGCGAACGCGTTCGCGACGCTCGTGCGCCGCCACCAGACGCGCGTCTACAACCTCTGTCTGCGGGTGCTGGGCGACGCCGACGACGCGGCCGACGCCGCGCAGGACGCCTTCATGACCGCGCTGCGGAAGCTCGAGGGGTTCCGCGGCGACGCCGCCTTCACCACGTGGATGCATCGCGTCACCGTGAACGCGTGCTACGACCTGCTCCGCAAGCGGCGCCGTCAGCCGCTGCTCCGCGTGGCCACGGACGCCGAGCTTCCGGAGACGGAGCTGGGTCCCCCCGTGCCCGACCACGCGGACGAGATCGTGGGCACCCGGGACGCCGCCGAAGCGTTGCGACACGTGCCGGAGGAGTTCCGCGTCGCGCTGGTGCTCGCCGACGTTCAGGATCTCGCCTACGACCAGATCGCCCGGATCCTGGATGTGCCGGTGGGCACGGTGAAGTCCCGGGTCCACCGCGGCCGGATCGCGCTGGCGCGCGCCATGGGTCTGGAGGCAGGGGAACCGGGACCGGCGTCACGAGCGTCCCAGGAGAAGGCATGAACCATCCCGACGATCTGCTCGCTCCCTACGTCGACGGCGCGCTGAGCACCGCCGAGCGCAACGCCGTCATCCGGCATCTCGCCACGTGCGAGCGATGCGCAACGGAGGTCGAGCTTGCGGGCCGGGCCAGCCGGGCGCTCCGAACGGTTCCGGAGGCGGCGGCGCCGGCGGAACTCGGGGTCCCGGCGATCGAAGCGGCCGAACGGAACGCATCCGAGCGTGCCCCCGAGGTGACCCCCCTGCCCGAGCCGGCCTCCCGCCCGAACGGGCTCCGCTGGGTGGCTGCCGCCGTCGGCGTCGCGGCGGCCATAGCCCTGGCGGCGACGGTACTGCCGCACATCGGTCAGGGCTCCTCCGAGGCCGCCCTCCCGGCGGCGGCGGGAGGTGGCGCTGTGGCCTCGATCGCTCCCGTCTCGCGCGTCGAGGTTCAGAACGTCGACTACGACGTCGACACCGTGCAAGCGCTGGCCGGGTCCTTCGCCCGCGCGGCCGCGCCTGGCGGTTCCGGCGTTGCCTTCGCTCCCGGTCATTCCGGCGTGCCGCAGGCCGCCAGCGGGAACGGCACCCAGGCGCCGCAGGAGGGATCGATGACCCAGGGCGAGTCCGTATCGGCGGCCGCCGCATGCCTGTCGAAGGCCTTCGCCGACCCGCAGGGCGAGCTCGTGCGGCTGATCGACGCCCGCTTCCGCGGGACCCCTGCTTACATCGGCGTCTATGTCGCCGGACCGGGCGCTGGCCAACCACCGGACTCGGCGCTTGTGCGGATCGCGTCGAAGCACGGGTGCGCGATCCTCCATTCGACCACCATCAGGCTCTAGCCCGAGACGCTGAGCTCCACGGCGGTCGGGATAGGCGGCCGTTATCGCCTGTGGGAGGATTCCCAGCGTGAGCGAGTTGCGGAAGGTCATCGTCATCGGGTCGGGACCGGCCGGGTTCACGGCAGCCCTTTACGCGGCCCGAGCAAACCTGGAGCCACTCGTGCTGAAGGGCCTTGAGGCGGGCGGGCAACTGATGCTGACCACCGACGTGGAGAACTACCCGGGGTTCGCCGACGGGATCATGGGCCCCGAGTTGATGGACCAGATCGAGAAGCAGGCCCAACGCTTCGGCGCCGAGATCCTGCCGGTCCACGTGACCGGCGTCGACCTGTCGGAGCGGCCGTTCCTGGTGGAGGCGGGCGACCAGCGATGGCGCGCAGAGACCCTGATCGTCGCCACGGGCGCCACCGCCCGCTGGCTCGGCGTACCGGGCGAAGAGAAGCTCCGGGGGCGAGGCGTCTCAGCCTGCGCGACCTGCGACGGGTTCTTCTTCCGGGATCGAGCGCTCGTCGTCGTCGGCGGGGGCGATACCGCGATGGAGGAAGCGACGTTCCTGACGAAGTTCGCGGACACGGTCACGATCGTCCACCGGCGGGAGTCGTTCCGGGCCTCGAAGGTGATGGCGGAGCGTGCTCTCGCGAACCCGAAGATCTCGGTCGTGTGGGACACCGTCGTTGAGGAGGTCCACGGGGATGACGCGGTGACCGGCGTCGGGCTCCGGAACGTGCGGACCGGTGAGACGACCCGGCTGGCGACCGATGGCCTCTTCGTCGCGATCGGCCACGATCCGAACACCTCCCTGTTCAGGGGTCAGCTGGACATGGACGAGGAGGGCTACCTCCTGGTCGCCGAGCCTCGGACCGCCACGAACGTGCCGGGGGTCTTCGCGGCGGGCGACGTCACCGACCACGTGTATCGTCAGGCGGTCACGGCCGCCGGCCAGGGCTGCAAGGCGGCGATCGACGCGGAGCGGTTCCTGGAGCACCAGGCGCACGGCTCGTGAGTCCGGGAGGAATCCCGAGAGCCGGCGGGGCGTTGCACCCTCAGACGGAGGGCTGAAGCACGTGGGCCCTCATCCCGATCGAAGGAGAAGGGTGACGAGATGGCCGACATCGGCGATGTGAACGACGGGGACTTCCAGACGGCGGTCTTGGATTCCGACACCCCGGTCCTGGTGGACTTCTGGGCGGAGTGGTGCGTCCCATGTCACATGGTCTCCCCGGTCGTCGAGGAGATCGGTTCCGAGAAGGGCGACGCGCTGAAGATCGCGAAGCTCAACATCGACGAGAACCCTGAGGCCACGCGCACGTACGGCGTCATGTCGATCCCTTCGTTGATCCTGTTCAAGGGGGGCCAAGAGGTGGCCCGGGTGATCGGCGCGAAGCCGAAGGACGCGATCCTGCGCGATCTGGCACCCCACCTGTCCCCCGAAGCCGCGCACGAAGCGTCGTAGGGAGCGCGGCCGACCCCGGAACGCCCCGTTGTCGGGCCGGACGAGTCCGGCCAGACTCGGTCCGTGCACATCTTCCGGCTCGGCGATGAGGGACACGAGGTCCTGGACATCCAGCAACGGCTGGTTTCGATCGGCTATCCGTTGCCGACGGCGGAGCTCACCGGCCGGTTCGGGCCCGACACGCTGGCGGCCGTCCGCGCGTTCCAGGCCGATCGGAGCCTCCGCGAGGACGGCCTCGTGGGTCCGGACACCTGGATGCAGCTCGTCGAGGCCGGGTTCCGACTGGGCGATCGGACGCTCTACCTCCATGCACCGCACTTCCGAGGCGACGACGTGCGCTCGCTCCAGCGGAAGCTGAACGCGCTCGGGTTCGACGCGGGCAAGGAAGACGGCGTCCACGGGCCGAGGACGGACCGAGCCGTCCACGAGTTCCAGCACAACGTGGGCGAACAGCCGGACGGCGTCGTCGGGCTGCACACGATCGGCATGCTCGAGCGGATGCGGCCGCTGGAGGACGTCCCAGGTCGCGCCCTTGTCCGCGAGGCCGAAGAACTGCGAGGCACGCGCGGCGCGTTCGCGGGGCAGGTGATCGCGATCGACCTGGGGGACGGTGCCGACGGTGATCCGGGATCGGTGCGCGTAGCGATCGCGAACGCCCTTGCCGACCGGCTTTCGGTGCTCGGTGCGAAACCGCAGGTGATCGCCGAGCCCGGCGCATCGCCGTCCGATCGCGCACGCGTGGCGAACGAACTCGACGCCGCCGTCTGCCTGAGCCTGCACCTCGGCGCCGATGCCCCCGAGGCGGGCGGCCCCACCTGTTCGTACTTCGGCAGCGGCAGCACGCATTCGCCCGCCGGACGCCATCTCGCGGGCCTGATCCTGGACGAACTCGAACGGGCCCTCGGACGGCGGGGTCGCCTGGAGCGGCTCACCGTCAGCATGCTCCGCGACACGAGGATGCCGGCCGTGCAGATCGAGCCGTTCGTGGTTTCGAACCGGTTCGAAGCGGCTCGGATGGAGGATCCCGCGTCCGTCGAGGTCGTGGCGGCAGCCCTCGCGGCCGGCGTTCGCCGGTTCTTCGCCTGAGGCGCTCCTTCAGGTCCTCGAGCGCCGGCCCAGGACGGCCAGGACGGCCCCGAGCATCGCGCCGAGCAGGAGCGCCCGGATCGCACGCTCCCGTTCGGTCGGGACCGCGGGCTCGGACATGCCGGATAGGCTACCGGGGTGCGTGCGTGCCTGATGATCGAGGGCCAACAGGGCGTGACCTGGCCCGATTGGTGCGAGCTCGCCGCCGCCGCCGAGCGACTTGGATTCGAAGGGTTGTTCCGCTCCGACCACTACTTCAGCGCACCCGGCGTCTCCGGTCGGGGGTCCACCGATGCCTGGACCGTCCTCGGCGCGCTCGCTGCACGGACCGCCCGGATCCGTCTCGGGACGCTCGTCTCGCCGGTCACCTTCCGTGCGCCGGCGCTCCTGGCGAAGGCCGCGGTCACGGTCGACCAGATCAGCGAGGGCCGCGTCGAGATCGGCATGGGGGCCGGATGGTGGGAGGAGGAGCACACGCAGTTCGGGTTCCCTTTCCTCGACGTGGACGGGCGCTGGCAGCGGCTCGAGGAACAGGTCGCGATCGTCCACGGCCTCCTCACCGAGGACCGCTTCTCGTTCCGCGGCAACCACTACGTGCTGGAGGACGCGGAGATGCTGCCCAGACCCGTCCAGCGGCCGCACCCTCCGTTGATCCTCGGCGGCTCGGCCGTCGGACCGCGCATGCAACGGCTGATCGGCCGCTATGCCGATGAGTTCGACACCGTGGGCGGCACGCCCGAGGAGGTCGCGCAGCGCTTCGCGCGGGCGCGCGCGGGATGCGAGACGGAGGGTCGTGATCCAGACTCCCTCGTCACCTCGTGGATGACCTGGTTCTTCGTCGCCCCGACCGAGGGGACGTACCTCGAGAAGCTCCGGCGCGCGCACGCGATCGATCCGTCGGCCGGCCCGTTCGACGCGTACCGGGCCGACATCGAACGCGACTGCATCGTGGGCACGCCCGAACGCGCGGTCGAACGGTTGCGCGGGTACGCTGCGGCGGGGGTCCAGCGGATCTATCTGAACCACGAGCTGTACGACGATCTGGAGATGCTCGAGCTGGTGGCGACCGACGTGCTGCCGGCGTTGGAGGCGTAGATGAACCTGCTGGTGCTGCCGTTCCTGCTGGTGTTCCTCCTGGGGATCGCCGCGACGGCCGTGTGGATCTGGGCGCTGGTCGACTGCATCCAGGTGCCGGACGACACGATGTACCGCAGCGGCACCAAGCTGATCTGGGTCCTCGTGATCGTGTTCGCAACGTTCATCGGCGCGGTCGTGTACCTCGCGATCGGCCGGCCCGACGCGACCCACGTGCCGGCGGAGCGTTCGGGCTGGATGCCTCCGCCACCGCCGCCGGTCTGACATGGCCGAGTTCTC
>Ga0335084_10003042_pt1 | contig 16327 bp, 12 predicted proteins | sample Lox_Sample_44_FD_206721 | JGI IMG/M metagenome (GOLD analysis project Ga0335084, IMG submission 206721) | Soil microbial communities from Loxahatchee National Wildlife Refuge, Florida, United States - Lox_Sample_4.4 | ecosystem: Environmental > Terrestrial > Soil > Wetlands | place: USA... | reverse complement strand
GGGCAGCGCCTCGCCCGAGGCGCCGGCGATCGGGTTCTTCGGCGGGGTGCACGGCCTGGAGCGCATCGGCACGCAGATCCTCCTCTCTTTCCTCGCCTCGTTCCTCGAGCAGCTCCGCTGGGACCGGGAGCTCCAGCGTCAGCTCGCCGCCGTGCGCCTGGTATTCATGCCGCTCGTGAATCCGGCGGGCATGAGCCGGAACACCCGCTCGAACGCGAACGGCGTCGACCTGATGCGCAACGCACCGGTCGATTCGCGCGAGCGCGTCGCTTTTCTGGTCGGCGGCCAGCGCCTGGGCTCGTGGCTGCCCTGGTACCGCGGCGCGAGCGCAGGCCCGATGGAGGCGGAAGCGCTGGCTCTGTGCGAGGTGGTGCGCTCGGAGCTCGTGCGCCGCCCATTCAGCATGGCGCTCGACTGCCATTCCGGCTTCGGGCTGGTCGATCGCATCTGGTTTCCCCACGCGCATACCCGCCGCCCCTTTGCGCGACTCGCCGAGGTGCACGCCCTGGTAGAGCGATTCAACATGCTCTGGCCGGAGCACCCCTACCTGTTCGAGCCCCAGAGCCGCCGCTACCTCACGCACGGCGACCTCTGGGATTTCCTGTGGGCCGAAGCCGAAGGCGCCGGAAGCCTGTTCCTTCCGCTGACGCTGGAGATGGGATCGTGGCGCTGGGTGAAGAAGAGTCCGCGGCAGCTGCTGTATCGCCTCGGCATGTTCAATCCGCTGCCGCCGGACCGTCTCAAGCGCGTGCAGCGCAACCACCTCGTGTGGCTCAATTTCCTGTGCCGCGCCGCCCGCACCTACCGCGAGTGGCTGCCCACCGGAGAGGAACGCGCGCGCCACGAGCGCGGCGGGCTGGCCGACTGGTTCGGCGGGGGCGCGTGAGCACCTGGGTATTCCTGCGTGGATGGGCGCGGGAGGCGCGCCACTGGGGCGATTTCCCGGCGCAGTTCCGCGCCGCGATGCCCGATGCGGAGATCGTCGCGCTCGATCTGCCCGGCGGCGGGCGGTTCCACGCGCAGCGCAGCGCCTCGACGGTCGAGTCCATGGTCGAGCACGCGCGGGAGTGGCTCAGGACCCGGAACGCGCCGCCCTATCACCTCCTCGGGCTCTCGCTCGGCGGCGTGGTGTGCCTCGACTGGACGTCGCGGCATCCCGGCGAGGTCGCGGCCTGCGTGGTGCTGAACACCAGCCTGCGGCCCTTCAGCGCCTTCTATGAGCGTATCCGGCCGCGCAACTACGCCACGCTCCTGCGGGTGCTGCTCGAGCGCGACGCGCACACGCGAGAGACCGCGATCTTCCGGCTCACCGGCTCGGGCGAGCCGAGGGCCGACATCGTCTCGGCCTGGACCCGCTACGCGACGGAACGGCCCGTGTCGCGCGGCAACGCTCTGCGTCAGCTCGTCGCGGCAGCGCGCTATCGCGCTCCCGCGGCACCGCCTGCGGTGCCGCTGCTCGTGCTCGCCTCGGCGGGCGACCGCCTGGTCGACCCGGGCTGCTCGGAAAGTCTCGCGCGGCGATGGAATGTACCTATCGTCGTGCACCCCGCGGCGGGGCACGATCTCCCTCTGGACGACGGACCCTGGGTCGCCGCCGAGGTGAAGCGCTGGCTCAGGCGGAGTTGAGCACGGGTGAGGCGCGCTCGACGCTCTCTGCGCCGAACGCCTCGGGTACCTGCCGCCGGTGCAGGTACGCAACTGCGTTGCATGCGCGGGCCGCCAGCTCCCTGCGCGAGCCGGGAGCCGTGAGCGCGTCGTGGAGCAGCAGATGCGCCTCGATCCCCGGCGAATCGAGCACGGCCCGCAGCGACTTCCACAGCGGTTCGTCGTCGATGTACGCCGCCGCGGCGACGCGGTTCCCCGCAGGGTCGCGATAGCACACGGCCATCGGCAACACCCGATGCCCGCCGTCCACGGCGGGCTGGAACAGCGCAGGGTAGAAGGGCAGCACCCGCGATCCGTCGGTGGTTGTTCCTTCGGGGAAGATGGCGACGGAGTGTCCGGCGCCGAGCCGGGCGCGGATCTCGATGTTCATCCGGTACGCCGCGCGCGCGCTTCTTCGCCGCAGGAACAGCGTCTCGTTCGCGGCCGCAAGCCAGCCGATGACCGGCCAGGCGCGCGTCTCGGCCTTCGAGACGAACCAGCACGGGAACAGCGCGCCGATCGCGAACACGTCGAGCCACGAAACGTGGTTCGACGCGATCAGGTGGCGACCGAGCGGTACCGGCCCGGATACGCGCAAACGGACGCCCAGCAGGCTCAGCATCCGATGACACCAGGATGCCCGGATGGCGACTCTCGCATCGCGGCGAAGGAACGGGTAGAGCAGCTCGACCAGCAGCAGGCCGAGCGCGAGATGCAAAGCCACGCGGGCCAGCCGCAGGACGCGGCGCAGGCCTCTTGCCACGCGAGCGAGCGCTAGGAGGCGCGCCGCAGGGCGCGGGCGCCGTGGTAGGCGAGAAACCCTGCCGCGCCTTCCTCGCCCATGTAGCGCGCGAGCATGCGGGGGTCGGAGTTGCGCAGGTCGACCATGATGAGCCCGTCGAGTGCGTCGCCGAACTGATCGTCGGTGTTGAATCCCAGCAGACGGCCGCCGAGCTTCAGGTAGTGCTTGAGCAGTATCGGCACGCCCTTGTGATCGGGCTCGATCCGCTCGATCGCGCGCGACAATTCCTCGATGCCCACGAGGCCGGAGACCTCGGCGCCGTCCCGGTTCGCCGGCCTGCCGGCGCGGAAAGGCCGCCGCGGCTTCACGTGGCGCGCCAGTGCCGTCTCGATGCTGTTCGCCTTGAGGTAATCGACGATCAGCCGGCGCGAGAGCGGCTCGTAGCTGTTGCTGATGCTGACCGGCCCGAACAGCACGGCGTACCGGGGCGAGCCCGCGACGAAGCGGCCGATGCCGCGCCACAGCAGCAGCAGCGGAGCGAAGTTGCGCTGGTACTCCTCGCGCACGAAGGACCGGCCGAGCTCGATCGCCGGGTTCAGGGTCCGCAGGACGCGCGAGCCGCACCTGAACAGCGACTGTGTATACAGGCCGCGCTTCCCGTAGCGTGCGAGGATCTCGTCTGCGAGCCCCATGCGGTAGGCGCCGACGATGCTTTCGGCCTTCGCGTCCCATACGAAGAGGTGCTGGTAGTAGGCATCGAAGAGATCGACGTCCGAGGCCCGGCCCGTGCCCTCGCCGGCGGCGCGGAAGGTCAGCTCGCGCAGGCGCCCGATTTCCTGCAGGCACCAGGGAATCTGTCCGGCGCGCGCGCTGTAGACCGCGAACTGCCCGCTCGCCGCGAGCAGCTGCTCCGGCGGGAGCGCCTCGACTTCGGCCTTGAGAAGCGATTGCCGGATCGCCGGGACGACGGCCGCCGCCGGAGGCGTCGGCAGGCTCTGGGCGAAGGGCAGTCTCGGTGCGATGCCCGAGAGCAGGCGCTTGAAGCCGTCTTCGAAAAGCTGCGGCAGCTTGCTGCTCGTGCTTGTCGCCCTCAATCGCGCTCCGCTCGGGTACTGTGACGCGCGCAGGCTACCTTGCGACGGTTACGCGGGGATGAAGGCGGCGTTGCCGAATTGTTTCAGCGCCCGAAGGCGGGATCGCTCGCGCTGTCCTTCCCGTTCTCCAGGTGGCCGGCCAGGCGCCGCAGGAAATTCGCATCCGTGTCGACCGCGATCGCGATGTCGTACCAGCCGAAGCTCGCGCGCAACGAGAACCTCGCCTCGAGGCTCTGGCCGGGACGCAGGCTGCGCCCGCGGCGATCGTCGTCGCGGTCCCTGTCGCTCTCGTAGGCATTCGCGAGGCTCACGCGGCAGGCAAGCGGTGCGCGGTTGGTGATGCGCAGCGCGATCTCCAGCTCGTCCGGGTCGCAGCGCATGTCGACGTCGAGCTTGGCGCTTGCCTGCGGGGACAGGCTGCCGCGGAAAGTCCGCAGGAAGCCGTTCGGACCGAAGACAGAAAGATCGTACCGGCCCTGGTCGGTGCGCGCGACGTTCCAGGTGTCGGAAAGCGACTTGCCGGCCTCGACCGTGTAGGTCCAGGGCCCGAGCGAGGTATTGCCCGAGCGCACCTGGAAGCAGGCCCCGGCCTTGCCCGTATTCTCGAAGTCGAGGCGGAGCTCGCCGTGCGCAACCGTTCCCCTGGCGTCGAGCTGGTAGGGCAGAGCGCGCGCGCGCCGCAGGCCGGGCTCCTGCTGCGGCAGGGACTGGTGTACGGGCGGCGTCGGCACATAGTCCGCGTGCCTTTCATGGTCGAGCGGCTCGTATGCGGCGGTGTCCGGCAAGGCGACCGGCGCTGCGTTGGGTTTCTCGAAGTCGAAGGCGGAGGTGAGATCGCCGCAGATCGCCCTGCGCCACGCGGTGATGTTGGTCTCGATCAATCCCGAGTGGCGCGGAGCGAAGCGCCGCTCGATGAAGCGGATGAGGGAGGTGTGATCGAACAGCTCCGAGCACACCCAGCCGCCCTTGCTCCAGGGCGAGACCACGATCATCGGCACGCGGATTCCCAGGCCGTAGGGACCGCTCGCGTTGCCGGGGCCGCCCGCGAATATCTCGTCGCCAGCCTCGACGGTCGAGCGCCCTTCCGATGGCGAGCGCGGCGGCGTCGGCGGCACGAGGTGATCGAAGAAGCCGTCGTTCTCGTCGTAGGTGACGAAGAGCGCGGTCTTGCTCCATACCTCGGGGTCGGAGGTCAGCGCGTCCAGCACCTGCGAGATGTACCAGGCGCCATAATTGGCCGGCCAGTTGCCGTGCTCGGAGAAGGCTTCCGGCGCGACGATCCACGACACCCGGGGCAGCCGCTTGTGGCGAACGTCGCCGCGCAGGTCGGCGAACAGCGCCTCGAACGGGGTGCCGGGCACGGCGATGTTGGTGCCCCTGCGCGCCTTCTCGTACAAAGGGTCGCCCGGGGCCGTGTTCTGGTACTGGTGGAAGTAGAGAAGCGAGTTGTCCCCGTAGTTGCCGATGTAGGGATCGTCGGTCCAGCCCCAGAACCCGGCGGCGTCCAGCCCGACGCCGATGTCCTGGTAGATCTTCCACGAGATGCCGGCGCGCTCCAGGCGCTCCGGATAGGTCGACCAGTCGTAGCCCGCCTCGGCGTTGTTGATCACCGGGCCGCCGCCGCGGCCGTCGTTGCCGACCCAGCCGGTCCACATGTGGTAGCGGTTGGGGTCGGTCGCGCCGAGAAACGAGCAGTGATAGGCATCGCACACCGTGAATGCGTCGGCGAGCGCGTAGTGGAACGGGATGTCGCGCCGCGTGAGGTGCGCCATCACCGTGCGCCCCTTGCTCGGGATCCAGCGATCGTACTTGCCGCCGTTCCACGCCGCATGCGTGTCCGACCAGCCGTGAGGCGTGTCTTCCAGGAACTGCAGCCCGAGATCGACCGCATCGGGACGGAACGGGAGGAGAAAGCCGCTGCCGTCAGGCTGGAACCAGACCGGCTTTCCGTTCGGCAGGAGCGCCGGCCGCGGATCGCCGTAGCCGCGCACGCCGCGCAGCGTGCCGAAGTAGTGGTCGAACGCGCGGTTCTCCTGCATCAGGAAGACGATGTGCTCGACGTCCTCGATTGTGCCGGTGCGACTATGCGCCGGGATCGCCAGCGCCTTGTTGATGCTGGCCGGAAGCGCCGCGGACGCCGCTGCGCTGGTGAGAAAACGAAGAAAGGTGCGGCGGTCGGTCATCATGAAGTCCTCCGGTCGAGTCGTTGAAAGTTTCGGAGGACATCGTGGGCCACACCGGTTTCAGCGGCGTTACGGATCGGCAACGAAGTTGAAACGCGGCGCCGCCGCCGTGACCGCTGTAACGTTCCCTTGACGAAATTTTCATACTGCCTTCACCTGCGCGTCACACAGCCTCGCTACCTTTGCGCGGGCATCGTCATCGTCCGAAACCCAGGAAAACAGCGAGGGATCATGAACAAGTCATTTCTTCTAGCGGCGCTTGCCGCATTCGCGCCGGCGCTCGCTATTGCCGACGTCCACGACTGCCGGATCGACTCCGCGCGCGGCGACATCAAGCACGTCATCCACATCCAGTTCGACAACACGCATTTCCGGCGCGACAACCCCAACGTGCCGTCCGATCTCGAGCAGATGCCGCACCTGCTCGATTTCATCAAGGGCAACGGCGCGCTGCTCGCGAACGACCATACCGTGCTGATCTCGCACACCGCGGGCGGCATCCTGTCGACGCTGACGGGCGTCTATCCCGACCGCCACGGCCAGACGGTGTCGAACAGCTACGTGCGCACCTCCACCACGGGCTCTTTCACCTTCCCCAGCTCCTTCGGCTACTGGACCGACCCGGTGTCGGCGACGAACACGCCCACCGTCCCCAACATGATCACGCCGGAGGGCCAGAACGCTCCCGCGCCGTGGGTGGCCTACTCCCGCGCCGGCTGCGACGTCGGCGCGGTCGCCGCGGCGAACATCGTCCTGGAGAACACCAACACCACGCCGACCGGCGACATCACGAAAGTCTTCGGCAATCCCTCGCCGCAGCAGGCGGAGGCCGACGCGGCGAGGGCCCTTCCGAACACGCCGGCCAACGCGGCGGCGAAGGCCCGGCCGCAGACCGACTTCGTCGGCCTCGCCGTGCACTGCGCTCAGGGATCCTCGATCTGCGCTGCGGGCCAGGTGGACCTTCTTCCGGCCGAACCGGGAGGCTATAACGGATTCAAGGGTCTCTTCGGCGCACAATCGATCAATCCCGTCCTCGCCGGAGGACCGGTGCTGAATGACCTGCTCGGCCAGCCGATCACCGATCCGTTCGGCAACCCCGGCTTCCCCGGATTCGACGGCATGTCGGCGGCGGTCACCCTCGCCTACGTGGCGGCGATGCAGGAACGCGGCATCCCGGTGACGTTCGGCTACATCTCCGATGCGCACGACTTCCACGGCGTCGCGGGCAACCAGCACGTCGCCTTCGGGCCCGGCTCGCAGGGCTACGTCGATCAATTGAAGGCATACGACCAGGCCTTCGACGCCTTCTTCAGGCGGCTCGCCGCGAGCGGGATCACCAAGGACAACACGCTCTTCGTGTTCACCGTCGACGAGGGCGACCATTTCGTCGGCGTGCAGAAGAACGACTGCGACGGGGTGATCACGCCCTGCGTCTACGGGACGAACGAGGTGGGCGAGATCAACGCCAATATCGACACGCTCGTGGCGCACCAGTTTCCCGTGCTCGCGGCGCAGTTCCTGGGAAGCGCGGCGCCGAACGCCTTCACCGTGCACGGCGACGACGCCCCGACCTTCTATCTCGCGAAGAAGGGCGCGGGCGGCGGGGCACTCGCCCAGACCGATCCGCTCACCCGCGAGTTCGAGCGCAGCATCGCCAGCCTGACGGCGGTCAACCCCTACACGGGAGCGACCGACAGCCTGATGGTGCGCATGGCCGACCAGACCGGCATGAGAACCCTGCACATGATGGTCGACGCCGATCCGGCGAGAAATCCGGTCTTCGTGCTGTTCGCCGACCCGGACTATTTCATCACCGACTTCCCGGCATCAACCTGCGAAACCTGCATCAATCCGCTGTTCGCCTGGAACCACGGCGACATCCAGAAGGAAATCGCGATCACCTGGGTGGGCCTGGTCGGGCCGGGCGTGCGTCGCGAGGGCGTGACGAAGCGCGTCTGGACCGACCACGCGGACGTGCGCCCGACGATGCTGGCGCTCCTTGGCCTGAAGGATTCCTACGGGCACGACGGCCGCGCGATCACCGAGCCTCTGCACGACTGGGCGCTGCCCCGGTCGCTGCGGCAGAACCAGGAGAAGCTCGAGCGCCTGGGCGCCGTATACAAGCAGGTGAACGCGCCCTTTGGCCGCTTCGCCATGGATCTGCTCTCGGCCTCGACCGAATCCCTGAAGAGCGGGTCGGCGTCGGACGATAGCGCCTATGCGGCGATCCGGGGCCGCATCCAGGACCTGACGGGCCAGCGCGATGCGCTCGCCTCGGAGATGAAAGTGGCGCTCGACGCGGCGGCCTTCGGCGGCCAGCCGATCGACCACCGCCACGCCGAAAAGCTGATCGATCGCGGAGAAGATCTTCTGGAGCGCGCCCGCCGCCTGGCGCACGGTGATCGTGATCACCACGGCCACGACGATCGCGACGGCCACGACCGCGACTGAAGGCTAGGACCGAGACGTGACCTTCGAGAGCCGCTCGCGCTTCATCTCGGCGAGCGCGGCGATGCCGAGCAGCGCCATGTCGCGGTCGACCTCCTCGCGCAGGAGCTTGATGGCGTGGCGCACGCCTTCCTCACCGGCGATGGCGGCGGCATAGAGGAACGGCCGGCCAACGAACACGAACTGCGCGCCGAGCGCGAGCGCCTTGAGCAGGTCGGTGCCGCGGCGGATGCCGCTGTCCATCATCACCGTCATGCCGCCCGCCTCGGCGGCGACCGCGGGCAGCGCACGCAGCGGCGCCATCGATCCGTCGAGCTGGCGCCCGCCGTGGTTGGAGACGATGACGCCGTCGACGCCGCTCTCGCGCGCGATGCGCGCGTCGTGCGGGTCGAGCACGCCCTTCAGCACCAGGCGCCCCTTCCAGATCCGGCGCATCAGCTCGACGTGAGGCCAGGAGAGCTTGTCGCGCGGCCCGCTGTAGCGCTCGGCGGTGCTGGTGATGAGCGGCGCGCGCGTGCCGGTGTTCTCGAAGTGCGGCATGCCGTGCATGACGAGGGTGCGCAGGAACATGCCGACCAGCCAGCGCGGGCGCAACGCGCTGTCCCAGGCGAGGCGCAGCGTCGGTCTCAAGGGGCGGTTGAAGCCGCTCCTCACGTTGTTCTCGCGGTTGGCCCCGACCGGCACGTCGACGGTGAGCACCAGCGTGTCGAAGCCGGCGCGCGCGACGCGCTCGACCAGCGTCCTGATGGCCGCGTCATCGCCGGGCAGGTAGGCCTGGAACCAGGAGGTGCGGCCCGCGGCGCGCACGTCCTCGAGGCGCGTGAGCGAGGCGCCGCTCATGATCATCGGTACGTTGGCCGCGGCTGCGGCGCGCGCCAGCACGATATCTCCCTGGTACGCGGCCATGGAGCTGCCGCCCATGGGGGCGATGCCGAAGGGCGCGTCGTAGGCGCGACCGAAGAGTGTGGTCTTGGTCGAGCGCGCCGAGACGTCGACCAGCACGCGCGGAAGCAGGGCGAAGTCGTCGAACGCCTCGCGGTTGGCGCGCAGCGACGCGTTCGTCTCGGCGCCGCCCGAGACGTAGCCGTACATCGGGCGCGGCAGGTAGCGGCGTGCGGGCACCTCGAAATCGTCGAGTGCGAGGATCATCCGCAGTCGGCGCGGCAGGCTCTTGTCGACTTGCCGGTTGATGCCGGTGTGCCGCTGCGCGGCCTCCGGATCGGAGAGGGCTGTTTCGCTGGCTTCGGGCATGGATGCCTCAGTCAAAGGCGACGATCTCGACCCAGTTGGCGCCCTTGCCCGCGGGATATTTCCCGACGGGCTTGAGCGCGCCGCTCGAGGAGTCGATCGCGTACACCGAGATCGTGTCCGACTTCTCTCCGGAGGCGACCAGGAATTTCCCCTTCGGGTCGATCGCGAACCCGCGCGGCTGGCGCTCGGTGGGCGTGCTTCCGAGATAGCTCAGCTTGCCGCTCGCCGCATCGACGCCGAACGTGGCGAGGGTGCTCGAGGTGCGCTCCGAGGCGTAGAGGAACTTCCCGTCGGGAGTGAGGTGCAGGTCGGCGGCCCAGATATCGTTGTCGGTGTTGCGCGAGGAAGGGCGCGGCGCGCCGGGTTGCAGCTTGGAATCCGGCGGCAGCATCGAGGCGACGCTCACCTCGCTGAGCAGCCCCGTCTTGGGGTCGAGCGCGAGCGTCGTCACCGTGGCGACCAGCTCGGACAGGAGATAGACGAAGCGGTTGTCGGAGGAGAGCACCAGGTGGCGCGGGCCGGTGCCGGTCTTCATCTGCAGGAGCGGAGGGGTGTTCGACGCGAGGCGCCCGGTCTTCTCGTCGAAGACGAACTCGAATACCTGGTCGGTCCCCAGGTGCGGAACGTAGACGAAGCGATTGCTGTTGTCGACGCGGATCGCGTGGGCGTTGCGCGCGGTCGGGATCACCTGCACGGGCTCGGGCAGGGCGCCGCGGTTGCTGGCGATCGCGTTGACGCTGACCAAGTTGCCGCCGTAGGACGCGCCGAAGAGGAAGCGGCCGGTCCGGTCAAGCGAGATGTAGGGAAAGCTCTCGGCGAGCGGCGAGCTCGCGACGAACTTCAGCGCGCCCGTGCCCTGGTCGATGGCGTATACGTGCACCGCATAGGGCTTGGAGCGCGATGCCGCGTAGAGAAAGCGCTTGTCCGGGCTCACCGTCATGGGCATCACGACTTTCGCCGCCGGGACGCGCGCTCCGGGCGACAGCGTCCCGTCGGGTTTCGCCGCGTAGATGCCGATGTCGCCGTCCTCCGCGTTCGACACATAAACGAAAGTTGCTGCCAGAGCCGGCGAACCTCCGGCGATCGTTGCCGCCATGGCGATCCCCCTGGTCAGTCCCGAGAATGGATTCATGGTGTCTCCTTCGCAGTGAATCTTACAGGAGGCTAGGGGATGAGCACCGCCGACCCGGAAAAAAGACGCGCCTCGAGGTCGCGGTGCGCAGCCGCCGCCTCGCACAACGCGTAACTGCGGCCGATCTCGACCCTGAGGATGCCGCGCGCGACCAGGTCGAACGGCTCCACGCACGCCGCCGCAAGGCCACCCATCTCGGCGACGTAGTGGCTGAAGCCCGGGCGCGACACCGAGAGCGATCCGTGCTTGGCGAGCAGCAGCAGGTCGAGCGGCGGCACGTGCCCGGAGGCGTTGCCGTAGTTCACCAGCATGCCGAAGCGCCGCACGCAGGCGATCGACCGCTCGAACGTGTCCTTGCCGACGCCGTCGAACACGGCGGACACTCCCCGGGGGGCGAGCTTCCTGACTTCCTCGGGGAAGTCAGGATACAGGACGGCGTGGTCGCAGCCGTGCGCGCGCGCGACGCGTGCCTTCTCGGCCGAACCCACCGTGCCGATCACCGCGGCGCCCAGGTGTTTCGCCCACTGGCACAGCAGGATACCCACTCCGCTGGCCGCGGCATGGACGAGGACGGTGTCGCCCGGACCCGGACGGAAGGCCCGCTTCACGATCATCGCGGCGGTCAGGCCTTTCAGCAGGAAGGCCGCGGCGGTCTGCTCGGAGATGCCCTCGGGTAGCCTGACCAGGCAGTCCGCGGGGACGTTGCGCTCCTCGGCGTACGAACCGGTCGACTCGTAGAACGGTCCACCGGTGCCGACGTAAGCGACGCGCTCGCCTTCGCGCACGGCGGTCACGCCCGGTCCGACGCCGGCGACCACGCCGGCCGCCTCGTTGCCCGGGATCAGCGGAAACCGCTGCGCACTGGCGATGTAGAAGCCGCCGCGGCGCACGTTCACGTCGGAGAAATTCACCGCGATGGCGGTGTGGCGCACGCGCACCTCGCCCGCGCCGGGCGGGGGAAGCTCGATCGTCTCCCAGCGCATCACCTCCGGCCCGCCGTTCTCGTGGATGCGAATGGCGCGGGTCATGGAGGCTTCCGGCGTGGGGAAAGAAAACGCCCCGGAAGGAATCCCGGGGCGTCTTGTTTGGGGCTGGCAGGGGCTAATGCGCGAGTGGATCCGGGCGGATCTGCACCTTGTAGACCTTGGGCGAGTTCTTCGTGCCGCCCTCGTTGTGGAACACGGTGCGCGTTCCCGACATGGTCCACAGGCCCTTGCCTTTCCAGCCCGCGTTCGGGTCGTCGATGCGGCCGTCGGCCAGCTTGGTGAAGAAGCCCAGCGGGTAGGGGATGCGGATGTCGACGATCTTGCCGTCCACAACGGCCATCAGCGATTCACTGCCGTTCGCCATCGCGATCGGAACGTCGCGGCCGAGGCCGAGCGTGTTGTAGCGGTCCACCCATAGATAATAGGCGTGGTTCGCGCTGCCCGAAGGATCGAGCCCCTTGAACTGCGGCCCGGGCATGCGGTAGAGCGTCCAGCCTTCCGGACAGAGCTTGCCGCTCGCCGCCTCGGGCCCGTTCTGCGGCCGCGTGCACTTGCGGCGGTCGAAGCTCGCGATGTGGCCGCTCGCGAGCGGCGTCCACACCACGCCGTCGCTCGCCACATCGATGCCGCGCGGGCTCCAGGCGCCCTCGGGCGGAACGAAGACCTCGGCGAGCGCAGTCTCCGAGGGGTTGGCTCCGGGGATGATGCGGACGACGTAGCCGGGCTGGTCCACTCGGGAGAAACCGACGCCCGTGGACTGGCCCCAGATCGAATCGTCCACCGGGCTCGGCATGACGCCGTAGAAGGCCGCCATGAGCCGCTTGTCCTTCTTCGGGTCCACCGGGTCGTTCGGACCGACGTATTCGTCGCGCTTGCCGTTGCCGTTGGTGTCGACGATGATCGGCGTCCAGCCCTGCGATTTCGCCTCGTCGCCGGTCTCGAGGAACATCTTGGTGTTGATCCAGCCGACCACGCCGCTGTTGGGCGGGCCGGCGCTCGTCCACAGGGTCCGGTTGGCGTCGTGGCCGAAGTACAGGTGGTGCGCTGAGAAGCAGGTGTCGACGTGCTTCCACTCCCCGGTCTTCGGATCGTATACCGAGATCTGGCGGAACGAGCTCTCCTGCGGCGCGACCTTGGCCGAAGGATGGTCCGAGCCCTTCTTGCAGTAGGCCGGGTTCGCCGGGATCGGCCGGATCCGCGCGGTGGCCCAGACGCGGCCCTCGCTATCCATCATCACGTTGTGAATGCTCGAGTGCCCGTCCCAGATCGGCTCCTTGCCCCAGTAAGCGGAGGGTTGCATCGGTAACTCCGTCGACGACGGCGTCTTCGGGTCGCGATAGGGATGCTTGATGAACGAGGTCTGGTGCTTGACCGGATCGAGCACGGGAATGCCATCGGTGCTCTCCTCGGGCGCGCCGTAAATCGGGCCGTTGGCGTTCAGGCGCGGGTTGTTCCGGTCGGTCGAGATGCCGTCGTGCAGGTAGTACTTCGGCGTCGAGAAGTCCCACATGGTGACCACCATGTTGCGCTCGACGCCCTTCGGACGCTCGGGCTTGGCGAAGGGCAGCTCGCCGCCGGCGATGCGATCGGTCCAGTCGGCATAGTTCTTTAGCGCTGCCTCGGCGCCCATGTAGCCCAGGCCGAGGGCCATGTTCGACATGGCCTGCCCGGATTGCGTGCGGCGCGCCCAACCGGCGAAGCCTCCGCCGAATTCCTTCGGCACGACGCGGATGCCGTGCGAGCCGAGGGCGTGGCAGGACTGGCAGGCGTTCTTCACCGTGTCGACCCAGCCTTCCTGCGTCTTGATGTTGGAGGAGATGCCGTTGCCCTTCTCGCCGGTGCCGGGGAATTCGCTCTTGGCCGGTATGTTGATCATGGAGTACCAGTACATACCGGGGTAGTACTCGGCCGCGGCGGCGGCGTTGGGCGCGATCACCGCCTTCAGGTCGAGGGACGCGCCGGGCGCGCCCTGTACCTTGGGGGAATCGACCAGGCCGTAGCCGCGCGTCCAGACGGAGTAGTTCGCCTTCGGCAGGTCCGGAATGAGGTAGCGGCCCTGGTCGTCGGTGACGACGACCTTGGCGTACTTGGTGGGGAGGTCGGTCGTTTCGGCGATCACCCACACGCCGGCTTCGGGGCCGTGGCCGCTCGTGACCGTGCCCGATATGTGGCCGGCGGCTCCGCTTTCCTGCCCGGTGCCCGCGCAAGCGGCGACCAGAGCAGCGATCGCGAGCGCAGCCGCGCCCGCGCTCGAGTAGTAATGGACATCTTTGGTCTTCATGGACTCCCCCAATTGGATGCTGCGCAAGACTTTCCCTGCCCCCGGGCGGAAGGATGCACCAATCCAGCCGCGCCAGCAAGCGTCTCCCTTACAATGCGCGCATGCTCGGCATCGTGCTCTCCACGATCGCGTTTTTCGTGGCGAGCTACTTCATCAAGCGCTACCTCGACGGGATCGGCATCCCGAAAACCATGGTGCGCGGCATGGTCGTGTTCGTGCTCGCTCTGGCCGTGGCCTACGGAGTGGCGTTCGTCGTCGATTGGTCCGCAGGTTTCCTGGGGAAATCATGAAGATCACCGCAGTCGAGAGTTGCGTTCTCACCATCCCCACGCCGCAGCCGATGGCGCGGAACTACGCGCACCAGAAGCTCGTGGTCGCGGATATCGTGACCGACGGGGGCGTAACGGGGCTGGGCTACAGCCTGGTGTTCGGCGGCGGTGGCGCCGAAGCGGTGCACGCTTACCTGCAGACGCGGCTCGCGCCCACGCTGGTCGGCGAGGATCCGCTCATGGTCGAGCGGCTGTGGGAAAAGATGTTCCGTACCGACATGGGCATCAAGAAGCAGGGCATCGCGGCGTACGCGCTGTCGGCGCTCGACATCGGCCTGTGGGACATCGCCGGAAAATGCGCGGGGTTGCCGCTTTACAAGCTGTGGGGCGCGGTCTCCGACCGCATCCCGGCCTACGGAAGCGGCGGCTGGTCGAAATACAGCGAGAAGGAACTCATCGCCGAAGCGGAAAGATACGCCGCGCAAGGCTGCAAATACTACAAGATGAAGATCCACCATCCCGATCCGCTCGAGAACCGCAGGCGCGTCGAGGCGGTGCAGCGCGCGCTCGGGGGCGGTGTGCGCATGATGGTGGATGTGAACCAGCGGCTCGACCCGCTCGCCAGCATCCGCCAGGCCCAGGCGCTCGAGGGCCTCGGGCTGGTGTGGTACGAGGAGCCGGTGCTCGCCGACGACATCGCCGGCTGCGCCGAGGTCGCGCGCGCGATCGCGATCCCGGTCGCCACCGGCGAGAACAACTACACCCGCTTCGAATTCCGCGAGCTGATCGAGCGCCGCGCGGCGAGCTATCTCATGCCCGACGTGTGCCGCGCGCTGGGGTTCTCGGAGACGCTGCGCATCGGCCATCTGGCGGCCGCCCACCAGGTGGCGGTCGCGCCGCACGTGGTGCACGAGCTGTCGCTACAGATCGTGGGCGCGCTCTCCAACGGATTCCTCGTGGAATTCATCGACTGGACGCCGCCCGACCTGTTCGAGGAGATGCCCGCGTGCCGGGACGGGCACTTCGCGATCCCCGCGCGCCCCGGGCACGGCATGGCGCTCGCCAGAGGCGCGCGGGAGAAGTATCGGAGCGCCTGAGGTACGTCCTCTGACGAACCGCCGACCCGATCCGAGTGGAACGGGACTGCCCCGACTGCCTTCGTCTGAGCGGGGCCCAGATCTACGCTATTGTTTTATATGTTGAAACTATTCCATCCGGTGCGAACCTGACAGTATCCCTACGGGATATGCAGTCCGGCACACAACTTGCGAAAGGAGCCTCGTATTCACAAACAATTCGGAGAAGGACATGAAACGCCTCACTACTGTATTCGCGTCCCTGGCCGCCGCCCTGCTGACCGCGGGCCCGGCGCAGGCTGAAATCGTTCTGGCGATCAACGAGGGCGTGACCTACTACGTCACGCCGACCGAGATCCGCGAGAAGTACAAGGACCTCGCCGACCTGCTCGGCAAGCAGCTCAGGACCACCGTGAAGGTCGTTCCCGTCGATCAGTATCCGGTGCTGAGAAAGGGCCTGGACGAACAGCAGTACGATCTCGCCTTCGTCCACCCCGCGCACCATTCGCTGCTCTCGATGCGCGACGGCAAGTACCGCCTGGTGGTGCTCACCAAGGGCTTTACCGAATACAAGGCCAAGTTCTTCGCGAAGAAGGACGCGCAGTTCAAGCAGCCGGGGGACATGAAGGGCAAGCGCTTCGGCATGCCCGACCCCGACTCGATCACCGCGGTGATCACGCGCGCCACACTGCGCGACCTGGGGATCGATGCGGCCAAGGCCGAGATCCGCACCACCCGCTACCAGGACGCAGTGCCGTTCTTCGTCGAGAACAACTTCAGCGACGTCGGCATCACCGGCTCGGGCGCGGTGGTCAAGGAATGGCAGGAAAAAGGCGGCGCACTGCTGCTCGAATCGAAGCCGGTGCCGATCAAGCACATGATCGCCTCGACCAAGATGAGCGATGCGGACGTCGAGAAGGTGCGTGCGGTGATGCTCGGGCTCGACAAGTCCGAGTCCGGCCAGAGGGTTCTCGCGAAGCTCGGCTACAAGGGCTACGAGAGCGGTGACCCGCAGCAGCTCGCTTCTCTCACCAAGTGGCTGGGCTACTGAGAGCGGGCGAACGCAAGGCGAACGGCGGCTACGGCCGCCGTTCTAATTTGGGCGACCTGAGGGAGCTGGCGAAGTAGCGGGATCGGCGGACGAGAAATAAGTCCGCTTCTCCTGGCATTGCTCTTGCTCTAGACAAGGTAAGTCGATGTTTGGGGCTTGATTCAGAGGTG
>Ga0335084_10003040_pt1 | contig 16332 bp, 12 predicted proteins | sample Lox_Sample_44_FD_206721 | JGI IMG/M metagenome (GOLD analysis project Ga0335084, IMG submission 206721) | Soil microbial communities from Loxahatchee National Wildlife Refuge, Florida, United States - Lox_Sample_4.4 | ecosystem: Environmental > Terrestrial > Soil > Wetlands | place: USA... | reverse complement strand
AAGGGGACCGGCATCGACATCGACCAGGGCTTCGTCACGGCCATCGACGACGGGACGGGGGCCACAGATTTGTCGGGTCAAAAGTTCATCCGATTCTCGCCCGGAACCTCCAGCGCCGGGCTCAACATATGGGCGCAGGTAGTGCTTCCCCTGTTGTGCGATGAAGTGGCCGGCAAATCCGGGGGCGGTGTTTGCTGCGATCTCGGCCAGTGAGGCTGGCAGCGTTCCACGTAGCTCCAAATTCTGGTACATGATACCAGGAGCATAGGGGCAAGGAGGGGACCATGTCGGTCAACTCAGACGAGCATCTCAAAAGAATTCAAGGGCAGTACACAGCCCTGACGAATAGGTTTCTTGCACGATGGGATGGCGCAGCTGACGACATCCTTCAACAGCGCTATGGTCCGGCGCGACTCATTTCGGACATTTTTGGCTTTTGGGCGGATGTCGGCTTTGGGGTGTCGCTGGCGATGGACGTCCTGAAGGGCGATTTTCCGACGGTGCGTTTCCTGCTGAAGACGACTGACACGACCGCCACCCAAAGCGTCGTCCTTCCGCATACGACCGACGCCACGATCCCGCTAGCGGCGACCGATGTTGTTCCCGTGGGCGGAGTTCAGGGGCCCAAGATTCTGGCCAAGCAGATAGTGCCCACATTTGTTGATTTGGGGGATGGCCTTCAGGTGAAGCTCACAGACCTGGATAAGATAGGTTTGGTCGAAGGCGACTACAGTGGAAAGGTCCTTGACGGAAACCAGCAACCCATCGCGCGCATCTTCGTCCGCGTGACGAAGTGACGACGCTGGGCGTCCTCTGAGCAGATCGTCGAGGGCCGTTCGTCTCAAGGACTGGGACTCAGCGGCGCTCCAGCACCCAGGTGACGACGGCCTGAACGAATTGCTTGTCACGCGAGTCCGGCAGCCCCGCATACAGAAGCCCATACTCGTGCAGCGCAGCGCCGGCGAGGCCGTGGGCGATCTGACGGGCGTGCTCTAGGCTGCCGTACGTATTCATCCGCTCCCGAACCCATTGCACGTCGGGGAGTGTGCGCGCGTCTCGCGGTTGTGAGAGGAACTCCGCCAGGCGGCCGCGCTCGTCGTCGGTGATAGCTCGGAGCAAGTGAATCAACATCAACGTCCGCTTTCCTTCCCAGATGTCGCCACTCAGTTCTTTTCCGTAACGCTGCGCGTTACCCTCGAGATTGAGCAGGTCGTCCTGGATCTGAAAGGCGGCGCCCAGGAAGAACCCGAAGCGAAGGAAACGGTTGAGGTCGTGATTGCCGCGGCTCCCAATGAGAACGCCGGTTCGGGTGGGAAAGATCGTCGTATACCAACACGTCTTCTTCAGCACCATGTCGAGGTAGTCGGCGTCAGAGATGTGCAGCGCATTGTCCCGACGCCAGCCGAGCTCGATCGCTTGACCCTCAACCGTCTCGCGAGCCATCCGCTCAGCCTCCTCCATGACTTGCACGGCGAGCCGTGTGCCCAGGCGCGTCCGGTTGTCGAGTAGCGCTCGAAGGCCCAGCAGCGTCAAAGCGTCGCCCACGTTGACCGCCACGGGAATTCCGTGGAGAGCGTGCAGCGTGGGACTCCCACGCCGTTCGTCACTCTCGTCCTCGATGTCATCGTGGACCAGAAAGGCGTTGTGGAAGAGTTCGAGAGCGACGGCGGTGCCAACAGCGTCCTCCGGTGCCGCGCCGAAGGCGCGGGCAGTTGCAATGCACAGGCTCGGGCGCAGCATGCGGCCGCCGCGACGAGGATAGTCTGCGACCAGGCTGTACAATTGGCGTTGCGGCTCGCGCGGGCGCAGATAGTCGCACAGCGCAACGCGAGTGAGGTCGCCGTACTCGCGAAGGATCGCAGGAACCAGATCCGCTGCGCTCGTGGTCACCGGTGTGCTCGGTGGGTTATTCCGGCAAGATGCGCAGGCTCACGGTGCCCATCGGCTTGCCGGACTCTTCCTCAACGATCAAACCGTTGTAGACCCCCGCCGGCTGGCCCGCCGGAACGCGAATCCGCAGCGTCAATGGCGTGTCGGCGTCCGTGGTTTCAATCGTGACGTCCGACAGCCGGGGCGTGTCCTCGGTGACCGCGCGGAGCGATTGGACGATCAATCGTCGTCCGACCGCCTGCGGGCGCACATCGAGCGACACTTCGGTCGGATAGGGCGACGTCACCGCGACTCGGACGCGCGTGTCCGTGCCGGCTGGCTCGGTGGCAGCGGAAGGCGGAGGGGGCGGTGCTGAGCGTGACGCACTCCCCGCCGGAGCGGCGCCCTCAAAGGGTGGCGTGGGCCAGCGCCCGAAGTTGCCGGCTCCCAGTTGCAGGAACTCGAGCCACACAGCGGTGAAGTCGGAGGCATACTGCGCCATGCGCGTTCCGATTTCCTGGGCGTCGCTGGTCATGGAGTCCGGAGTGTACGATCGATCCGTGAAGCGTTGCGCGGCCTTCTGCCCCTGGCGCATGTACTCGTCGATGACGCGATATCCAAGGTCCACGGAGCGCGATACGACGTCGTTCCATGACGGCGCCGCGGGTCCGTGAGCCGCTCCGCCTCCGGCCGTGGTTGCTTCTGGGCCTGCGGGTGCGGTGAACAGGGTCGACCAGCTGCGGATTGGCTGCGTCCGATCGAGTTTGGGCCGCTTGATGCGTTCGTGCGAATTCACGTTCCTTCCCTCCGTCACGGATGATCATAGCCGACGATGTCTTCCAACGGCGGCGATTGGGATAGCGCGTGCGCGGCCAGCCGACCGGACATGACTGCCGCCTCGACGCACCCGGCATTGAAGCCACAGGCGGTCCAGTCGCCGCAGATCGTCAGGTTGTCATACGTGCCATCCAGAGGCGAGATGCGATAGGCGCCACTCCCCGGCAGCGAGAGCGCATAGCGATCGGTTGGGTTGACGTTTGCCGTCCAGAACTGGGAATTGAAGCGTGCCTCATTGGCGACTGGGCCCGGCCCGGTTGTGCCGTTCGGATCCACAAGCACGTCCCACCTGAACTTGCCCGGCAGGTGGGTGGCGTTGGGCCACAGCTGAACGACGTCACGATTCAGGAATTGGATCGCGTTCTGCCGTACGGACTCCCTTTGCTTGGCTGCATAGCTCGGTTCGCGGTGCGGATCGGTCCCGTCGAGATCCGGCAACACATTGCAGAAGTACGCCAGCGAGCGTGGTGTGTCCTGCCAGGTCTCGTGACGAATGAGATGCCGCATGTCCGCCCACGTATCGAACGGCTCGACGAATCCGGAGACGGCGATTGGTTGATCGGGCCACCCGAGATCCTTCATGTCGGCGCTCATCCAGATCTGGAAGGCCTGCGTCGCGACGGTTCGTACGTGATCCACCATGGCGCGCCAGCGTGGGTCGCGCGCCACGAGCTCCTTGCCGACATACGGGACCGCACCCAGACCGATGCCGAGGACGACGAAGTCGAAGTCTTCGCCGACCCGCAGCGTCTTCGACCGCACCTTGTGACGATCCCAGTGCGACTCAAACTCCCATCCGTTGCGGGCCATCCGTTCGCCGTCGACGAGTTGACTGTAGTCCGGTCGCGATGGCCAGCAGGGCAATCCGCGGATGTCTACCAAGGGTTGATACTCACCTCCGCCCGTGACGTCCGCCTGCACGTCGAAGTCCAACGCTTCAACATAAGGAGTTTCACCCGACTGGAGGAGGTGGGGATCTGCGAGCTTCACGTTCTCGAGACGATGGAAGAACGCGAACCGCACGCCGCGTTTCTTCAGCACTTCATACAATGGCGCGAATACCACGTCGCCCATTCCCGCCTGCATGCGCCAGAAGAAGGCGCCGCGATAGGTGAAGAAGGCTCGCAGGACGCTGCGCACCGCCTGCGCGGCGGAAATCCGCGGCCGGGCGGTATCGCCGTTCTCGTACGAGAAGCCGAAGTCGTACAAGGCACGGATCCAGCCCGAGTTGAGGGAAGTTTCCGAAGCCCCGTTGAGTCGCAGCCATTCGCGGCCGTCGTATTCGTCGATGACGTCGAATCCGCGGGGGTCGGTCAACACGCCAAATCGAATCTCGCCGCGCAGCGTGGCGAGGGTAACGTCGATGATCTGCCACACGCGCCGTAGTCCTAAGTCGTGCTCGAGGCGCGACTCCAGAATGCTCCGCGCGTTGCTGGCAACGGCGTCGAGCAACCGGACAATGATGTTCTCCGGGTATTGCGAGAACGAGCCGAACGCAACCTCCAGCAAACTGATCGCTTGGATGAGGCCGGCGAGCGTCGCGAGCTCGCCGTACTGCAGGAGCCGAGAGATTCCTTCGAGCACGGCACTCGTCGACCGTGCATCAGGGCTCTGCCGGGGCGGCGCCTCCGGGCTGCTGGCGTCGCGCTGTTGGATCGTCTCGATGAGGGTGCGTAGCAGTGCCATCGAGCGCGACACGTAATCGGTCACGCTCCAGCGCTGATTGCTCGTGGGCGGGTCCCCCGGCAGGCCCTCTGTGGGCGGCAGAGCGCCCTTGAAGACACTCCATTGTCCGTTGGGGAGCTGATCCGCCACGCCGACCAGCGGGGCAGGGACGAAAGCATCGCGCCAATCGGCGATCGGACAATGCGCCGGGTCCCGGTTGAGCTCGGCGTAGCATTCGCGCATCAGCCGAAAGGCGTTCTCGTAGAATCCCATCCAGAGGTGGAGGCCATGTTCTTCGATGCGATCGGCCGGCCCTCGACCCGACGCCCCCTTACCCCCCAGTCGCCAACCGAGCTGATAGACCGTCACCTCGTAGCGACCATGGTGTTCCGGACGCGTCAGCTCAAATGCAGTTGTGATTGCAGCGCAACCGCCGCCGACAATCGCCACCTTGATGGGTCTTGCGTTGTTGCTCATGCCCCCGTCGTTTACGACCGATTCGCCCCGCGCGTCGGGTCCGCTCACTGCAACATCTTCGGCTGGCCCCGTATCAGACTTCCCAGACGATGGGAATACACCGTCAGTAAACGTCCTCGCGCCAGACCTCTGGAAATGAGAGGACGAAATCCGGCCCGTATACGCGCGCCGGTGTTTGGAACCCGACTTCGATATCGCCTTGCAGCACTCGTTGCGCAACTGCAGATGCAGTCACGCCGGTGAATGTATACGCCTGCGGTGTATGCAAGCGAGCGCATGCCCGCCGTCCTCGCGCATCTTCGACCTCAGCCACGATGACCATTTTCAAACCGGCGCGCTGCGCCTCCGTCGGGCCTTTGGGAAGCAGTTCTGCGTGTATCCTGAGCCAGAGCTGCCACGGGGCCGTGCTGAGCATCCACCCAGCGTAGCGATTCAGTGCTTCTACCCAGCGAAAGGGCGCTGTGCCTTCGAAGTACACTTCGATATTGGGAATACTGGTCGTGTAGTAGGCTGTGATCACATCGCCCCAGGCTAGATTGACGCTGGGGCGCGGGCCGTCGCCATAGTCGAAGTCCCGCTGCAGCGAACCCGCGGGCACAGTGGTCATGACGCCGCCGCGCCGAACCTGGATACCCCGCCCCGCGTGCTCGATGAAGGTCTTTATCGAGCCGCGTGTTATGAGGACCATGCCGCGGATGCCGATTGCGAGTCGCTGCGCACGCGGCAGCCGCCTCGCCATGTGCGCCGCCAGGCAATCCGACGGCACGACGTCAAAGCCGACTCCCGGCATGAGCATGATGCGTTGCCTGCGGGCCTCCATGTTTCGCCCAGCCAGCGCCTCGATGACGGACGCCTCGCCGCTAATGTCCAGATAGTGCGTCGACGTTCTCAGGCAGGCTTCGACCATGGGGTGCGCGGTCTCAGAAAACGGGCCCGCGGCATGCACCACGACTTTGACGTCGCGCAGTGCGGCCTCCAACGCACTCGCCTCACCCAGGGAGGCGACGCGATAGTCCAAGCCGAGCTGCTGCGCCAGCGGCGCGAGTTTGGCTTCGTTCCGTCCCCCCAGGAGTGGCCGCAATCCCAGGCGCAGCGCCTCATGCACAACGAGTTCGCCAGTGTACCCTGTGGCCCCATAGATCATCAGCGGATCGGACACGGCAACTCCTCTCTCCTACTTTCGTCGCGTTGTGGTATCCTGCGCACCTTTGCATGGTCACATTTCTGTCCAGAGCCGTATTTGCCGAGCCCACCCTGGATGCCGATGCGGCCACCGTGTCGTTCGTTTCCCAGGCAAGGCTCAACGGATGCATCGTGCTTTGCAACTGGAAGCGTGGCGAAGTCGAAAGGCTGCTGCCGGCCGAACTGGCGCTCGGTACCAACACATCTCCGACCCCGGACCTGCATCCGGTTGCCTTCGTGTTTGGTGATCTCACCGACGGAGCGACGCTTTTCGGCGGCGTCACATTCTTCACCGGTATTGCCTACCAAGAATTCGCCATGGCCATCCCGTTCGTGAAGCACACACACTGCGCTCACCTGCATACATACATTCCGCGGATGTACTCAAGCTACTTTCCTCCAACCTGGAGCGGCAACACGTACTATGGCTTCGCAAAGGAGATAGCCAGGCTGCGTTGGCAGGGGCCGATCTTCATGATCACCACGGACGATGATCGCCTCCTGCTGCACGTGCCGGTCGAGACTGGAGGAAGCTGGCTGCCGGGCGGTTCCTGCCAGCTCCCGAATTTCGCGGCGATGCAGGAGATATTCGCTCTGCCGGTCGTTGGGCGCAAAGCGGATGGAACATACATTTGCTCCTATTTCAGCTGGGACTTCAGCAACGCACTGGTACGCCCCGCAGACTCGTGTGTCTCTATTGACGCACCACTCTTCGAGGGGCTCACGCCGCGTCGATGCGACGATGTCTCGTCGGGGACATTCCAAGTGCAGCACATGCTCTGGAAGCTAAGCTGGCCCTCATCATGTCGGTTTCGTTGACCGTCGGTTCTGGTCGGGGCGCAGGTGGACGCGCTTCAACGCTTGGGGGGACGGGTCGACGTCTAGATTAGTGGACCGTGGTTTAGAGCGCCGTCCACCCGTGTGTACTACAGCCCGCCGAAAGATCCGCCACATCGTGCGCCTCGCCTCGTGGCACACTCCCTGCGTCTTCCACCCCGTTACAGCGCAAGGAGAGCAGCCATGCACGACGGCTGGTTCAGGCGTGTATATCACAGGCTCCCGTACAGCGGCGCCCATGATTGCAGCGTCGAGGAAACGGAAACAGCACCGGGAACTTGGATCGACCCAGGATCGCGCGCCACCGCGCTGTCCCTCACCGCTCCCGAATTACCGCCGCTGTTCCAGAGAGCGATTTCAATGGTTGGGAGGAAATCTGAACGCTACGCACTGGCAGCGCTCACGATCGCGCAGTCCAAATTGCCGGCCATCGCGAGATACGTGGGTGCGCTCTCATCGCGCAACGTGCTGTTGGTACTGGTGGCTGCCGGTGCCCTGAGCATCGTGCCCCGTGTTTTCGCGGCGGGCTCGGCGATGTTCGGGATCGAAGCGTGGGTCGGCCAGGTGGCTATAACCGTGCCCCTGGCCATCATCTGGGTCACAACGCATCTGCGGCGACGCTCGGACGAAGCAGCGGTCTCACGGCAGGCGTCCACGAGGCGAGGCATGTTTTGCTGCCACGTGCCGGACGCGGTCGCAATGCAGCGTGACTGCGGCCACACGCTCGTGTGTGGAGAGCGTGAGATATCAGTGCTGTTCGTCGATATGCGTGGCTTCACCAGTTTCTCAGAGGATCGCACGCCGGCGCAGATCTTCGCGATGGTGAGTCGGTTCACGGAGTGTGTTTCGGCAATCGTACAGCGCCACCACGGCCGCGTGGTTGCATTTGGCGGCGACGGCATCATGGCGGTGTTTGGTGCCCCCAGTCCCCTTCCCCAAAAGGAGCGTGCCGCAGTCGAAGCGGGACACGCGATCCTTGCGACGACACGAGCGGCTGGGGCGGACGCGTTCGTGAGTGGAACCCTGTCGGTCGGCATCGGAATCGCCACCGGCACGGACTTCGTCGGCACCCTTCGGGTCGCCAACGGCGAGACTTGGACCGTAATTGGGAACACGGCGAATCTCGCGGCGCGGCTGCAAGCTCTCACACGACGCTTCGACGCCGCCATTGTTATCGACGAATCGACGCGCGTCGCGAGCGCAGGAGCAGCTGCGGCGTTCGACAGGCATCCGGATATTCCGATCCGTGGCCGACGTGACAGGCGGAATGTGTATGTACTCCCTTTGCAACCCGAGAGCCGCCACGCTGTGGGTCGTCATTGAAGCCCCGGAGCGCAGGCCCGTTCCCGTGCGCACCGGCGTTGTGCTAAGAGTTTCCTCGCATGCCGGCTCCGGCTGACGCGCTGGCCAGTTACGTTCCTTCGCGGCTCATCGAGCGGCTACGCGCCGGACGCTCGTGCGCGCCGTTCGTCGAACGTTTTCCTGCGGCGCTGCTGTTCGCTGACATCTCGGGATCGGTGGCGCTCGCGGACCGGCTGGCGAAGCGGGGCCCGGCAGGGGCGGACGAGTTCAGCCGCGCCCTGAACGCCTACCTGGGCGCGGTGATCGATGTGGTGAGCGCGCACGGTGGTGACGTGGTGAAGTTTGCGGGCGATGGACTGTTTGCCCTCTGGCCGTCAGCCGAGAACGACCTCGCCGCGGCAACGCGACTTGCGGCTCAGTGTGGCCTCGCGGTGCAGCATGCCCTGCGGGTTTTGGGCGCCGGCGCAGCAGTCCCGTTGTCGATGTCGGTCGGTGTCGGAGCAGGCGCGGTGACGGGCATCGCCGTGGGTACGCCGGATGCGCGAATGGAATACGTGATCCTCGGCGCGCCGGTGATGGAGGCCTGCCACGCCGAGCACGCGGCACTGCCGGGGGAGGTGGTGCTCACCGCGGATGCCTGGCGGGCGCTCGGGGACGCCTGCGTTGCGGTGCCGTTGGAGTTCGGTGGCGCGCGCCTTGCGGCCGTTCGTAGACCCACAGCGCTGCAACCGTTGGCCATGCACCCTGTGGACGAGCACGCGCTGGCTGCCCTGCGTCCCTTCGCACCGCCGGCCATCGTGGCCCGCCTCACTGCGGGGCAGGACGAATGGCTTGCGGAGCTCCGGCACGTCACCATTCTCTTTCTCCGACTCCGCGACTGGCGCACCCTCAGCTTCACCCAAGTACAGGATTTGATGGCGCTGGCCCTGCGCGTGATGACGCGCTATCAAGGCACGCTCGCTCGGCTGGGCACTGACGAGCACGGTCCGGTCGCACAGTTCGTCTTCGGTGTGCCGCCGCTGGCACACGAGGACGATCCGCTGCGCGGCGTGCAGGCCGCGCTGGAGCTGCGGGCGGCACTGCGCACGCGCGGCGTGCGCTCCGCGATCGGCCTGGCAGCGTGCGGCGACGCGAGTACACCACGGTCGGCGATGCCGTGAACGTGGCAGCGCGGCTCATGGACGCGGCGGGCGACGGCATCCTCTGCGACGCGGCCACCGCGACGGCATGCGGCGACCGTCTGGTGTTCGAGGACTTGTCGCCGATCCAGGTGAGGGGAAAGACCGACCCGCTGGCCGTCTACCGGCCCCGCGGCCGCGGTCGCGCACGGGTGCGCCCGCGCCCCGACTTGGTCGGCCGCACGGCCGAGCGCGTGCAACTGCGCCAACGCCTGCACGCGTTGATCACCGCCGGAACCGGCGGTGTCGTGCTGATCGAAGGCGAGGCGGGAATCGGCAAGTCGCGTCTCGCGATGGACCTCTACGCACAGGCACAGGCGGTGGGTGTCACGCCGTTGCTCGGGAGCTGCGACGCGATCGACGTCGCCACCGCCTATCATGCGTGGCGTCCCGTGCTCAGCCAGCTCTTCCAGCTCGACGGCCTCCCCGACGAGCGCATGACCCGCCGCGCGCATGTGCTGGCTCGTCTGGATGCGGAGTCGGCTGGCGACGACGCGGTCCCGTCGCTGCTGCAACTGGCTCCGCTCCTGAATGCGGTGTTGGCGCTCGACATCCCAGAAAACGACCTCACGGAGCAGATGTCGGGCGAAACCCGTGCCGACAACCTGCACGAGTTGCTGGTCGAGTTGTTGGAACGCGCCGCGCGCCAGCAGCGCGTCTTGCTCATGTTCGAAGATGCGCATTGGATGGATTCCGCTTCGTGGGCGGTCACGCTTCTGGCAAGCCAACGCGTCGGCGGACTGTTGCTGGTGGTGGTGACGCGGCCGCCAGGTGACCCCCCGCCGATCGAGTATCGACGGCTCGTGCAAGCGCCGGAGACGCAGCGCCTGGTGCTTGACGCGCTGTCACCCAGCGACACCGCTGCGCTCGTGTGCCAGCGGCTCGGCGTGGCCAGCCTCTCCCCACCGGTGGCGGCGTTGATTCAGGAGCGCGCCGGTGGCCACCCGTTCTTCACCGAAGAGCTCGCGTACGCCTTGCGCGACGCCGGAGTCATCACCACGCTGGGCGGCGAGTGTCACCTGGCGCTGGGTGCCGACGCCCTGGAGCAGTTGGCATTGCCAAGAAACCTGCACGGTGCGATCACCAGCCGTGTCGACCACCTCACACCGCGGCAGCAGCTGACAGTGAAAGTCGCCAGCGTGCTCGGACGGCACTTCTCGTTCGCAGCGTTGCGCGACGTGCATCCGATTGACGCCGACAAGCCATGCCTCGCCGACGAGATGGCCGAGCTCGAGCGCCTGGATCTGATCCATGCGGATGCCGCGGCGCCAACGCCGAGCTATGTGTTCAAGCATGTCGTCACACAGCAGGTGGTGTACGACCAGCTGGCGTTCACGCAGCGCCGGCAGCTGCATCGCGCCGCCGCGGAGTGGTATGAACGCACCTACGCCGCCGACCTGACGCCGCTGGCCGCATTGCTCGCGCATCACTGGAGGCGCGCGCTGGACGCGCAGCAACCGGAGGCGCCGCTCCTGGAGAAGGCGATTGACGCGCTGGAGCGCGCCGGGGAGCAAGCGGTACGCAACTATGCGCACCGTGAAGCCGTGCGCTTATTCGAATACGCCGTGGGGCTGCAGCCGCCGGCGGCACTGGCGGAGCCAGGTGCACGCCGCCGCCGCGCGCACTGGGAGCGCCTGCAGGGTGAGGCGGAGTTCCGCTTGGGACGGGCCACCGAGGCGGGCAATCATTTGCGCTCCGCAGTGACGCTGCTCGGTCACCCCGTCCCGTCCACCAGTGTGGGATTTGTTCTCAGCCTGGCGGGCGAGAGCGTGCGCCAGCTGGCGCACCGCCTGCTGCCCCGCCTCTTCGTTGGGCGCGCCCGTAGCGCCGCACGTGCTGACTTGCGCGAGGCGGCGCGGGCCTACGAGATCCTCGGCACGGTGTGGTTCATGACGATGAAGTCGGTGCCGTCGCTGCTCGCCAATCTGCGCTGTCTGAACCTGGCCGAGGCGGCCGGGCCGTCCGCCGAAATGGCCAGCGGCTGTGCGATGGTTGGGCTGCTCACGGGCACGTTCTTCGGGCCGCGCGTCGCGCAGCACTATTTCCAGCTTGGGCTCGACACGGCGCAGCTGGTCGAGGACCGCTACGGTCTCGGTCGTTTGCTGCAGTCACAGGGCTTCTACCTTATCGGCCAGGCACGTTGGGCCGAAGCCGAACTGGCGCTGGAGAGGGCACGCATGATCTTCGGCCAGCTCGGCGACACACGCTGGCAGGAGATGGCGACGCTGACCCTCGGCAACACGCATCTGATGCACCGCCGCTACGCCGACGGCCTACCCTTGTATGCGGCGGCGGATCACACCAGCGTCCAGCGTGGCGACGTGCAGGCGCAAGCGTGGGCAGCTATCGGCATCGTAGGCACGTTGCAAGCACTCGGACGTAACGACGAAGCGTTGCAAACCTATGACGCCATGGCGGCGCGCTTGGAGAACAGCTTCGAGCACCTGTCGGATCGTGGTTCCGAATTCAGCGTGTGCGCCATTCGCGCCCTGGCGTACTTGCAGCGCGGTGAGTCTGAGCTGGCCCGCCAAGGTGCCGAAAAGACGCGCCGCATCAGCGCGCAGGGGCCGTTGGTCATCTACTACGCGCTGCCCGGGTACACCAGCCTCGCTGAGATCAGCCTCACCCTGTGGGAAGACAGCCTCGAAGACGAATCCGGCGCGCGTCGTCAGTACGCCCGGGCGGCACGGCGCGCGGTCGCGGAGTTGCGGCGGTTCGCACGCATTTGTCCGATCGCCCAGCCGCAAGCATGGCTTTGGCGCGGGCTGCACTGCTGGCTCTCCGGCAAACGGCGCCGAGCACAGGCCGCCTGGCAACGCAGCCTGGCGGCGGCCGAACGTCTCGACATGCTCCACGAGCAAGGCATGGCGCACTATGAAATCGGGCGTCATCTGCCTCCCGGCGACGTGGCGCGTGCCGCGCACCTCCAGCGCGCCTGCGACGTGTTCAGCCAGCTTGGCGCGCGTTACCACCAGCGCCGCGCGCAAGCGGCGCTGGACACGCGACAGCTACAAGCCGAAACCACAGCGACGGCCGAGGCGTGACGCGCCAACGGTGGCCGTCCAATACTGGGCCCCGAGTGACGCAAGCCGTGAATCGTTGCACGGCGCGAAGATTTCTGGAGACGGGCTGCCCTCAGCCCGCGCCAGGCGGAACATCCGACGCGGCGTGAGGGCACGCCGGCTCCAGGACCGTTCGCTGTTGGGTTGCGGGCGTCAGCCCGCGCTAGGCGACGTACTCTCGAACACACGAGGTCGTGCCGTATGGAGCAGGTTCAACGGGCCGCTGGCGCGCTCGCGGGCCGGGAGGGCAGCGTCAGCGCTGGTCCAGCCCGTGGCGGCGGAGCTTGGCGCGCAGCGAGCCGCGGCCGATGCCCAGTAGCGCGGCGGTGCGGATGCGATTGCCGTCGCACGCGGCGAGCGCCCATTGCAACAACAGTCGCTGCATGCGCCCATACAGGTCGGTGGGGTAGGCGGCGTGGAGGCGCGCGAGCGTCGCCACCAGCTCCGCTTCGGGATCGTCAGAAGGAGCCGCCGTGCGCAGTTGCAGGTCGGCCGCACGCAGGCGTCCGTGGTCACACCGCAGCACCGATTCGATGACGCAGTTGCGCAGCTCGCGCACGTTGCCCGCCCAGCGGTAGCGCAAGAGCGTGTCGCGGGCGTCGGGACCCAGCCCGCGCACGTCGCGCCCGAAACGGCGTGCCGCCAAGGCCAAGAAGTGCTCCGCGAGGAAGACAATGTCTTCCGGACGCTGGCGCAACGGTGGGATATCGAGTCGCACGACGTCAATCCGGTAGAGAAGATCGGCGCGCAAGACTTTGCGGCTCGCCAGGGCAGCGACGTCCTGGCTGCTCGTCGTCAGTAACCGGAACCCACCATCGGTCCGTGCGGTGTTCAACAGCCGGACGAGAGCGTCTTGCACGGCCGGCGCCAGCTCGCTGACCTCCTCGAGGAGCACGGTCTGTCCGTCGAGCGCTGCGAGGTCATTGACCGCGTCGGCGGTGGCGGTTGCGGCCTGCAGCACCGCCAATGGCGCGGAGCGGCGCGGGCTATCTTCGTATACTTGCTGAGCCAGGGTCGACTTGCCGGTCCCCGTCTCTCCGCAGATCAGCACCGGGGCAGTGGTGGCGGCAACGCGCGCGAGCACGGCGGTGAGGGCCTGCATTTGCGGAGAGACGCACGGCAGATAGCGTTCCTGCGCTTGCAGGCCGACTGGTATCAGCCGTGGATCGTGCTCGTGGATCGTGCTCGTTTCCACCACTGCCCACCGCTGCAAACCTTGAGGAGGTTGCATCTCATCACGCGCACGATCCACGAGCACGATCCACGACGTCGAGAAAGCGATGCATCGCCTCTGCCGCTGCCATGCGCAACGGGGCGACGTGTGTCCCCGTTTCTCCGACGATGCGTCGTGTGGTCGCCTCGGCATCGGCTCCCAGATCGTTTGGATAGGCACGTATCCACGCCTCGATCATCGGGGCATCGACCTCCAAGTGGAATTGCAACCCGTAGGCGCTCCGCCCAAGCCGGAACGCCTGGTTCATGGTGAGGGCGCTGAATGCCAGACGGGCTGCGCCGTGTGGCAGATCGAAGGTTTCTCCGTGCCAGTGGAACACCGCCGCGAGTTGTGCCAGCGGCGCGAGCAGAGGGTCCTGGCGCCCCTCCATGGTCAACGACATCGGCGCCCAGCCGATCTCGGGCCGCGCACCGGGAAAGACGCGCGAGCCGGCCGCGCACGCAATGAGCTGGGCGCCAAGGCAGACGCCGAGCATTGGCGTCCCATGCTCCAACCCACTCCGAATGATGGCCTTCTCGGCAGTGAGGTAGGCGTAACGCGCCTCGTCGTTGACACTCATTGGGCCACCAAGAAAGATCAGGGCTGCGGCGCGGCTCCAATCCGTGGGCACGCTGTCGCTGGCGAACAGACGAATGTAGGCGGCATGGAAGTCGCGGGCAGCGAGGACCTCGGCAAACGTGCCGAGGTCCTCGCACTCGATGTGCTGAAAGACGTAGACGCGCGGAAGTGCGGTCGCAGGCTGCGCGTCCATGACGAGGAGCTCAGGCGTCGAAGTAGAGGTTGAACTCGTACGGATGCGGGCGCAGCCGCATCGCGTTCACCTCGTTGCCCATCTTGTACTCGATCCACGTCTCTACCACGTCCTCGGTGAACACATCCCCCTGCAGCAGGAACTCGTGGTCGTTCTTCAAGTTGTTCAACGCCTCGTCTAAACTCGCCGGCATCCCCGGCACCTCGTGCAACTCCTCCGGCGTCAACGCGTAGATGTCCTTGTCGAGCGGGTCCCCCGGGCTCAGCCGCTTCGCGATCCCGTCCAGCCCCGCCATCAACATCGCCGCAAACGCCAGATACCCGTTGCAACTCGGGTCCGGAAAGCGCACCTCGATGCGCTTCGCCTTCGGGCTCGGGCTGTACATCGGAATGCGCACCGCCGCACTGCGGTTGCGACTCGAATACGCCAGGTTCACCGGCGCCTCGAACCCCGGCACCAACCGCCGGTAACTGTTCGTCGTCGGGTTGGTGAATGCCGCCAGCGCCGGCGCATGCTTCAAGATCCCGCCAATGTACTGCATCGCCAACTCGCTCATCCCCCCGTAGCCGTTGCCCGCAAACAGCGGCTTCTCCCCCTTCCAGATGCTCTGGTGCGTGTGCATGCCGCTGCCGTTGTCCAAGAACACCGGCTTCGGCATGAAGGTTACCGTCTTCCCATGCCGGCGCGCCACGTTCTTGCAAATGTACTTGTACCACAGCAGCGCATCCCCCATCTTCACCAACGACAGGAAGCGCATGTCGATCTCCGCCTGCCCCGCCGTGGCCACCTCGTGGTGGTGCTTCTCCACCCGGATCCCCACCGCCTCCATCGTGCGCACCATCTCGGTGCGGATGTCCTGCTGCGAGTCGGTCGGCGGCACCGGGAAGTACCCCTCCTTGTAGCGCGGCTTGTAGCCCAGGTTCGGGTGCTCCTCGCGCCCCGTGTTCCACTGCCCCTCGGCCGAGTCCAGGAAGTAGAAGCCCGAGTGCTGGTTCTGTGCGTAACGGATGTCATCGAGAATGAAGAACTCCGGCTCCGGCCCGAAGTAGGCCACGTCGCCGATGCCCGTTGACTGCAGGTAGGCCTCCGCCTTGCGCGCGATGTTGCGCGGGTCGCGGGTGTAGTCCTCCTTGGTGATCGGGTCGACGATGTTGCAGATCAGCGACAGCGTCGGCACTTCGGTGAACGGGTCCATCACCGCGGTGCTCGCATCGGGCATCACCAGCATGTCGCTGGCATGGATGGGCTGCCAGCCGCGGATCGACGAGCCGTCGAACCCCAGGCCTTCGTCAAACACACTCTCGTCCATCTCGCTGGGGGGGACGGTGAAGTGTTGCCAGATCCCCAGAAAGTCGTTGAACTTCAAATCGATCGCCACCGCCTTCTGGTCCTTCATGAACTTGATGACTTCCTTCGCGGTCATACCCGCATTCCTCCTCTGTGTGGTTGCACTTGATGATGGGTTGCCGGGGTTGCTACGCGTCCGTGACTTGGACGGCTTTTTCGGCGTGCGCTTGCGCGAACTCTTAGATGGCATCCGGCCCTCGTTCACCGGTACGGATACGGATGACCTCATCGATGGGCAGCACAAAGATCTTCCCGTCGCCGATACGCCCGGTTTTCGCGGCCTTCAGGATGGTCTCGACCACTTGCGAGACCAGGTCATCCTTGACGATGATTTCCAACTTCACCTTCGGAAGGAAGTCGACGACATACTCGGCACCGCGATACAGTTCGGTATGGCCCTTCTGGCGCCCGAATCCCTTGACCTCGCTTACCGTCAGGCCCTGCACACCAACGCTGCTGAGGCTTTCCTTGACCTCGTCGAGCTTGAACGGCTTGATGATGGCTTCGACTTTTTTCATCAGGTTGCTCCTTCGCCAATCCTCGCGACTCTTTATGCCAGACGCCGGGCGCTGTAAAGCCACCGGAGGTCAC
>Ga0335084_10003038_pt1 | contig 16333 bp, 15 predicted proteins | sample Lox_Sample_44_FD_206721 | JGI IMG/M metagenome (GOLD analysis project Ga0335084, IMG submission 206721) | Soil microbial communities from Loxahatchee National Wildlife Refuge, Florida, United States - Lox_Sample_4.4 | ecosystem: Environmental > Terrestrial > Soil > Wetlands | place: USA... | reverse complement strand
ACCTACCGCAGCGCCGGTCAGCTGCCACGACCACTTGCCGTGCTGGGACGCGCCGCGCGAGCGGAAGAGCCAGATGCCACCAACGACCCACAGCGCGGCGATCACGAGCCACGGGGAGATTCCGAGCGCGGTGGCCAGCGTCGGCGGCGCGTCGGCCACCGTCACCGTGGGCGCCTGGAGCGCCGCGCGCAGCGGGCCGAGGATGCCGAGCCTCACGCTGGTGGCGCCCAGCGCGAACCCCAGCAGGATGATCCACGCGCCCACCGCGCCTTCGCCGATGCGGTACCACGTGCTGCCCGAGCAGCCCCCGGCCAGCACCATGCCGGCGCCGAATGCGAGGCCGCCCGTGACATTGGCCATCCAGTGGAAGGGCCGTACGGGAATGTCGACGAGCCCGGTCGCCGACAGCACCTGCACGCCGGCCATCGCCACGAGTAGCGCGAGGGCGTACGCGCGCATGATGGTCGCGTCGCCCATGAGGAACAGGTTGGAGAGCGCCCGCATGAGACAGAAGCCGCCGCGCTGAATGACGTAGCCGAATGCGCCGCCTGTGACCGCGGCCGAGAGGTAGAAGGACCACGCCGCGTCCATCATGCGCGCATGCTAGCGAAAAGGCCTGGACGAGTCAAAGATCGCCGCTCGCTCGATTGACTTGGCGTGGAGGCGAGTGCTACGGTGCGTGTGATGGTCTCACGCTCCGCTCGCGCGCTTTCTTACGGCGTGGTGGCGGCTCTGCTCACCGGATGCTCGAGTGGCCGTGGCGCGCCGCCACCGCAAGAGCAGGCCGCGGCGGCTCCCGCACCGGCGCCTCCCCGGGTGACGCTCAACGACGTCAAGAGCGCGCAAGAAGCCCAGGCGCAAGAGATCGCGCGGCTCGGAGCCGAGCTGAAGGCGCAAGACGCGCAGCAGTCGTTCCTCGTGGCCGAGCTCAAGACGCTGAGCGAGCAGGTGGCCAAGCTCAAGTCCTCGCTCGAGGAGGCGGAGGGCGCGGTGCGCGCCATGCGAGCGACACCGGTAGCGCCCGAGTCGCGACCGGCCGCCGCTCCGGCTCCCCCTCCCGGATCGGCTCCCGCCATCGTATCAGCTCCACCTCCGCCGGCCGCAAGTGCGCCCCCATCGCCCGTGGCAAGTGCGGCGCCGCCCGCCGCTCTGGCCACACGCAATGTCGACGCGGAGCGCATGTTCGCGGGAGCGCTCGCGAGGCTTCGCGCCGGCGACGACGGACAGGCGGCGCTCGAGTTCACCGAATTCGTGGCCCAGTTTCCCAACCATCCACAAGCCGCAGCGGCGCAGAACTATATCGGCGAGGCGTTCTATCGCCAGCGCGACTACCGGCAGGCCGCCACCGAGTTTCAGAAGACTGTGGATAACTACACGCAGGCCCCGCAGGTGTCCGAAGCCCTTCTGAAGATCGGCCTTTGCCGTCGTGCCCTTGGCGATGTCGCGGGCGCCAGGGAGGCATGGGAGTTGGTGACCAAGCAGTTCCCGAAGAGCGACGCTGCCCGGCAGGCGCGCGCACTGCTGGCGTCGAAGACAGGTGGCGGTCGCTAGGCGGTTTGACGGGGTCGGCTCAGCGGTCTGCTATACTCGAATTCATTCCGTCGTACCGACGGTGCACACCATGAAGACGACTCGCGAGCGTATCCATCCGGAGACAGGCCGCACAGCGGCGCAGATTGCGCTCGACGACGCAGGCTATCCCGCGAACCTGCGCGAGATCGCGACGCCGCCGGAGCGACTCTATGTGCGCGGCGGCTTCGAGGAGCGTGACGCGCTCGCCATCGCGATCGTGGGCTCACGCGCGGCCACGTCGTATGGCCTTGCCGTCGCCGAGCGGCTCGCCGCTGATCTGGCCTCGCGCGGTGTGACGGTGGTGAGCGGTTTGGCTCGCGGCATCGACAGCGCGGCCCACCGAGGCGCGCTGCGAGCGGGCGGCCGGACCATCGCGGTCCTCGGCTCGGGTGTGGACGTGATCTATCCGCCGGAAAATCGCCGCCTCGCCGCCGAGATCGAGTCTCACGGTGCGGTAGTGTCGCAGTTCGAGCCCGGCACGCGACCGCTCGCGGGCCACTTTCCCGCGAGGAACCGCGTCATCGCGGGCTTGGCCCTGGGTGTGGTGGTGGTGGAGGCTGCGGAAAAGAGCGGCTCACTCATCACGGCGGGGCTCGCGGGCGATCTGGGGCGCGAGGTGATGGCCGTTCCCGGCCTCTTGACGAGCATGCAGAGCGTGGGCGCGCATCGTCTCATTCAGGACGGCGCCGCCCTCATCCAGGGATGGGAAGACGTCGTCAGCCTCCTCCCACTCCGCTGGCGCGACAAGCTCACAGCAACAGCGGCAATGACGGCAGAGGCAAAGACAGCCGTAGCAATGAGTGCCACGACGGCCAGCACGGAAACGTTCAGCTCTAACCATCTCTCCCACGGTCAACATGCCGAAGGGCATGTTGAGGACAGATCAGACAAATTAGACCAATATCGGCTCCTCCACGTGATCGGTGAGGAGCCCGCGGATATCGACGGGATCATCGAGCGCAGCGGATTGACCCCCGGGCGTGCTTCGGCCCTCCTCGTGACACTCGAGGTCGAGGGACGCATCCGGCAGCTCGAGGGTAAGCGCTTCGTTCAGGTGAGTCTCGGATGAAAGGTAAGAACGTGGCAAAAAAGTCACTGGCAGTCGTCGAGTCGCCGCCGAAAAGCAAGGGCGGGGTAAAGAAGTCACTGGTGATCGTCGAGTCTCCGACCAAGGTGAAGACGATCCAGAAGTATTTGGATTCGAAGTTTATCGTCAAGGCTTCCATGGGGCATATCCGTGACCTTCCCAAGAGCAAGCTGGGCGTCGACGAGAAGAAGGACTTCAAGCCCGACTATCGCGTGCTGCCCGCCAAGAAGAAAGTCCTGGACGAGCTGAAGAAGGCCGCCGAGAGGTCCGACTCGCTGTACATCGCGACCGACCCCGACCGCGAGGGGGAGGCCATAGGCTGGCACCTGGCCCAGGAGCTGGGCATGCCGAAGGCGAAGACGCACCGGATCATGTTCAACGAGATCACGGAGCGCGCGGTCAAGGCCGCCTTCCTGCATCCGGGGAAAATCGACGGCCACAAGGTGGATGCGCAGCAGGCCCGCCGGGTGCTCGATCGCCTGGTGGGCTACAAGCTGTCGCCGCTCCTCTGGCAGAAAATCCGGCGCGGGTTGTCCGCCGGTCGCGTGCAGTCGGTCGCCGTGCGTCTGCTCACCGAGCGGGAGCGGGAGATCCAGGCGTTCGTGCCCACGGAGTACTGGTCACTGCACGCGCGGCTCAAGGGAAAGAACCCGCCGGAATTCGTGGCGACCCTCCGGGAGGTCAAGGGGGAGAAGGCGAGCCTGCCCTCTGAGGCCGAGACCCTGAAGGTGATGACGGGGCTGCACGGCGCGGTCTGGAAGGTGAAGAGCGTCACCCGCGGCGAGCGGCGCAGGAATCCCGCGGCGCCTTTCATCACGTCGACGCTCCAGCAGGAGGCGAGCCGCAAGCTCCACTTCACGGCCAGGAAGACCATGATGCTGGCGCAGCAGCTCTACGAGGGCGTCGAGCTCGGCCCCGAAGGGGCGGTCGGCCTCATCACCTATATGCGCACGGACGCTGTGCGGGTGGCGCGCGAGGCCCAGGACGAGGCGCGCGAGTGGGTCACCGGCCGTCTCGGGCGCGAGTATCTGCCGGACGCGCCGCCTTCGTACAAGGCCAAGAAGAGCGCACAGGAGGCCCACGAGGCCATCCGGCCGAGCTCGGTGGCCAGAGAGCCCAAGATCGTCGGGCGGTTCCTCTCCAAGGACCAGCTTGCGCTCTACCGCCTGATCTGGGAGCGCTTCCTGGCGAGCCAGATGGTGCCGGCGGTCTACGACACCGTCGCGGCGGACATCGAGGCCGGCAAGTGTGTGTTCCGTGCCCAGGGCTCGAAGCTGAAGTTCGCCGGCTTCACCGCGGTCTACGTGGAATCGCGTGAGGAGTCCGACGCGGTGCCCGAGGAAGAGCAGGAAGCGGTCGTCCCGCCCCTCACCGAAGGCGAGATTCTCAAGCTCCTGGCGCTCGATCCCAAGCAGCACTTCACCCAGCCGCCGCCACGGTTCACCGAGGCCTCGCTGGTGAAGACGCTCGAGGAGCGCGGCATCGGCCGCCCTTCGACCTATGCCCAGATCATCTCGACCATCCAGGACCGCGGGTACGTGCTGCGGGAAAAGGGCACGCTCTTTCCGACCGAGCTCGGCATGCTCGTCACCGACCGGCTCGTGCCCTTCTTCCCCGAGATCATGGATCTCGACTTCACCGCCCAGCTCGAGGAGTCGCTCGACCAGGTCGAGGAGGGCGATACCGACTGGGTCGAGCTGGTGGGGAAGTTCAACAAGCAGCTCGACAAGGACATCCGCAGGGCCAAGGGCAAGGACGGGATTCCGGACAACAAGGTCGGCGAGAAGACCGGCGAGGCCTGTCCCGACTGCGGCAAGCCCGTGGTGGAGAAGTGGGGGCGCTTCGGCAAGTTTCTCGCGTGCTCGGGCTATCCCGACTGCAAGTACACGAAGGATCTGAGCGGCCGGGAAAAGCCGGCCGACGAGCTGACCGATGAAGCCTGCCCGACCTGCGCCAAGCCCATGGTCATCAAGCACGGCCGCTTCGGGAAGTTCATCGCGTGCTCGGGCTACCCCGAGTGCAAGACCACCAAGCCCGTGACCCTCGGGATCATGTGCCCGGAGCCCGGGTGCGGCGGACAGCTCGTCGAGCGGCGGAGCAGGCGCGGCAAGACCTTTTACGCCTGCAACAAGTACCCGGAGTGCAAGTTCGTGGCCTGGGCGCGCCCGGTCGCCGAACCCTGTCCCAAGTGCGGGGCGACGTTCCTGACCGAGCGCGTGGCCAAGGGCGGGAAGCGCACACGCCAGTGCATCCGAGGCGAGTGCGGATACCGTGAAGAGGTCGTTGCCTCGGTGGCATGAGCCTCTGGCCATGAAGGACCCCGCGGGCGAGTTCCTCCGTTATCTCGACCATCAGCGTGGCGCCTCGCGCCATACCCTCCGGAGCTATGCCGCCGATCTCTCCGAGTTCGGCGCCTTCCTGGCTCGCGAGAAGCTCGGCGGCATCGTGGACGCCGATGCCCGCGCGATCAGGGCCTGGCTCGCCTCACTTCACGACCGCAAGCTGGCGAGATCCTCGATCGCGCGCAAGCTGGCCAGCGTGAGGAGCTGTCTCAAGTACCTCGCGCGGCGAGGCGCGGTCGAGCTGAATGCCGCGCGCCAGATCCGGAGTCCCAGGCTGCCCAAGCGCCTGCCCTCCTTCCTGCCCAAGGACGAGTCCAAGAATCTCCTGGATTCGGAGGTGGATCGATCCGAGGCCGGGCTCAGGGACAGAGCGCTGCTCGAGATGCTCTATGCCACCGGGCTGCGCGTCGCCGAGTGCTGCGGTCTCGATCTGGACGACGTGGACAGGAGGCAGGGGTCAGTGCGCGTGATGGGCAAGGGCGGCAAGGAGCGGGTGGTGCCGGTAGGAGAGGCCGCGCTGCATGCCCTCGATGCGTGGCTGACGCTCCGGGGCGAAGGCCGCGGTCCGCTTTTCACCAATCCGCGCGGGAGCAGACTGTCGACCCGAGGCGTGCATCGTATCGTCAAGAGCCGCGCGCGGGCTGCTGGCATAGACCGCCGCGTGACGCCCCACACGCTGCGCCATACCTTCGCCACGCATATGCTCGGTGAGGGCGCCGACTTGCGGCTGATCCAGGAGCTGCTCGGCCACAGCCGGCTCAGCACCACCCAGCGCTACACGCATGTGAGCGCCGAGCACCTGATGAAGGTGTACGATCAGGCGCACCCACGCGCCAACTAGCCCGATGAGCTCACAGCCGGGAGAGAGCTTCCACGCGACGACCGTTGCCTGCGTGCGCCACAAGGGCCGGGTGGCGCTGGCGGGGGACGGGCAGGTCTCCATCGGCCAGACCATCGTCAAGGCGGGAGCGCGCAAGGTGCGCAAGGTCTATCAGGGCCGCGTGCTCGCGGGCTTCGCGGGCGCGGCGGCCGACGCCTTTACGCTCTTCTCGAAGTTCGAGGCCAAGCTCGACGAGCACCGGGGCAATCTTCAGCGGGCCGCGGTGGAACTGGCGAAGGACTGGCGCATGGATCGGGTGCTCCGGCGGCTCGAGGCGCTGCTCGCCGTGGCCGACGCCGAGACCTCGTTCATCATTTCCGGCACCGGTGACGTCATAGAACCGGACGATGGCCTGATCGGCATTGGCTCGGGCGGCCCGTACGCCCTCGCGGCGGCTCGGGCCCTATGCGCCCATTCGAGCCTCCCTGCCGAGCAAATCGCCGAGCAGGCCCTCCGGATCGCCGCCGGCATCTGCGTCTACACCAACGACCACATCACCGTAGAGACGCTCGACTGAGCTGCTGTCCGCACACTGATGTCTGCGAGCCGGGAGACACGCTCGGATGAGCGCCGCCCAGTGAGGCAGTTCGGATGAGCGCCAGAGGCGCGAAGGAGCCCGGCAGAAAAATGATGTCTTCTAGATTAGGGCAACCTGAATGAACGGACTGACCCCGGCCGAGATCGTCGCCGAGCTGGACCGCTACATCGTCGGCCAGCACCTGGCCAAGAAGGCCGTGGCCATCGCGCTCCGGAATCGCTGGCGCCGCCAGAACCTGCCCCCGGAGCTGCGCGACGAGGTGGCGCCGAAGAACATCATCATGATCGGCCCGACCGGGGTGGGGAAGACGGAGATCGCGCGCAGACTGGCCAAGCTCGCGCAGGCGCCGTTCCTCAAGGTCGAGGCCTCCAAGTACACCGAAGTCGGATACGTCGGCCGCGACGTCGAGTCCATGATCCGCGACCTGACCGAGCTGTCGGTGAACATGGTCAAGGCCGAGATGGCAACGGCCGTGCGAGAGCGCGCCGAGTCTCTCGCCGAAGAGCGGGTGCTCGATCTCCTGCTGCCCCGGCGCCCGGGCGAGGCCTACTCGAGCGACACGATCGAAGAGGTATCGCCGGACGCCTCGCGCGACGCGACGAGAGACAAGCTCCGCGCCCAGCTCCGGGCCGGCAAGCTCGACGAGCGGCAGATCGAGATCGACGTCCAGGCCCAGGCCGGGCCCATGTTCGAGGTGTTTTCCGGGCAGGGCATGGAGGAGGTCGGCATCAACATCAAGGACATGCTGGCCAACCTCCTGCCGGGGAAAACCCGCCGGCGGCGGCTCAAGGTCGGCGAGGCGCGGCGCCTGCTTGCCCAGGAAGAGGCCCAGAAGCTGGTGGATGTGGACGAGGCGGTGAGCCAGGCCATTCGGCGCGTCGAAGACTCCGGCATCATCTTCCTCGACGAGCTCGACAAGGTCGCCGGAAGGGAAGGCGGCCGCGGCCCTGATGTCTCCCGCGAGGGGGTGCAGCGCGACCTCCTGCCCATCGTGGAAGGATCGACGGTGACGACGAAGTACGGCATGGTCAGGACCGACCACATCCTCTTCATCGCCGCCGGCGCCTTCCACGTGTCCAAGCCTTCGGATCTGATCCCCGAGCTCCAGGGGCGGTTCCCGATCCGGGTCGAGCTGGAGCCCTTGACGCGGGAGGATTTTGTCCGCATCCTGAGCGAGCCTCAGAACGCCCTCATCCGCCAGTACGTGGAGCTCTTGAAGACCGAGGGTGTCACGCTGACGTTCGGTCGGGACGCGGTGGAGGCGGTGGCGGAGATCGCCTCGACGGTCAACCAGCGCGCCGAGAATATCGGGGCGCGGAGGCTCTACACGGTCATGGAGAAGCTGCTCGAGGAGGTATCCTTCGGCGCGCCCGACATGCGCGGCCAGGAGGTCATGATCGACGCCGACTACGTCCGCGTGCGGCTGGCTCCCGTCCTCAAGGACGAGGACCTCTCGCGGTACATCCTCTAGTCGCCGGGGACACGAAGTGGACACCAACACGAGGGCGATGGTCCAGCGGGCGGAGGTGCTGCTCGAGGCGCTGCCGTATATCCGCGCCTTCCAGGGCAAGACGCTCGTCATCAAGTACGGCGGCGCCGCCATGGAGCAGGCCGATCTCAAGGAGCAGTTCGCCAAGGACGTGCTCCTGCTGAAGCTGGTCGGCATGCGCCCCGTCATCGTGCACGGGGGCGGTCCCCAGATCGGCGCCATGATGAAGCGGCTGGGCAAGACCCCGGAGTTCGTCGGCGGCATGCGGGTGACGGACGCGGAGACCGTGGAGATCGTCGAGATGGTGCTGGTCGGCAAGATCAACAAGGAGATCGTCGGCCTCATCAATCTCCACGGCGGACGGGCGGTGGGGCTGTCCGGCAAGGACGGAAGTCTCATCCGCGCCCGCAAGCGCATGCACCGCCAGGCCGACGGCACCATGGCCGATATCGGCCTGGTCGGGGAGGTCGAGAGCATCAACCCGGAGCCGATCCGTGTTCTCGAGGAGGGCGGGTTCATTCCCGTGATCGCGCCGGTCGGTGTCGGCGCGGAAGGGGAGACCTACAATATCAACGCCGATCTCGTGGCGGGTGACATCGCCGCCGCGCTGTTCGCGGAAAAGCTGATCCACCTCACGGACGTGCACGGCATCAAGGGCGAAGATGGTCAGCACATCTCGACGCTGACCAAGCGCGAGGCAGAGCGGCTGATCAAGAGCAACGTGATCGACGGCGGCATGCTGCCCAAGGTCGAGTCGGCCATCCGGGCGCTGTCCGGGGGCGCGCAGAAGGCTCACATCATCGACGGGAGATTGCCGCACGCGATCCTGCTCGAGGTGCTCACCAAGGAAGGCATCGGCACGGAGATCGTTCTCTAGAGAACAGCGTCACCCGCAGAGGGGGAATACCGGTGGACACGAAGAGGATGTTCGAGCTGGCGGACAAGCACCTGATGGCATTCACGAAGCGGCAGCCGGTGGCTCTGGTGCGCGGCGAAGGGTCGCGGGTCTGGGACTCGGACGGCAAGGAGTACCTCGACTTCACCGGGGGCATCTCCGTGACCGCGCTCGGCCACAGCCACCCGAAAGTGGTCGGCACGCTCCGGGAGCAGGCGGCCACGCTCCTGCACGTGTCGAACATCTTCCACATCCCGCAGCAGGCCCAGCTCGCCCAGCTCCTCTGCGAGCACTCCTTCGCCGACCGCGTCTTCTTCTCCAACTCCGGCGCCGAGGCGAACGAGACCGCCATCAAGCTCGCGCGCAAGTGGGCCAAGGAGCACGGGGCGAGCGACCGCGGCGACATCATCAGCATGCGCGGCGGCTTTCACGGCCGCACCCTGGCCACCGTGACCGCGACCGCGCAGGAGAAATATCATCACGGGTACGAGCCCCTGCCGGGCGGGTTCAAGTATGTCGCCTACAACGACCTCAAGGCGCTCGAGCGCGCCATCGACAGCCACACCGCCGCCGTGCTCGTGGAGCCCGTACAGGGCGAAGGCGGGGTCATCGTGCCCGACGACGGCTACCTGCCGGGAATGCGCAGGCTCTGTGACGAAGCGGGGATCCTCCTGATCCTCGACGAGATACAGACGGGCATGGGGCGCACAGGCCGCCTGTGGGCGTATGAGCATTCCGGCGTGGCGCCCGACATCATGACGCTGGCCAAGGCGCTCGCCAACGGCGTCCCCATCGGCGCGACGCTGGCCACGGAGGGTGTGGCCAGCGCCTTCACGCCCGGCAGTCACGGCTCGACCTTCGGAGGCAATCCGCTGGCCACCGCCGTGGGGGTCACGGTCTTCGGGACACTTCTCGAGGACAAGCTGTCCGAGCGGGCTGGTCGCATGGGTAAGCTCTTGATCGAGGGCCTCGAGGATCTCCGCACCAGGTATCCGAAGGCAGTGAAGGAGGTACGCGGCCGCGGGCTCCTCGTCGGGATGGACATGGTCCCGCCCGTAGGAGACCTGGTGACGGCCTGCCGCGAACGCGGTCTCCTCGCCCTCACCGCCGGCGACAATGCGCTGAGGCTCGCGCCGGCCCTCATCGTCACCGAAAAGGAGATCGCCGAGGGCTGCGCCATCATCGACAAGGCGCTCGGGTCCGTGAAGCAATGATGCATTTCCTGTCGATTCAGGATCTCGATCGTAGCAATGTCGGGCGCCTGTTCAAGCTGACCTCCGAGCTCAAGGCCCGGGTCAAGTCGCGGGACCGGATCACGCCGCTCGGGGGCCGCACCCTGGCTCTCATCTTCGAAAAGCCCTCGCTGCGGACGCGCGTCACCTTCGAGGTGGGCATGATCCAACTCGGCGGTGCGGCGGTCTATCTCTCCGCCCAGGAGATCGGAATGGGCAAGCGCGAGTCGGTGCCCGACGTCGCGCGCAATCTCTCGCGCTGGGTCGACGGCATTGCCGCGCGAGTGTTCTCCCACCAGACGCTGGTGGAGCTGGCTCAGCATGCGACCGTTCCCGTCATCAATGCCTTGAGCGACCGCGAACATCCCTGTCAGGCCATGGCGGACTTCTTCACGCTCTGGGAGCGCGGCATCGAGCTGCGCGGACTCGAGATGGCATGGGTGGGCGACGGGAACAATATGTGCCATTCGCTGCTGCTGTTGGCGGCGCTCACCGGCGTGAAGATGCGAGTGGCGTGTCCGCCCGGCTTCGATCCCGATCCCGCGGTGCTGCAGGCGTCCCGGGACCTCGGCGGTCACGTGCGCCTCACCACCGAGGCCAAGGAGGCGGTAGAAGGGGCCCAGGTCGTCTACACCGACGTCTGGATCAGCATGGGGCAGGAAGGCGAGCGCGAGAACCGGCTCGAGGCGTTTCAACGGTATCAGCTGAACGAGACGCTGCTCCGCTTCGCTCCGCCAGGCGCGCTCGTCATGCATTGCCTCCCCGCCCATCGCGGCGAGGAGGTCACGGATGCCGTGCTCGACGGGCCGCAGAGCATCGTCCTCGATCAGGCAGAGAATCGCCTCCACGTGCAGAAAGGGATCGTGATGGATCTTCTCGGGGTGAGCCTGTGAGCGTCTCCGCCAAGAAGGTCGTGCTGGCCTACTCCGGGGGCCTCGACACCTCCGTCATCCTCCGCTGGCTCATCGAGACCTACCACTGCGAGGTCATCGCGTATTGCGCGGATCTTGGGCAGGGGGAGGAGCTGATCCCGGTGCGCGACAAGGCGCTCCGGACCGGCGCATCGTCGGTGCACATCCGCGACCTTCGCGAGGAGTTCGTGAAGGACTTCGTCTTCCCCATGCTCCGGGCGAACGCGATCTACGAAGGTTCGTACCTCATGGGCACCTCGATCGCGCGCCCCCTCATCGCCAAGGCGCAGGTCGAGATCGCGCTCGCGGAGGGGGCCGATGCCGTGAGCCACGGGGCCACCGGCAAGGGCAATGACCAGGTCCGCTTCGAGCTCACGTATGCCGCGCTTGCCCCGGAGCTGGCGGTCATCGCGCCGTGGCGGGAGTGGGACCTCAACTCCCGGACTGCGCTCATGGAATTCGCACGAAAGCACGACATCCCCGTGCCGGTGACCACGGAGCGGCCGTACTCGACGGACCGTAACCTCTTCCACATCTCCTTCGAGGGCGGGATCCTCGAGGACCCGTGGGTCGAGCCGCCTCCCAAGATGTTCCTGCTCACGAATTCACCAGAGTCCGCGCCCGACGTCCCGGTGTACATCGAGATCGGGTACGAGTCCGGTGACCCGGTGTCGGTCGACGGCCGGCGGCTCGGCCCGGTGCTGCTCCTCGAGGCGCTGAACCGCGTGGGAGGCGAGCACGGCATCGGGCGCGTGGATCTCGTCGAGAACCGGTACGTCGGCATGAAGTCGCGCGGGGTCTACGAGACGCCGGGCGGTACCATCCTCCACGCCGCCCATCGCGCGCTCGAGTCGCTGACCCTCGACCGCGAGCTCTTGCACCTTCGCGACTCCCTGGTGCCGCGCTATGCGGAGATGATCTACTACGGCTTCTGGTTCGCTCCCGAGCGGGAGGCGCTCCAGGGCCTCATGGATCAGGTCCAGCGGGACGTCACCGGCACGGTGAGGCTCAAGCTCTACAAGGGCACCGTCACCGTCGCGGGGCGCCAATCGCCCCGCTCGCTCTATCGCACGGATTTCGTCACGTTCGAGGCCGACCGCGTCTACCGGCAGAAGGACGCCGAGGGCTTCATCAACCTCAATGCGCTCCGCCTGAAGATCCGCGCTCTCCGCGACCGAAGCCGGTAGGCCGGGACCGGCCATGCAGGTCCACGTGGCGCTCATGCCTGGTGAGTTCCCGGACGTCACGCTCGATGGTCGTGTCGCGCTGGTCGTGGACGTCTTCCGCGCGACCAGCATGGTCATCGCCGCCTTCGGCGCCGGCTGCGCGCGCGTCATACCGGTGGCGGATGCTGCGGCGGCCCGCGAAAAGGCCGCGGCCATGGCCCCCGAACCGGTTCTCCTGGCCGGCGAGCGCGGCGGCGATCCGATCGAAGGCTTCGACCTCAGCAATTCTCCGCTGGAGTGCACGCCGGACAGGGTTGGGGGACGCACGCTGGTCCTCACCACGACCAACGGCACGCGCGCCATGCTCAAGGCCGCGGAGGCCCAGGCGGCCGCGGTGGCTGCGCTGACGAACGTCAGCGCGGCGGCGCGCTGGGCGGCGGCCAGTGGCCGTGACGTCACCGTGCTCTGCGCGGGCGAGCAGGGGCGCTTCTCGCTCGAGGACGCCGCCTGCGCGGGTCTCCTCGTGGACGGGCTGCTCAGGGCGGACCCGGCGGCACGGCTGACTGACGCGGCGCAGGCCGCCCACTGCCTCGGGACGTTCTACGGCGCGCAACCCGAAAGGCTGAAGCGGGACGCAGCGTGGGCGCGGCAGCTCCACCGGAACGGACGGGCCGCCGATCTCGACGCCTGCGTTCGCATCGACACGGCGTCGCTGGTGCCGGAAATCGCCGCCGGGGCGGTCACCCTCAAGGACGATACCTTGACTTGGGCTGCCGGCGCGACCGATACTCGGACGGGCCGCGCTTCGGGCCCGGGTGCGAACCGATGAACCTTCCCATCGCGCTGACGTTGTTCCGGATCGTCCTGGTCCCGCTCATCGTCGTCTTCGTAATCTCCTCGGATCGCGTCTGGGTGCTGATCGCGGCGGTGATTTTCGTCGCCGCCTCACTCACCGACTGGCTCGACGGCACCATGGCCCGGCGCCGCAACCAGGTCACCCGCTTCGGCACCCTGCTCGACCCGGTGGCCGACAAGCTCCTCGTGGCCGCAGCCCTCGTCGCCCTCGTGCAGGTGGAAATGGTCGGCGCCTGGGTCGCCATGGTCATCATCGGCCGGGAGCTGGCGGTCACCGGGCTTCGTGGGGTCGCCCTGTCCATGGGCGTCGTCGTGCCCGCCTCGTCTTTCGGCAAGGTCAAGACGGTATCGCAGTATGTCGGTATCACCTTGCTCATCCTTGAGCGTGGGGTGCCGTCCGAGTACTCGTCCTTTCATCTGCTCTCGGTGGCCGCGCTCTGGGTGATGCTCGGGCTCACGGTGCTCTCGGGCGCCGACTACTTCTACCGGTTCTTTCTCAAGGCGGGGCCGCGCGCCATCATCAAGGACCAGGAACGCTGGCCGTGAGGGTTCTCGGCCTCATCGTCGTGTATCTGATCGGCTCCATCCCCGTGGGCTTCCTGGTCACCCGGATCGCGGGCGGCTTCGACATCCGCGGCAAGGGCAGCGGCAATATCGGCGCCACGAATGTGCTGCGGACGCTGGGTCCTGTGCCGGCGATCGCCACGCTCCTGGGCGATATCCTCAAGGGCTATGTCGCAGTGCGCGCGGCGGAAGTGCTCGGGCCGGAGCCCGCATGGGGCGCTGCGGGAGCGGTACTGGTCATCGTCGGCAACTGCTGGCCCGTCTTCCTTCGGTTCAAGGGGGGCAAGGGCGTGGCCACCGGATTGGGCGCATTCCTCGCCCTGGCGCCCAAGGCCATCCTGCCCGCCGTCGTCGCATGGCTCATTCTCGCGGTGGCCTTTCGCTATGTCTCGCTCGCTTCGATCGTCGGCTGCGTGGCCATGGTCATCGGCGTGTGGCTCTTCGGGTATCCACGGGTCTCCGCGGCGGCGGCAGGCTGCGCCGCGGCCCTCATCGTCTGGCGTCACCACGCCAACCTGAGACGGCTGCTGTCGGGCACGGAGCCCCGGCTGGGGGAGCAGGCGCCGGCCGCATGATGGCGAGCGCCTCGGCGGTGGCGGTGATCGGGGGGGGCAGCTGGGGCACGGCGCTCGCCCGGGAAATCGGCCGGCGCGGTGGCCCCGTACGGCTCTGGGTCCGCGACGCGGCGCTCGCCGCCACCATCGCGACCACGGGCGAGAATGCTCGCTATCTCCCCGGGGTGAGGCTTCCCGATAGCGTGCTCGTCACCGCCGATCACGTCGAGGCGCTCGACAATGCCAGCCTCGTGATCGTCGCGGTACCCTCGCACTTCGTTCGCGGCGTGCTCGTGCCCATGGTTGCCGGAATCGCGCCCGGCGCCGCGCTGCTCTCGGCGACCAAGGGGCTCGAGCCCGAAACGGCGCTGCGCATGTCCCAGCTCCTGTCCGAGCTCGCCCCGGAGCATGCAGTGGCCGCGCTGTCCGGTCCGTCCTTCGCGCGGGAAGTGGCGCTGGGGAAGCCCACCGCGCTCGTCGTGGCTTCGGCTGACGCCGCCGCCGCGCGCAAGCTCCAGGAGCGCCTGACCGCTCCCGCATTCCGTCTCTACACGAACCGTGATCTGGTCGGCGTCGAGATCGGCGGCGCGCTCAAGAACGTGATGGCCATCGCCACCGGCCTCTCCGACGGGCTCGGCCTCGGCGAAAATGCGCGCGCAGCCCTGATCACGCGTGGCTTGGCGGAGATCGGGCGACTCGCGCTGGCATTGGGAGGGCAGGCGTCGACGCTCGCCGGACTGGCGGGGCTCGGCGACCTCGTGCTCACCTGCACGGGATCCCAGAGTCGCAATCACCGGCTGGGTCTGGCGGTCGCGCAGGGGCGGACTCTGGCCCAGGCCGAAGCCTCAACGCGGATGATCGCCGAAGGCGTCCGCACCGTCGCCTCGGCACGCGTGCTCGCGGCGCGGACAGGGGTCAGCATGCCGCTGTGCGACGAGGTCTCGGCGGTGCTGTTCGAGGGCAAGCCCGTGAAGGATGCCCTGGCCTCTCTGCTGGCCCGGGAGCCCCGTCCCGAGGAGGAGTACGCCGCCCGTGCCTGAGCTCAGGCGGGATCCCGTGGTCGGCCGCTGGGTGATCATTTCCACCGAGCGCTCCCGGCGGCCGTCCGATTTCGCGTCTGCACCGGTGCGCCCGCAGAGCGCCGTTCCGTGCGTCTTCTGCCCGGGGCAGGAGTCGCGCACGCCCGAGGAGATCCTCGCCGTGCGCGGGCCCGGCGGCATGCCCAATGGGCCGGGCTGGCAGGTGCGGGTGGTGCCCAACAAGTTCCCGGCTCTCAGGATAGAGGGAGAGCTCGAACCCGCGGGCGACGGCGTCTACGACCGCATGAACGGCATCGGAGCGCACGAGGTCATCATCGAGACTCCGGACCATTCAACCTCGCTCGCGGACTTGACCTCCGGCCAGGTTTCCGCGGTGCTCGAGGTCTGGCGCCAACGCATGGTCGACCTCCAGAAGGACACGCGCTTCGAATACGTCAGCGTCTTCAAGAACCACGGAGAGGCCGCCGGCGCGTCGCTGGAGCATCCGCACTCCCAGCTGATCGCCACGCCTATCGTACCCATGATGGTCGAGCAGGAGCTCGAAGGGGCGCTGCATCACTTCCGGATGAAGAAGCGTTGCATCTGGTGCGACGTGATCCGGCAGGAGATGCAGGGGAGGAGCCGTGGAGGCGGGCGCCTCATCCTGGCGGAGGGCGGGTTCGTCGCCCTCTGCCCCTATGCTCCGAGGTTCCCATTTGAGACCTGGATATTGCCCGAAGTGCACCGCTCGAGCTACGAGGACACGGATGGCGTCGATCCCGACGCCCTGGCTCATCTCCTGAGGGAGGTTCTGAGGCGGATGGACAGCGTGCTGGGTGACCCTGCCTGGAATTTGAGCCTCCACTCGGCGCCGTTGAAGACGCCGACGCTCGACCACTTCCACTGGCACCTCGAGATCATCCCAAAACTGACGAAGGTGGCCGGTTTCGAGTGGGGCACGGGGTTTTTCATCAATCCGACACCTCCGGAGGAGGCCGCCAGGTACCTCCGCGATGGTGTGCCAAGGGCCACGTAAGTTGACACCCCGTAGGCCGTTTGTTAGACTCCCTCGGGTACTTGAGACAGGTGCATTATTTGCGGGAATAGCTCAGTGGTAGAGCACAACCTTGCCAAGGTTGGGGTCGCGGGTTCGAATCCCGTTTCCCGCTCCATTATCTATAGGCGGGGGCCCGGGAACGGACGGGCCCCTGTTGACTTATACGGCGGCG
>Ga0335084_10003037_pt1 | contig 16333 bp, 13 predicted proteins | sample Lox_Sample_44_FD_206721 | JGI IMG/M metagenome (GOLD analysis project Ga0335084, IMG submission 206721) | Soil microbial communities from Loxahatchee National Wildlife Refuge, Florida, United States - Lox_Sample_4.4 | ecosystem: Environmental > Terrestrial > Soil > Wetlands | place: USA... | reverse complement strand
TCGTGTCGGTGGTGAGATAGCGCACCACGTTGCGCTCGTCGGGTGCATCGTAATGCTCGTAGAACTGCGAACGCATGCCCATGATGTCGATCAACGAGACCCACGACAGCGGAATGCGCCGCGGCAAATCGATCAACAGATTGCCGTTCACGTTGACGAGCCGCGCCGTGCTCTCGGCGCGCTCGAGGTAGCGGCCGAGCCAATAAATGCGTTCGGCCGTCTTCGACAGAGTGTGCTGCTTCATTCGTAGTCGACGATCCACGTGTCCTTGCTGCCGCCGCCCTGCGACGAATTGACGACGGTCGAGCCCTTGCGCATTGCGACGCGCGTCAACCCGCCGGTCGTCACGTACGTCGAGGCGCCGGACAAGATGAACGGGCGCAGGTCGAGGTGGCGCGGCTCGGCGTGATTGTTCACCAGCGTCGGCGCCGACGACAGGATCAACATCGGCTGCGCCATGTAGTTGCGCGGATTCGCGAGGATTTGTCGCACGAACTTCTCGCGTTCGGCCTTCGTCGCCTTCGGCCCGATCAGCATGCCGTAGCCGCCCGATTCGTTCGCAGGCTTCACGACCATCTTGTCGATGTTGTCGATCACGTAGTCGCGGGATTCCTTGTCGACACAGCGATACGACGGCACGTTCGGCAGGATCGGCGCTTCGCCGGTGTAGTAGCGGATGATCTCGGGCACGTACGTGTAGATCACCTTGTCGTCGGCGACGCCGCAGCCGGGCGCGTTCGCGAGGGCGACGTTGCCCTTGCGCCAAGCGCGCATGAGTCCGGGCACGCCGAGCACCGAATCCGAGCGGAACATCTGCGGGTCCAGAAACAGATCGTCGATGCGTCGATATACGACGTCGACGCGGATCAAGCCCTCGATCGTGCGCATGTAGACGCAGTCGTCTTTGCCGACGACGAGATCGGACCCTTCGACGAGTTCGCACGCCATCGCTTGCGCGAGATAGGCGTGCTCGAAGTACGCCGAGTTGTAGATGCCCGGGGTCAGCACGATCACCTCCGGGCTCGCGATCCTGCGCGGCGACAGCGAACGCAGCGTGCGGACGAGTTGGTCCGCGTAGTCGTCGATCGGCAGGATTCGATAGTTCTCGAAGAGCTCGGGGAACACGCGTTTCATCACCTCGCGGTTCTCGAGCATGTACGAGACACCGGACGGCACCCGCAGGTTGTCTTCCAGCACGTACACCGCGCCGTCGGCATCGCGCACCAGATCGGTGCCGCACACGTGCGACCAGACGCCGTGCGCCGGACCGACGCCGAGGCATTCAGGGCGAAAATCCTTGGACTTCTCGATCAATTCGCGCGGCACGACGCCGTCGTTCAGGATGCGCTGCTCGTGGTACACGTCGTCGATGAACCTATTCAGTGCACCGACGCGCTGCTTCAGCCCTTTCTCGATCACGTCCCATTCGGTCTTCAGCAAGATGCGCGGAATGATGTCGAACGGCCACTCGCGATCGATCGAGCCGCTGCCTTCGCCGGTGTAGACGGTGAACGTGATGCCCATCGTGCGGATGGCGACTTCGGCGGCGGTCTTGCGAGCCGCCAATTCGTCGTCCGACATCGACGACAACATGCGGCAGAGTTCGGTTGCGCCGGTGCGCGGTCGGCCGCGTTCGGTGACGAGTTCGTCCCATATCCCGATCGCCTGATATGAACTCCAATCGATCGGCATACGGGTCCTCGAAGTGTGAAGGGCATTCTATCCGGCGCCGACCGGGTTGCGAAATCCGCGCTAGAATGCGCGCCGGTTTTGCGTGGTTGGTGCGATGCTCGACGGCACGGTGCATCCGGACTACGCCGACGTCGCGTCGGTGCTGATTCGACAAATTCCCAGGGATTCTCCTGGCGGATCGGCGGTGTGCGTGTACCACGATTCGCGCAAGGTCGTGGATCTGTGGGGCGGCACGCGCGATCGCGACGGCAATCCGTGGTGCGCCGAGACGACCGCGCCGTCGTTCTCGACGACGAAGGGTGTGATCTCCACCCTGGTGCACATCCTGGTCGACAAAGGACGCGCGCGTTACGACGATCCGATCGCGCAGCATTGGGCCGAGTTCGCAGCGAACGGCAAAGGCAACATCACGATCCGCCAAGCGCTGTGTCACGAAGCGGGTTTGTACCGCATCGACGAACTGATCACGCACGCCGACGAGATCCTCGATTGGAACCACATGAAGGCGTTGCTCGCCGGTGCCCGACCGGTGCACGAACCCGGCGTTCGGCACGGCTATCACGCGTTGACGTACGGTTGGTTGATCGGCGGATTGATCGAAGCCATCACCGGCAAGCCGCTGCAGACGGTGCTGCAAGAAGAACTCGTCGATCCGCTCGGACTCGACGGTATGTTCATCGGCATGCCGCACAACGAGTTGTACCGGCGCGCGAAGTTGATCGCGCGCGACGGCATCTCGACACCGGTCGCCGACTCGGACGGTTGGGCGACGTCGTTGCGCGAGTGGATCGAAGCGATGCTCGCCAAGGTCGGCGTGGAGTTCGCCGAATTTCGATCGGCGATGGCGTTGAACGAACCGTTCGACTGGAATGCACCGGAGACCGTGCAGGCGATCATCCCGGCCGCCAACGGCCAGTTCACGGCGCGCGCGCTCGCGCGCATGTACGCGATGATCGCGAACGGCGGTGAACTCGACGGCGTGCGTCTGCTGTCGGAAGCGCGCGTGCGCGAGATGTCGCAGGTCCAGAGCAAGAAGCGCGACCTCGTCGTGTTCGTGCCGATGCACTGGCGCATGGGCTATCACCGGGCGTTCAGTCTCGGCGCGGCGCCGACGGCGTTCGGCCACTACGGCTTCGGCGGCAGCGGCGCCTTCTGTGATCCATCGCGCCGGTTGTCGGTTGCGCTCACGGTCAATAGCGGCGCCGGATCTGCGTTCGGCGACGTCCGCATGCCGCGCATCGCGCGCGCCGCCATCAAGGCCGTGGACCGTCTGCGTGCGTAGCGCGGCGCCCGACAACGCGCAGAGCTACACGCTGCTCGAGCGCCGATTCCGCGAGATCGGCGACCTGCGCCACGCGCAGGCGATGCTCGGGTGGGACGAAGCGGTCATGATGCCCGTCGGCGGCGGCCGGCGGCGCGGCGACGTGCTCGCGACCATCGCCGGCCTCGTGCACCGTCAGATCACGTCGACGGAAACCGGCGATTTGATCGCAGCGGCGATCGACGAAGGCGGGCTCGACGATTGGCAGCAAGCCAACCTGCGCGAGATCGAGCGCAGCCGCGTTCGCGCGACCGCGTTGCCGGTCGACCTCGTCGTCGAACTCAGCCGCGCCGGCACGCGTTGCGAGCAGTTGTGGCGGGTCGCCCGCGGCGCGAACGACTGGCCCGCCATCGTGGAACCGTTGGGGCGTCTGCTCGACCTCACGCGGCAAATGGCCGTCGCACTGGGCGAAGCGTGCGGACTCGCGCCTTACGACGCGTTGATCGACCGCTACCAACCCGGCGTCGATTGCGCATTGATCGATCCGATCTTCGACGAGTTGCGTGCGTTCCTGCCGAGCTTCACCGAAGAGGTGATCGCGCGGCGGACGAAGCCGCGACCGCTGCGCGGCCCGTTTCCGCGCGAGCGCCAGGAAGCGTTGGCGCGCGACTTGATGCAGAAGGTCGGCTTCGATTTCGAACACGGCCGGCTCGATACCAGCCACCATCCGTTCTGCGGCGGCGATCCCGACGACACGCGGATCACGACCCGATACGACGAGAACGATTTCTTGTCGTCGTTGTTGGCCGTCCTGCACGAGACGGGTCATGCGATGTACCAGCAGGGGCTGCCGAAAGCGTGGCGCGGTCTGCCGGTCGGTGAAGCGTCCGGGATGGCGGTGCACGAGAGCCAGTCGTTGCTGATGGAGATGCAGGTCTGTCGCGGGCGCGAGTTCCTCGAGTTCGCCGCACCGATCGTGGGCCGGCACTTCGATGCGCCGCGCGACGCGGCGGAGTGGAGCGTCGACAACCTGTATCTCGCGAGCACGCAAGTCGCGCGCGGCCTGATTCGCGTCGATGCCGACGAAGTCACGTATCCGCTGCACGTCATCCTGCGCTACGAGCTCGAGCGCGCGCTGATCGCGGGCGACTTGTCGCTGCGCGAGGTGCCGGGCGTGTGGGACGCGAAGATGCGCCACTATCTCGGCCGCACGACACTGGGCGACGACCGCGACGGCTGCATGCAAGACGTGCATTGGTACGCCGGATTGTTCGGCTATTTCCCGACGTACACGCTCGGCGCGGTCATTGCCGCGCAGCTCTTCGCGACCGTTCGCACGCGCGCTCCGGCGGCGGTCGATGCGATTCGGCACGGCGACTTCGCCCCTTTGCTCACTTGGTTGCGAACGCACGTGCACGGCCGGGCGAGGTCGGTGTCGGCGAATCAAATGCTCGTCGAGGCGACCGGCGCGCCGCTCGGCACCGCCGCGTTCAAAGCGCACCTCGCGGCGCGTTACGGCGCGTGATCGACCGCCTCGCCGAGTTCGTCGCGGCGCATCCGAATCTGTTCGTGCTCACCGGTGCGGGCTTGAGCACCGCCTCCGGCATCGGCGACTATCGCGGCGAGGACGGCGCGTGGAAACGCCGGCCGCCGGTCGAACTGCGCGACTTCTTGAACTCGGAGCGGGCGCGGCGGCGCTATTGGTCGCGGAGCATGGTCGGTTGGCCGCCGTTCGCGGCGGCGCGGCCGAATGCCGGCCACCGCGCGCTCGCCGCTTTGCAACGCGGCGGCCGTATCGCGGCGACGGTGACGCAGAACGTCGACGGGCTGCACCAGGGGGCCGGACATACGAACGTGATTGAACTCCACGGGCGGCTCGCGGACGTTCGCTGTCTCGGCTGCGACGCCCGATTCGCCCGCGCGACTGTGCAGAACTGGTTGGAAGCCGCCAACGAAGGTTTTGCGGCCGAGTCCGGCGCCCTGCTCGCGGACGGCGACGCCGAATTGGGCGATGCAACGGTCGACGGCTTCGAGATTCCGCAATGTCCGACCTGCGGCGGAGTGTTGAAGCCGGACGTGGTCTTCTTCGGCGAATCGGTGCCGCGCCGCGTGGTCGAGGCCGCGCTCGCGGGGCTCGAGCGCGCGTCGGCCGTGTTGATCGTCGGTTCGTCGGTGATGGTCTATTCGAGCTTCCGGTTTTGTCGAGCCGCGCACGCGCACCGCAAGCCGATCGTCTCGATCAACCGCGGCGTCACGCGGGCGGATGCGCTGCTGGACTTCAAGGTCGAGGGCGACTGCGCCGCGACGCTCGACGCGCTCGCGCTTTGTTTCACCCGTTGAAGCGTGCAGTATGGCGCCGTGAAGGCCGTGCACGTCTTACTGGTACTGACGTTCGGCTCGATTGCGTCGAACGCCGCCGATGTTGCCCAACCCGCGTCGAGTACGCCGGGCGACGCTGCCGCGCAACTCGCATTCATCCTCGACAATCCGCTGAAGGAATCGGAGTACTCTGCGACCGATCGGTGCTTGTTCCCGCGCACGTATCAATCGGTCGAAATATTGGATCGCCGGCATCTGTTGTTCGTCGGCTCGCGCGACGGCAGCCTCTGGCTCAACCAGTTGCGCATGGACTGCATCGGGTTGCGCCGAGATTCGGTGTTGATCTTCGAAATGCACCAGGACAGCCTGTGCGACCTCGACAATTTCCGCGGCATGGCGCGCGACGCGACGATGAGCAATGCCTTCGGTTTCGCGCATTGCACGCTCGGTAACTTCGAGCGCGTCACGCCGTGGCAGGCCGGCCAATTGCGGATGGCGTTGGCCAAGCGCGGGACCGGCTACGATGATTGACGCGAAGGCAGTGGCATGGGTCGCTGCGATCGGTTGGACGTCCGTCGCGATGGCGGACCGGGCGGCGACCGAACCGACCGCTGCATCGACCGAACCGACCGCCGTCATGGCGGAACCAGGCGCATCCGCCACGGAACCGAACGCGACTGCGACGGAATCGAGCGCAGCGCCCGCGAGCGGCGCCAAGGCCGACGCCAGCGCGGAAGACATCCTGAACGGGACGGCGCCGCCGGCCAACTATTCGCAAGCGGTGAAGTGCCTGCGGTCGGAACTGATCGAGCGCACCGAGCCGCTGAGCGATCGATACATCGTATTCCACCTGCGCGGCAACCAGATCTGGATCGCGCAGCTGCGCAATCGCTGCCCGCAGATGAACTACGACTCGAAGCTGGTGTTCGTGAAGAACAATCCGCGCATCTGCGAATGGGATTCGGTGCGCGTCGTCTTGGACTCCGGCATGGTCGGAACGGACGACTTGGCGGACTATCGGCTCGGCCCGCCGTGCAATCTACCGAAGTTCGAGCCGATCACGCAGGATCAGGTCAACCTGCTGAAGCAGTCGTTGCAGCACAAAGCGCCGAAGACGCAGTGACGGGCACCGTCAGGCGCCGAGCACGACCTCTGCCACCGTCCGTAGTTCGGTCGCGTTGCGCGCCGACACGAGCAGCGACGTCACCGGCGTCTCGCGCCACGCGGCGAGCCGCTCGCGGATACGGCCGAGCGGCCCGACCAACGAAATTTCGTCGGCGAGGCGCGACGGGATCGCCGCCGCCGCTTCCTGCTTGCGGCCCGCAAGATACAAATCTTGAACTCGATTCGCTTCGGCTTCGAAGCCCATGCGCGAGACGAGCTCCTTGTGAAAGTTGCGCTGCTTCGCGCCCATCCCCCCGACGTATAGCGCGAGCATGTGCTTGATCGGCTCGAGGCCCTTATCGACGTCGTTGGTGATGTTGACGACCACGCCCTGCGAGATCTCGAATCCGGCGCGCGCATTCGACAACGACGCGCGATACACGTCGTTGCGAAACGGCGAGTAGTACAGCGGCAACCAACCGTCGGCAATCTCCGCGGCCAGCGCGACGTTCTTCGGTCCCTCGGCGCCGAGGAAGATCGGCAGGTCGGCGCGCAGCGGATGCACGATCGACTTCAGCGGCTTGCCGAGACCCCACGCGCCTGCGCCGGTGTACGGCAGCGGATAGTGCTTGCCCGAACTCGCGACCGGTTCGTCGCGCCGCAGCACTTGCCGAATGATGTCGACGTATTCGCGCGTGCGCGCGAGCGGTTGACTGAACGGCGCCCCATACCAGCCCTCGACGACTTGCGGTCCCGACACGCCGAGGCCGAGGATCATGCGTCCCTTCGACAGATGGTCGAGCGTCATCGCCGCCATCGCGGTCGCGGTCGGCGTGCGCGCGGACAACTGACACACGCCGGTGCCGAGACGGATGCGCGACGTGTTCGCGCCGATCCAGGCGAGCGGCGTCAATGCGTCGGAACCGTATGCCTCGGCGGTCCACACCGAATCGAAGCCCAGGCGTTCCGCTTCTTGCGCGAGTTCGACGAAATTGCTCGGCGGCTGCGAACTCCAATACCCGAGTTGCAGTCCCAGCTTCAGATCGGCCATGTGGAATTTCCGGCGCGGGAAGGAACGGCAGTATAGCCGTGTTGAGACGCGGCCGACGGCACGTCACGATGGCGCGCTGTCCGTAGCGGTCGAAGTCGGAGAATCGGATGACGATCGAAGTCCGTCGCGCGGGCGTCGGCGACATCGAGACGTTGCGCGAATTGGCCCGAGCGATTTGGTTCGAGCACTATCCGTCGATCATCAGTCGGTCGCAGATCCACTACATGCTCGAACGCGGCTACGCCGCGGACGTGGTCGCTGCCGAAATCGCGCGCGGCGTCGAGTGGCGGCTCGCATCGGTCGACGGTCGAGCGTGCGGCTTCGCGGCGTGGGAAGCGTTCGGTGACCGCGTCAAGTTGCACAAGCTGTACGTGCAGCGATCGGTGCGCGTCGGCGGTGTCGGCCGAGCGCTGGTGGCGGCGACCGCTGCGGATGCAGGCGAGCGCGGCGCGCGCCTCGTGTACCTCGCCGTCAACAAGCGCAATCGGATCGCCATTCGGGCATACGTCCGTATGGGGTTCGCGTTCCACCGCGCGATGCGGATCGACATAGGCCACGGCTTCGTCATGGACGACTACGAGATGGCGCGACCGGTCCAGGCGTCGATCAGGCGAGCTTTTTCAGTACGACCTGTTGGATGAGATTCGACAACTCGCGCCCGGAGGTCGGCTTCGAAATCGTCACGGTGATCGCCGGATGGCGGTCGGCGTCGTCGTCGAGGTAGCCGCTCATCAGCACGATCGGAATCGACGCGTCGCGCTCGCGGATCGCGTGCGCGAGTTCGAGCCCGGTCATGTCCGGCATCAGATTGTCGGTGAGCACGATGTCGAATTCGCGCCCGCCCGATTTGAATTGTTGCAACGCGCTCTCCGGCAGCGTGAACGCGTGGACGTCGTAGCCGAAGCTCTCGAGCAAGTCCTTCGTCGCGCGCGCGACCTCGGCTTCGTCGTCGATCAGCAGTATGCGCTCGCTGCCGGACGTGCGGCGTTCGCGCGGCGCTGCGACGTAGCGTGCGTCGGCCGGCGCGGCGGGCAGATAGACGCGGAACGTGGAGCCGACACCTTCGCGTGTCGACAAGGTGATCTCGCCGCCGTGACCGGTGACGATGCCGTGCACGACCGATAGGCCGAGACCGCTGCCTTGGCCGACGTCCTTCGTCGTGAAAAACGGCTCGAAGATGCGGGCGCGGACGTCGTCCGACATGCCGTCGCCGTCGTCCGACACGCTGATCTCGATGAAGTCGCCGGTCGCGACGCGCGGCGGACAACCCGGCGTGCTGCCGTCGGCACGGCCGAGCCGGATGTCGATGCGGCCGCGCGATTTGCGGATCGCCTGCGCGGCGTTCGTGCAGAGGTTGACGATGACCTGATGAACTTGACCCGGGTTCGCCAAGATCATCGGCACATCGGGCGCGACGTCCACATTGATGTCGATCGAACTCGGGATGGTCGCGCGCATCAAGCCGATCGCGTCGTCGAGGACCGCCGGCGCGTCCACGAGTTGCTTCTCGGCGGCGGCGTCTTGTTGCCGCGAGAAGGTCAGGATCTGTTGCACGAGGTCCCGTGCCTTCAACGCCGCCGAATACACGGCCTTCAGTTTCACTGCGATTTCCGCGGGGAATTCGCGGTCCATCAACAAGCTCGTATAGCCCATGATCGGCGTCAGCAGGTTGTTGAAGTCGTGCGCGATGCCGCCGGCCAGCGTGCCGACGACCTCGAGGCGTTGCGAGAACTGCAACTGCACTTGCAAGCGCCGCTCCTCCGTGACGTCGACCGCGACGACGAGCTCGCTCGCCGTTGCGGCGGTCGCATCCTGTTGTTCGTCGAACGGAACGCGCGTGACGAGGTATCGGCGGATGGGTCCGTCGTTGGTGTTGAAGCGGATCTCGGTCGGCGTGCGAGAGGTGCGAAACGCCTCGAAAAGCAGTCCATCGGTGCCGGACGACGCGCGCGATCGAGCGAATTCGCCGGACAACAGCGCGTCGATCGAAACGCCGTACGCGTCCGCCACGGCACGGTTCGCGAAGATGACGCTGCCGTCGCCGCGTACCGCGAAGATCAGATACGGCACCAGGTCGATGATCTTGCGCAGCAGCGACTCGGCCGCTGATAGCGCCTCTTCGGTCCGGCGCCGCTCGCGCAGTTCGGCTTCGGCCGCAAGACGCGCTGCGAGCAGGTCGTCGATGACCGCGTTGAATGCGGCAGCGAGTTCGCGGACCTCGCGCGGACCGTCGATCGCCATCCGTTCGCTCAGGTCGCCTTCGACGATCTTGCGCGACGAAGCGGTCAGCGCGTGCAACGGCGATGCCGCCCGTTCGGCGAGTCGGCGGCCGACGACCGACACGATGAGGAACACGAACAATGCGAGTGCCGCCATCGGCGCGACGAAACTCAATACGCCCGTCAGCACGGTGCCGCGGTCGGCGTAGATGTCGAGGCGACCGATCGTCTCGTCGTGCCACAACACCGGCTTGGCGAGCGTACGCGGCAATGTCGCGACCGTGGCAGCGGCCGATTCGGGGCACGTCTGCGCATCCTTGCCGTGCCCGGCGACGAGCGCGCCGTTCTCGTCGTACAGGCACGCGAGCGCAATGCTCGGATACACGCGCAGCGCACGAAACTTGTCGGCGAGGATGCGTCGATCGACGAACAACAGCGGACCGCGGCTTTCTTCGATCAGGATTTCGGCGACGAGTTCGGCGTCGCGGGCGAGTCCGATCGTCAGCGCGCGGGTCTGCGTGACGGTGAAGAGCAGCACGATCGACAACAGCGCCGCTGCAACGAGCCACGTCAGCAGCGAGAAGAGGTTCGATCGCAGCGAACGCGCGGCGCTCATCGCAGGCCCACGCGCGCACCGAAGTAGTGGTCGCTGAAGCTTTCGATCATGTTGCCTTCCAACATGTCGGCGACCGAGCGCGCGATGGTGTCGCGTTCCGCGGCGCTGAAGGCGGCCGTGCGCACGTACAGCCACATGCGCCGGTTCTGCAGCGGCAACACGTGGAAGAGTTCGCCCTTGCGCGCGGCATACTGCGGCGCTTGGTAAAAGAGGTATTGCAGCGGACCGGCGATCGCGTCGACCGAACCGCCGACGTAGGCGGCGAAGGCGTCGGCGACCGTCCGAAACGGCACTTTCTTCAATTCCGCGTCGGCGTCGAAACGCACATCGACCGGCGTCGCCGCGATGTAGCCGATCGTGAGTCCCGACAAGTCCGCGTAGTCGCGCAGCGGTCGTTGCGTCAACACGCCGGTCGCAATCTCCATCAGCGGGCCGACGCAGATCGTTGCCCGGTCGAGCTCGGGATGCGCGTACATGACGGCGAGGTCGATGCGGGCCGTCAGAATGCCGTCGGAGATCTCGTCGACTTCCCCGAACTGTACTTCGAGCGGCCGGCCGAGGCGGTTCGCGACGAGGCGAAACACGTCGACCGAGACGCCTTGCGCGGTGCCGTCGGCGTCGCGGAATCCGAACGGGTCACGGTCGATGGTGGCGGCGCGGATGGGAGAGGCGGCGGATGCTTCGGCGAACAGCGCGAGCATCAGCAGAATAGCGAGTCCGTAACGCACGTATCGCGGAGTCCGTTTCGCGAGTGAGCGCAGCATCCATGCGGCGCGCGGCGCTGTCAAACGTTGGGGACTACGTCGAGATCGCCGCGAGGCGTTCGAGCGTGCGCGCGAGATCGGCGCGTTGGCCTAGAAAATCGGCCCACGGGTCGGCCTTCAAGCCGCGCATGCGTTTGACCGCGTTCTTGATGTTGAAGCGTTCGTTGCGCAGCCGACTCGTCAACTCGTCCCAGGCGAGCGGCATCGACACGCCGGCGCTCGGTTCGGCGCGCGCGCTGAACGGCGCCACCAGCAGACGGCCGTGGCCGTTCTGCAGATAGTCTATGTACACCTTTTGTTCGCGGCGCCGTACCACGCGCTGGATGGTCGCGATGGAAGGCGCGCGATCGACGACGACGCGGGCGAGCAGATGCGCGAACGTGCGCGACTGCTCGTGCGTCAGCTGGCACGCGAGCGGGATCAACACGTGCAATCCCGATGCGCCGCTGGTTTTCAGATACGCCGGCAAATCGAGCTCGATCGCGAGGTCGCGAATCACGCGCGCGACGGCGATCACCGATGCGAACGGGGCATCCTTCGGATCGAGGTCCAGCACGCACCAATCGGGCCGCGCGAGATCGGCGACCCGGCTGTGCCACGTGTGGATCGGAATCGTGCCGAGGTTCGCGAGGTAGCGCAGCGATGCGGCGTCGTCGACGATGAAATAGTCGAGCTCGCGCTCGGAGCCTTCGCTCCACAGCGTTTCGCGACGAATCCAATCCGGTACGAAGTCCGGTGCGTCGCGTTGATAGAACGATTTGCCGTGAATGCCGTCGGGGAATCGCGTCAACACCAGCGGGCGATCTGCGAGATACGGCAGCATCCACGGCGAGATCGCGTCGTAGTAATCGACCAGATCGCCCTTCGTCAGGCCGAGTTCGGGGAAGAAGATCTTGTCGCGATGCGTGACGTCGACGCGCCGCTCGTCCTGCGCGACGCGCGGTGCGGCGACCGGTTCGTCGAACCCGCCGACGCATTCCTCGGGCCGCTTGTCGGTGCGCATGCGCACGAACACCGGCTGGCGCAAGTGACCCGCCGACGTGTATTCGCGAAATGCGACCTCGCAGACGAGCTTCGGTACCACCCAGTGGCCGTCGCCGTCGTCGAGCGGCGGTGCGCTCGGTACGTCGTTCAGCGCGGTCGCGACCTCGCGCCGCAGCGCGCCGCTCAAACCCGAGCCGACGCGACCGACGCTCGTCAGTGTGCCGCCGCGATATTCCGCCACGATCAGCGCGCCGATGTCGTTCGCGTTCGATTTCGAACCTGCCCAACCGACGATGACGAAATCGTCGGTGCGCCGCGTGCGCACTTTGATCCAATCGCCGGACCGCCCGCTGACGTACGGGCTCGCGGCGCGCTTCGCGACGATGCCTTCGATGCCGAGCTCTTGCGCGGCCTTGAACGCGGCGCGGCCGTGTTCGTCGATGTGTTCGGAATAGCGCACCGGGCCGACGCTCGGCAGCACGCTCTGCAGGAAGCTCTTGCGATCGACGAGCGGCAGCGCGCGTAGGTCGCGGTCGAGCGCCTCGACGAGATCGAATGCGTACAGCATCGCCGGCTGATGCCGCGCCGCGTTGATGATTTGCGAACGGCTCGAGAGCGCCACGCGCGTTTGCAACGCGCCGAAGCTCGGGCGGCCGCTCGCGTCGTTGACGACGAGTTCGCCGTCGATCGACAGCTGCTCGTACGGCAGCATCGATACCGCTTTCGCGATGTCGGGAAACTGTTCGGTGAGGCTCAAGCCGTTGCGCGACAGGAGCCGCACCGCGTCGCCGGACTTCACGGCGAACACGCGGTAGCCGTCGTATTTGAATTCGAAGATCCAGCCTTTGCGATCGAACGCTGCGTCGGAGGTCGTCGGCGAGCTCGCGAGCATCGGCGGCGGCACTGGGCGACCGGCCGGCAATTGCGGGACGCGGCGTTTCTTCAGCGTCGCGAGCAACGCCTTGGCCTTCGCGCCGGCGTCGCCGATGTCGGTGAGTTTCAGGCCCGAGAAGATCGATTCGTCGGAATAGGCGTGGCGTTCGTCGCGCGCGAAGTCGTCGCGCTCCTTGATCAGCAGCCAGTCCTTCTCCGTTTTCTTCAGCCGTACGAGCGTCCAGCGGCCGCGCAACTTGTAGCCGTTCAGCTCGAACAGCAACTTCCCTTTGTCCCACCCCTCAACGGGATCGTTCAGAGCCGTCCAGGTGCCGCGGTCCCACACGATGACGTAGCCGGCGCCGTAGTTGCCGGGCGCGATCGCACCTTCGAAATCGGCGTATTCGATCGGATGGTCCTCGACGTGCGCGGCGAAGCGCTTGTCCGCGGGGTTCGCCGACGGCCCTTTCGGCACGGCCCACGAACGCAACACGCCGTCGAACTCGAGCCGCACGTCGAAATGCAGATGCCGCGCGCGATGTTGTTGTACGACGAACAGACCACCGCGCGCGTCGCGCGATGTCTGCGGCGTCGAACCGAACGGCTCGGCGGTCTTCGATGCGTGCCGCTTGTCTCGATATCGAGTGAGAGAGGCGCTCGACGACGGGCGTTTTCTTGAGGGCATCGGAACCCTGCGCTATATTCCGGCGGTCGCTCGACAAGGAAACGACATGGCCGCGCGCTCGATTGCGTCAGGGACGATATCGTTCGGACTGGTGGCGATCCCGGTCAAGCTGTACTCCACGGTCGATACGACCAAGTCGATCCATTTCAACTACCTGAGCACCGACGGTTCGCGCTTGAAGCAGCAGTACGTGCGGACGTCCGACGGCAAAGTAGTCGAGCAGAACGAGAAGGTCCAGGGTTACGAATTCCAGAAGGGCCAGTACGTGATGTTCACGCCGGAGGAGCTGAAGGCGATGAACGTCGAGGCGACGAACGCGATCGACATCGCCGAATTCATTCCGCTCGACGACGTCGAGCGCATCTTCATCGAGAAGGTCTACTACCTCGGCCCCGACAAAGGCGCGGCGCGTTCGTACCATCTGCTGCGCGCGGCGCTCGCTAAGACGAAGCGCGCCGCGCTCGCGAAGTACGCGGCGCGCGGCAAGAGCTATCTCGTCCTCATCCGCGCGATGGGCGAGGGCCTCGTGATGGAGCAACTGAAGCATCTCGAAGAATTGCGACCCTTCGCCGAGGTACCGCTCGATTCCGTACAGGTCGATCCCGGTGAGCTGAACCTCGCGATCCAGATCATCGAGCAGCGCACGAACGAGCATTTCGAGCCGGAGAAGTACACCGACGAGATCCGTTCGCGCATCCTCGAGTTGATTCAACAGAAGATCGACGGTCGCGAGATTTCGGTGCCGCCGGAAGAGCGTCCCGAAGCGAAGATCATCGACCTGATGGAAGCGTTGAAGGCGTCGGTGGCGGGCGGCGGAGCAAAGGCCGCAGTCGCCGCGAACGGCGAGCGTCCGCGCAAGCCGGCGCAGCGCGCGTCGAAGAAGCCGGCAACGGCCGCGAAGAAGCCCGGCGTGGCGGCAAAGCAGAGCGGTAAGCGAAAGAGCGGATGACCGGTTACGCCACCCGAGACGTCTCCGAACTCATCGGGTTCAAAGCCGACCAAGTCCGGCACTACGTTCGGCGCGGTTTGCTGACACCCGAACGCGGCGAGCGCGGCGAATATCTGTTCTCGTTCCAAGACGTCGTGCTGCTGCGCACTGCGAAGGGATTGATCGACTCCAACGTCTCGTCGCGCCGCGCGTATCGCGTGCTGCTGAAGCTGAAGGCCGAGCTGGCCGCGGTGAAGTCGTTGTCGGCGGTACGAATCTTCGCCGACGGCAACAACGTCGTCGTGCGGGAAGACAGCTCGGTGTGGAACGCCGAGTCGGGCCAGGGCCACCTCAATTTCTCCGTCGGCGAACTCGAAAGCAACGTCGCGGCGCTCGCACGGGCGAAGGCGGACGAACTACCGGAAGTCGCGGAGCTCGACAGCGACGATTGGTACAACTTGGGCCTCGACCTCGAAGAGGTCGATCCCGAGCGCGCGCCGGAGGCGTACCTGCGAGCGATCGCGCTGGATCCCACCAACGCCGACGCGCACGTCAATGTCGGGCGGCTGTATCAAATGAAGGGTCAGTTGAAGGCGGCACGCCGCTACTACCGCAAGGCGCTCGAGTTCGTCGCAGACCACCAGCTCGCCCTGTACAACTTGGGCACGCTGTTCGACGAGCTCGAAGAGCTCGATACTGCGGCCGAGTACTATCGTCAGGCATCGCGCATTCCCGACGCGCACTACAACTTGGCGAGAATCTGCGAACTGCGCGGCGACGAACTGGCCGCGTTACGGCACTTGCGCCGCTACCAACAGCTGCTCGACAGCGACGGCTGACGGCGGCCCGTCTCGGTGCCGGCCTTTCGATTTGTACCCGTGCCAGGTTTCAGTGCACGGCTCGATTTGCGCCCGTGCTGGGTTTCAGCGTCGGCGTCGTGTTCGCAGGACCGCTACGAGCACATCGTAAGTGCGCTGCGCGCTCGGCATCGTAAGCCTCGCACGCTCCTGCGAACACGACGCCGACGCTGAAACCTCGAACGCGTCGGCTCGCAGCGGTGCAAAGCTTCGATCGCCATCCAGCAACGACGACTGATCGCAGACGATTCGCGTCAGCCTAGGTTGACGAGCGGGATCAGCTTCGTGCGATCGAAGCGGCGGCGTCCCCACCGAATCAATGCCGTGAACGACAACGCGAGCCCCGCGAGCGCCAACGCGATCGCGAGCGCCGCGTGCGCCGGTGCGTTCGCGAAGATGCCGATCTGGTACGCGATGACGGCCAGACAGTACGCGGTGACGACCGACCACGCCGTGCTGAACGCGGCCCAGAAACCGCCGAGCTCCTTGTAGATCGCGCCGATCGTGGCCGCGCACGGCATGTACAGCAATACGAAGACGAGATATGCGAACGCCGCGAGGCTGGTCGCGAACAAGCGTTGCATCTGCTCGATCGTCGTCATCGCGACGTTTTGTTGCTGGGCTTGCGCGGCGGTGTCGCCGAGATCGCCGAGATCGAGGCCGAGCGGGTCCGCGACGCGGTCGACGAGTTTGCCGAGATTCGTCGACACGCTGTCGACGGCTTCGTGCATCGTCCCGGCAAACGTGAAGGCGCGTTTCGGTTCCGCCGCGCCGTCGAGATTCTCGTACAGCGCGTTCAACGTGCCGACCACGACTTCCTTCGCGAACACACCGGTGAAGATGCCGACCGTCGCCGGCCAGTTGTCGTTGGCGATGCCCATCGGCGCGAACGCGGGTGTCAGCGTGCGGCCGAGCGCCGACAGCACCGACTTGCCGGTGTTCTGATTGCCGACGCTGCCGTCGGTACCGACGGTGTTGAC
>Ga0335084_10003036_pt1 | contig 16333 bp, 10 predicted proteins | sample Lox_Sample_44_FD_206721 | JGI IMG/M metagenome (GOLD analysis project Ga0335084, IMG submission 206721) | Soil microbial communities from Loxahatchee National Wildlife Refuge, Florida, United States - Lox_Sample_4.4 | ecosystem: Environmental > Terrestrial > Soil > Wetlands | place: USA... | reverse complement strand
CCGCGTCATCAGCAATGGACTGACAGCGGAATACGGGCGCGCTTCGGGTGGCGTGGTGAACGTGGCCACCAAGTCGGGAACCAACAACTTCCACGGCAGCGCGTACGAGTACAACCGCGTCGCCGCCCTGGCCTCGAACACCTACAACAATGCAGCCAATGGCGTTGACAAAGCGGGATTCACGCGCAACCAATTTGGCTTCTCGATCGGTGGTCCAATCAAGAAGAACAAGCTGTTCTTTTTTGACAACACCGAGTGGATCCGCGTCCGCAGCTCGGCGCCGCAGATCACACTAGTCCCAGATCCAGCCTTCATTGCCGCGTCCGATGCAGCCACGCAGGACTTCTTCAGCACCTACGGCACGCTGCGTGCCGATCTCAAGCAGATCGACACGATCGATGTTTCTCAGTTGGACTTCACGCCCGGTCCACTCCTCACAGCCTACGACGGAACGGTGTTCGACAAAGTCACGTACAACGCACCTTCCGATGCTGGTGGCGGTGCACCGCAGAATACGCTGATGACGGTGGCCCGTGTGGACTTCAACATCACTGACAAGACCCAGCTGTTCGGCCGCTACTCGTACTTCAACGAGAAAGACTTTGCCGGCTATGTCATCACCAGCCCTTATGCCGGGTACGAGACCGGGCAAACCAATGTGGACAATGCATTCCTGATCTCTCTCACGCATGCATTTACTACTAATGTCCTGAGCAACACCCGCGCGATCTTCACGCGATTGAACGGACCCACGCAGCCGCTGGGGCAGAATGCGGTCGGCCCTACCCTGTACACTTCGAACGCCGTCGTTGGACGTGTGAGCGGAAACCTGATCGCCTTCCCAGGCTACTCGGAATACACGCCAGGGAACTCGATCCCGTTCGGTGGACCTCAGAACTTGTTCCAGGTCTACCACGACCAGAGCTTCGTCCACGGTCGCCACACCTTCCGCTTTGGCGTTCAGTACATCTACACGCAGGACAATCGTATGTTTGGCGCCTATGAAGGAGCGGTGGAAGCGCTGAGTAGCAGCCCATCCAAGACTGTTGCCTTCGAGAATTTCCTTTCGGGCCAGCTGTCACGCTTCCAGGCGGCGGTTTATCCGCAGGGAAAGTATCCTTGCTTGCATGACGATGCTGGAAACGTGATCGCCGATCCGAGTTGCACCGTGACTCTGCCCGTCGGCGCACCTTCCTTCTCCCGTAGCAATCTCTATAACGATTGGGCCTTCTACGGTCAGGACAGTTGGAAGGTAACGCCCCGGCTCACCCTCAACGTCGGACTTCGCTGGGAATACTACGGTGTCCAGCACAACAAGAATCAGAATCTTGATTCGAACTTCTACTATGGTACCGGTACGACTATTTTCGACCAGATTCGCAATGGATCGGTGCAGGTTGCGCCGAAGAGCTCGGTCGGTACCTTGTGGAAACCGGAAAAGGGAAACTTCGGACCTCGGATTGGATTTGCCTATGACGTCTTCGGCGATGGTAAAACGTCTTTGCGCGGAGGTTATGGTATTGCGTACGAGCGCAACTTCGGAAACGTCACCTTCAATGTCATTCAGAATCCGCCGAATTACGCCGTACTCTCGGTGTCCGCGGCGGATGCAGGTCTGCCATTCCTTCCGATCTATACGGACAATGCTGGACCACTGGCTGGAAGCGGCGGCTCGAAGCTTCTCCCAGCTGTCAGCCTTCGTCACGTAAGTCAGAACATCAAGACGGCGTACACCGAGCAGTGGAACCTCGGCCTCGAACGTGAGTTACGGCCCGGCCTGGTTGCCTCACTCGGGTACAACGGAGCTCGCGGCTTGCACCAGTATTCGATCTCCAATATCAATGAACCTGGTTTTGCCCAAGTGTATCTCGGCGACACCAGCTTCCTCGATGGGCCTGGGAACTTCCGGCTCAACAGCCAATACACCAACATCAACAATCGTGGGTCGGTGGGTGACTCCTACTACCATGGCTTGGTCGGTGAACTCCATGGCAGGATGAAAGACGTTCAATTCAACGCCAGCTATTCGTGGTCGCACTCGATCGACACGCTGAGCTCCACCTTCAGCGACGAAGTCGCCAACAACGGCCTCGGCTATCTGGATCCGTTCGATACCAGATTGGATAAGGGCAGTTCGGACTACGATGCCCGGCATCGCATATCGCTGAGCGCTGTCGTGCCCTTGCCTTTCTACAAGAACTCGTCGAACAAGCTGGCCCAACACACGCTGGGTGGTTGGCAGTTGGCCCCGATCTTTACATACCATTCCGGCTACCCGTTCACAGTCTTCGACTGCATGTACGGTTATTCTCCGTACAACTGCCCGCGGGCCTTCTTGGCATCGGGTCAGGCGGTCTCCAAGACCGGCAAAGCTGGAAAGGACAATGGCGGGAACAGCTTCGACTACCTGGCCGTTCCTGCTGCAATGCCGAACTGGGCAAACACCAATGACGCCTCGGACTATCCGCAGCCAGGAGCCGACGAATACACCGGGCCGGCGGTCGTGACCGGGACTGACATTGCGTTCCCGCTTTCGGATACCTGGACAGATCTGGACGGCGTTGATCATCCGATCACGACCGCGTCCAACCTGCCCACTTGCACCGGGCTGAATGGACAAGGCTGCTCCTTCCCGTCGAACATGGTGCGGCGCAACTCGTTCATCGGGCCTGGCGTGTGGTATCTGAACTTTGGCGTCTACAAGGACTTCAAGCTAACGGAGCGCTTCAACCTACAGTTCCGTGGCGAGTTCTTCAACCTCACCAATCACAAGAACTTCTTCGTCCTCGGGTTCGGCCAGGGTGGAGCGGAAATCAACAGTGTGCCAACCGATGCCAGCGGGTACCCGATCATTCAAGCCAAGAAGGGTGGCTTCGGCAACCCCTTCGACGATCACCGCAATATTCAGCTTGCTCTCAAGCTGACGTTCTGAACTCATTGTTCCATTTGTCTTAACGACCTCGGGGAGCCGCAAGGCTCCCCGGTTTTTTGCCTGTCGTTGCCTTTGGCCGGTCCCTCACGCTCTGTTTCTGCGCTGCGATCCATGCCATGACTCTTGGCTCCAGCACATCCAGCGGCAGCGGTCCCTGGTCTAGCACCGCGTCATGGAACGCGCGTAGGTCAAACTTCGGCCCAAGTTCCTCTTGCGCTTTCTGGCGCAGTTCCAGAATCTTGCGCTGGCCCATCTTGTATGAAAGAGCCTGCGCTGGCCAGGCAATGTAGCGATCGACTTCCGTTTCGATGTTCTGATCGTCCATGGCCGTGTGTTCGTGAAAAAAGTCGACCATCTGTTGCCGTGACCAGTGTTTTGCATGTACACCAGTGTCCACAACCCACCGCACCGCTCGCCACATTTCGTTTTGCAGCCTCCCGTAGTCGCTGTACGGGTCCTGGTAAAACCCGACTTCTTTGCCCAGCCGCTCGGAATAAAATGCCCATCCTTCTGTAAACGCGTTGACGTCGAGGTTGTATTTGCGGAACGGAGGAAGATCCGTCAATTCCTGCGCAATCGAGAACTGCAGGTGATGTCCCGGGACGCCTTCATGGTATGCGATCGCCTCCACATTCAGCAGCAACCGTTTCTCGGGCGCATATTCATTGACGTTGATCCGCCCCGGCCGCGATCCGTCACCGGCGCCGACCGAGTAATCGGCGGGCACGCTGTCGGCGCTCCGATACGACTCCATCGGCACCACCGCCAGCTTGTTCTTCGGCAATCTCCCGAAAAGCTGCGGCAGCTTCTCGTACATCTGATCGCGATAGCGCGTGTAGAGATCGAGCAGTTGCTGGCCTGATTTCGCGTGCGCCACCGGATCCTGCCGGATGTGCGCGTTGAACGACTTCAGATCATCGAAGCCCTGCGCCCGCGCAATCTTGAGCATCTCGACTTCGATTTCCGACACGCTCTTCAATCCCAGCTGATGAATTTCTTCGGCGCTCATATTGGTGGTGGTTTGTTGGCGGACTGCGAAGCGATAGCGAGCCTCGCCGTCAGGCAATGCCCAGACTCCCGGATCGAGCCTGCCATGTGGCGCATAGTCTTCCCGCACGAATTTCGCGAACTTTGCGTAGGCTGGCGCAACTTCATTCTTCACGGTCGCTTCGATGCTCTCGCGAAGGCGCTTCCTGTCCGCGTCCCCGATCGAGTCGGGAAATTTGCGAAGCGGGTCCGTGAAAGGACTCTTGTCCATGGGGCTGTCGGCAATCTGCTGCGCCTGCGACGAGACTTTCTCCAGCAGATATTTCGGCGGCATCAGCCGGTCGCGCAGACCTTGGCGCATGTGCATGGTCGCCTGTTCGAGCACGCGCGGAATCTGGTGCAGGCGCGAGACGTAATCTTCGTAGTCCTTCACATTGCGAAACGGCGAATCGAACGGCATGGACGCGTAGCCCAGATGAATGCCGCCGAACTGCGTCGCCGGCATTTCCCAACCCTTGAACTTCGCATCTTCAAGTCCATCGCGCAGGCTCCGGACCATGAGCGTGCAGTTCAGTTTCTCCTGCTCTGGGAAGCCGGTTGTATCGAGCGCTTCAAATCGCCGCAGCGCTGCGCGCGTGTGCGCGAGATCGTCCGCAATGGCCTTGTCGGAGAGATCGCTCAGTCGATCGTTGTATCGATCATCGCCAATGTGTGTGGCGAGCTCCGGCTGCGTGCGCAGCGTGTACTCCCATTCATCGGCCAGCATTCGGTTCAATTGCGCTCGCCGCGCTTCCAGACCCTGTTCCGCAGCGTGACCAAGAAGAGAGAGAAGAAGACTCACAGATCCCATCACGAGAATGGTTCGCACCGTTCACCTCAATAAGGAGTTGAGTGAGAAAAAGTACCAGACAATTGGACGGCTACTGCACCGTTTCCGATGACGCGGACGACATTTTCTTGCCCTCAAATTCCCGATTCTGTCAGCTGGCCGTATCCTGGACTGTGAAAATCTTTGCGGCCGCAGAGGTGCCTTCCAAGGTAACAGACGGGCCATGATTACCAAAGTGTTTGGACCGCGAGAAAGTTGAGCCAACACCCTGATCTATGAATACCTTAGCGATCCTCACTGGCGATTACCAGCAGGAGATTTTGACGTTGCGCTCCGCTGCTAACTCCCCTATTATCGGACAGTTGCACTCCCATCGTCAGGCTACAGGCCGATTGGCGAGGCGCGTGCATCGAATTTAGTGTGAGGTCAGTAAACCTCCGGGGAAGAAGCAAGTGAAGCAAGGTCCGTTCTGGGGTTGGCTCCTTCGTCTCGCCGTCGTTGTCGGATTGACTCTGCTGCTGGTGGGCAGCAGCCTCGCCGCCAGTGTGAATACTCGCGCGCTCACAGCGCGCAAATCCCGGTCAGTCAGCGAGAGTCAGCGGGCGAAGAAACGCATGCGCACCCTGGCCCGGAGCCGGGCGCCGCGTTCGCGCACAGCGCGCCGTCATCGCCGCTATTACGAACGCTTCCGTACGAGTTCTTTCTCGGCTGACGCCACGGACGGTGACGTCACCGCTGGCGAAGATCCGGTCGTTCGCCAAGCTGCGATTGATGCTCTGGGCAACATGAATGGCACAGTCGTCGCCATCGAGCCGACCAGCGGCCGCGTCCTCGCCATGGTCAACCAGAAGCTCGCGCTCTCCAGCGGAGCACAGCCCTGCTCGACCATCAAGCTGTCTGTCGCTCTGGCCGCTCTCAGCGAAGGCCTGATCGACAAAGAAACAGAGATCCGCCTCGGCCGCCGGAGCCGCATCAACCTCACTTCCGCGCTCGCACATTCCAACAACCAGTACTTTGAGGCCGTGGGACGCAAGCTTGGGTTCGACAAGGTCAGCTATTACGCGCACGAGTATGGGCTCGGCGAACTTGCCGGCTACGGCATCGACGGGGAACAGGTCGGCGTTTATCCCGATGCGGAAATTTCCTCCAAGCTCGGCGGCGTCGGCAAGATGTGCTCCTTCGGCGAAGGTATCTCGATGACCCCGCTGCAACTCGGCGCGCTGGTCGCCGCCATGTCCAACGGCGGCACACTCTACTACCTGCAGCATCCGACGACGCCCGAAGCCGTTGCCGATTTCCAGCCGCGCGTGAAGCGGCATCTCGACATCGCCAACGTGATTCCCGAAATGTCTGACGGTCTCGCTGGGGCTGTCGAATACGGTACCGCGCGCAGCGTGCGCCTGAATTTCAACGAGGAAGAAATCCTCGGCAAGACCGGAACCTGCTCCCACGCCGGCACGCGCTATGGTTGGTTCGCGTCCTATTCCAACACCGACATCGGACGCATCGTGACCGTGGTCTTCCTGCAGGGCGGGCGTCCGACCTACGGCCCCAAGGCCGCCGAGATTGCCGGACGCATGTACCGCAATCTCTACGACCACAACTTCTTTGTGGCGCATTCGGCAGGCACGACCACCAATCCTGATCTGGAGAAGGTCAGTACCGTTCCATCCGAGCAGGAATAACCGCAGCCAACTCGGGACGAGCCGGGGAAGCCGCGGGGCAAGCCGCGCGCGTTTCTGTCCTATACTCTCCGGTATGAAGTTCTTCCGCAGGAAGGAGCGCGCCCCGGAACTCGTCACCGGTGGACGCTTCGAACTGGAGCGCGACGGCCTGGTAGCGTACCTGGAATACACGCTGGCGGGGAACGTGCTCGAACTCATCCACACCGAAGTTCCCGAAAAGTTGCGCGGGCACGGGCTCGCGCACGAACTCGCCCATACCGCGCTCGAATACGCCCGCGAAAATCATCTGAAGGTCGATGTCATCTGTCCGAGTGTCGCGAAGTACATAGAGGAGCATCCGGAATACGCAGATCTGCTGTTGCGTTAGCACCAGCGAACAGCGATTTCTGATTACTTGCCCAGATAGCTTCCAACCGTCGCGAACGAATTTTCCTCTTCGTCCTTTAAGCGCATGTAGAGCGTCTCGAAGGCGCCAAAGTAGAACAGGACCTGGTAGCTGAGGTTAAGCGTGGACTGCGCCGGTCTTCTTCTCGCTTTGTCGAGCGGCAGCAGTACCGATGTCAGGATGGCGAAGTAAAGCAACGCGTGCGTCGCGAACGACATCCATTCCGGCGCGGCGCGCTTCCTGCGCACCCGTTTTCTTTCCAGAGCGGCCAACCCCGCCATCGCCAAGCCTCCAACGAATAGTCCCGTTGAAAACCCCGGGGAGATCCACTCCTTGCCGGCGAGATTGCCAAAGTATGCCAGCAGCGATAGTCCGCATCCAGCAAGGGAAACAGCAATTCCAGCCCTGACGAGTCCACGCTCCCATGCCGGAAAAAGCTCCTGCACGTGGGCCACCGGTGCCGGAGGAAGCGATTGCACGATGGGCATCAGGTCCGACTCCCACAGCTCCGACCGCTGCGGATTGTTGGGATCGTAATGGACCGCAACCTGCTTCTTCGTCAGCGCTTCGGCCCACCACTCGGCCTCGGAGGTGTCGCGAAACTTCTTTTCGAATTCGCCCTGAAACGAGCTTTCACCGACGCCATACGAGTAGAACACCTTGAGCTTGCCGTCCTCGGACTCGCTGCGAAGCGTGGTGCCATGCGTCAGCGGCCAGGTCTGGCTCCGCGACAATCGGTAGGATCGCCACAATTTCTGGACCCCGGCCAGCACCAGGGCTGCCGCCAGCATGACGATGTCGGTGAAGTGCTCGGAGTGGAAGATCGCAGACATGATCGGGCTGAGTTTACACCGGGTATTGCACAACGGGAACGCCGGCATCTGTGCAACATGAGCCGGTCTCGCGGATGCCGCTGACAGCTCCGACTGGGTTTCGTATAGTGAGCATTTAGTCTTAATCAGTCCGTTGGCTTCAAAAGGACACGCGATGCGCTCTTTTCGAAATTCAGATCATTGGTTGTTCTTCGGCCTTCTGCTCGCGACTGTGGCATCCGCCCAACCCTCCGGAGGTCCCTACGGTCCGATCGACCAGCGTTACGAGATCCCGAAGGCCGCGCACGTCTACTACGTCGCGCCCGACGGCAAGCCCGACTCTTCCGGGACCGCGCTCGACCAGCCGACCACGCTTGAATCGGCCATTGAGCGCGTGGTCACGGGCGATGCCATCATCCTGCGCGGCGGCGTTTACCGCACCGGTGGATTGGTTCTCAACCAGGGCATCACGATGCAGCCCTACGCCGACGAGCGTCCGGTGCTCAAGGGCACGCAGGCAGCAACGCAGTGGGAAGCCCTGCCCAGGAGTGTCTGGCGAACGAAGTGGCCTCATCTTTTTCCGGCGGCGCCGCTCGGATGGTGGCAGCGCAACCGCGAAGGCATGCGCACGCCGCTCCATCGCTTCAACAACGACATGGTGTTCGTCGACGGCGAACTGCTGCGCTCCGAAGGCTGGGAAGGCGCGCTCGACGCTCACTCCTTTTACATCGACTATCAGAACGGATACGTGTACATCGGCACCGATCCCACAAACAAGCTCATCGAGATTACTGCCTTCGACAGCGCGCTCGTCCGCACCAGCTCCCCCGTCCACGGCAAGACCGACGACCACAAAGGCCCGATCATTCGTGGCATCACGTTCACGCAGTACGCCTATCGCGCGCTCGAAGTCGAGGGAAAGAAGCACTTCACCGTCAATGACGAGCCGACGGACGAGCCCGTCGGCCTCTCCGATCCCGCAACCTTCGGCAAGGAAGTCATCGGCACCGTGCTTGAAAACGTAACCATCACCTACTGCTCGCGTGTAGCCGGATACTTTCGCGGCGACGGTCTCATCATCCGCAACTCGCTGGTCAGCGACACCGGCACCGAGGGCATTTACGTGATCGGTTCTTCGGACGTGCTGCTCGAAAAGAACATCATCAGACGCAACAATGTTCGCCAGCTCACCGGCTACTATCCAGCGGCGGTGAAGATCTTCAACCAAACGCGCCGCGTCACCTGCCGCGACAATCTGGTCATCGAGCAGCCTTATTCGAACGGCATCTGGTATGACGTCGGCAACCGCGACGGCGTCTTCGTCAACAACTGGATCGAAGGAGCGCTCGACGGCTTTTTCTTCGAGATCTCGCGCGGCGCGACCGTCGCCGGGAATGTCTTCGTTCGCAACGACAAAGGCGTGCGCGTGCTCAACTCCGCCGCGGTGCACGTCTACAACAACACGTTCGTTGACAACCCGGCGTCGTTCGAGCGCAACGAGCGCAGCGCGACCAACGACCATTTCGGATGGCATCCCTCGACTGGTCCTGACGTGGATCAGCGCGAAGGCCACGTCTTCGTGAACAACCTGCTCGTGGCGAGCGAGGCGTATCACCGATACCTGCTGCAGTTCGAGCAGCCGGCGTCACTCTGTGGACGCCTGCAACACCCGATGGCGAAAGAGATCGCCGGCAACGTCTACGTGCGTCCAGTCGCGGTAGGCGCGACTGCGCCGCTGATTGTGTGGAGTCCCAACGGCACGAGTGCATCGACCAGCGCATCGAGTCCCGCCGGTTGCACCTCGACATTCAGCTCACTCGACGACTTCCGAAAGCAGGCCACATCCTTCGAGGCCGGAAGCCGCGAGATCGACCGCGCGCCGCGCTCGACATTCAAAGGCCCGGACGTGGGACACTACGAATTGTTGCAACCGCTTCCGGAAGCCCCAGGCAGCCAGCCGCTTCCTGCTGATGTCCGTAAGCTCCTGGGCTGGAGCGAAGAAGAGGCGCGGACGGCGGGCGCATATCCCGGGCGACGGTGAGAGTGCATGTACAAAACGTTCCACGTGGAACATTGTCAAGCCAAGTATGTATGTACAAACTGATGCGTCCCGCCTCCAAACGCAACAGATCCAGCCAGTTAGCAGCAGGTGGTCGGTCAGGGATTCTGGCTCCGGGAAGGCTCCTGCGTCTCCAATCTCTGGAGCATATCTTGTGCTTTCAGGCTGTCGGGGCCATCCGGATGATCTTTCAGAAAACGCCTTAATTCATCCGCCGCCTCACGATTGCGTCCTTGCTGTACGAACAGATTCACCAACGCCAGGCGCGTCTTGGGTGCCTTCGGGTCAAACTGCAGCGCATCGCGAAGTTCTTTTTCGGCCTGGCTGGATTGTCCCATCTGCAGACACAAGACACCTTTGAGGTAGTGCCCCAAAGCGCTGTTGGGTTGCCGGCTCAATCCCTGGTCGAGCCAGGGCGCTGCGTCCTCATATTTCTTCGCGATCAAGGATAAAACGCCCAGGTTGAAATAGGCTGCCGCATCGGCCGGGTTGATTTTGATGACCTGCTCGAACTGTTCCCGGGCCGCGGCAAGATCCGACTTCCCCAAGTATGCCGAGCCCAGGTTGTTCCGGGCCATGTAAAGATCGGGCGCGAGTTGGATCGCCTTCTGATAGTGCTCAATGGCTTCATCCGTTTTTCGGTCCTTATCGGCCTTCACGCCCTTTTCAAATTCCTTGAGAGCTGGCTTCGGAAACTGCTTCAGTTCCGCCGCTCCGGCCATGTTCGGGTTTTTGCCGGCGGCAGGTGTTTCCTGGGGGGTGTTGTCTTTCGGAATCAGAGTCACGCGAACAATCGTCGGATCGCTGATTGCGGGGTCCACTTCGGCCGACTCATCGACGGGACGATACTTCTCGTCATTGACCAGCACGTGATAGATGCCGGCCGGAAGCCGAGGGAAGGAGAACTTGCCAGCGCCGTCACTGAACGCAGTGCCAACCACAGTCCCTCCGAGTTGCAGGGTGACCTGAATGGCATGATCGGGAGTTTGACCACGCGACGTCATGATGCTGCCGGCAATGCCACTACTCCGCTGTGCGAGCAAGCCTTGGGAGAGCTGAAGCATCAGGACAACCAGGAGAGCGAGCCTGAACGAATATTCGCGCATCATAGTGGCGCCCCGAAGATCTCCGAAATACCGGTCCAGTTCCCTGGAGCTAACTCCCGTGCACTGGGCTTCGATTAGAGACGTTCAAATAATTTCCGCCGGTTGCTTTCCAGTGTTTCTCCCAGCACCACATCTCGGACGTGGTTCTGTTCGACAGAGGGAAGCCCAGCTGATGTGCCAGCATGCAAATCTGTCCGCGATGGTGGGCTTCATGGGAGAGCATGTAAGCAAACATCACGCCACCCACGGGCCATGACCTCGCCCAACCGTCGCGGTGGAAATGCCGGACGCGGCCGGCCGGGTCGAAAGCCTGCGCGAGCAAGTGCGAGCAAGCACGCGCGCTTTGTGCCATCGCGGCACGGGCTTGTCGGAGAGTGCAGGAACGGTCGAGTTCCGCGGATAGCTTGAGATGCGGCGCCGAAAGCCGCACCCATTTCCGGCGGATGTTGTGCATGTGCGAGACGATGGCAGCGATGGTGCGTCCGGGACGGCCGTCGGCCCGCGGCGGTTTTGCCTGCCATGCCCGCGGGTCGAGATGCTCGAGCAGGAGCTGGTTGATAGCGTCGTTGACTATCCAGGCTTCCAGCAGGCTGTCATGGATCGGGGCAGGGGCTACGCGGGATCGTTGCCGCATCTCTTCCTCCTGCCTGGGGAGTATGCCATCGAGAGCCGCTCGTGGCCAGGGTCAGAAACAGGGCGAAAGATGCCTGGCAGAGAGGATTCCGAGGCGGCCTCCGTTGTCACATCCGGCAGTGCACAAGGTCACTGAGAGCGGCGTGTCGGGCGAGTAGGCTGAACACATCCGAAAAACTGGCTCCTGAACCCATGAACACGAGATTGCTGGGCATCATCGTGGTGATCGAGGCTGCTGTGGTCACCGGGATCGTGCAATTGTCACACCTTACGGTATTTCCGTCGAAGACGGCGGTCGTACTGATCTGGCTTCTGCCGATTGCCTTCGGCTTGCATGTCGCCGAGGAGTTTGCTTTGCCGGGTGGATTCGGAGAGTGGTATCGGGGATACCGGCCGCAATGGGCGCTGCGGATTACGCCGTCGTACCTGCTGCGAGTGAATGTGGTGGGTGGCGCAGCGTGCCTGCTGATGCCGCTGGGCGCCTTCGACTACCGGGGCGGGTACAGTTTCGGGGGGATTCACGTCTGGTGCATACTGACGTCGGCGATGGCGTTCAATGGCATGCTGCACTTGCTCGGAACGATTCAGACGAGACAGTATTCTCCGGGAGTTGTGACGGGCATGGCGGTGTATGTGCCGCTGCTGGCGGTCAGTGTCGCGTATTTTGTGGGTACGCGCGCGATGATTCTGCCGACCGCGATTCTGTGCGTGGTACTCGGCTGCGTCCTGCAGCCGGTGCTCAACTACCGCCACGAGCGGGCGTTGAGCCGCGAACAACACTCCTAAACGAAAACGCCCGGCGGACCGGGCGTCATCGAGAAGAAGATACGAGTCTGGCCTAGCGCTTTTGCTCGTCGCGCGCGACTACGCCGTCCTTAATGTGGATGACGCGGTGCGCGTACTCGGAGATGTCGTGCTCATGGGTGACGAGGACGATGGTGTTGCCTTCGGCGTGGAGGCGATCGAAGAGCGCCATGATCTCGATACCGGTTTGCGAATCGAGGTTGCCGGTGGGCTCGTCGGCGAGGATGATCGAAGGCTTGTTGACCAGGGCGCGGGCGATGGCGACGCGCTGGCGTTGTCCACCGGAGAGCTCGTTGGGCTTGTGGTGCATGCGGCTTTCCATGCCGACGGCTGCGAGTGCGCCTTTGGCGCGCTCGGCACGCTCTTCGGCGGGGATGCCGGCGTAGATCAGGGGAAGCTCGACATTATGCAACGCGGTGGCGCGGGCGAGCAAGTTGAAGGTCTGGAAGACGAAGCCGATTTCCTTGTTGCGGATGCGGGCGAGTTCGTCGTCGTCGAGTTCGCTGACGAGCTGGCCGTTGAGCCAGTAATTGCCTTTAGAAGGCGAGTCGAGGCAGCCGATCAGGTTCATCAGCGTGGACTTACCAGAACCGGAAGGTCCCATGATGGCAACGTATTCATTGCGATGCATGCGGAGGTTGACGCCGCGCAGAGCGTGGACCTGCTGCTCGGAGCCCATGTCGTAGGTCTTCCACAGATCCTCGGTGGCGATCATGCAGGAGTTCGGTGCAGCCGAGATAATGGGGGCATCGATTGGAAGTACTTCGGCGGTCGCCATTTTCTTTTTCTCCGTTTCCGGCTCGGACACAAGCGCTCCGTTCTTGCCGTCTTGCTTTAGACGTTCCAAACTGGCAGAGGTGAGGAACGTCGACCTGCGAGCTTCGAGCAACCCGAAGCCTCTCTTGCAGTGAACCTGACCTTGGCAGCCGGTTAGCTGCTTTCTTCTTCCTTCTTGGGGGCCGAATTATCTATTTTGACGCTGGTCCCCGGCTTGATCGTGCGTAAAACTTTGTAGCTGCCGGTGATGACTTCGTCACCCTCCTGCAGGCCCTTATTCACTTCGATGTCGGTGGTACCGGCAATGCCGGTCTCCACGGGCACGAATTCAGCTTTTTTGTTGCGAATCACGAAAACGCCCTGGACCTCTTCCTTAGCCGAGTCCTTATCTTTATCTTTGTCTTTCTGCTTTGGGTCGGCGACCGGAGCGGCAGCCTGGACCGAACCCTTACCGGACTCCTTGGTTTCAAGGTCAGCCTTGGTGCGGACGGTCAGCGCCTGAATCGGGACGCTGAGCACATTGGTGCGGGTCGCGGTCGTAATCTTCGCCGTCGACGAAAGCCCGGGCCGCAAGTCGTCCGGGGGATCGTTCAGGGTCACGACGACCTTGAAGTCCTTAGCCTCCTGGCTGGTCGAGGTTTGCTGGGAGGTCGAGACGCCGGTGGAACGCACGATTGCGTTGTTGCCGATTTCGGTGACCGTGCCATGGAAAGTACGGTGCGGCATGGCATCGATGGTGATTTCGGCGGCTTGGCCGAGATGCACGTTGACGATGTCGGTTTCGTCGACCTTGACTTCGGAGGTGATCACCGACATATCGGCAATCGTCATGAGGGTGCTGCCCGGAGCGTTCTGAATTCCGATGACCACGGTTTCCCCTTCACGCACCGGAAGGTTCGTAATCACACCGTCAAAGGGTGCTGCGTAGACAGTCTTGCTGAGCACGTCGGAGGCGCGGGTAAGGTTCGCCGAGTTCTGGGAGATCCGCTTGTCGGACGACTCCTTTTGCGCCTTGGCTTGAGCGAGCCGGGCTACGCCCTGGGCGACGCCGGCGTCGGCGGCTTCCCAGGCCGCTTTCTTGGCGTCGTATTCCTGCTTGGCGATGAGCTGATCGCGGAAGAGTCCCTGAGCGCGGTCATAGTCGAGCTTGGCGCGAGCCTCATCGGAGCGGGCGCGGTTCAAATCGGCAACGGCGGTCTTCATGGCGGCGTCGGCAGCTACGGCATCGGTTTCCGACGCGGCCAGAGAGGCGCGCATGGCGTTGACGTCGGCCGACGACTGGACGTTTTCCAACTGCGCGAGCAGCTGGCCTTTCTTGACGCGGTCGCCCTCTTTCACGTGCAGCTTCACGATCTTGCCGAAGGCATTGGCGCCAATGTTGACGTATGTCTTGGGCTTGATCTCGCCGGAGGCGCTGACGATCGAGGCGAGATTCGCTTTCTGCGCCTTGCCGGTTTGCACAGTGACCAGATTCTTATGGCTCTGGTACACAGTGATCGAGACGATGATCACGAGCACGAGTACGACGCCGAGTCCGATGAGTACTTTTTGCCAGGTCTTCATGAACTATCCTGCGGCGACGGTTCCCGTTGCCGGGCTGCGGCTCTGCCTGCCGCTGCCGGCTGATCCCTGGTTACAGAACGGCACAAGCCGCACTGGTCGCCGCATGAACAGTTACGTCCATACTTGGGGAAAAGTTCCCACAACAGCCATTACCCGGGCGGGCCACGGACCGCTGCCAGAGGGGAAACCTATCGACGCGGACATTATAGCGTGTCCGGGGTGTGAGGAGCCGTGACCAGGGATCCAGAAATTGTGGTGGAATCCGCTACAGAGGGGCGGCAACCTATGGATTTTTAAAGGGGTTAGGGGACAGGTTCGGCATGGGAAAACTTGACGCGGCAGGCCACTTTCGCTTGCCTTGGCGCATCCAGTGAACATAGAATTACAACAAGCTGTGTCTCGCGAGGTAAGCCTTTCTATGCGTTCCGCAGAGTTTTGCCGGCGTTTCCTGGGTGTTTTGATGATCTTTGCCTTGCTCGGGGCTGGGACCCTGGCCCTGGCGAAAGAGAAAGACAAGGACAAGGATCAGAAGGCCTCGGAAGATCAAGCAAATGCACAAACCCAGGCCGGCGACAGCGCGGACCAGGATCCCCTGAAACGGCCGATCAGCAAGGACCAGCAGAAGAAGAATGCCAAGTCGCTCAAGCAGGAGTTGGGCAAGACGTATAAGAAGTGGCTGGATCAGGACGTTGTCTGGATCATCACGGACGAGGAACGCAAGGCGTTCATGCTGCTCTCGAACGACGAGGAGCGCGACAACTTCATCGAGGCATTCTGGCAGCGGCGCGATCCCACGCCCGACACAGCGGAAAACGAATTCAAAGAGGAACACTACCGGCGCATCGCCTACGCCAACGAGCATTTCCCGGCAGGTATTCCCGGATGGAAAACGGACCGGGGGCGGATCTACATCGTATTCGGACCTCCCGACGAGATTGAATCGCATCCCTCAGGCGGCAGCTATGTGCGCCCGATGGAAGAGGGCGGCGGCGAGACTTCGACCTTCCCCTTCGAACAGTGGCGTTATCGCTACATCGAAGATATCGGACAGGAAGTCATCATCGAGTTCGTCGACACGTGCATGTGCAACGACTACCACATGACGATCGACCGCTCGGAAAAAGACGCATTGCTGATGACGCCGAACGCCGGGCTTACCCTCTATGAAGAAATGGGACTGGCCAGCAAGGCGGATCGGTTTAGTGGCGGCGGCCTGGAACGGTTGGGAAGGTCGCCTTTCAATCAGGATCTTCAGTCCAAACAGTTCGACCGGTTGGAGCAGTTCGCGAAACTGAACAAGGCGCCGGCCATCAAGTTCAAGGATCTGGAAGAGGTTGTCACGCACAAGATCAGCGTGAATTTGATGCCATTTGATGTCCGCGCGGACTTTGTGAAGGTCACCAGCGATACCGTGCTCGTGCCGGTCACGATCCAGCTGAAGAATCGCGACATCACGTTCCAGAACAAAGACGGCGTGGAGCGCGGGACAGTGAATATTTTCGGGCGCGTTACGACGCTGACCGGGAAGATCGCGCAAACCTTCGAAGACACGGTGCAGGTCGACGTTCCGGCAGAATTGTTGCCGCGGACGGCGGAGAATTCTTCGGTGTACTGGAAGGCGCTCCCGCTGAAGCCCGGCCGCTATCGCATGGACATCGTGGTCAAGGACGTCAACGGCGACCGGGTTGGAACCTGGAGCAAGGCGCTTCCGGTTCCGGATTTCGGCGACGACCGCCTGACCAATTCCTCGCTGATCGTGGC
>Ga0335084_10003034_pt1 | contig 16334 bp, 12 predicted proteins | sample Lox_Sample_44_FD_206721 | JGI IMG/M metagenome (GOLD analysis project Ga0335084, IMG submission 206721) | Soil microbial communities from Loxahatchee National Wildlife Refuge, Florida, United States - Lox_Sample_4.4 | ecosystem: Environmental > Terrestrial > Soil > Wetlands | place: USA... | reverse complement strand
CGCGGGCGGCAGCGGGACGTCGGCGGCGTCCTTGATCTCCGCGGCCCAGGTGGCCGGCGCGGGCAGCGTCGCCATCGCCAGGTAGGCGTCGTTGAGGATCTCGCGGCTGCGCTGCAGCGCACGCTGCTCCCCACCGGAGCTGTTGTCGTCGATCAGCACGTCGAGCGACCGCACCGCATCGACCAGCGCCGGCACGCAGACGACGACCGCCGGCGGCACCGGCCGCAGCGAGACCAGGGTGCGCTGCTCGGCGATCTGCGTGTCGGTGGCCGCCACGCTGCGCAGCACCGAGGTCGTGCCGTCGTCGCTGAACAGCAGCAGCAGCTTGTCGCCGGGGCGCAGGTTGGTGGCGGTGCCGGCCACCTGGATGCTGGCGATGCTCAGCGCGTTTTGCAGCGTGATGTCCTGCGGCTGCGACATGCGCACCTGCAGGTTGTTCCACTCGGGGCTGGCCAGCAGCGGCTCGCTGGTCTCGAAGGTCTGCGGCTGCTGGTCGGGATCGGGCACGCTCTGCGCCGCGGTGCCGACGGGCAGCGTGACCGGCGCGGTCTGCTTGTCGTCGATCGTGTAGGCGAGGAAGGCCGTGGCCGCGACGCCTGGCCGCGGCGTGTAGCCGACCAGCCGCGACAACTCCAGCACGGAGCGTCGCTCGGTGGCGGTGCGCAGGTAGTTCTCGTTGGCGATGCGCTCCTGGTAGAAGCTCAGCACGTCGCCGACGGTGGCCCAGGCGTCGAGCAGCGCGATCGACGCATCGCCGCGATCGCGCGCGGTGAGCCCTTGCAGCGGACGGAAGTCGGCCAGCGTCTGCCCGTCGCTGCCGACGCCTTGCACCACCATCGTCGACAGCCGCGCCTGCATCGCCTGCAGGAACTGGCCGTGCGTGCCGACGCGGTAGTGCAGCGCGGGCAGGCCGGGGCGATTGCATGCGTCGGCCGGCGTCAGCGCCTGCACGCCTTCGCAGCAGCCGCAGGGCTGGGTTGCGCATCCGCAGGCTGATCTCATCGCGTTCTCCTAGCGGCCGCCGCGCACGACGATGGCCAGCTGCCCGCGCTCGGGGTGGTCGGGGTCGTTGTCGAGCTGCGCGATCTCGTAAGTCGCCAGCGGCAGCACGCCGTTGTCGATCTCGTGCCGCCGCGGCTCGAAGCAGCGGCGGAACTCGGTCACCGTCACGCACTCGACGCCCGCTACCGCCTGCGCGGCGGCGACGATGCGGCTGAGCCGCACCGGCTCGCCGAAGCTCAGCTCATCGGGATGGAAGAAGCCGCGCTGGCCGTCGCTCGCCACGCCGTTGCCCAAGCGCGTCAGCAGCGCGGCCTTGACGTGGCCGCGCTCGTGGCCGGGCAGCGCGCAGACCTCCAGCGTCAGCTTCAGCGGCACGTAGACCGCGCGCTCGATGTGCAGGTCGTGGCCCATGCGGCGATAGCGATACAGCTGCGCGGCCACGGCGTCGAGCAGCGAGCGCGGCGCCAGCTCGCTGCCCAGCGGATCGACGGCGACGTCGGCCTCGTACCAGCTGCCGGTCCACACCAGCCGGGCGGCCGCACGCTGCAGCAAGGCGTTGCGCTGCGCGATCTCGGCATAGTCGGCCGCCGTGATCGCCCGCTCGATCTGTCGACGGAAGCCCAGCGGCGCGAACAGGCGCGCCTCGTCGATCGGCTCGGGCGCGATGCCGCCACGCGCCGGCAGCGGGTTGCGCACCGTCACCGTGACGCCGCTGACGCTGAACTGGTCCAGCACCAGCACCGAGATGGCCTCGGCGCCGACGTTGCCGGCCAGGCCGCCGCCGACGCGGTAGGTCGCGCTGAACGTGCCGCCCACCGTCGGCGCGCGGCCGAGCTCGCCGTCGCCGAAGCGCAGCTGCGCATGGCCCTCGTTGTCGATCTCGGCGACGACGTCGCGGTCGTCGGGGCCGCTGGCCAGCAGGTCTTGCTGCGCGGCCCACGGCACGCCGGCATCGTCGCTCAACGCCAGCGCCGGGACGGCGGCGCGCGGATCCTGGTTCAATGTGCGTGACGCCGGCAGTGCCGGTTGCGGCAGCGGCTCGGCGAACAGCAGCGGCGAGCGCGCCAGCGTCGGCCGGTAGCGCGCCGCCCGCGTGGCGACCTCGCGCGGCTGGCCTTCGCATTCGCAGCAGCCTGCGTCGCGGATGCCGGGCACCGGCGGCAGCGCCTCGGGCGGCAACGCGCGGCCGTGGTCGACCAGCACGATGTTGCCGCGCGCCACCGAGATGTCGGCGATGTAGGCACAGTCGGGCGCCGCGCCGAGCGCCGAGATGCACAGCGCGAACGGCAGCGCGTCGTCGCGCGCCCATTCGATCTCGACGATCGGCGTGGGCAGGCGACGCGTCGTGTCGCCGTCCTGGATCGCCACCGTGTAGAGCGTGTCCTCGGCGGGCTGCACTTTCGTCAGCCGCACGGCCCAGCGGCGCCGCGGATCGGCATCGTCGGGGTCGCCGTTCTTCGCGCCCAGCACCTCCTCGAGGATCAGCACGTCGCCGACCTGCAGCGCCAGCCCGCGCGTGGGCTGCGCGGCAGCGTCGGCCTTGGCCGCCGCGAAAATCCATCGGTCGAGCAGCGTCGCGGCAGTCGCACCGGCCAGCAGGCAGCATTCGCGGCGGCCCCAGGTGTAGAACGCGATGCGGTTGTGCAGCGGGCGCAGCGCGATGTCGCGCGGCGGCTGCGAGGGCAGCGGCTCGAAGAACTCGAAGCTGCCCGGCGCCAGGCCGGCGAGCGCCGGCAACGCCATCACCGGCTGCCGCAGCGACTGCGGCACGTTGAGGCCGGTGATGAAGGCGATCTGCGCCGACGGCAGCTCGAGATGGCCCGACACCGCGATCTGCACCCAGGCGCGCGCGTTGCAGCCCTCGTGCATGCGGTAGTCGACCAGGCGCGCGTGCCGGCGCACCGAGATGCGCTGCCGCGCGCTGCCGATGTAGGCCTCGGTGGCCACCGCGTCCTGGTAGTAGCTGAGGTGGTCGCCGGCGTAGGCCAGCAGCTCCACCAGCGTCACGCCGAGGTCCGGCGCGTGACGCTCGGTCCACTCGGGCATCGAGACCGCGAGCCGGTCGAAGATCAGCTGCCGGAAGCTCGCGTAGTCCTTGGCGAGATAGCTGATCCGCGGCTCGTCGAGCGGCGCGGCGGGGCAGTCGCAGGCCGGCTTGCAGTCCAGCTCGGCGGGGCAGCAGACCTTGAACGAGAAGCTCGCGCTGTCGTAGCGCGGATCGATGTGCTTGACGTCGACCAGGCGCAAGGTGTAGGTGGAGAAGTCGCCGCTGCGGTCGAGCGTGACGACGAGGCAGTCGTCACGCTCCGGGTCGTCGGCCACCTGCGGGTCGACGTCGACGATGCGGATGCCGGTGATGCGGTCGCCGCCCTCTAGCGTCAGGTAACGCTCGAGGCCCGGGTGGTTGACCGCCAGCTCCGGCGGCAGTCTGCCGAGGAAGTACACGTACAGCGTCGGGGCGCCGTGATCACCGACCTCGACGTAGTCGAGTCCGTTGCGCCCGCGATGGCGGCGCACCGCGTCGCGACGCGCGTCGGCTTGGCAGATGAGGTCCATGGCGTGATCCCTTGCGTCACAGCGGCCGCACGAAGGTCGCGCTGCGCTCCTCGCCGGTCTCGGTGATCAGATAGGTGAGGCTGATGCGCAGCGTCGAGTCCACCGACGTGACGTCGAGCTCGCTGATCTGGATGACGTCGCCGAGCCAGCGCTGCAGCGCGGCCTGCAGCGTGAACTGCACGGTGGCCGCGAGCTCCGGGCTGTTGGGACCGAACACCAGCTGCAGCAGCCCGCTGCCGAAGTCGGGCCGGTTCACGCGCTCGCCGGGGTTGGTGAAGATCAGCTGCTCGATCATGTCGCGCACGTGGTCGTCGCGATCGGTCGCAGCGGTGCGGCCGCGGCTGTCGAAGTGCAACGGGAAGTCGATGTCCATGGCATCCCCTCGGAGCGCCCGCGCTCACATCGCGATCACGCGCGGCTGCACGGTGCTGACCACCGGTGGCCCCTGCGGAATCTGCTCGGGGCTCTGGCACATGCCGGGCCCCACGCCGGGCGCGGGGATCAGCATCGCGGGCTGGCCCATCACCAGCACGCGTGCCGACGGCAGCAGCCACTTGATCGTCACGCAAGGCTGCGGCTTGGGGCCGGGAATGGTGAACGGGCAGCCGGCGACCGTGATCTGCGCCGTCATCGTCGCCACCGGCTGGCCCATGACGAGCACGCGCGGCTGCGCCGGCACGATCGTCGCCGGTGCCGCATGCGTGCACTGGCAGACCGCGCCGACATGCATGAGGAGTCCGGGCATCGCGGCGTCTCCTCAGGTGACGGTCAGCGCGCCGAGATTGAAGTTGATGGTCGGGCCGACCATCGTGATCATCGCGCCCTTGCCGTTGGAGATGTAGATGCCCGAATCGTTGACGACGATCATCGCCCCGGTCGTGCTCTTGAGGATGATGCCGCCGGTCATCGGCGAGGGCGGCATGTCGCTGATCATCAGCGTGTGCTGCAGCAGCGACTGGATGCAGATGTTCGGGTCGGCCGGGTTGCCGAGCCGCGCCAGCGGCGGAATGTCGCTCGGCAGGCCCCAGCGGCAACCCATCCACACCGGCTTGTCGGGGTCGCCGTGCTGGAACATGACCCACACACCGGCGCCCGGCGGCGGCACCATGTACACGCCCATCGGCGGGCCGGTGGGCCCGGCCAGCGGCACGCTCGGCTCGGCCCAGGTGGTGGGAATGAAGCTGTGCACGTCGGGCACCATCAGCTGCAATCGACCGCGGAACATCGGGTCGGCGTTGACCGTCACCGTGCCCTGGTAGACGCCGTAGTACTTGTCGTCGGGGGTTTTGCTGTCGTCCGCGCTCATACCGGCACCCTGGGCGTGTTGGAGATCAGGCCGTCGCGGCTGAGCTGGAAGCTCTGCTTGTACTGGCCGCGCTGGATGTTGTGGGTGACGCTGTCGACGTAGTAGAGGCCGTCGTAAGCGAGGCCCGCGCCGCGCACGCCCACCATCAGCTTGGAGCGCAGCACGTGGCCGTAGCGCAGCACGTCGAGCGATCCGCTGACGGTGATCGCGTTGGCCGAGCCCCTCATCAACTGGCCGACCGCGAGCTTGAGCACCTCGGGCACCGACTTGTCGGCCACGTTCTCCGCGAAGCGGATCTTGGCCGGCGGTGTCGGCCGCGCGCCCAGCGGCGGCTGGAAGATGCTGACGTTGGGGATCGGGATCGGCAGCGGGATCTTGTGCGTCACCGGATCCATCACCGTGAAGATCATCACTTCCTTGGCCAGGCCGTCGAGCGAGAAGCTCATCGACTCGACGTTGGTCTGCGCGTCCATGTTGATCGACAGCGCAGGCTGCGGCACCGGGATGCGGATGTTGGGGCCGAAGTAGGCGATGCTCTGGCCCGGAAGCGGGCCGGGCTCGACGTAGAAGACGTAGCCGTTGAGCCCGGCCAGCTGCCTGATCAGCTCGAGGTCGGTGCCAACCTGAGTTCTCCACCCGTCGGTGGGCGGCTTGATGTCGACGAACAACGACGGCAGCACCAACGGAACCACACCGAAAGCGGCATAGGGCGCCAACACCTGGTAGAGGATGAGTGAGTCGTCGAGCGCGATGAACGGCCGCTTGATCTCGACCACGTCCATCAGCACGCTCAGGTCTTCGCCGGTGATCGTCAGCGTCGACTGGCCCGGCTCGCTGCTGGGCGACATCTCCTGCCGCGTGACGATGCCATCCATGATCACGTGGGGCATGCCGGCCAGCGTGACGATGATGATCACGCGCGTCGAGATGGGGTCGAAGTAGCCGGCCGGCAGCATCGTCGTCTGCAGCGGCGAGTTCTTGCCGAGCGCGAAGGTCAGCTGGAAGCCGGTCCTGTCCCTGCCCGATGTCACCTGCACCGTGCGCAGCGCATCGACGACAACCTTCGGCGCCGGCACCGGCACGGCCGGTCCGATCATCAAGGTGAGGTGAATGCCCTGCAGCATGGCGTGTCGAGTCGGCTAGACGATCGACGCTGCGGGAATGCCTTCGGGCAACGTGACGCGCAGTCGCCGGCCCACGACCTCGATGAGCGCGTCGGGGCGCATCGCGTCGTTGGCGTCGCACAGGCGCCAGAATGCCTCGGGGTCGCCGAGCTCCGCTGCACTGATGCGGTCGAGCCGCTCGCCCGCAGCCACAAGGTGCAGCCGCAGCAGCGCGAAGCGGCTCGACTGCGGCACGAAGCGCCGCCGCAGGTAGACGTGCTGTTCACCGTTGGCCAACACGAGCGTCGCCAACTCGACGCCGGCGTAGCGGCTGGTGGGGGGGAAGTTGAAGGTGTTGGTGGCCATGCGTCGTCCTCAGGGAATGCCGTTGATGCCCAGCACCGCGAAGCTGCCGCCGCGATTGCGCAGCGCGAGTTGCTCCTTGGCCTGCAGGTAGCTCATGAACAGGCCGCCGCCCTTGGCCTCGAAGCCGAGGTCGTCGGTCGTCAGTACGCGCATGCCGAGGCTGACCTTGGCGCGGATCGGGTTCAGCATTGCGTCGAACGCCTCTTCGGTGATCGATAGCTCGGTGATGCGCACCGGCACGATGCGCTTGGGGCCGAACACGAACAGCGGCAACGGCGCTTGCGCCGGCGCGATCTCGATCGAGCCGGCCGACGCTGCGCCGTTGATCGACTGCAGATGGCCGCTGCTCGGATAGACGATGGTCTCGATCGCGGCGAGCTGCGGATGCAGCCCCGCCTCGACCGTCTGCGCATCGTTGCCTGCGAGCGGGTCGGTCGCATCGATCTCGGCGTCGACCTTGAGCGTCTCCACCGGCGGGCCCTTCAGGCGCAGCGCCTCGAGGTGATCGCCGCTGTCCTGTCCCACGCCGCGGATCTGGAAGCTGCGCGTGAGCGTGTCCGGGTTGTACTGCAGCGCGATGATGCGCAGCACTGCGCCGCTGGCCGGATCGACTAGCACCAGGCCACCGCGGTTCAGGCGAGGGGAGCCGGGGAAGGTGGACATGGCGCGTGCGCTCCTGACCGCTCAGGCATTGGTGTAGACCGTCGTGCACTGGGCGTCGGTGAACTGCTCGCCCAGCGGTGCGGTGTTGGTCGGCGACATCACGTTGGTGGTGCCGGCCGGGTGGTCACCGGAGTTCAGCAGCACGTGCCCCACCTCGTGGCCCAGAGTCTTGCCGCTGGCGGCGTTGGTCACTCTGATGTTGTTGCGGACGACCGCTGCGCCGCCGGTGGCGCAGAACGGCGGCACGGAGTCGGCGCGCGCATGGCTGGCGATGTCGCGCACGTAGAACGCGCGCAGCCGGCTGGCCAGGCCGAAGCGCGCCGTGGCGCCCGTCATCAGCGTGCGCTCGTCGAGGCTCGCGCTGCCGCACACGCCGCCACCGGTCACGACGCCATCGGCGCCGATCCAGGCCGTTGTCTCGGCCAGCGTGGCCGTGTGGTTGCTCGCGTGCACCAAGCGCACGTTGCATTGCGCCAGGATGCCGTTGGCCAACGCGACGTCGGTGGCCGGATCGCGGCCGGAGCCGTCGAGCTTGACGGTGTCGATCGTCACCTGCTTCTCGGCGCGTGCCGTCATGGCACCTGGCGCGGCGGTGGCTGCCGCGCCGATGACGCGGGCGAGCATGAGGCTGGCGCGCGCGAGGCTCGCGGCCTGGGTTGGCGAGGGGACTGCGGGCCCCGCGGCCAGCGCCGCCCGGATCAAAGCGAGCACCGCGACGCCGTTGGCCTGGGCGGCGAGGAGGTCCATCTCGCGGATGACCAGGTTGTCCATGAACTGCAGCGCCACGTCGAAGCCGCCGGCGCCGAGCTGGACGAACACCTCGCGGATGAAGGGCAGCTCCGCGGTGGCATTGGTCAGAGCGCGTGTACCGAGCGCAATGCCGCGGCCCAGCGCGTCCGGCGTGGCGGCAAGGAAGGCGGTGGCGTCTGCGCGCGTGGTGGCCGCCGGCGGTGCGGCGCCGGACGCCGCGTGCTGGTCGAGCAGCGGTGTCCACGCGGCATCGAATCCCGATGCGAGCGCGCGGATGTTCAGCGGATGCAAGATGCCGACGTGCGTGGCCTCGTCGATGCGCACCGGCAGCGGCAGGCGCAGGCCGGCGCGCCATCGCGTCATCGCCGGCGCCGGCAGGTAGGTCTGGTTGAACACCAGCAGGGCGCGCGCCAGTTCGTCGGCAGTGATGATGTCCAGCGGCAGCGGCCCCGCCGCCCCCGGCGGCGTGAACGGCGTGGCGGTGAGCCACAGCGGCAGCAGCTCGATCGCCAGTGTGTGCAGCGTCTGGTTTTCGCCGACGATGACGCCGAGCTGCGGGCCGCCGGCGCTGAGCAATCCGCCGCGGACCTCGGGCGGGCCGACGGCGGTGTCGGTGACGGTGTCGGGCACGAACTGCAGCCCAGAGCGTGGCACGTGGCCAAGGTTGCGCACCAAGGCCGCGGCGTCGGGCGCGGCGGCGCTGGCGCGCGACAGACGGGTGCCGGCGTTGTGCTGGTGCACGGACACCGCCGCCTCCGGCGAGGCGGCGACCGCGGCGGCGTTGCGGTCGGCCTCGCGCTCCAGCGCATCGTCCGGTGCGCCGGGTGCGAGCTTCTGCGTCGTGGGCTGCGCGCCGCGCTGCTGCACCACGTGCGTCAGCTCGTGCGCAAGCAGACCGCGGCCAGCCGGCGTCGAAGGCGCGTAGCGGCCGCTGCCGAAGACGATCTGCTGGCCCACGGTGTAGGCCAGCGCATTCACCGCTTGCGCCGAGCGCGCAGCGCTCGCGTCGGCATGCACGCGAACGCCGCTGAAGTCCTTGCCGAAGTGCCGTTCCATCGAGCGACGTACGGGGGTTTCCAGCGCCCGGCCGGCACGGTCGATCACGTCGTTCACGATCGGCGGAATGCCCGAGTCGGGCCTGTCCGCGTGCGCCTTGCGCTGCAGGCGCTCACGCTCGCACGACGCGCATTCGGCGCCTGCAGGCGCGTGCGCGCCGCAAGCGCACTTGCGTTGCAGCAGCGCGCCCGGCTTCTTCGGCACGGCGCTGAAGAGCGATGCCGCGCGGCGTTGGTCCATGGTGTGCGCTTTCACGGGCTGGCGAAGCGCGCAGCGAGCAATTGCATGCCGCACGCATCCTTTGCGCCGGCGCTCGGGCTGGGGAAGCGTTTTGCCTCGATCCTCCCACCCGACTTGTGACTGTCGAGCAGTGCGTCGACGAAGGCCGTGGCCACCTCCTCGGACGACGGCACGATGTGGGTCTTGGCGGCAGTCTTCGCATCGGCGAGCGACACCTTCTTGTCGCCGACGCGCGACGCCAGGTAGTTGCACGCGAACGTCTGGATCTTGGCGGCGAACGCCGCGATCAGCGCGGCGCGATTGGTGAGCGCGCCGGAGCTGTCGAACGCGGCGCCGTTCATCTTGAGGAACGTCGAGGCGCGCGCGCTCCAGGCAGCGCTTGGGGCGGCCGGCGAGAGGTAGTCCTGCAGGGCATCGGACAAGGCCTTGCCCGCCGCAAAGCTCGGGGCCGTGAGCGCAGTGGTGCTGGATGTCGCTACGACCGCCGCCGCGACGTCGCCTTCGAGGTTGATCGAGCCCCCGTAGTCGGATCCCGTGAACACGGCGCTGGCACTGGTGCCGGGGGCAGCCACGCGCTTGAGCGCCAGGCTCGCTGCACCGCCGCCGAGGTCACCCAGCCAAGTGACGAGTTCGGTGCCGGTGCCGCCCAGGTCGATGTCGAGCGAGCCCCCGAGCGGCGTGGCAACCGGGTACTTGATGTTGCTCGTGAAGGCGGGATCGCCGCGTGCATCGAGCCCGATGACGAGATGGCCGAAGTCGACGTGGCGGCCGCTGGGGTCGACCATGTCCTGGCTGTCCCTCAGCGCCTCGAACAGCCCGCAGTCGAGCACGCTGCGCACGTCCGTCGGCACCGACGCGCCCGGAGCTTGCGAAGGCCGCGTGAACCGCTGGAAGCCTTCGTTGCGGGTGGTGCTCTTCTCCACCGAGAAGTCCAGGCTCCATGCCGTTCCGTAGTAGATGCCGCGCAGTGCGTGGATCTGGTCCTTCGGCGTGCCGATGCCCGCAGCGCGCAGCCGCGCCTCGGCCGCACGAACCAGATCAATCAGCTGCTGGAATGTCGTCGCTCTCGCATAGGTGTTCGTGCACGCCGTCTTCTGCGGTGGTGCCGTCGCCGCGCACTGGCAGCCTGCGTCGGCGATGCGCGTCCTGGTGTTCGCCAGCGTGGCGCGGTCTTCCTTGCAGTTCGCGCTGTCCTCCCCGGCGATCCTGCAGATGCCGTCGACGGAACGCTTCATTGACTCGTAGGCCTTGCAGCTGACGTCGCAGGGCCCGCCTGCGAGGGAGCGAGATCCACCGGGCGTCTGCCGCTGCAGCAGCGGCGGGCCGCCCGGCTCCCCGTGACCCAGCGCGAGCGGTCTCGCCGGCTGCGTGTGCGGCGCCTGGTCGTCGGTCACGACGTCGGCGAGGCGCTCGGCTTCGAGCTCGGCTGCGCTGTCCGCCGGCCCGATCTCGAGCCGGGGACTCAGCGTCGAGGTGCGCGCGCCTTGCTGCAGCGTGTGCGCGAGCTCGTGGGCCAGCAGACGGCGGCCTGCCGGCGACGCGGGCCGGTACTGTCCGGCGCCGAAGACGATGTCCTGACCCACGGTGTAGGCCAGGGCGCCCACGGCGCTGGCCGAGCGCGCGGCGGTCGAGTCCGCGTGGACGCGCACGTTGGAGAAGTCGCTCCCGAAGCGCGGCTCCAGGTCGGCGCGTGTGCGTCGGTCCAATGGCTCGCCTGCCGTGCCGAGCACCGCGCGCACGAGCGGCGGAGCGTCGAGCGCGCCGTCGCCCCCCACGGCCCGGCGCTGCAGCCTGTTGCGCGCACATTGGTCGCACTCGCTGCTGCTCGCGTGCGTGCCGCACGCGCATTTGCGCTGCAGCACCGTGGCCGGCATCCTCCGAGCGGGGCTCGGCGCGGGCATGACGCTTCGCTGGTTCATCTCTCTCCTCCCTTCACAGCCCAGGCAGCGCGGCCTGCAGGATCTTCACGATGGTGGCGATCAGCTTGTTGCGCACCGACTCCGTCGCGCCCGGCTCGAGCCTCGGTGTGTGCAGGTGGATCGTCGGCACCTTCGCGCCGGTGCCGCCGATCAGGAGGCTGTTGCGATAGAAGATCTCGTTGGACAGGAAGCCGCCGCCTGAGCCTTCCACTGCCTGCCCCGCATCCTTCGGCGGGCCCGAAGCCGACGTGCGCGGCTTGTCCTTGCCGGCGGGAAGGTCCCGCACCTCGGTTTCCTCGCGCAAGGGTCCCTTGCGTCCCAGCGCGCCGCGCATGCTCTTGAGCGTGGCATCCGGCACCGTGGTCTTGATGAACTCCTTGCCCGCAGCCAGGCCCGGCGGCTCGATCGGCTTTTGCGGCGAGCCGCCGCTGAGCTGGCCGAGGTTGTCGCGGAAGTCGGCGGTCGAGCGGCGCCGGCCCGCGAACTCCTCCAGCTCGAATTGCGTGCTGCCCTGGCTGATGCTCATCACCAGGTGCGGCGGGTTCGCGCCGGCCAGGTGCGGGCGCAAGAAGCTTTCGACCATGCCGGCATCGAAGTCGGCATAGCGCACCGGATAGACCACGCTCTGTACCTGCGCGCTCGTCTTGCCGTCGCTCAGGGTCGTGCCGTCCAGCGCCAGCGCGGCGGCGCCGGAGAGATTGCTCTGGCGAATGTCGCCGCCGCTGGCGAAGCCGAACGGATCGAAGCCGCTGACCAGGATGCGCTTGACGTCCGCGCCGCTGGTGAAGGCGCTGTCCGCCATGCCGCGCGAGGTCTGCTCCAGCAGCTGCAGCAGCTGCGTGTGCAGGCGGCGCAGCGCGTCGGCGTCCTTGGCCCAGGACGGATTCCACTCGCGCAGCGCGGCGCCGAGCTTCAGTCGCGTCCAGTACAGCTGCCGGTCGTCGGTGCCGGCGCCGCCTGCGCGCGCCGCGGCGGTCGCGTCCTGCCACAGCTTGTCGCCGAAATTCTTCACCACCTTGGTGGCCGCGGCAGTGTTGTAGGTGCCCCTGAGCGCCTTGCCGAAATCGGCGGCGGTCTTGGCCGCGGCGGCAGCGAGGAAGCCCGCGTTCTCGGCCGCCGGCAGCTTGCGTTCCTCCTGTGTGGCGGCAGGCACGCAGCGCGGAATCTCGGGCTGGATCGGCGCGCCCCCGGCCACCTTGCCCAGCTCGGCATCGAGCCCCTTTTCGTCGACGCCATAGGCCGACTTCAGCGCGCGCCGCTCCTCGCGGATCTCGCGCCGGTCTTCGTCGATCTTCTCCTGGATCTCGCGCTTGCTGAGCTTGCGGCCCGAGAACTTCTGAATCGTCTCGCCGTCCAGCGGCTTGCGGCCGGCCGTGGTGAAGTCGCCCGCCCATTCGCCCTGCAGCGTCTTGTCCGAGCACATCGGGCGCGCCAGACCTTCGACGACGACCTTGGTGAAGCCCTCCACGGCGCCGTCGAAGATGCGCTTCGCGGTGGGACGCTTCTCGTCGTTGTGCAGGCGCACGCAGCCGTGCGACAGCGGCTGGCCGGTCACGGGGCTGTACTGGTGCAGCGCCACCGACTTGGCGTCGTGGAACTGCGTCCAGAAGGGAATCGGGCCATTGCCGATCTTCTTGGTCACGGTGAACGTGCCCACCGGCGTGCAGTTGTTGCCCACCTGAACGGAGCGTGCCGCCGAGCAGGCGCCGCCCTCGGCCGCACCGGCGCTGGCGTCGAAGCAGCAGTGGCCCTTGCCGGTCGAGCACTCGTCGTCGAAGGTCGAGCCGTCGGTGAAGGTGGCGATCACGCGCTGAGGCGCCTCCTGTTTGACGCGCACTTCCTTGATCCGCGTCGGCGCGGGCTTGCCCCCGCCGCCGGGCTGGCGCCGCAGCGCGGGGGTGGTCGTTGCGGTCTGCTGCAGCACGTGGCTCAGCTCGTGCGCCAGCAGGCGCCGGCCGGCGGCAGTGCCCGGCTGCAGCCGGCCCGCGCCGAACACCACGTGCGGGCCGACCGTGTAGGCCGCGGCATCCACTGCGCGCGCGGAGTCGTGTGCCTGCGGGTCATCGTGCACGCGCACATGGCTGAAGTCGCGGCCGAAGCGCGGCTCCATGAAGGCGCGCGCGACCGCGTCGAGTGCGCGCCCGGGGGACTCCAGTACCTGCTCGACGCTCGGCGGCACGCCCGCCGCTGCCGCGGCCGATGTCGAAGGCGCGCGACTGAGTTGCGGCGCCGCCGCGCGCACACTGCTCCAAGGGGTCGTGGGGCCCGACATGACGGCGTCGGCGGCACGGTCCGCTTCGGCTTCCAGAGGATCGTCGACCGCGCCGATGAACAGCGGCTTGCGCTGAATGCGCTGACGCTTGCAGGTATCGCACTCGCCGCCGGCGCTGCGGTTGCCGCAGGCGCACTGCCGCTGCAGCAGCATGCCGGATGCCGCCGCCGGGCCGCGAGTGGTCGGGCGAAGGTGCTGCTTCACGGCGCGATTCCTCGCAGCAGCGCCGCGGCCAGGGCCTCGCCGAGCTGCTGCGCGCCGTCGCCGTCGCCGAGCCTCAGCTGCCCGAGTTGCAGCCTCTGCAGCGTGGCGGCGGACAGCGCTTCGAGCTTCACTTGCCCACCCGCCACCAGCTGCGTGGCCTCGGCCTGGAATGCCTGCTCGACCACCGCGCGCTCGCGCGGCGCGAAGGCGAAGTCGTGCAGCACCAGCCGGTCGATGTGCAGGTTCAGCGGTCGCGGCCCCGGCGATGCGAAGGAGTCCCGCTGCAGATCGGTCTTCATCGGAACTCCGCATCGTTGATCGGCTTGCCCAGCTTGCGCAGCTCGCTGCGCACTTCGGACAGCAGCAGCGCTGTGGTGACCGGCGCGCTTCGCTGCGCGGCGGCGAAGCTCGCGTTGAGAGCGATGCTGCTCACGTTGCCGCCTGACAGGCTGAAGCGCGCTAGGCGCTCGAAGTCCAGCGCCTCGCGCGGGACGTCGGGTGCCAACGCGCTCTGCCAGATCAGCTTGCGCTCGCCCGGGCCGGGGAACTGGAAGTTGACGATGAAGCGCAGGCGCCGCATGAAGGCCTGGTCCAGCGCAGACTTCATGTTGGTGGCGAGGATCGCCAGGCCCGAGAAGCTTTCCATGCGCTGCAGCAGGTAGTTGATCTCGATGTTGGCGTAGCGGTCGTGGCTGTCCTTCACCTCGCTGCGCTTGCCGAACAGCGCGTCGGCCTCGTCGAAGAACAGGATCGCGCCGCCCTGCTCGGCAGCGTCGAACAGCTTGCGCAGGTTCTTCTCGGTCTCGCCGATGTACTTGCTGACCACCGCCGACAGATCGATGCGGTACAGGTTCAGCTTGAGCTCGCCGGCGATGACTTCGGCGGCCATCGTCTTGCCGGTGCCGCTCTCGCCGGCGAAGAGCGCGTTGATGCCGAGGCCGCGCGTCATGCGCCGCGCATACCCCCATTCCTCGTAGACGCGGTAGCGTTCGCGCACCTGCGCCGCGATCTGTCGCAGCAGCCGCATCGATTCGTCCGCGAGCACCAACTCGCTCCACGTCGCCTTGGGCACGATGCGCTGCGCGAGCTGGTCAAGGCCGGGCTGCGTCAGGGCGCGGCAGGCGTTCCACACGGTGTCGGCGGCGTTCGTGCCCGGCGCCGGGGCCGCTGCCTGCGAGCCGGCCTGGCGGATCTGCTCCAGATCGAGATCGAACTGACCGGCCAGCAGCCGTGCGGTGGCCTGGGCATCGTCGGCGGGCAACGCGCCGTGCAGTGCCTGCAGCCATGCCGCGTGCTGCTCGGCGCCGCTGGGCTTGCCGACTTCGATGTCGAGGCTGTCGTCGATGACACGGCCGGCAGCTTCGCGGCGCCCGATGAACACCAGACCCAGGTCGCGTGCCAGGAGGGCGCGGAACGCGGCGAGTTCGGACGATGGGGCATCGAGCTGCTCGGCATCGATGTACAGCGCCACCGGCAGCAGCACCGCCTCGCGCTGCCACAGCCGTGCGAGTTGCTCGATCTCCAGGCGCCCCGCCGGCAAGGCGTCGAGGGACAGGCGGTAGAGGTGGCGGTCGATCGCGCGGCAGACCTGGTGCGCCACAGCCAGCTTGCTGCGCACATCGGCGCCCAGCAGTTGCACGATCAGCACGCCGGCGTCGCTGGTACTGAGGCGCAGGTGGCGCAGGATCTCTTCGACCGTGGCCTGCTGGGAAGCGGCGACAAGGGTAGAGGCATCGACGGGCGCGAGCAGCGCGGCCAAGCGCTCGTCGAGCGCATTCAGGCCCTTGAGGTAGTTCACGATGCGTTCATCGGCGCGCAGTGCGCTGGCCGTGAGGGGTGTCGCGCCGGGCTGGTTGATCTCGACGAGGCGCATGTAACGCAACGGGCGGTGCGGCGACAACGCGTCCCAGGCACGTCCGTCCAGGTCCGCGAACGCCTGCAACGCCAGCGCAAAGGTGGGAGCGCCGCGCGAGGACGGGTCATGGGCCGCGGCGACCAGGGGTGCGATCGCCGGGTCAAACTCCGGCGCCGCGCACAGCAGCAGCGTGTCGCGCTCGAAGGCCGTGAGGCCGAAGCGCTGCGCCAGCAGCACCAGCGCGGGCGGCGGATCGCTGTTGGCTGCGGCGTCGCGTTCGTCGGCCGCCTGCCGCAACGCATCGGCCGGCGCCTGCCCTGACAGCAGGGGCACCGTCTCGACGCTGTCGGGCGGCGGCAGCCTCGCGGGTTGCGGGCGCGCGGTGAACCACCCACGCGATGCCCCGGGGGGCGGCGCTGAAGCGACCGGCGTTGCCGGCGCTGCGGCGGCTGCCGGCGGCACGGCTGGCGCCGGCGCCAGCTGTTGCAGCAGCAGGCGCAGCCACTTCAGCGAGGCCGCGAGATAGCGGTTGTTGTCCTCGGCCCAGATCTGCACCGTCATGATGCTGCTCCGCCCGCACTCATGTCACATGCACCGTCTGTTGGGCGTCGAACTCGAAGTTCGACGGCGTCCCGCCGTAGACGACCGGCAGGCTGTCGATGCCATCGACGCGCAGGCGCACCACGTAGTCGCCGGCCGCGACGGCGGGCACCGAGAAGGTCAGCGTCGTGGGCAGCGCCGGGTTGGCCGGCGTGCTGATCGTGGCCGGCGCGACCTCGGTGCTGCCGAGCAGCAGCCGCACCGACGGCTCCTGCGGCGGGCGCAGCCGCGGCGTGCACGTGATCGTGAGGTTGAGGGTGCCGGCCGGGGCGTTGAGCGGGTTTGCCGTGATGATCGGCGCCACCGCCAGCGGCACGCTGTTGGTGGTCCAGCTCGGCTGGTTCGGCTCGCTGACGTGCACCGACACCGCGTAGACGCCGACCGCCCAGCCGGCCATGCCGTTGGCGTCCTCGGCGATGCTCGGCAGGTGCACGCCGAGCTG
>Ga0335084_10003033_pt1 | contig 16334 bp, 14 predicted proteins | sample Lox_Sample_44_FD_206721 | JGI IMG/M metagenome (GOLD analysis project Ga0335084, IMG submission 206721) | Soil microbial communities from Loxahatchee National Wildlife Refuge, Florida, United States - Lox_Sample_4.4 | ecosystem: Environmental > Terrestrial > Soil > Wetlands | place: USA... | reverse complement strand
GAGCGGCACTTCGTCGCGGGTGTCGAGCGAGAGCACGGCATCGGGCGCGATCGCGAGCAGAGCGGTGAGATCGGCGGCTGTCGCCAGGCTCTCGGAGCCGATCACCGGCACAAGGCCTTGCGTGTGGCGCCATGGCTCGATATCGCTCCGGCTGGAGAAGCCAGCGTCCAGCCAGACGCGGAGAGGAGCAAAGCGCTGTGCAATCTCCCGGACGATAGCTGCGTGGTTTCCTCGATTCAGAATCGCGTCGAGGTCGGCGGCATAAATCGCGGGGAAGGGCGCGAGCTCGAGCAGCGCGCGCACGACTTCGAATGGTTCGCTCGAGGGCGTCAGCACCGATTGCAGCGGGCGATAATTCGAGCGATCCCCACGGCGGGCATGCACCACGCGCCCGCCCATCAAATCGATAACTGGAACGATCAGCACGCGCGTGGCCCGTGAGAATATTCGTCTACGAGCATATCACGGGTGGAGGCTGTGCCAGCGAGCCGCTGCCGTTGGCGCTGCTGCCCGAGGCGAGCCTGATGTTGCGTGCACTGGTCTCGGATCTGCAAGCGATCGCGAACACCGAAGTGGTCGGCATACGCGATGAGCGCATCGCACCGGTACTCGGCGATTGGCAGCAGCCCGTCGTTTGCGATCGACCGACCTGGGAAGCTGGCTTCAGCGCGCTGATGCGTAACACTGAGGCCACTTGGCTGATCGCTCCGGAGACGGGCGGCATGCTGGAGCAGTTGTCGGCTCGTGTGGTTGCCAGCGGGAAAGTTCTGCTGGGAAGTCGCCCGGCTGCGGTGGCGATCGCTGGCAGCAAGCTCGCTACCGCCCGCGCACTGAGCGAGGCGGGTATTGTGGTCATCCCAACCTGGCGGCCTGGTGACGCGCGCATCGCAGGCGCTTGTGTGGTGAAGCCCGATGACGGCTGTGGCTGCGGGGACACGCGCAGATTCCCAGGTGTGACGGCTGCTCGAGGTTGGATCGCAACGCAAGCGGATCCTCAGCGCTTCGTGGTGCAACCCTATGTAACGGGTGATGCGATGAGCCTGTCGGTTCTGGCAGGGACCGGGCGTGGTGAGCTGCTGAGCGTGAATCGGCAGCACATCGAGCTGCGCGACGACGTATTCGAGTTCGGCGGATGCGTGGTGAACGCCGTTGCCGATGCCGATCGCAAGCTGGCGCGGCTCGCAGAGCAGACACTGGCTGCGATCCCGGGTTTATGGGGCCATGTCGGCATCGATGTGCTGCTCGCGCCGAGCGGGCCGATCGTGGTGGAAGTCAACCCGCGGCTGACGACTTCGTATGCCGGTCTGCATGCCGCCATCGGCGTCAACCCGGCGCAGCTCGTGCTCGATCTGCTGGGGGAGCAACAGCGGGTACGGGCGCCTGTGCCGACGTCGCAGCCGGTCGACGTTGACCTTAAGGCAGAGCCTTTGCCCTGGGACCGGGCATGATTTACGGGTGGGATCTCGGCGGTGCGCACATCAAGCTCGCGGTGCTGGATCGAGAAGGCCGCCTCGACCGCGTGGCGCAAGCGCCTTGCGAGTTATGGATGGGTGTGGAGCATCTCGAAGCGGTGCTTGCGCAGATGCTGAGCGAGCACGCACGCAATGCGGTGCATGCCGTGACCATGACTGGCGAGCTTGCCGATGTATTCACGGATCGCGCGTCAGGCGTTGCGACCATCGCGCAGACGTTCATGCGCATGTCCGGTGCGCATGACCTCATGCTGTTCGCGGGCGATGGGTTCGTAGGCCCCGCCGCCATCGGCCAGCGCTGGCGGCACATCGCTTCGGCCAACTGGCTGGCGAGCGCGCAGCTTGCCGCACAGCTCGTCCCGGAGGCGCTGTTGATCGACGTGGGCAGCACCACGACCGACATCGCCGTGATCGGCGACACACGCGTGCAGGCGCTGGGCAGCGACGATTGCAGCCGGCTCGCCTGCGAAGAGCTGGTGTACACCGGTGTGGTCCGCACGCCGCTGATGGCCATCGCGCCGCGCGTGCCGTTCGCCGGGCAGTGGGTTGGCATGGCGGCCGAGCACTTCGCGACCACCGCGGATATCTATCGCATCACGTGTCAGCTCGATGCCGCGTTCGATCAGGCGCGAACCGCCGATGGACGCGGGCGCTCGAAAGAGGAGAGCATGCAGCGCCTGGCGCGCATGGTGGGCTGCGATCTTGCACAGGCGCCGGTGCGCGAGTGGCAGCGCCTGGCGAGCTGGCTCGCCGATGCACAACAGCAGCAGGTCCGGCGGGCATGCGATCGCCAACTCTCCCGCGGACTGCTGAGCGAAAGCGCACCGGTGGTTGGGCTCGGCGTTGGAAGGTTCATCGCGGCCCAGGTTGCCAGCAGGCTCACGCGCGACTATCGCGACTTTGCCGCGCTCGCGGGGGTTCCGCAGGAGCATGCGGGAGCCGTAGACGTGTGCGGCCCAGCGTTCGCCGTGGCGCGCCTGGCGCGTCATGCATGCGCGTGAGCTCGATTACGGTGCTCAAGATCGGCGGCAGTCTTGCGCGCAGCGACGCGGCAGCGCGGATGATGCGTGCACTGGCTGCGCGCAAAGTAAGCAAGCTGCTGATCGTGCCCGGGGGAGGTGAGTTTGCGGACAGTGTTCGAGCAGCACAACCGCGCGACGGTTTGAGCGAGCGCGCCGCGCATCACATGGCATTGCTTGCGATGCACATCATGGCGGTCGCCCTCGCTGATTTTGCACCGGGTTTCGTGCCGGCCGAGAACGGACTGCAGTTCGATGCGGCGTGGCGCGATGGAAAAACACCGGTTTGGTTGCCGACGGCGATGGTGCTCGCCGCCCCTGAGATCGCCGCATCGTGGGACATTACTTCCGACAGTCTGGCGGCCTGGGTGGCCGGGAAGATGGATGCGGCGCGGCTGTTGCTGGTGAAGTCCTGCACACTGCCTGCGCGTTCGGACAGTGCGCAAGCATTGGTCGATGCGGGTATCGTCGACGGGTGCTTCGCGCGATTCGTGGAGGGACGTGGCTTCGCGTGGCAGGTGGTAACAGGAGTGGAAGCAGCACTGGATGCGCTGCAATGAACGGCATGGTCAATCTCATCGATTTTCAGCTGCGTCCGGTCGCGGATGAGGAGGCGGTATGGCGCTCCGTCATTTATGCGCCGGCACCGGTGCCGGAAATCCCTGTGCGCGTCCGGTACTCCCGGCATGCGCTCCAAGTCAGTGCGGAAGCGGTGTTCGTTGCGCTGTTCGGCGCTGCGCGCCACGCCTTCTGGCTCGACAGCAGCCGTGAGATGCCAGGTCTCACGCGTTTCTCGTTCATGGGCGATGGCGCCGGTGCCGATGTGCTTCGCTACAGCAACCGGGAACGTGAGGTGCAGGTCGAGAGTGAAATCGCCGCGCCGCGAACTGAACGCGCCCCGCATGGGTTCTTCCGTAGTCTCCGCGATCGTCTGCAGCGCCATCGCGTGGCCGACGTTGATCTGCCATTTGACTTCGCAGGCGGTTTCCTCGGCTACTTCGGCTACGAGCTCAAGGTGGAGTGCGGCGGGCGGGCGGCGCATCGTTCCCCCTATCCCGATGCAGCCGGACTCTGGGTGCGTCGCTTTCTCGCGATCGATCACCTCACGCAGGAGGTCTATGCGGTGGCGGTGTCCGATTCGCGCGAACAGGATGCCGCCGCAAGCGCCTGGCTCACCGATGTTGAGCGGCGGCTCGCGCAGGTGGCGGAGCCTGCCCCGCCACGTAGCCTGTGCGATCGCGCGACGCTTGCCTTCACGCTCGAAGCCGACGCTCCAGGCTATCTGGAGGCCGTGGAGCAGGCACTGGACTACATCAGCGCTGGCGACAGCTACGAGGTGTGCCTCACCAATCGCATCCGTGGCCAGCTGGCGGCAGACCCGCTCGCACTCTATCGCGTGCTGCGCCGGGTCAATCCAGCGCCATTCGCTGCCTACTTGCGCTTCGATGATCTTGCCGTACTGTGCAGCTCGCCCGAGCGCTTCCTGCGCATCGACCGCGATCGCAACGTGCAGGCCAAGCCGATCAAGGGCACTGCTCCGCGGGGCAGCGACGCAGCGAGCGACCGTCGCATCGCGGCCGGGCTGGCGGCAAGCGAAAAGAACCGGTCCGAGAATCTGATGATCGTAGACCTTTTGCGTAACGACCTGGGGCGCGTATGCGAGATCGGATCGGTGCGGGTGCCGGCCCTGATGGAGGTCGAAAGTTACGCGACGCTGCATCAGATGGTGAGCACGATCACGGGGCGTTTGCGCGCCGACATGCATGCGGTGGACTGCATCCGTGCGGCGTTCCCGGGCGGCTCGATGACCGGCGCGCCGAAGATTCACACCATGGAAATACTGGATGAGTTGGAACTCAGCGCCCGCGGGGTCTACTCGGGCGCACTCGGCTACGTGTCGCTCAACGGCTGTGCCGATCTCAATATCGTCATTCGCACCATCGTGCTCCAGGCTGGGGAACTGTCGATCGGAGTCGGTGGTGCGATCGTTGCCGGCTCCGATCCGCAAGCGGAATTCGACGAGGCGCTGCTCAAGGGCAAGGCGCTCCTCGATGCGGTGGCGCTGGATCGGCGCGGCGATCTCGAGGGCACGCCGTACAAAATTGCGGGTGCCTGAACATGCAGTTCCTGCTGAACGGGCGCTTCGTCGCCGAACCAGACGCACGGGTGCCGGTGTCCGATCGCGGCTTTCTCTACGGCGACGCTGCCTTCGACACGCTGTGCGCGTATGGCGGGCGTCTGTTTCGGCCGCGCGCGCATCTGCAGCGGCTGATGCAATCGCTGGCAGCGCTGCGGATCGAGCCGCCTGCCACGCTGGCGCAAATGGAAGACGATCTGCACGCGGTCCTCGAGCGCAACGCCATCGCTGATGCGATTCTCCGCATCACGGTTTCGCGCGGTTCAAGCGCGCGTGGCCCCGGCATCCGCGAGGTTGGCGCACCGACGTATCTGATCGCGTGCTATCGGGCGAGCGCTCCTGTGCAGGCCAGCGTCAAGCTGGGGCCAGTAGCGGTGCGGCGCACACCGGCCGATAGCCTGCCGCCGTACGCCAAGACGGCGAACTATCTCAACAGCATTCTCGCGCTGGCCGAAGCGACGGATGCGGGCGCCGATGAGGCGCTGCTGCTCGACTCGCGCGGCGCTATCGCCGAATGCGCGTACAGCAACGTCTTCTTCGTGCGCGACGTAGTCCTGCTCACGCCCGAGCTGGAAGGCGGGATTCTGCCCGGCATCACTCGTGCCGCCGTGCTGGAGCTGGCCCACGCCCACGGCATTACAGTTGAGGAGGCATCGATTGAACCGGGCATCGCTTTGGCCAGCAACGAAGCCTTCATCACCAACAGCGTGCGCGGCGTCGTCCCGGTGCATGCAATCGGCACGCGGACGTTCCCGGTGCCCGGTCCGCTGACTGCCCGGCTTGCGCGGTGGTATTGGGAGCTGGTGGAGCGGGAAGCGGGAGCGAGGTGGGTGCTTCCCACGTAGATGTGACACCGCCCGTTGCAAGCGGTAGAGTAGGCAGATCCGCGGCTTTCCTGCCGCGGCAACCCAGCCCCTGAGGGCGTCAGCAGCATGGTAGAGCACCCAGACCCGCTTGCGGGCACAGCGCAGTGAGTCGAGCGCAATTGAGAGCAAGCCAAGCGATAGGCCGGCTGCCCACATCCGCGCGTGCCCTGATCATGTGGCTCGCGCTGATCTGCGCGTGCGCTCATTTCGAGCGGCCGGCGCCAGCCGCTGACGCCGAACCTGCGCCCGCCAGCCCCCCCATCGAGCTCACATGGCACGAAAAAGCCTGGCTCGCCAAGCACCATAACATCCGTGTCGGCGCAGAAACCAACTACGCTCCCTACGAGTTCAAGGACGCCGACGGAAAATTCACCGGCATCATTGCCGACTATCTGGAGCTCATCAAGCACAAGCTCGATGTTCAATTCCAGGTGTCGCAGCTGCGCGATTTCGCCACCGTCGCAGACAAGCTGCGCAAGCGCGAGCTCGATGTGATCCTGGCTGTGGCGCCGTCGGCCGAGCGCGAGCAGTTCCTGGTATTCACCAAGCCGTACCTGCATTACGTCAACGTCATCGTCACGCGCGACAACTACAGCTTTGTGAGCAGCCTACGCGATTTCGGCGAGAACCGGGTCGCCGTGGTCGAGGGCCACTCGTCCAAGCAGCTCGCGGCACGCGTGTACCCGAACTACAACGTGGCTTCTTACCCCGATCTGCTGGACGGGCTGATGGCGGTGTCGACCGGACAGGTCGACGGCCTGGTGGACGATATCTTTCCAATCGTCTACATGATCCGCCAGCGCCGTATCAGCAATCTCAAGATCGCGACTGCGGTGGACAAGTCCCTGCAACCGGTCGGGTTCGCGGTCGGGGTGCGCAAGGACTGGCCGGAGCTCGCCGGGATTCTCGACAAGGTGCTGGCCAATATCAGCCATGACCAGGAGCGCGAGATCTCGCAGAAGTGGCTGTCCGTGCGCTACGAGAACAAGGTCGATTACCGCGCGATCTGGACCTCGGTGAGCGTGTTCTCCGCGATTCTCCTGGCGGCCGTGCTGTGGATCCGCCAGCTCAGCGGGCAGCGACGCGCATTGATGGCCGCGCGTGCGGAAGCCGAGGCGGCTGCGCGCGCCAAGGACCACTTTCTCGCCAACATGAGCCACGAGCTGCGCACACCGCTGCACGCGATTCTCGGCTACGCGGATCTGGTCCGCGAAGGCAAGCTGGCGGAGGCCTCCCGCCAGGAAGCCCTGGGCACCATCGCGCGGAGCGGCCAGCATCTGCTCTCGCTCATCAATGATCTGCTCGATCTGTCGCGCATTCGCTCCGGGCATCTCGAAATGGTTCCGGCCCCCGTGCCCCTGCGCGCGCTGCTCGAGGAGATCGCGGCGATGGTGCGTGTCGATGCGCAGCAGAAGGGATTGGACTTTTTCCTGCGGAACGCGCCCGATCTGCCGGCGGTGGTGAAAGTGGATGGCCGGCGCCTGCGCCAGATCCTGCTCAACCTGCTCGGCAATGCGATCAAGTTCACCGAGAAAGGCAGTGTGACGCTCGCCGTCGAATCCACGCCAGTCGATGATGATCAGATCGAACTGCGGGTATCGGTCCGGGATACCGGGGTGGGCATCGCGCCGAAGGATCTGGCGCGTATCTTCGCGCCGTTCGAGCAGGCCGAAGGGCAGCGGCGTGAGGCCGGTGCCGGCCTCGGGCTCGCGATCAGCCGTGAGCTCGCGAACGGGATGGGCGGGAGCATCGAGGTCGACAGCCAGCCGGGCGGAGGCAGCGATTTTCGCTTCTCGGTGACCCTGCCGGTGGTGCACGAGCAGCAGCCTGCCCCGGACACCGCTCAGCGCATCGTGGGCTACGAGGGCCGCCGCCTCACGGTGCTCGCGGTGGATGATCAGCCGGAAAATCGCATGCTGCTGCGGCAAATGCTCGAGCCGCTCGGCTTTCAGGTGGAGCTTGCTGCGGACGGACAGGAAGCGGTGGCGGCTGCGCGCAAGCAGACGCCCGATCTCGTTGTCATGGACCTGCGCATGCCCGGCACCGATGGTTTTGACGCCGCGCATGCGATTCGCCGCTCGCCGCATCTGCAAAGGGTCGCCATCGTCGCCGCATCGGCGAGCGGTGCGGACCTGGAGCGCGCCGAAGCCGACCACGACACGTTCTCCGAGTGCCTGCGCAAGCCGTTCCAGACCAGCGAACTGCTCGAGGTGATCGGACATGTGCTGGCACCGCGGTGGCGCTACGCCGGTGCCGAACCGACCCCGGATGCCGCTTCGAGCGCCGGGCAGCCGCAGAGCGAGCTGCTCGCACCCGAGCGCACGTTGGTCGAGGAGCTGCTAGAGCTTGCGCGCATGGGCATGCTGGTGCGTGTAGAGCAGATCGCGCTCGACCTGGAGAAGCGCGATCCGCGTTATACGGCGTTCGCGCGCCGAGCGTACAGCCTGGCGCACAGCTTCGAGGAAGAAGCGCTGGTCGCGCTGCTGCAGCGTTGTCTGGAAGCCCGCAGCGATGTCACCGCAGACTGAGCTCGCCGGCGCGCGCCTGCTGATTGTCGACGACACGCCGCAGAACCTGCGGCTCATCTCCGATTTTCTCGCCGAACAAGGCTTCGAGCTGATGCTGACCCGCAGCGGCAAGCAGGCGCTCGAGAAGATCCATCGGGGCACGCCCGATCTAGTGCTGCTCGATGTGCGCATGCCGGACATGGATGGCTTCGAGGTGTGCCGGCGTCTCAAGGCGCAGCCTTCGGTTGCCGGGATTCCAGTGATTTTCATGACCGCGCTGGACGATGCCGCGCACAAGGTCGAGGGCTTTCGCCTCGGCGCGGTCGACTACGTCACCAAGCCGATCCAGCGCGAAGAGCTGGTGGCACGCATCCGCCATCATCTGCAGCTGCATCGCCTGCAGCGCGAGCTGGTGGAGAAGAGCGAAGATCTCGCCGCCAAGAACGCGGAGCTGGAAGCCTATGCGCACACCATCGCGCACAGTCTCAAAACGCCGCTCGCGGCGGCCAATCGCTTCCTCGAGATCCTGTACAAGTACAAATCGAACGACCTCAATGAGGAGCAGCGCCACCTGGTGCAGCAGGCCTTCGAAGCGATGGCCATGACGGGCGAGGTCGTGGATGCTCTATTGCTGTTGTCGACGGTGTCGCAGCAGAATGTGGAGCTGCAGGTGATCGACATGGCCGCCGTGGTGGCGAAGGTGCAAAGTCAGCTGGTCGATCTGCGGGCGCGCACGCACGCTTCCATTCAACTGCCGGAAAAGTGGCCGCGCGCACTCGGCTATGCGCCATGGGTGGCAGAGGTCTGGCTGAACCTGATGAGCAACGCGATGAAGTATGGAGGCTCGCCGCCACGCGTGCAGCTCGGTGCCGCTGCGGAGGACTCGCACGTGCGCTTCTGGGTGCGCGACAACGGCGTGCCGCTGTCGGCGGATGAACGCGCACGGGTGTTCACGCCCTTCACGCGCCTGCATCGCAGCCGCGCGGCGGGGCACGGTCTGGGACTTGCCACCACTCAGCGCATTGTCACCCGTCTAAGCGGCGAGGTCGGCGCCGCTCCCGCACCCGATGGCGGTAATGAATTTTTCTTTTCACTGCCGGCTGCGCGCGCGGAGCATCCCGAACGACCCGTCCCGGCGCGCGAGCCGGCGGCTGCCAAGCGTTGATGTGCCGTTTGGCGCGGCGCCCCGGCCTCGCCCATAATGCGGCGAATTACGCCGACATCATGCGATGAAGATCCTGCACGCCGACGACCATCCGCTGTTCCGGGAAGGCATTCGCTTCTTCCTGAAGCTGCTCGATGCGGACGTGACCGCGCTCGAGGCCGGGACCCTGCAGGCTGCCATGGACAAGCTCGCCCTCGAATGGCCGGTCGATCTGCTGCTGCTCGACCTGGAAATGCCAGGCATGAATGGCAGCGAAGGCTTTTTCGCGCTGCGACGCCGCTACCCTGAGCTGCCGATTGCGATCGTTTCGGGCCTGAGCGATGCAAACGTCATCCGCCCGCTGCTCGAAGGCGGTGCGCGCGGCTTCATCCCCAAGCTTGCCGGCAGCGAGCAACTCCTCGATGCCCTGCGGCGCATCCTGAGCGGTGAAGTGTACGTGCCCGACGCTACGTTCGTGCGCCCCGTGGCGCAAGGTGCGGACGCATTGACCACCCGCCATCTGGAGATCCTCCCGCTGCTTGCTGACGGCCTGCCGAACAAGCAGATCGCCAATGCGCTCGGCGTCACCGAGGGCACGGTAAAGCAACATCTGAAGGAGTTGTTCAAGCGGCTGTCCGCCCGCAATCGCACGCAGGCAGTCAAGGAGGCGCGGCGGCTGGGGCTGCTGAGTAAATGAAAAAGGGCGGGGAATACCCGCCCTTCTCGTTGCAAACCGGCGGTGCCGGTCAGCGTTACTTCTTCGACTCGTCCACTGCGCGGCCGGGCTGGTCCGTGGGACCCTTGGCCTTCACGGTCTTCTTCTTGCCCTGATCATCGATCGCGCGGCCGTACTTCTTCGGCTGCTTATCCGTTTTCACGGTGCCGTCATCGATAGCGCGACCGTACTTCTTCGCTGTCGGGTCCGTTTTCACGGTGCCGTCGTCGATAGCACGACCGTACTTCTTCGCATTCGGGTCCGTTTTCACGGTGCCGTCATCGATCTCGCGACCGTACTTCTTCGGCTTGGCGGTCTTGAGGGTGCCGTCATCAATCTCGCGGCCAAACTGCTTCGGCTTGGCGGTCTTTACGGTGCCGTCATCGATGGCGCGTCCGGGCTTTTGAATCTTGGGTTGGGCGGTGTAGGGCTCGTCAGCGGCATAGGAGGCCAGCGAGAACCCAATGATGCCGGCGGCTGCCAGCGCAGAAATCAAGAGACGCATACTCAAATCTCCTCTTCGTTATGCTCACTGTCGCCTGCCGTGAGCGGACGTAAAATCATTTGTTTGAGACTCAAGAAGCGGCGACCTTCTACACTGTAATCATGGCAGTAGGCAGCCGAAAGAACAATTCCACATTGGCGATAGCGGGTATGACTTTAGTGATAGCACAGGCCATACTTCCACGTTGTGCGTGAGCCCTGACGCAAACGCGTCGACCGCAGGCCGGCAAATGAAAAGGGCGGGAGAACCCGCCCTTCTCGTGAGACCGACTGACAGTCGAAGCTGGTTACTTCTTCGAGTCGTCGACGGCACGACCCGGCTGGTCCGAGGGACCCTTGGCCTTCACAGGCTTCTTCTGGTCGTCGATCTCGCGGCCATACTTCTTCGGCTTGGCAGTCTTGAGGGTACCGTCATCGATCTCGCGGCCATACTTCTTCGGCTTGCCAACGCCCACGGTACCGTCATCGATCTCGCGGCCGTACTTCTTCGGCTTGGCGGTCTTGAGGGTGCCGTCATCGATCTCGCGGCCATACTTCTTCGGCTTGGCGGTCTTGAGGGTGCCGTCATCGATCTGGCGGCCGGGTTTGTTCAGATTGTTACCGGTTTGCACGGTGCCGTCATCGATGGCACGTCCGGGTTTTTGAATCTTGGGTTGGGCGGTGTAGGGCTCACCCGGATCGGCGGCAAAGCCTACCATCGAGAACCCAATGATGCCGGCGGCTGCCAGCGCAGAAATCAAAACACGCATACTCAAATCTCCTCTTCGCTTGTGCTCACCGTCGCCTGCCGGTTGTGAGCGGACTTAAGTCAGTTATTTGAGACTCAAGAAGCGGCGACCTTCTAGGGCGCAATCATCCCAGCCGGCGGCCGCCCGCACAATTCCGCATCCGGGGGGGCGCCTATCACTTTAGTGATAGGGAGCAGGGGTCGCCACGCGCGTGCCGGGTACGCGCGCGATCCAGCTCCTCGCGCACCAGCCGCAGCCGGCGGGCAGACAACGCGGAGCCGCGCTCGGAGCGTTCGCACAGCGCGCCGCGGAAGCCGAGGAAGTCGGGCGCGAGGCCGGTCAGCGCGTCGATGTCATCGGTGCGCAATGAGCCGGCGAGCCCGGTGTGAAGCTCGAAGTCGTGTGCGCTGTCGATGAAGGTCTTGAGCGCGCGATCGCTCATATGCTGGCGCAGTCCGCCGCCGCCCTTGTCGAAGGTGTCGACCATGGCGCCGGCAAAGCGTGCTATATGTAGATGGCGCAGCATGTCGAGCGGCACGCCGCGGTCGGCGAAGAACACCGCGACCAGTCGATACTGCGTGGCCGCCGACGCGAGCGCCTTGATGCAGTTCATGAGCTCCGCGCCCGGCAACAGGCCGACCTTCACGTACTCGACACCAGTGGCTCCGGTGCGCATTGCGGCCTGCGCGACTGCAGCTGGATCGAGCGGCCAGTCACCTGCCGTCGCACTGGTGATGGCGCGCCCGTGGAGCCGACGCAGGGCGTCGGCGATCAGGTGAGGGTCCAGTGCGGCCAGCGCGCCGGCGCGCGCGTCCTTGAAGTCGATGATGCTCGCCCCGCCTTCGAGCGCAATCAGAGCTTCGTGCTCGTCCTGCACGCTGGCGAGCAGACGTGTCATGCGTGAATCCCCCTATTGGCCGGCGCGGAATGCGGTGATGCGCTCCAGCAGCCAGGACCATGCCTCGCGCTCGGCGGGCCCGGCGGTCTTCTCGATCGCGATCTCGAGGTATTTGAGCTCGTCATCGATTTTTTCCGCGGGCAGCATATGCAGCCGGCTTACCAGGATCGCGCATTCCAGCACCGCGCCCTGCGCCCGGTTGAATCCGCGGAAAGGGCCGTGCGACTGCTCATACACGACGTCCATGTGCAGGCGCGGACGCTGCACATCTTCTTCAGCGTGCGCGAGTCGAAGCTCGCGATGCGCGAGCGCATGCTCCAGCCGGACGCACGGCGTGTGCGCGCATGTGAGGGTGGGCCAATTCCGCCTGCCGGTCAAGCATCCTGCGAACACACGCACGTCGTCGGTGAGATTAACGGTTGCATAGCCGGTAGCGAGCACGTTTTCGAGCGTGCCTGACGGGCGAAACGGCGCCAGGATCACGCGGCCGTTCTCCTCGCGCACACCCATCGGCGCAATGTGTACCCGGCCCTCCGGACTCGTGCTGGTGACGATGGTCTCGCGGATCATTCGTCGCCATCCTGCGCGCGCACCCGCCGCGCGTGAGCGAGTGTGCTGCCGGGTGCGGTCTGCTTCGACAGGTCCTCGGCTGGGGCAGGCGCCGCCACGCCCCACCGCAATTCCTCGTCCTGCGCATAGCGTTTGCCGAGCCGCCAGGCAATCTGTGCGCGCGCGAGCTCTGCACCCATGTAGAAGGCATGTGCAGCGTCGTCCTCCAGCTTGAGCTGCGGCCATAATGCAAACGGATCGTCGGCCCGATGGTGACCGTCGCGGTTGAAAACATGGATCCCATCTTCGGCGATCATCACGCGGAAATTGGAATCGCGCACGGCTTGCGCGAGCTCCGTGATCTCCGTCGGTGTGCTGGTGAACGGATGCCTCTCGTGCAGCGCCAGCATCGCATCGGAGATGCTTTTGGGCAACGCGCCTTCTGCCCGCGCGGCGAACATGATGCGACGTGCCATGTCTGCTTCGCGCACCACCGTGCGCGCATGCTCGCTTACCTGCACCACCAGCACGGCGCCGATGTCGAGCTCCGAGGCGATGCCGAACAGCAACGCATTCATGCCCATGGTGTCGGCATGCGTGAGCTCGGTCACGTTGCCGATACCCATCATGATCGGCGCATGCGGATGCGCGCGGCGCAGCGCATGGTAGCGGGCGATCGAATCGGTGAAGCCGAAGTGGATCGGATCGAGCACCGGGTCAGCGTAGTAGGGCCGCTTGCGCTCCTCCAGTGCGCGCATCGCGCGCTCCAGGGAGGCGATATCACCGGGCTCGCGGGGAATGAGGATCGGCGTGGATGCGACCTCGTCGGCGATCCACAAGGTATCCTCGCGCAGGCTGAGCAGGTAATCGGCCCCCGCCTTGCCGCCGCGCAGCAGCTCGGTGGGCTCCAGAGAATCGACACTCACCTTGAGCCCGAGCGCGTGCAGATGGACGACGGCTTCCTCCAGACGGGGAAACGGTGTGGCCGGCAGACAACCGAGGTCGATGACATCGGCGCCGTACCCGGCGAGCTCAGTGGCACGCGCTGCCAGCGCAGACAGCGATAGCTCGGGCGCATCGACGATCTCGGCGAACACGAGCGTGTCGTAACGCGAAAGATCGGGCGCTGCGGCGGCGCGGCCCATAAAGCGCGGCAGATCCGCGAGCTCATCGGGACCGCGCACCACCGGCACGCCGAGGTGCGTGCTTAGATGATCGAGATCGCCGCGACAACGCCCTGGCACCATGATGCGGTCGGCGCCACGGGCATCGGGCAGACGGCGCTCGATCATGTCGGCCGTCATGAGGGCTGCGACGCTAAGCCCGAGCTGATGCACGGTCCAGTCGAATGGCGCGGGGTCCATCGACTCGAGCACGCGGATGAGACTCTTCTCGGCGAGCTTGCCGGTCAGGAACAGAATACGGCTGCGATCCGGCTCGGCCATCGGCGGAAACTCGTATCCATGCTGAAGAATACACCGCTCGAGGATGCGACGTCCGGGGCGAGCGATCGGCGGCAAGGGCGCTGCCGTTGTCCAAAGAAAAACTGGCATCCCGGTTGCCCGGGATGCCAGCAGCTTGTTGCTCTCTTGTAGTTGTTAGCTCGGTAGCGTCAACACCGCGGGCATGGGCACGGGTGCGACAGCAATTCTTTCTGCGTTCCTCTTTCTGCGTTCCAAGCGCCGCCTCAACTAGGCTGGCTACGCGGCCGCGCTGCCTGGCCTCACAACGGGCGGCCGCAACCAAAGCTTGTGACGCGGACAGATTCCAACATGCGGCCGCCTTGCAGTCAAGCACTGTGACTCGGATGTCATGAGGGCGTACTTGATATAGAGCCGCACCAGATACCCGGCCGACTCGTCAACAGCCGGTTTTTGTTACGCGTTTCACCGCGCTGCAGTGCATGGTGAGCGGCCGGCGGAGTTGGGCTGACCCGCCAGCGCTGGTGGCAGTTCGCGCAAGCGCGAAAGCGGTGCAGCTGCACCGAGCGACTCGGGCGCAGCGCGCCGCCACACCCCTCGGCTATATTTCCGTGCAATCGAAAGCCCAGGCTCGAGATGCAGCGTCACTACTTGAATGCGCGACATGAAACCAGGCTGAACGGCAAACCAGCACGCAGGCCATCGAGGTGAAGAGCGGGTGTGGACACAAGATGTAGTGTCGTCGCCGCCAGACCATCAGAACATGTTGTGTTCCGGCCCTTGTGCCGTGATACACTGGCCGCGACGCGCGTGAGGGCGGGACAGGTATTCGATGGCCGAGGACAGCGATCTCGAACGAACAGAACCTGCGTCAGAACGACGCTTGCAACAGGCCCGGGAGCGGGGCCAGGTTCCCCGTTCTCCCGAGCTCTCGACGTTCTCGGTGCTCCTGGCCGCCGGCGGCGGGCTGATCGTGCTTGGCGCAGGCTTGGTGAAAAGTCTCGAAAGCGTGCTGCGCGGTGCGCTCACACTGGACCGCAATGGCGCGTTCGAAACCGCGCAGATGGGTGCGCGGCTGTTCGATGCCGCGTCTGCCGCGCTGGTGGGTCTGGCGCCTCTGCTGCTGCTCGTCATCCTCGTGGCCCTGCTCACGCCGACGCTGCTGAGCGGCTGGTTGTTCAGCTTCGAAGCGCTGCAGCCCGATTTCAGCCGGTTGAGTCCAGCGCGCGGCTTCGGCCGTATCTTTTCCTGGCACGGCCTGATCGAGCTCGGCAAAGCGGTGCTGAAGGCGCTGTTGATCGGCGGTGTGGCGGCGTGGGCGATCTGGTCCACGCGCACCGAAATCTTCGCGCTCGCCTCGGAGCCGCTCGAGTCCGGGCTCGCTCATCTCGCCACGCTGCTGGGGCGCAGCTTCCTCATCATCGCCGGCGCCTTCGCCTTGGTCGTCGTGATCGACGTTCCATTTCAGATCTGGGATTTCCGGCGCCAGCTGCGCATGACGCGCGAGGAAGTGCGCGAAGAGTTCAAGGAGACCGAGGGCAATCCCCAGATCAAGGCGCGCATCCGCAATCTGCAGCGCGAGGCCGCGCGCCGCCGCATGATGCAGGAAGTCCCCAAGGCCGACGTCATCGTGACCAACCCGACGCACTATGCGGTGGCGCTGCGCTATCGCGAGGACAGCATGCGGGCGCCGCGCGTCATTGCCAAGGGCGTGGAGCTGATCGCCGAGCGCATCATGGAGCTCGGTGCCGATGCCGGCGTGCCGCGCATCGAGGCGCCCGCGCTCGCCCGTGCGCTGTATGCGCATGCGGAGGTCGGGCGCGATATCCCGGCGGCGTTGTTCGGGGCGGTGGCCGAAGTGCTGGCGTGGGTTTACAACCTGCGCCGCGCTCAGGAAAGCGGGGGTGAGTCACCGCGGCCGCCGGTGGAGCTGGCGGTGCCCGTTGCGCTGGATCCAGAGGCGGGGACGACTCGATAAGTGCAACCCCACAATCCAACGCAAAGGCGCAGAGGAGCGCAGAGGCCGCAGAGAAAACCAGATCGAACGGTGCATCGGGCGAGGGATGAGCGATCGGTGACTCTTGAGCAACGCGGATGGAAAATCGTCGCGCCTTTCTCTGCGTGCTCTGCGCTCCTCTGCGCCTCTGCGTTGAGATTTAGAAAAGAGCATGGCTGAAGCCAACGTCCAGCGCGTTGTCCCGCCGCGTCCGGCCATGAGTCAGCTCGCTGGGCCGATTCTCGTCGTGCTGATCCTGGCGATGATGGTGCTGCCGCTGCCGCCGTTCGTCCTCGACCTGCTGTTCACGTTCAACATTTCCGTGTCGCTGCTGGTGGTGCTGATGGCGGTCTACGTGAACCGGCCGCTCGACTTCTC
>Ga0335084_10003032_pt1 | contig 16338 bp, 13 predicted proteins | sample Lox_Sample_44_FD_206721 | JGI IMG/M metagenome (GOLD analysis project Ga0335084, IMG submission 206721) | Soil microbial communities from Loxahatchee National Wildlife Refuge, Florida, United States - Lox_Sample_4.4 | ecosystem: Environmental > Terrestrial > Soil > Wetlands | place: USA... | reverse complement strand
CCCAGGCGATTCGACGCACGCTCGACGAATGGTTGAAGGCACGCTACGCAGGTCCCATCGACGCCGCCACGCGCGAATTCGTGCACGAACCCGTAGCCCGCGCCGCGCTCGACGCATTGAACGCCGCGTTGTATCGACGCGACCCGCCGGCGCGGCTCGACTCGACCGACCTCGAACGTTGCGTGGCCGCCGCCCGCAAGCGCGCGCCGCCGCAACGCACGGTCGAACTACCGTCGCTCTACCCGTCGGCCTGAAGCGACTTCGTGACGACTTCGAACACGTCGCGTGAAATCGAATCGGCGCCTTCGATCGCGCGCAACGCATCCTGCATCGCTGCGCGGCGCGCGGCGTCGTAACGGCGCCAACGCGTCAGCGGCGCGAGCAAGCGCGCGGCCAGCTGCGGATTGCCGCGGTCGATGCGCCGCACGCGATCGGCTAGGAACCGGTAGCCGGCGCCGTCGCGCGAATGGAAGTTGACCGGGTTCTGGGCCGCGAATGCGCCGTACAGGGCGCGCACGCGGTTCGGATTGCGGCGATCGAAGTCGGCGCGTTGCTCGAGCGCCTCGACGCGCGCGAGCGCACCCGCCCGCGCACACGTCGCCTGCACCGAGAACCATTGATCGATCACGAGCTTCTGCGTCGACCAGCGCGCGTGGAAATCGCCGATCATTCGAGCGCGTTCGGCCTCGCCGAGCCACTCGGCATTGACGATCTCGCGCAGCGCGGCGAGCCGATCAGTCAGATTGTCTGCAGTGCCGTATTGCTCGAGCAGCAGCGGCCGCACGACCGACAACCGCGCCGCCGGCGCCGCGCACAGATAACCGAGCGCGAGATTGCGTAGCGCCCGTCGCCCGATGCTGCGCGCGTCGGGCGTGTACGGTCCTGCGATGCGCTCCCGCTCGTACGTTTCGCGCCAACGGTCGAACAGTGCCTCGGCAAGCGCCTCGCGCAGACGCTGTCGCGCGCGGTGAACACCGTCGACGTCGATCTCGGCCATCAATTCGCCGAGATAGTTCTCCGTCGGCACGGCCAACATCGCCGCGAACATCGCGGTGCGTTCCGCGTCGTCGCCGCTCGCCGCCGCATCGGCCAGCAATGATCGATAGACCGGCAACAATTCGCGCGCCGGATCGCCGCCGCCGTTGCGCAACCGCTCGATCTCGCCGGCATGCAACGATTGCATCGCGTCCCACCGACAGAAACCGTCGCTGTCGCGGCAGGCGAGAAAGCGAAGTTCGTCGCGCGGGCGCGCATAGTCGACCTTGATCGGCGCCGAAAAGCCGCGGCCGACCGACAGCACCGGTTTCGCCGCGAGGCCGCCGATCCGTACCGTGGTCGACGGTTCGGTCGCGTTCACGATGACCGTTCCGTCACCGCGCGGATTTTCGATTCGGGCCGCGCTCGCGATCGTCGCGCGCGAACCGCTCTTGCGCCCCTCTTCTCCCAACAATTCCTTCCCGTCGCGATCGAGAAGACCGATCGCGAGCGGAATGTGGAACGGTTCTTTGTTGGGCTGGCCCGGTGTGGGCGGGCAGCGTTGCGCGAAGGTGACGTTCAATTCGCCGTCCCGGTACTCGTCGCGCACTTCGACGACCGGCGTGCCCGCTTGGTTGTACCAGCGGCGGAATTGTTTGAGGTCGAAGCCGTTCGCGTCTTCCATCGCGCGAACGAAATCCTCGGTCGTCACCGCTTGGCCGTCGTGGCGCGTGAAGTACAGGTCCGTGCCGCGGCGGAAGCGCTCGGGGCCGAGCAACGTGTTGATCATCCCGACGACTTCGGCGCCCTTCTCGTACACGGTCGTGGTGTAGAAGTTCGAGATCTCGATGTAGCTGTCGGGCCGCACCGGATGTGCGAGCGGCCCGGCGTCTTCGGCGAATTGCACGGTCCGCAGTTGGTTGACGTCTTCGATGCGTTTAACGGTGCGCGAGTTCATGTCCGACGAGAATTCGGAGTCGCGAAAGACCGTGAAGCCTTCCTTCAGGCTCAGCTGAAACCAGTCGCGACACGTCACCCGGTTGCCGGACCAGTTGTGGAAGTACTCGTGCGCGACGACCGCCTCGACGTGTTGATAGGCGAGATCCGTCGCGGTATCGGGGCTCGCGAGGACGCACGATGTGTTGAAGATGTTGAGCCCTTTGTTCTCCATCGCGCCCATGTTGAAGTCTTCGACCGCGACGATCATGAAGATGTCGAGGTCGTATTCGCGCCCGTACGCCTCCTCGTCCCATCGCATCGCCCGTTTCAACGCGCCCATCGCGTATTCGCACTGCGAGATGTTGTGCGGCTCGGAATAGATGCGCAGTTCGACGCGCCGCCCCGACATCGTCACGAACTCGTCCTTCAACAGCGCGAGATCGCCGGCGACCAACGCGAACAGATAGCTCGGCTTCGGGAACGGATCCTGCCAGGTCACGCTACGACGGCCGTCGGACGTGCGATGCTCGTCGATCAAATTGCCGTTCGACAGCAGCGTCGGATAGCGCGGATCGGCGACGATCGTCGTCGTGAAGCGCGCGAGCACGTCCGGCCGGTCGAGATAGTAGGTGATCTTGCGGAAGCCCTCTGCCTCGCACTGCGTGCAATACATTCCGCCCGATCGACCGCCCGATTTGTACAGCCCCTCGAGCGCGACGTTCTGTTCCGGATGAATGCGCGTGACGATCGTCAGCTCGCACGTCGCCGGCACGTCGAACAGCGTCAACGAGTCGTCGTCCTTGCGATATTCGTTGCCCGCGAGCGAGCGCCCGTCGACCGCGACCGACACCAGCTCCAGTTCTTGTCCGTCGAGGCTCAGCGTGGACGCATCGCCTTTGCGTTCCACACGCAGCCGCGCGGTCACCTCCGTGACGCCGTCGCGCAGGTCGAACGTCAGATGCGCGTCGGTGATCGTGTGGTCCGGCGGCCGATAGTCCGACAAGTGAATCGCTTTGGGTTGTGCATCCTTCATCGCGGCATCCTTCGAACCCTCTGCACACGTTAGCAGACGATCTTGTGCTTTGCCGTGGGTTCGTCCCGCAGAGCGAACGCCGGCACTGAAACTCAGCACGAATGCCTACCGAGCGCCGGCGCTGAAAAGGGGCACGAGAACGGGCCTGCGAATTAGAACAGCTCCATCTGATCACGCGCCCCAGCGACCGACCCGACCCGCGCCCGCTCGACCGGATCGGCGTGCGCGACCTCGACGTGGTACGAGGTAAACCGCCGCACGTTCAGCACGCCGGTGTCGAACAGCAGGTACTGACCCTTGATGCCGAGCAACGTACCGCCGATCGGGCGGTCGACCATCAGCGACAACACGGTGGCCGCGCCGTCGTAGCTCGTCACCGGATACTCGAACGATCGCGGCGCCGGCGATTCGATCCACTCGAGCGCGCTCGGGAATCGTGCGTCGAGCGCCGCGAGTTCGAGCTTGGCGCGATCGCGCAGCTGTGCGAGCAGCGCGGCCAAGTCGATCGGCGGCGCGGCGCGGCCGACCAAGCCGCGCCAGTCCGTTCGATCGCCGACATAGTGGGCGAGAGCGACCTCGACACAACCGGCCTGATGACGCGTCTGCGTGCGCATTACCAACATACCTTGCGTCGCGCCCTGGTCGAGCCACCGCATCGGTACGTTCTGCGGCCGCGTGATGCCGACTTTCGGCCCCGCCGAATTCGCCAGATACACGAAGTGCGGCTGCATGCAGAATGCGTCTCCCCATTCGGGCTCGCGACAAGTACCGGCTGCGTAGTGGCAGCGGTCCGGACTGACGACGCACAGATCGCACCGCGCGAGCGTCTTGAAACAGTCGTAACAATAGCCGTCGCCGTAACTCTTACGCGTCATCGCTCCGCAATATCCGCACGTGATGCGCCCTACGAAGCGCACCGTCACGTCACGGCCCAACAGATCGTTCAAGGGGATCGAAGATCCGCCGACGTCGAGCGCATAGCGCACCGGCGTACCGTCCGCCGATTGCATGTGACCGAGCACACCGTGCGCGAGTATGCGCGGCGCATCACCCGCCATCGCGGGCTCCGCGCGGGCGCCACAGCAGCGCCGCGACGCTGCCGAGCACCAAGCCGACCCAATGCGCCGTGTTCGCGATGTGCAAACCGAACCATTCGGTGACCCCGCTGCTCATCACCAACAGCATCGCCACTACTGCGATCGCGAACGACGGATTGACGTACCAAACGCGCTCGGTGCGGTCGAACCGGCCGCGCACGACGACGTACGCCACGAGTCCGTACGCGACGCCGGACAACCCCCCGAACAACGGCCCGTGCGTGAGCGCGAACTGCGCTACGTTGCTGACGATCGCGATCGACAGCGTCAGCAGCATCAGCGCGAGAGATCCGGCGCCGCGTTCGATGCGTCGGCCGAATTCGACGACGACGGCCGCGTTGAATGCCAAGTGCACGAGGCCGAAGTGGATGAAGATCGGCGTGACGAGGCGCCACCATTGCCCGCTCGCGAGGACGCGCTCCAGCGAATCGAACTGCAGCTCGCCGCCGGCGCCGCTGATCGGCACGATCGTCAGCCACGGCAAGACGGGGCCAAGGCGATCGGCGTCGAGCGGCCACGTCGCCGGAAGACACACGATGGCGATCGCCATCAACGCGACCACCACCGGATATTCCGCCAGGATCCGCCGCCACGCGATGCGCGGGCGCATCGGCCGCTGTGACCACCGCAATTCGAGGCGACCACCCCGCCATGCGTCGTATTCGGCGCGCACGCGATCGGCGTCGAGTTGCGACGCGACCTCGAGCACCTGGCGGCCGCGCTCCTCGAAGACGCGGTACGGGACACGCTGCTGCGCCAAATGTGCACAGAACATCGCAAGATCGACGTCGACCCCGACCGTCAGAGCGCGCACGGTGTCCATCGCCTTCGCCGACATCCTCGCAATGGCTGGTGTAGACTCGCGGACACCCTAAGTGCAGCGAACGCCGTCATGCAAGCCGCCGATCACGAAGTGCTCAGCCAAGCTAAAGCGTGGCTCGAATCGGGCGAGACCTGTTGGCTTGCGACCGTAGTCAAGACGTGGGGATCGTCGCCGCGCCCCGTTGGTTCGTTGTTCGCCTGCAACACCGCCGGCCAGGTCGCGGGGTCGTTGTCCGGCGGTTGCGTCGAAGACGACCTGCTCGAAAAGTTGACGACCGGCGTACTCGCGCGCAGCGCGCCCCAGTACTTCCGTTATGGGATAACCGCCGAGGAAACCGAGAAGTTCGGTCTGCCGTGCGGCGGTCATCTCGACATCGTCGTCGAGCCGTTGACCGCCGCGCTGCATCTCGACCAACTGCGGCAGATCGACGATCGTTTGATCCGGCGAGGCCGCATTCGCCGCACGGTCGACGTCAAACGCGGCACCAGCATGATCGAGAACGTCGACGCGCACGAGGATCCATCGTACGACGAGGCGGCGTCGGTCCTGCACCAGACGTACGGCCCGCGCTTCCAGCTCTTCATCATCGGAGCCGGCATGGTGTCGAAGTACCTCGCTGAAATGGCGCAGATGCTCGACTACGCAGTCACCGTGTGCGATCCGCGCGAGACGCTGATCCGTGACTTCGCGGTCTCCGGTGCACGCGGGATCGTCGACATGCCCGACGACGCCGTGAAGGCATACGCGAACGACGCCGCTTCCGCGATCGTCGCGCTGACGCACGATCCACGCATCGACGACATGGGGCTGATGGAAGCGCTGAAGACGAAGGCCTTCTACGTCGGCGCGATGGGTTCGACCAAGACGTCTGCCGGCCGCCGCAAGCGTTTGCAGGCGCTCGACGTGACCGACGCGGAACTCACCCGGCTGCGCGCACCGATCGGCCTGCCGATCGGCAGCAAGACGCCCCCGGAGATCGCGATCGCGATCCTCGCGGAGATCACCGCCGTGCGAAAACATCGCGAAAAGGAAAGCCTAGCGGCGCTCGCCGCCCTCACCGCTGCGTGACGCCGTGGCGAGCGGCGCGTTGATCATCGCGGCCGGATTCTCGCGCCGCTTCGGCAGCGACAAACGCATCTTCAAATTGAAGCACGACGATCCGCTGTTGATCGCGACGCTGCGACCGTATCGACAAGTATTCGCCAACGTCGCCGTCGTGGTGCGCAGTAGCGACAGCGAACTGTCCCGATTGATCTCGGAACGGCTCGGCCGCAACGCGCCCATCGTCGTCCCGACCGACCAGGCGCACCTCGGCATGGCGGCGAGCATCGCCGACGGCGTCCGCGCGCTCGCGGCGTGGGACTATCTTTTCCTCGGACTCGGCGACATGCCGTACGTGCGGGCCGAAACGCTCGAGCAGCTGAAAGCGCGCATGGATCGCGCGCGGATCGACCGCGACCCGTGCATCGTCGTGCCGATGCTCGCCGACACGCCGGGGCACCCGGTCGGATTCTCGCGCGAGTTCTTCGCCGAACTGATCGCGTTGACGGGCGACCGCGGCGCCCGTTCGGTGATCGATGCCCACCCGTCGGTCGTCGCGCGCGTCGCGATCGACGATCCGGGCACCGTCACGGACATCGATCACCCGCCGATGTAGCCGTCACTCCATCCTAACGGGACCGCCCAGGCGCGACGCCCAGTCCAGCTTGCTCCGGCACGCCTCGTAGAAGCTATGCTCTCGCGAATACAACAGGCGCAGCGCGTGCCCGTATTTCTGGATGCGGATCTCGTCGCCCGGTTGCACGCCGAAGTCGACTTGCGAATCGCAACTGATCTGCGGATTCGTCGACGTGGTCGGGCCGATGACGACCTTGATCCGCGACGCGCTCGGCACGACCAGCGGGCGCGACGTCAGCGTATGCGGAAACATCGGCACGACGACGATCGCGTCGAGGCTCGGGTGCATGATCGGACCGCCCGCCGACAGCGCGTATGCGGTCGAGCCGGTCGGCGTCGCCACGATGAGGCCGTCGGAACGTTGGTCATAGACGAACTTCTCGTCGATGTGCAACGCGAATTCCATCATTCGCGACATCGTGCCGGCGTGCACGACCACGTCGTTCAGCGCCGACGAACCGCCGATTCGCCTGCCGCCTCGAACGACGGTCGCGTCGAGCAGAAAGCGGTGCTCGACGGTGTACTCGCCGTCGAGCACGGCGCCGATCTTCGCTTCGATCTGGTTCGGCGCGATGTCGGCGAGAAAGCCGAGCCCGCCGCGATTGACGCCGATCACCGGTACTTGCGAGCCCGCGAGATCGCGCGCGACCCCGAGCAAGCTGCCGTCGCCGCCGACCACGATCAACAGGTCGCAAATGCCGCCGAGCACCTTGCGATCTTCGATCCGATGCGCGCATTTCGGCAGCAACGCCGCCGTGCTCTTTTCGACGACGATCGAAACGCGCCGTTGCTTCAGAAAGTGCTCGAGTATCGCCACCGATTCCACAATGCTGCGATTGCCCTGCCGAGCGATCAGACCGACCGTGTTGAAGGGTGTCATTCGAGGGTCTTTGTCCCGCAGCACGCGCCAACGAACCGCACCGGAGTATACACGCGGCCTAGGGCGCGCAACGCGACAGCCTGGTGCATCACAGCGCCGGGCCTGCGCTTGAATTATCGTGGCCGTGCGCTCAGGCTTGCCGCGCCCTCGAAGGGCGCACCGATGAGGAGAGCGGTATGGGTAGCGCGTTGGAAGACAAGCTGCAGCAGGTGCTGACGAGCGCGAACTCGCGCTCGAAGCGCGCGCCCGATACGAGCTTGTGGGAAGCGATGCGCAACGAAGCGCGCGAGAAGGCGCAGCACGAGCCGATCCTCGGCAGCTACTTTCACGCGACCATCCTCAATCACAAGAGCTTCCAATCGGCGCTGAGCTTCCGGATCGCGAGCCGAATCGACACCCCGATGCTGCCGACGATGATGGTCCGCGACGTCATCGAAGAAGCGCTCACCGATTCGCCCGCGATCCTGACGGCCGCCGAGATCGACATTCTCGCGACCTACACGCGCGACCCGGCGTGCGACGACGTGTCGACGCCGTTTCTGTTCTTCAAGGGGTTCCATGCGCTGCAGGCGCATCGCGTCGCGAATTGGCTCTGGCATCGCGACCGACAAGCGCTCGCGCGGTTCTTCCAGAATCAGATCAGCGTGACGCTCGGCGTCGACATCCATCCGGCCGCGCGCATCGGCTCCGGCATCATGCTCGATCACGCGACCGGCATCGTGATCGGCGAAACCGCGGTCGTCGACGACGACGTATCGATCCTGCACTCGGTGACGCTCGGCGGCTCCGGCAAATCGTCCGGCGATCGCCATCCGAAGATTCGCCGCGGCGTATTGTTGTCGGCCGGCTGCAAGATCATCGGCAACATCGAAGTCGGCGAAGGCGCGAAGGTCGGCGCCGGCAGCGTCGTGCTGCACGACGTGCCGCCGCACGTGACGGTGGCCGGGGTGCCCGCGGTGATCGTCGGCCGGCCGGCGAATCCGTCGCCGGCGCTCGATATGGACCAGAGTCTCGATTCAGATTGATCGATCGACTCGTCGCTCGCTTGCGATCAGTGTCCGACTTCCCCCCGCAACAGCTGTTGTAGTCGTCGATTGCGGTTCTGCTCGTGCCGCAGCAGCGTTTTTAGCCGCTGAATTTCGTCGCGACAACCGCGGATCTGGTCCAGGTAGATCTGTTGTTGCTGTTCCAAGTCGAGCCGATACTTGCGCGTCAACGAATCGACGCTGTTGTTGTGTTGTTGGATCAATTGCGTGAGGCTGATCCGCCCTTCATCACCGAACGCTTGATCGATCTTGTCGTCAGCGCGATTCGCCGAGGCCGCCTTCGCTGCGGCTTTGCGCGGCGCCGGTTTCGGCCCGGCCTTCGCGATTGCCTTCGGCGCATCGGGATCGGGTGACGCGCCATCGACCGACGGCAAATCGCCGAACGGCGACTCGTCGGCCTTCGACAACTTCAGCGCCAAGCGATTGCGCCACACCATCCGCTGCACGACGCGCAGCGGATGGGCATCGCCCTCGCCTTCGGGTTCCCACAGGTTCATCGCGTGCCACGACACCGAGCATTGCGTGCGCGACGCGAGCCGGATAGACCCGTGGCCGATGTCCGGCCCGGGCCCGGCGTGTCGGACGAGGTGTCGCAACGGAACTGTAAAGTTTGGATCGGCGCGGCCGTTCTCGTCGATGCGCAACAGGAACGTGACCATGCCGCGGATCGCGAGTCCGGTGCCGACGACGACATACGCGCCGCGCACGAGGCTCGCTGCGAACTGCTCGAGCGTCGTCGCCTGATTCAGCAACGATTCGAATTCGGCGTAGTGCATTTCGACCGCAATGTCTTCGCCGTCGAAGAAGAACACGGCCTCGGCGAAAGCGTCCTGCTGACTCATCCTTTTGATCCTCGAGCGGCCCGACCGCGGCGCGGTTCCATTACATCGGATTCGCGCGTGCGCTACCGCGGGCAGGGTCACTGCAGGAATGCGATGGGGATCAACTTCCGCTTGAACGCGGTCACAGTTCGAACGCGTCGTCGGTCGGCTGGCGGGGACTTTCGGTGTCGTCGGGGGTGAAGATTTCGTCGAGTTCCATGGCGGCCACCGTAATGGCCGCAGGTGACGCGCGTGTGAATAGACACCAATTGTTCGTCAAAACGACCAAAGCCTCGCGAGCCTCCGGATTGGCAATCCTTTTTCAATCAGCCACTTAGCCTATGGCACATCGGTTGCTTCGGTTCCACCGACGCAGCGGCGCAAATGCGCCATGGAAATCGGACTCATGAATCAGTACCCGCGACCTCTGCCCGCCGACGCGTTACGCACGGGCGTCGCAGTGACGCTCCTCGGCGTCGGCGCGATCGGCCTTCTGCTGCCGGTCATTCCGGGCATCCCGTTCCTCATCGTCGGCGCGTTGTTGCTGCGCCGGCGCGAACCAGCACGGCTGCCGCCAACGTCTGCATTGAGTCGCACCGATCTCGCGCCGATGGAGCGCGCGCAGGTCGGATTGTTGCTGGGCGCGCGCCGCCTGACGATGGGCGCCGAATCGATTCGCCGGGCGCTGCGCGCGCACCGATCGCACCAACGAGACTATTGAGGCTCAACTCGGCGGGAAGTTGGCAAAGATCACCGTCAGGGCACTGCGAATGGCCGCCTGAGGATTCCTTTGGTCGGCCACCGAGATCGTCGTCGTCGCCCACCCGTGCCACGCCGGCTGATGGGTACGCACGTCGAAGATGTCGACCACTAGGCGGCCCTCGGTGTGCTGGCGGACCGTCACGTCGTGCCCGGCGCTCCAGTGCCATGGGCCGCGATAGGTCGCCGGATACGTGTCGATGCGGAGTTTGTCGGTCGCGCCGAGACCGAAGCCAACGACGAAGTCGGCCTGCTCGCGGTTATCGACGAAGCGATAGCCCTTCGCGCTCAGCAGATCGCGCGCGGTCTGTTCGATCTTGCCCTGGAGCAGCGGGCTCGCCTTCGCAGACGCATCGACCAACGGATGGTCGGAGATCCACGAGAAGGTTCGGTACTGATCGAAGTTCACAGCCGGATTGAAGTCGTGCGTGGCCGAAATCGTCGTGCATCCGGCGAGCATCGCCGCAACGCCGATTGCGAATGCTCGAGTGGAGGTTTTCATCGCCCCTTTCATACTTCGTCGCGACGGTGCCGACATTGTCGCATCGACGGTCGGACCGCAAGCCCGCGTCACCGGTCGGTGCCGTCCCGCCCTGCGATCGCGGTCGCGATTCGAAACGCATTCGCCATGATCGTTAGCACCGGGTTGAAGCCGCCGTTGGTCACGTGCAGCGATCCGTCGACGACGTAGAGATTCGTGTTCCCATGTACGCGCCCGTCGGCGCCGGTCACCGACGTGGCCGGATCCGCGCCCATCCGACACGTGCCGGCTTGGTGTTGACCCGCCGACAACGCGTCGGTCGCTTGGCCGCCGAACGAACGCAACGATTCCGCGCCTGCAGCCCGCAGCCATTCTTCCGCACGCGAACGCAGCATCGCCGCAGCTCGGATGCTCTCGACGTGCACGCGGCCCGACAATCGCGCGACAGGGATTCCGTACCGGTCGCGCACCAGCGGATCGAGCGAAACGCGCGCGTCCGGGTTCGGAATCTCCTGGATGGGCCCCATCACGACGAGCGTGTGGCGATACGCATGCGCGAACGCGCGCTTGCCTACCACGCCCCAACGAGGTCCCGCTGGCGCGAACGTCGTCCAGAAATGGATCGGCAACGGCACGAACTCGTTGCCGAGCATTCCGCCGCCGATCACGCCGCGATTGCCATGGTTGAATTCGCACGTCGCGATGCTGACGCCGGGGCCTTCGCAGTCCTGCACGACGTCGCGATGCAGGCCGACCGCACCCGCATACAGATGGCCTTGCAGGCACCGCCCGACCCGATCGCGCGCGTTACCGAGACCCTGAGGGTGCGCCTTCGTGCGACTGTTCAGCAGCAATCGCGCGCTCTCGATCGCGCCCGCGCTCACGACGATCGTCCGAGCGTTGACGGTACGCTCGACCGCCGCACCGTCACTCGTTTCGACGAACATCCGCACGGCGCGCGCAACGCCGCCGGAGTCAGTGACGATTTCGGCCGCCTGCGCCCCCGTCAGCAGACGACATCGCCCGGTCGCGAGTGCGCGCGGAATCGCGGTGTTGTGCGTGCCGCTCTTCGCGTCGCTCGGGCAGGCAAAACCGACGCACGTGCCGCAGCGCACGCACGCGTCGCGGCCGCCGTACGGTTGCGTGTTGATCGCGAGTGGAACCGCGGCCGTTCGCCAGTTCAACGTGTTCGCAGCGGCGTGCAATACACGGCCGTCGGCGTTCAATGGAAACGGCGCCATCGGGTACGGCTCGCGAGCGCCGTGGTGCGCGTGGCCGAGTTCGCCCGCCACGCCAATCTCGCGTTCGGCGCGCGCATACCACGGCGCGAGCGTCGCATAGTCGATCGGCCAATCGGCGAGGCCGCTGCCGTCCGGCACGCCGTACAGCGACGCCATCCGGAAATCTTCCGGCGCGAACCGCCACGCTTGCGCGCCGTACACGCGGGTGCCGCCGCCGACCGTCATCGCGTTGTTCGAATAGCCCACTTCGTGCGGGCGCACTACGCGGCGATCGCCGCCCGTCACGGCGACCCGCGGATGTCCGTCGAGCACGGGACCGGTGTTGTGGCCGTAGGCGGGAAAGCGATGGTTGCGCAGGTGATCGCGGCCGACGTCGTCGTACGCGAGCGCGCGGCCGCGCTCGATCAACAGAACTTCGCGCCCGGCTTCGCTCAGAACCTGCGCGACGATGCCGCCGGCCGCGCCCGCGCCGATCACGATTGCGTCGTATTCCGTGCGCAGCGCGGCGCCGTCGATCGTCGGCAGCCGCGCGATCGTGCGCGCGCGCAGCGGACGTTTCGGCGCCGGATCGAAACCCACCATGCGCCACGAGGCGCCGTCCGCGTTGCCGCCGTTGTCCGGATCGCCGTAGTAGCTCTGCGCGACGATTGCGAGAAGTCGCCGCAACCATCGCGAGCTCGATTCGAGCCAGTCGGAGGGCGGTGCATCGCTCGCCAACCGTTCCACGATGGCGCGTCGCTCATCCTCGCGCATGTCGGCAAAACCGATCGCAGCCAACGCGTCGAGCCCGTGCAGGCTGCGTGTGACGACCGCGTCGAGATCGGCGGCATTGTGTTGGACGAATACGCGGAATCCGGCCGCGGATGCCGACGGATATTCGTCCTGCGGTATCAGCGCATCGGCGAGCGCGAGCAGCGTGCGCCAGCGAGTCGCATCGAGCGCGGCAACGCTCACGGCGACTCGACCGCAGCGGCCAACCGCTTCTCGGTGGATTCGCGTCGCAGTATCGGCGTCGCGGCGCAGGCGGCGAACCAGCAGATCGCGAGCGCCCAAACATCGTGCGAGACGAAGTGCGCGCCCCGCAACTGCTGCGCGATCCCGAAGACGGCACCGACCGCGAGCGCACCGCCGAGGGCGACCCATCGCCAATGCGGCGCGTGGCGGCGGCATGCGAAATACACCGCGATCCATGCGAAGCCCGAGCCCGCGTGGCCGGACGGAAAGCAGCGCCCTGACGAGGCTCGCGTCACGATCGCGCGCCACGTCTCTAGATACGGCAACTCGCCACCGTAGCGTTCGATCGACCACGGGCACGGCACCCGCGTGACGTCCTTCAGTAGCGCAACGGTCAGCGTCGATGCGGCGACAGCAGCAACGAGATAGACGAACGTCCACCGATACGGTCGCAGGCGTTCGAGCAAAAGCGACGTCGCGCACGACAGCGCGAGCAACGCGTAGGCGACACCGACGATTCGACTCGCGTCGTTGTGCAACACGTTTCTGAAGAGCGGATCGCGTCGCAACGACCACGCGCCGCCCTCCCATTGGTAGATCGCGTCGGCGAGCCACGCGTCAAGGCGCGTCGTCTCGAACAGAATCGCGAGCGCGACGAAACAAACCAATGGAACGACGACGTGCGAACGTCGTGGATCGAGCACATCGTTCATCGACCGCCGCCGGTGCGTTGCCAATCGTTCAAGCCGTTCTTGAACGTCTCGGCGGCGACCTGGTAGTAGGCGCGTACCTTCTCGGCGCCCGCATCGTTCGGATCGACCGAGATCGCGCGGGCCCGCTCCGGGTCGTATCGGTAACGTTCGATGCGTTGGCGCGGCTGCAGGATCGTCAGATCGTGGCCGTCGTAGTAGCCGAGATACTCGTAGTTGCCGATCAACGCGCGGCTCGGGTGCGTCGGCGCCAATGCATCGACGCCGAACGCCATCGAGCGATAGTCGACGTTCAACATCGCAAGGATCGTAGGCGCGATGTCGATCTGACTCACCAACGTGTCGACCTCGCGTGGTGCGACCAGCTTCGGCGCATGAATCCACATCGGGATGTGGTACTTCTCGAGCGGCAGGTCTTCCTTGCCCGCGCTGCCGGCACAGTGGTCGGCGACGATCACGAACAACGTATCGTCGAACCACACGTGCGAGCGCGCGTCGTGCAGGAACGCACCGATCGCATAGTCGGTGTATTTCACCGCGCCGTCGCGACCGCTGCCGGAAGGAATGTCGATGCGGCCCGCCGGATAGGTGTACGGCCGGTGATTCGACGTCGTCATCAAATGAAAGAAAAACGGTTTGCCCGCCGCCGCCGCGCGGTCCGCAGCGGCGAGCGTTTGCTTGTATAGGTCCTCGTCCGCCATGCCCCACGCGTTGCTGAAACCGATTTCGGCGTCCGGCACGCTCGTTTGGTCGATCACGCCATAGCCGTTGCCCCCAAAGAAGGCGGCCATGTTGTCGAAATAGCCGCGCCCGCCGTAGATGAACTGCGTGTCGTAGCCCCGCGCACGGAGCACGTTGCCGAGCGACCACATGCCGCCTTCGCGGCCGATGCGCTTGACGATCGAATGACCCGGCGTCGGCGGAATCGACAGCGTCACCGCCTCGAGCCCGCGCACCGTGCGCGTGCCCGTTGCATACATTCTGTCGAAGAACAAGCTGTCGCGAATCAACGCGTCGAGATTCGGCGTCAACGTCGATCCCGGGGTGAATCGCGCAAGGTAGTCGGCGCTCAGACTCTCGACCATCACCAGGATCACGTTGTAGCGACGCTCCGCTGCGCCGTCGGAATGCACGCGGCGCAGGATCGATCGCGACTGCGGCTCGACGTAGGCGTCGGGCGCCGCACCGAGGTCCTGCTTCAAGACGGCGACTGCATGATCGGAGTCGACCAATTGGTAGAACTGGGCGTAGTCGAGCTCGTTGTTGCGAAACGCCGCGACGAATTGATAGGGACCGTCCGAGGCCAACTCGCGCGCATAGTTGTCGGCGATCCGGTCGCGCAACTCCTGGCCAACGAAGAGGTATGCAAGTATCGGGGCGACGAACCAAACGGACGCCGCGCTCCAACGGCGCAACGGCGGTTCGTCGATGCGGAGCGCCGCGTCGAAGCGGCGAAACGTCGCCCCGTAGAACGCAATCGTGGCGACGGCGATGCCGGCGAAGATCGCGACGAGCGGATAGGACTCAGCGATGTTGTTGGTGACCTCGCGCCGATAGACGAGATAGTCGACGGAGATGAAGTTGAAACGTGCCCCGAACTCGCCCCAGAAGAGATATTCCGCCGCGGCGATGAAGCCGAACGCGTATATCGACGCGAAACAGAGAACGTGAACGCCGATGCGCGTGATCGGACTGCGCCAAACGACGCTCGGACTCGCCGCGACGAACAGCACCGGCACGATCGACGCGTACGCGACGAAGCTGAGGTCGTACGAAAGGCCCACCAGGGCGATCGCCGGGATGTCGCGCAGCGCGACGCCCGCGTCGTCCGGCAGCGACAGCGCCAGCACCACGCGCGTTGCTTGTGCGACGACGAGGTAGCAGAGCCCCATCCAAGCGACGAGCGAGAGACGCGAACGACTCATGGCTTGGCGGGCCGCCGCGAGCGGACACTTGTCAGAATCGAGATCTTATTCATAATCGATTGATATTACTCGATTTCAGTTTCACTCATGACGCGATCGACGACGGCCGCGACCATCGGTTACTACGCCGCCGCGATCACGCTCGGCCTCGGCACGGCCGTCGTCGGTCCGTCGCTCGACGGACTCGCCCGCCGCACCGGCGCAACGGTCGCCGCGATCGGAATCGTCTTTACGACCACATCGATCGGCTATCTGTTCGGCGCGCTGCAGAGCGGTCGCTGGTTCGATCGGCTGCCGGGCCACCGCGTGCTCGCCATCGCGATCGCAAGCCTCGCCGCCGCGTTCGCGATCGTACCGGCCTCGACGTCGCTCGTCCTCACCGCGGCCGTGTTCGCGATCGTCGGCGCAGCGACCGCCTCGATCGACGTAGGTACCAACACGCTCTTGCTGTGGACCCATCGCGCCCACGCCGCACGCGCGATGAATGGTTTGCATTTCTGCTTCGGCGTCGGTGCGCTCGTGGCTCCGACGATCGTCGCGGTGTCGTTACGCGCGAGCAACGACGTCACGATGGCGTACGTCGCGCTCGCCGCGGTCACGCTCGCCGTCGCGCTGGTATTCACGCGCCTTCCCACGGCACCGCCGCCGGCGCCCCCGTCGCAATCCGCACCGCGGCGCGAGACTCCGGGGCAACGCCGCCTGACCGCTCTGATCGCCGCCGTCTTCGGCTTCTACGTTGCCGCCGAAGTGACCTACGGCGGTTGGATCTCGACGTACGCGTTCGAGTTCCATTTCGGCAATGCAGCCGAGACCGCGTTCCTCGCGTCGCTCTTCTGGGGCCTGCTGACCCTCGGGCGCCTGCTCGCGATCCCGCTGACTGGCCGCGCACGCACGAGCGTGGTCGTCGGCATCGGCTTCGCCGGCGCGTTCATGTGCTTGATCGCGGTCGCGTCGATGGCGCAATCGGCGACCGCGCT
>Ga0335084_10003031_pt1 | contig 16339 bp, 19 predicted proteins | sample Lox_Sample_44_FD_206721 | JGI IMG/M metagenome (GOLD analysis project Ga0335084, IMG submission 206721) | Soil microbial communities from Loxahatchee National Wildlife Refuge, Florida, United States - Lox_Sample_4.4 | ecosystem: Environmental > Terrestrial > Soil > Wetlands | place: USA... | reverse complement strand
GCGCGTTCTCCGTCGCGCCCTTGACACGCGCCCACATCGTGCGGCCCCTCTCGGTGCTGTCCGTGCCGGCCCCCGAGATGTACAGAAGGGTCATGCCGGGATTCTGCTTCGCCAGAACTCGAGCGGCCGCCATCGTGATGTCGTAGGTCACGCGCCGATACTCCGCCTCGCTCATGCCGGCCGAGGAAACGCCAAGACAGAAGAAACAGGCGTCGAAGCCCGAGAGCTCGCCTTCGATCGAAGAGAAATCGAAGAAGTCGCGATGCACGATCTCGCGGAGCTTCTCGTGCCGGGTGACGGTCTCCCGGCGGCCGACGGCGACGACGCTCTCCACCTCGGGATCGAGCAGGCATTCCCGAAGCACGCCCTGACCGATCATCCCGGTCGCGCCGAAGAGAATCGCCTTCATACGCCGGCCGGAGGACGACGCGCTCCCCGCGGCCGGTCCTCCGGCTACTTCTTCTGAGACTTCTTCTTCTCCTCCATCATCTGCGCCATGGCCGCGTCGAACTTGGCGTATTCCTCGCTGTTCGTGTCAAACGTTCCGAACATGTAGTTCGAGTTCGCCCAGTCCCACTTCTGACCCGAGCCCGTGTAGGTCTGCCTCGTCGTTCGGCCCTGCTGGTACTCCTTGTGAATCGGATCGGCTCCCGGAGGATTGACGATCTTGGCCGAGCCTCCCATGCCGCCCGGCAGCAGGTGCGCCGAGAAGCCGCCGAGGTTGCCGATCGTGACGATGTGCTCGGATCCATCGATCTTGATTGTGATCGGGACATAGGCTACGTGCGTTCTCTCGGGAGGGGCGGCGGGAGGGCTCGTCTGCCGCATGATGGCCTCGAGCGCCTTGCGCTGCTCGGCGTTGGCCTTCTCGTCGATGTAGAGCGTCAGGAAGTTCCAGTCGCCGATCGACTCCATCATCGTCATCCCGTCCTTGCTCGCGCCCATGGCCGCCGCCCCGAGGCCGTCGAGCTTGACGTTTCCGTACGACCCCTTGTCGATGAAGAGCACGAACCCGCCGCTGCAGTTCATCTTCGTCGGCTTCGAGTCGAACCAGCACGGGCAGGCGGCATCGCAGGAGCAGGCCTCCTCGAGCTGGCCGGACATCTTCCACGGTGTCTTCTTCTCCTCCGCAAGAGCAGGAAGCGTCAGGAGCACGAGCAGGGCGGTCGGAAGAAATCGATTACGCATCGCACACCTCTCTGAAAAAATGGAAGCGGCATTCGGCCGGATTCCTCGCGCATGAGAATAACCTCAGTTCCGGAGCAAGGCTCCCAGCGAATTCGCCGCCGCCCGCCGCTTGGCCCGCCCGCTGCCCGGCCCGATCCGCCCTCTCACCGACAGGCTTCGCCGTCGGCAAGTTCCGCCCCGCAGAATCGCGCGCGGAGGTGGCTCTCATGTCTTTTCTCGTCTGGATCCTCTTCCTCGCAAATTGCGCCGGCACCTTCGCGCAGCAGAAGACCGAGGCACAGCTGACCGAGCTCGTCAAGGCGGTCCGATCCGCGGACTATCGAGGCGATCGGGCGGCGCTCGACCGGCTGGACGCGGCGCTGGCCAGGCTCCCGGACTCCTCGCTCGACGACTACCGAGCCTACTGGCGCGGCTTCGCCCGGTGGCGGCGGGCGATCAACGGCTTCAACGAAACGCCGACGCCGACCGACCTCGCGGCGGACCTCGACGCCGCAATCGGCCAATTCAAGGTCGCGCTCGAGCGCCGGCCCGGCTGGATCGAGGCGAGGCTCGCCATGGTCGGTTCTCTCGGGAACCTGATCTACCTCGCGGGCGACGACGCAGCCAAACGCGAGGCGATCCTGGCGCAGTACAAGCCGGTCGGAAAAAACCTCCAGGCCGACGGGCCCGACAACCCTCGGGTCCTCTGGATCATCGGAGGTCTCCAGCTCGGAGCGCCGCCACCGACCGGTGGCGACCCCGCCAGGGCGGCGGCGACGATGAGCAACGGCCTCGAGTGTTCCTGGCGCGAAGCTCTCGCGGGCACGGGGCCCGGCTGGGTCCCGGCCTGGGGAGGGCCCGAGAACCTCATGAACCTCGCCTATCTGTACTCGCACAGCGCCTTGAACAACAAGGCCGCGGCCCTCGCCTACGCGCAGGGCGCGTTGACCATGGTGCCCGAGTGGCACTACGTTCGCGAGGTGTTGATGCCACAGATCGAGGCGATGCCGGACGCCGGGAAGCAGTGAACGACGCCCCCTTGGGACCAACCCCTCTCCCTCATCGGCGGAGGGGTGCGCACGTGTTCTTTTCCCTCGCCCCCTTCACGGGGAGAGGGGTAGGGTGAGGGGGTGACTCCGCCCCGGTCGAAGCAGGCCTCCTCTCTCTCGCGAGCCGCGCCGACCGCGGCCTACGTCGGCACCTGGACATTGCTCGCCTCGGCTTACGTTGCCGCATTCGTCTTGAGCAAGGTGCCGATCGCCGGGGCGCTCCGAGGCGCGGCGGCCACGGTGCTTCCCAACGCGCTGCTCGGAATCATTTCGGTCAGGCTCGCCCGGCGCTGGCCATGGCCTCAGGAAGGACGCTGGCGTCTTGCGGCCCGCCTCGTTCCGAGCGTCCTCGGCATCACAGTGGCCGGCACAGCGGGATGGATCCTCCTCGTCTATCTCGACGGAATCATCACTTCGGGAACCGGCAAGCTGCCGCCGATCTCTCTCATCTTCTGGCAGCTCGTGATCAATGGGCTGATCCACGACGGACTGACGGGATTCGGATACGCATGGCAGACGGCCGCAGCCCTGCACGAGGCCCGCGACCGGGCGGCGCGCGCGGAGGTCTTGCGGGCCCGCGCCGAGCTGCAGCTCTTGCGCTCGCAGCTCCAGCCTCACTTCGTCAACAACATGCTCCACGCCTTGCTGGGGCTGGTCCGACGAAATCCGGCGCTCGCCGAAAGCGCGCTCGAGAAACTGGGCGAACTGCTGCGCTTCGGACAATGGGTCAACCAGTCCGGCAGCGACTTCGTGCCGCTCGCACGTGAATGGGACTTCGTCCGTAGCTACCTGGAGCTCGAACGGGTTCGCCTGGGCGATCGGCTGCAGGTCTCGCTCGAAGCGGACGAGTCGGCTCTCGAGGCGGCCATCCCCCCGTTCGCGCTCCAGCCCTTGGTCGAGAACGCGATCATCCACGGCGTCGCCCCGCGGGCCTCGGGGGGGCGCGTGGACGTTTCGGTCCGACGCATCGATGGGAGGCTCTGCCTCGCGGTCGCGGACGACGGCCCGGGACGCACGCCGGCCGACATTGCCGCAAGCCCCCGCATGGGCCTGCGCCTGCTCCAGGAGCGCCTCGCCGCGCTGTACGCGGGACGCGCGCGCCTCTCCTTCGAGTCTCCGGCGGAGGGCGGGTTTCGGGTGAGCCTCGATTTGCCGGACGATGCCGCCGCGGAGCCTGCGTGAGCGCTCGCCGTTTGCGGGCGCTCATCGCGGAAGACGAAGCGCCGGCGCGCGAGAATCTCGTCGCGTGGCTCGCCGAAGAGCCCGACATCGAGGTCGTCGGTGTGGCGATCGACGGACGGTCCGCTCTGGAGGCCGCCGGCGAAGAGCGGCCCGACCTGATGTTCCTCGACGTGCGCCTGCCGGAGCTCTCGGGGCTCGAGGTCGCCCGGCGAATCCAGCATCCCGCCGAGATCGTCTTCACGACGGCCTACGACCGGTTCGCCGTGGCGGCGTTCGAGATCGGGGCCCTGGATTACCTCGTCAAGCCTTTCGGGCGCGAGCGCCTGGCCGCGGCGATCGACCGAGTCCGGCGCCGGCGCGGACAGCCTGCCGTTCAGGCCGGGGAGCGCGCGCGCAGCTCGCTGGCACCCGGGCCGCTCACCCGCCTCTACGCGCGCCAGGGAGACCGTATCGTTCCGATCGCGATCGAGGGGGTGCGCCGCATCCAGGCGCGCGGCGACTACGCCGAGGTTCACTCGGCCGAGGGCGAATTTCTCGTCAACGTCACCCTCGCCGAACTCGCGGCGCGGCTCGATCCGTCGCGGTTCAAGCAGGTCCACCGCTCCCACATCGTCAATCTGGACGCCGTCCAGCATCTGCGGCCGCACGACGAGCGCCGCCTCGCGATCACCCTGCGGGATGGGACAGTCATCGTCGCCAGCCGCGCCGCCTCCGAGGATCTTCGCCGCCTGGCCCGGTGAGGCTCCGTCTCAGTAGAACTGGTAGGGAGCGCTCGGGCCGTACCACTTCTGGTTCGCCAGGTTGTAGTAAACGCCGATCTGGGTAAACGGAATCCGCACGAAATCGAACGCGCGCAGCAGGAGGTCGCCCCACCAGGTCGTGTTCCGAACGCCGACGGCTCTCAGGATCTCGGGGATGTTGAGGCCGACCTCGAATCCGATCTCCTGATAGCGCTCGGGAAGCGGCGCCTCGTAGCCGTAGCCCTTGGTCATGAAAACGAAGGAAAGGAGCAGAAATCGGCTGATGCCCGGCTGGAAATGGAGGTGATCGGCGAGCCCCGGGATCTTCAGGTCCGCGGTGAAGACCTCTCTCGAATAGTCGATGCCGAAGAAGACGTGACCGGCGGTGAGTTCCGGCGGAATCGTCGTGGGTGTCAGCCCCAGGCGAAAACCGATCACGTCGTCCAGGTGCTCGCGCTTGATGAGGGCGCCGAAGAAGGCGCCCAGGGCATCCGCCGCCAGATCCTGCGGCGAGAAGCCGTAAGGCGTCAGCCCGTCTCCCATCTCGACGAAGAACCCGGCCATCAGGCTCGCGGCGAAGGAGAGGGCGAAGGCCTGATTCGGAGTCAGCCGGTTCAGGGTGTAGGCGTCGCTCAAGAGCCCGGCGATGTCGGCCGAGATGACGAAGTGCGAGGCCTTGTCGGCCCCGCCCCCGTACGTCCAATTCTGAAAGAACCCTTCGTCGGTGAAGTGCATGCCCTGGAACCCGTCATCCAGCGGGCCCTTGATCCCGACGGCGAACCCGAGAAAGAGTGCCGTCGCCGTCCACAGAGTCACCGGCTTCGTGAAGAGCTTCGGCGGCGGAGGCCCCGGCTCGGCGGGAATCAGCACGCATTGGATGAGCACACAGCGGCGCGTGGGCGAGGCCGCCGTCCCCGCCTCCTCCAGGTCGACCGAGTCATACAATTCGTCCGATTGGCCCGGCTCCGCGGCGCTCCATGAGGATGACGGGTCGGAGTCGAAGATCCGAAATTCCCCCGAGCCCGGCGCTTCGGAAGGCCATTTGTCCCGGCGGCCGCGCAGAGACGCGGAAAAGAGCCGGTATTGCTGGGCGCGAGCGGGAGTCACGAGCGTCAGGAAGATCGCCACGGCGAAGGCCGCACGCCCCACCCGTCGCGCGCGGATCAGGGAACGCCCGATCCCACTTCGTCGCATTCGCCGTTCTGAGACGCGGCGACATTATCCCGAGGCGGTAGGGGGTGCACAAAGCACGACTTCGCCAGGCCGACTCCGGCCGCTCCATCAGACCGGCCGATTCACGTAAGCCGTCTTGCCCCCGGCCGCGGCCAGGACCCCGGTGGAGGCCTTCGGGAGCAGCCGGAGAGCCTCCTCGTTGCGGTCGGCCGGCACGACGAGGATCACGCGCTGCGGGCCGGCCCAGAGCCGCTCGAAATCCTGATCGTTCAGAAACGTCTTGGGGGCATCCGCGTATCGGGAGCCGAGCTCCAGGTTGCTCCCGGTCGCCCGGTACAGGAGGACCCTCCGGTGCGAATAGAACGCGACGCCGGGGGCGACTCGGATGTCCCCGAGGACCACGATCTCGTCTCCGGGACGCAGGCTCTCGTTGATCCCCATCGCCAGGTCGCGAGACGAGAGCGAAGGTTCGAGATCCTTGTAGGCCAGGTTCGCGGCCACGAAAAAGCCCGCCATGCCGAGAGCGAGCGCGCCGGCCGAAAGGACCCCGCGCCGTCGCTCTCGCAGAATCGCTGCGGCGAGGAAAGCCGCGCACAGAGAGACCGCGCAAAGGATCAACGGCCCTCTGAGATCTGCCATCGCCTGCGGCGTCAAATCGAGGACGCGGGCCATGGAAGACCGATAAAAGTCAGAGCCGTGAGTCGCGAGGTCTGCGGAGAGATCCTTTGACGGCGGCCGCGTCGCCAGGGCGAGCAGAAATACCCCGACCCCGGCCGCGAAGAGCGCTCCGAGCGCCGCGAGCGTCCACGCGCTCCACCGCAGTGAGCGCCTGTCATCCTCCTCTGCATGCGCGATCGCGCGACCCAGCAGAAGCGCCAGCGCCGGCCAAGCCCCGAAGCTGTAGTACTCCATGCGCGAGCCGCTCTCGAGCGAGAAGAAGAGCAGGATGACCCCGGCCCAGAGAAAGAGGAGGAGCCGCGCCTGCGCGCCCGGATCCATGCCCTTGCTCCAGCTCCGGGGCGCCGGAAGCTCCCGGACGAGAAGAGGCGCAAAGAAGCTCCAGGGGAAGAGCCAAACGAGATGCTCGAGCCACCACAACCAGAGCGGCACGGCGCTGTAGTCGTGCGGCACGCGGGTTCCCAGAGCGCGATCGATGTGCTCGTTGACGAAGTAGACCCAGGAGAACCCCGGCGCCCGCGACTCGGCGAGCACGTGCCAGGGAACGGCGATCGCGAGGAAGATCGCGACACTCGAGGGCAGTCGCAGCTCCCGCCACCTCGGCCAACCCTTCGTCAGCGTGAGAAACGCCACGATGGCCGCGCCCGGCAAGAGCAGGCCGATCGGGCCGCGCGTCAAGACCGCGAGGGCGCAAACCGCCGCGGCGCTCCGGTACCCGATCCGTGGATCGAGGCTGCCGGTCCAGGAGCGCAGGAACAGGTAGAAGATCGCCGTGAACTCCAGGGCATAGATCGCCTCGGGAATGACCGTCCGCGTGAAGATGTACATGCCCGCGCTCGTCGAGACGGCGAGCCCGGCGTAGAGCCCCGCCCGCGCTCCGAAGAATCGGCGGCCGAACACGAAGGTCAGAAAGACCAGCCCGACCATGGAGAGCGCCACCGGCAGGCGCGTCGCGAACTCGGTCTCGCCGAGCAGGGCGTAGCTTCCGGCCACGAGCCAGAAGTGCAGCGGCGGACGGATCAGGTACCGCAGCCCGTCCTGGTACAGGACGACGAAGTCGTGCCGCTCGAGCATCTCGCGCGCCACGAGGGCGTGGGCGGCGTCGATGTCGTCGTCGACGAGGGCCGGAGTGCCCGCAAAGCCGACGTACAGAATCGAAGCGAGGACGAGCAGGCTCGCCGCCATCCACCGTGAACGAAGGCTCGCCCCCGCGATGTCTCCATTTCGCAATGACATCGGCGCGAGGCGCGATTATAGGTTCCGCCGGCGGCGGGTCTTCGGCCGGTCTCGCGAGCGAGCTTTCTAGAGAATCGCGAGGGCCTGCGCGACTTTCCCGGCGACCTCCACGACGTCCGCCGAGGCCTCGACGCCGACCGAGACGTGGCCCGCTCGGAACGGCAGGATCACCTGGTATTGCTTCCCGTAGCGGATGACAACGAACCGCACGCCGTCCAGATCGAGGTCCCCGCGCCGGCGCGTCGCCTCCAGCACGATCGGATTGACGATCAGCTCCTCCATCCGGTCGGTGTCCTGCGGATTGTGGCTCGGCCACTCCGGGCGCTGCTCCATCTCGCTGATTCGTCCGGCCTGGTTGGCGGCGACGTAGCGAATCTTCGGATCGAGGGGAAAGAGGATCGGGGCGAGTCGGTCGGGCACAGGCGCACCTCCTCCTGTTACGAACCCTTCGAAGGCCAGAATTGTTGCACTCCGGCCGGAAGCGGCCTGCCCAGCGCCAGCTCTCGCAGCGCGCGCGCGTCCATCGAGTACGGGATCCACTTGCGCACGCGCCGGCCTCCGAGCGAGCGATAGAACGTCTCGGCGCGGCGGTTTCAGGCGAGGACGTCCCACTCGAGCCGGCCGGCTCCCGCCTCGACGGCCTCCGCCGCAACCGCCTGAAGGAGCGCCCGCCCGACTCCCCGACTGCGCGCCGGCTCGCAGACATAGAGCTCCTTCAACGTGACGGTCGGCTTCAAGTCGTAGGTGAACGGTGTGGAGACCGTGACGGCGTAACCGACGAGAACGCCAGTCGCGCGGTCCTCGGCGACCGTGATCCGGCACTGGGGACCCGGGCCGAACACCCGCTCCTCGAGGTCCGGCTCGCTGACGGCGAATTCCTCGAGGTAGCGCTCGAACTCGGCGAGCCCTCGCATCATCACGAGTAGCCTCGGCGCGTCCCGCCTCTCGGCCGGCCGAACACGATGAGCCGGCCTCGATTCTGCGGGCGCTCCCTCGGCTCCGTTCAGCATCCACATGCGACTCTGGAGGCGGCAATCGGCTGCGCCGCCGCCGCCCCCTGCTCGAGTGCGAATCCCTCGTCGAGCCAGCCCGTGATCCCGCCGACCATCTCCTTGACCCGGTAGTTCAGAGACGCCAGGCGCACGGCCGCCCGCGCCGCCCCGTTGCAGTGGGGCCCGTCGCAGTAGACGACGAAGAGAGTGCTCGGCGGATATCCGCCCATGGTCTGCGCCGTGATCGTCCGGTGCGGGATGTTGACCGCGCCCGGCACGTGCCCCTTCTCGAAGGCGCCGGCGCTGCGCGCGTCGACCAGCACGAAGTCCGGCCGCGCCTCCAGGCCCGCGTGCACATCCGCGCAGTCCGTCTCGAACCGAAAGCGATCCTGGAAGCGAGCGAGAGTCTCCGCGGGAGTTGCCGCCGGGAATTCCGATACAGGCGTGCTCATCGCAACCTCCTCTTCGATTTCCCGAATCGTACGGACCGAACGCCCCGCCGGCCAGTGGCAGAAATGCCAATGTATGGTTAGAATCCGCCATGCGCCGCGAGCGCCGCCCGGACCCCGGCCTCGTCGCCGTCCTCGCCTACGACGGCCTCTGCACTTTCGAGTTCGGCATCGCCGTCGAGATCTTCGGCCTCCCCCGACCCGAGTTCACGTTCCCCTGGTATCGCTTTGCGGTCATCGGCGCGGATCGGGGACCCCTGCGGGCGACGGGCGGCGTGACGGTGACCGCCCGGGCGACGCTGCGCAAGCTCGCGGAGGCCCGGACGATCATCATCCCCGGCTGGCGCGACCGCGGCGAGATTCCACCGGCGCCCCTGCTCGCGGCGCTCCGCAGGGCGCATGCCCGCGGGGCGCGGCTGGTCTCGATCTGCTCCGGCGTGTACGTCCTGGCCGCCGCGGGCCTGCTCGACGGCAGCCGCGCGACGACGCACTGGCGCTACGCCGCAGACCTCGCGAGGCGTTACCCCGCGATTACCGTCGACCCCAACGTGCTCTACGTGGACGAGGGGCGCATCATCACCTCGGCGGGCAGCGCGGCCGGCATCGACGCCTGCCTCCATCTCGTCGCGAGGGATTTCGGCTGGAAGGTCGCCAACGCGATCGCGCGCCGCCTCGTGACGACGCCTCACCGCGCCGGCGGGCAGGCGCAGTTCATTCGGTCGCCGGCCGCCGACGCTCCCGGCACGGCTCTCTCCGCCTTGATGGACTGGGCCCGCGGCCATCTCTCCGAGGACCTCCGGATCCGCGATCTCGCCAAACGCGCCGCGATGAGCGAGCGGACCTTTCTGCGCCGCTTTCTCGACGCGACCGGCACGACGCCCAAGGCCTGGCTGCAATACCAGCGCATCGTTGCCGCCCAGGACCTGCTGGAGTCCTCCGACCAATCCCTCGATCGCGTGGCCGAGGTCGCGGGCTATCAGTCGACCGAGACCTTTCGGGCGGCTTTCCGCGCCCAGGTGGGAGTCCCGCCGGGGGCGTATCGGCGTCAGTTCCGAGTCGCCGCGGCCCGGCGCTAGGTCGAGCCTCGACTCCGGCGCCGGGCCCACCCCGCGGCGAAAACTGCGGATCAGCCCTTCTTTTCCGCCATGGCCTTGGCCCTCGTTCGGACGAGCGCGAGATTCAGGCTCGGCAGCGTGTAGAGCTCGGCCGCCTTCGAGCAGAACTCCTTCGCCTTGGCGGCGTCGCCCTTGCCCTGATAGGCCTGGCAGAGGCGATAGAGGTTCTGGGGATTCTGCTGGTTTGCCTGCTGGAGCTCGGCGATCGCCTTGTCGTAGTCCTTCTCGGCGAGCGCGACGATGCCGTCGAGCTCATGGGCATTCCTCGCCTGCGCCGGGTTCTTCGAGGAAGTGGCGCCCTGCCGGAATTCCGCGGCTTCGCTCTTGGCCGCGGCGAAGTCCTTCTTCGCGACGGCGACGCGGGCGAGATTGTAATGAAGGACGAGCTTGGCGTTGTTCTTGATCTCCTGCGAGAGACCGGAACCCTCGACCAGCTTCACTCCGCTCTCGAACTCTGCCTTGGCCTGATCGGGCTTTCCCATGTCCAGCAGGATGTTTGCCTTCAACTGCTGGTCGAAGGCCATCGCCGGAACGTCGTCGGTCTTCTGTCCCAGGGCGTACTGCTCGGCCACGTCCGAGAGCGCCTTGGCCATGTTGCCCCCGTCGACGTGCACGATCGTCATGGCAAAGAGCTCCGTCCGGTGCTCGCCGTCGGTTCGGGCCTTCTTGGCCATGTTCGAAAGCTCCGCCGCGGCGGCGTCGGCCTTTCCCTGGTACAGGAGATCCATGGCGATTCCCTGGTACGCGTTGACGAAGTTCGGATCGATCTCGAGCGCCTTGCGGTACTGCGCGATCGAGTCGTCGAATCGGCCCATCCGGAGGAGCAGCTCCGCGTAGGAATCGTAAGGGTTCGGATCCTTCGGGATGAGCTCGATGTACCTCTGAAAGGCCTTCTCGGCGTCGGCGAAGTCCCCGTTCTGACGGTAGGCGTATCCCAACAGGTTGTAGGCGGTCGAGTAGCTCGAGTCGAGCTCCGTGGCCTTCTTGTAGTGCTCGATCGCCTTCGGGAAGTCCTGTTGTCCGAAGTAGTAGGCAGCCATGTTGAAGTGCGCCCGCTCGTCGTTCGGATACAAGGCGAGGAGCTGATCGAGGTACTCCTTCTGCTTCACGGCGTTGTTGTTCGCGCCGGCTTCCGTCGCCAGGATCAAGAGCTTCTCGCCCTGCGACGCCCCGTCGGCCAGGGCGACCGCCTTGTTGAGATGCTCGAAAAAGCCGCTGCCGGTCTGAGCCGTGTTGGCGAGAAAGAGCTCGGCCAGGGCGAAATGCGGATCGAGCGAGACCGCCTTCTGGAAGTGCTCGATCGAGTCGGTCAGCAGCAGCTTCTCCGACATGTCCCGGCCCTGCAGGAACTCTGCCTTCGCATCGGCGGACATGGTCGTGACCGGGATCTTTCCCCCACCGACAGGCGTCGGCTTGACCTCGCTCACCGCGGCCGGGGCCGGCGCCTCCTTCTTGGCGCAGCCGCCGACCGCCAAACCGGCGGCGACCGCCAGCGTCCAGAAAAAATCCAGAGATTTGGAGCGCATGGTTCCCTCCTTCGCGACAGACGGTCGAGTACCGTCCTTGTGTGCCTCTACGGATTCACCTGCCCAGGGTTGCGCGCTCGTCCCCTCTTCGCCTGCCCCGGTGACCGGAGAATCCTTCGGTGCGAGACTTGCCCGCCGGAGGCGCCATGACGACGCAAAACGCCCTGACACAAAAGGCCGACAAACTTCGGGCGCTCCATCGCGCCGGTCGCCCGCTCGTTCTCGTCAACGTATGGGACGCCGCGACCGCGCGGATCGCGGCGAAGGCCGGATCGGCCGCCATCGCGACGACGAGCGCCGGAATCGCCTTCGCCTCCGGCTATCCGGACGGGGAGAGGATCCCGCGCGATCGCATGCTCGAGGCCGTCGCGCGGATCTGCGCCGCGGTTTCCCTCCCCGTCACCGCGGACGTCGAAGCGGGATACGGCGAGACGCCCGACGATCTTCGCCGCACCGCCGACGGGGTCCTCGACGCGGGCGCGATCGGCATGAACCTCGAAGACGGAACCGGTCGGGCCGAGACGCCGCTCGCGGATCTCGCGCTGCAGCTCGAGAAGATCCGCGCAGTCCGAGACGTGGCCGGCCGCCGGGGCGTGGCGATCGTCTTGAATGCGCGGACCGACGTTTATCTGGACCGCGTCGGGCCGGAATCCGGCCGCCTCGCGGAAACGATCCGGCGAACGGAGGCCTATCGAGACGCCGGAGCCGACTGCATCTTCGTTCCGGGAGTCACCGATCCGGCGACGATCGGCGAGCTCGTGCGCCGCCTCGGCTGTCCGGTCAACATCCTCGCGGTGGCCGGAGGCCCCTCGATCGGAGAGCTCGCGAGGCTCGGCGTCGCCCGCGTCTCCCTGGGGTCGGGGCCGATGCGCGCGGCGATGACGCTGATCGAGCGCCTGGCCGAGGAGGCGCTCACGAAGGGAACCTACTCCGCCCTCGAAGGGATCGTCTCGTACGCCAGCATGAACGAGCTGATGGGCTAGGGAAACCCCGCGCGGCCCCCGGCGCGGCCGGCGGGGCGAGGGGGCCCGTCCCCGTCACCCTCGCGCCGGCGCCATCGTCGCCCAGCCCCGGCTGTCCGCTTTCCGCGTTTCGCCGGCCCGGCGCCGGACCGCGTCGGCGACGTATTTCGCGTCCCTCCCGACGCCATGGATCATCGTCGACGACATCGCGTACAGAAAGTGCAGCCCGACGAAGTACAAGCCGGGCTGGCTCGCGACGACGCCGCGCTCCTGCTTCGGTTCGCCGTGCTCGTCCAGCACCGGCAGATCGATCCAGGAGAAGCCGGGATGGAACCCCGCGGCCCAGATCACGTTGGCGACGTCGAGCACGCGGCCGTCCTCGAGGACGGGCTTCCCGTCGCGCACGCCGGCGACCCGGGCAACGCGCTCGACTCCCGCGGCGTCGGGTCGCGTTGTGCAACGGATTGACACAAATCCGCCGCCGGCCATAGGCTCGGCACATCTTCCGCGCTCGCGAGAGCGCATCTTTTTCACAGGAGGACCCATGACTCATGGAGAGATGCCGACGCCTGGGCTCGAGCCACGCCCCGCCTTGCTCAATCCCTCGCCACCGGTTGCCCGTCTCGCGCAACGCCGGCGCACAGCCAGCAGCCGCGCCGCCGGGTTCACGCTCATCGAGCTGCTGGTCGTCATCGCCATCATCGCGATCCTGATCGGACTGCTCGTTCCCGCCGTGCAGAAGGTCCGCCAAGCCGCGATGAGGCAGCAAATGGAAAACCTCCTGAAGTCGGAGGGAGGCATCTGCACGGCGTTTGACTCCTTCTTCAAGGCTTTCGGGGTGTACCCGGCCAGCCTGGACGACCCGAGGCTGCTCGCGTATACGCCGAAAAACCAGCCACTCGCAAAGCTGGCCTCCGACCTCGACTTCCAATGTTTCATCTACAAAGTGACGTCGATGGGAACACCGGGCGTGGCAGAGGCGCTCTCCGCGAAGCTCTATGCGGCCGAGGCCGCGGAGGGCCGCGGCAATCTGTCTGCGAAGGCAGGGGCGCTAGGAGCCTTCGAGCATCAAGTGCGGGCGCAAACGGGCAAGGCATTGACGCCGAACCAGGCGGAGGTGCTGCTGACGCTCGCACGCACGTTATGAGCGGCTGAGGACCCGGGGTCCTGAATCGCTCTTCCCCTGCGGGGAGAAGGGTGCGGATGAGGGGGTCACGAGCCGCGGTTTTCTGCCAGCTCCCGCGCGTGGGCCTGGCAGAACCGCGCCCCTTTTCGGTCGGACTCGGAGAGCGTGTTGGAAAACCACATCACGCAGGTCGGATCGGAGCAGTGGGACAGGCCGTAGGTGTGGCCGAGCTCGTGGACGGCCTCGGTCGCCGCGCGGCGGAGCAGAAGCGCCTCGTCGGCTCCGGCCCGCAGGCGCGCCAGCGAGAACACCGCGACCCCCCGTCTCGGATCGGCCTCGCCGAAGACGAAATTCAAGTCCGGAACGTACAGATCGACATCGGCGATTCCCAGCAGACGTTCCCACTCCGGTTTCTTGACCGACGCGAGCGCGTCCAGGAGCTTGGTCGAGAGGTATTGCCGGCGCGAAGCATTCCACGAGGAGGACGGGAGTGCGAGCGGGGGCAGCACGACGATCTCGGCGCCGAATGTCTCGCGCAAGATCGGTTCCAGACCCTCGAGCGGGGCGCGGGAAGCTTTCCCGATGACGACGACGGCGATCAAAGGCTTCCTTACGGACGCTCCCGCCTGAATGAAAGCGGCGACGAAGCCAAGGATGCAGGCCAGACCTCCCACGGCAGCCTCAAGGTATCTCCGTCGTAGAGTCTACCGGCCGTGGGCAGCAGGCAACCTCACGCACTTCTCCTGACGGGGTCCCCAGGGATCGGTAAGACGACTGTTCTTCGCCGCGCCACCGAGCGGCTCGCGGACCTCGAGATCTGCGGGTTCACGACCGAAGAGATTCGGGAGGCGGGGCAGCGCGTCGGCTTTCGGATCGAGACCTTCGGCGGCCGGTCGGATGTCCTGGCGCACGTGAAGATCCGGTCGCCCCACAAGATCAGCCGGTACGGCGTCGACCTTGCCGCCCTGGACCGCGTCGTGAGAGACGAATTCTCGCCTCCTCTGGCAGACGTCGTCTTCATCGACGAGATCGGAAAGATGGAATCTCTCTCGCCGCGATTCGTCCAAACCGTGGAATCGCTCGTGGACTCGGCCAAGGTTTTCGTCGCGACGGTCGCGCTGCGCGGGGAAGGGTTCATCGAAAGGGTCAAGCGCCGCCCCGACGTCTTGCTCTGGACGGTCAGCCGGGTGAACCGGGAAGAGATGGCGGCAAAGGTCGCGGACTGGGTCCGCTCGAGACTCTCTTGTTCTTCTCCCCCCGACGGGAGAGGGTTGGGGTGAGGGCCCTCGCCTCCCGTCACCTCGGCAGCAGCTCGGTCGTCGCCTTCCGCCGCCGGGGCAGCGAGAGACCGCGCACCCACTTGCGTGCGCCCTTCGTGTCGTACTTCTCGGCATAGGCGACGTCGACGGCATCGAGGAGGCGCTCGCCTCTGACCCGACGAGCGCGCACGGGGATTTCGCGCCCATAGGTGAGGATCGCTCCCGTCCGCTGCCGAAGAAAGGATCGGTGCCAGCCGCCGGGGCTGTCGTTCCAGGGGCGAACGAAGACGCGCTCGTCCACCACCACGACCCACACTCCCGTGAAACGATGGCCGTCCGTTCCGGCCCGGACGCCCAGCATTCGAGAGCCGCGCAGGAGCGAAAGGATGCGCGCCGGGAATCGGCGTGTCGCACTTGCCCGAGGCGTTCCCTTCTTCGGAGTCGGCATGCTCAGCCCCTCCGGCGCAGCTCCTTCATCTCGATGAACGTCGGCTCGAACGCCACCACCCGCCAGCCATCCGACGTCCTGCGCACGGTTGCCGTGTGGCGGTACCGGGCGAGCATGGCGCCGCCGATTCCTGTCGTCACGCCGGGCGGGTCGAAGAAGATCGTCTGGTTCACCACGAGCTCCACGTCGCCGCCGTCGTTGCGCCTCTTCGACTCGACCGAATACCGAGTCCCCCGGAACGCCTCCATGGCCGCGCCGCCCTCGGTCCCGCGCAAGGATCTTTCCTCGAAGGCATGGCGGACCGCCTCCGCGTCGCCGTAGTCGGCCGCGATGGCCCGCTTCTCCTGCGCCCACGCCTCGGCGAACCCTTCATAAGCCTTGTATGCGCGCCATCCGGCGAACCAGTGGTAGCCCAAGAACGCGGCGCCGGCGAAGACGACGAGAAGGACGAGCTTTCTCATGGAGAGGCGCGGAGAGTGTAGCGCCCCCCCGCCCTCCCCCGATCCTTCTCACTTCCCCAACAACGCAGAAGGCGAGGCGGGTTCGACCCGCCTCGCCTCATCGCCGCCTCTCGAGCTATCAGTCGAGCTGCAGCTGGATCTCCGGATGGCCCGCCAGGCGCTGCTCAGGAATGTCGTTGGACGGGGCCGTCGCGGCGGAAGCCTCGGCCTTGCGCGCGGACTCAGCCGCCACGGAAGCACGAGCCTTTGAGCTTGCGGCGGAACGGCCCACGATCCCGAGCGAGAGCATCAGCGCGAGGCTCAAAGTAACAAGAACCGCGACCCGACGACCGGCTGACTTGATTTCGTTTCCTTCTCTTTTCATGGCGCCCTCCTTTTCTCGGGCACCTCAGAGAGCAAGCACCGGGCCAGAGTTCGATCGAATGCATTGGTGCACACAAACGGCGCTTCTCCAGCAAGTTGCGTTTTTCCTGCGGACGGGCGAACGCCCGGCCTCGTCCAGATCCTGGACGCGAAGTCTAGATTCTGGACACGACGATGCCGTGCCTCTGGATCCTCTGGTACAGCGAGCTCCGGGAGATCCCGAGCCTCTGCGCGGCGCGCTCGACCTGGCCCCGCTCTTCCCGAAGCGTTCTCTCGATCAATCGCTTCTCCGCCTCCCGCAGCGTCAGCGCCGGCGAGACGTCCTCTCTCGTCGTGCGGCGCTCCAAGTCGAACCCGAGGTCCTCCGGCTCGATCACGCTCTTGCCGCCCGACAGCGCCGCGCGCTCGAGCAC
>Ga0335084_10003029_pt1 | contig 16341 bp, 20 predicted proteins | sample Lox_Sample_44_FD_206721 | JGI IMG/M metagenome (GOLD analysis project Ga0335084, IMG submission 206721) | Soil microbial communities from Loxahatchee National Wildlife Refuge, Florida, United States - Lox_Sample_4.4 | ecosystem: Environmental > Terrestrial > Soil > Wetlands | place: USA... | reverse complement strand
GCGGGCACTTGACGATCCCAGACGGGATGGATATGTGACCGAGGGAGTGATTGCGACGAGTGTGCCGTCGGAACTCCTGGAACGGAGGCCGGACATCGCCAGTACCGAAAGACGCATGGCCGCAGCCAATGCCCAGATCGGGGTAGCCGTAGCCGCCTATTACCCTGCCATCACGCTAAGTGCATCAGGCGGTTTTGCAGGCTCTAATTTGTCTGACTGGCTGAAGTGGCCAAACCGATTCTGGTCGGTTGGGGGGTCGTTATCCGAGATAGTCTTCGAGGGAGGGTTAAGAGAAGCACAAACCGCGCAGGCGCGGGCAGCCTATGACGGGACCGTGGCCTCTTATCGCGAAACCGTGTTCACCGGATTTCAGGAGGTGGAGGACAATTTGGCTGCACTTCGCATTCTTCAGGATGAGGCTCAAGTGCAAGAGGAGGCAGTGAAAGCCGGTCAGCAAAGCGTAACCGTGACCACCAACCAGTATAAATCGGGGACGGTCAACTATCTTAATGTCACCGTGGTCCAAGTTGCAGCGAAGAACAGCGAAATAACTGCACTCAACATCCTCGGCCGTTGTATGGCTGCTGCAGTACTCCTCGTCAAAGCCCTGGGGGGTGGTTGGCCAAGTTCGGTTGGTGGGCCCGGCGACACCGCGGACAAGCAACGGCAGCCACCGAACAAGTAAATTGACATTCAAGCGGTGAATCGACCTTTTTAGAGATGTGATCGCAAAAAGTCACAACATGAAATGGAAAATCGCAGATCTCCATACATGCCTTAATGTCATCAGCGCCATTATCCTGTTGGTTGGGTTGGCTAGTGCCATCTTGATTTACCGGAAAGCTGAGAATAATTCGTACGCCTTTTTGGGTTATGAGGAAGAAGGTGGATCTGTTTATCCGATTATCCCTGAAGATTCCAAGAAATATTTGCGGGATTTAGAGCTCTATGGGGGAAAAGCAAATGTGCTTATGGATGAATTGAGGCGCGGCTTTGCTGGGTCATGGCATGGGAAATCACTCGCATTCACAATAGCCTGCATTACCATTTTCATATCCTTCGGGGTCTACTATGCTGCCAATCACTCGTTATCCCGCCTAAAAACTAATGTTCCCAGTGAAAACAACCGGGACGGAACCGAGTAAAAATCAAAATTTGAATCTGGGCCTGAAGAGATCATGCAATCGGAAATTCTTGTCGAATTGATCGTCAAATCTGTCGAAATTCGCTATTAGCCGAAATCTAAGCAGAAAGCATTCATCACGTTAAACCAGTCGACAAACTTTTCCGGTTCAAAGCAAAGTCTCGAGACTTTATTCTTCGTAAGGATTTCAAATTATCCAACTGCCGTAGCCTTGGTAAGCAATGAAATATATTAGGCAAGTCGGTCTGAAGGATGTTGCGAAATGTCTTTTGATCCCTTTTGAAAATACATTGGCACAGGAGTTGCTTCGTAAAATACGGTTAGATAGGGCGTTCTGCTTCGAGCGGAATATAAGAGTTCGGATTTTTGGAAGCATAAAGAGCCATGAATAAAAAGTCTAAATGATACGTCAAAAGAGGAAAAAAGGAGAGGAGGTAAAGCTTATGAAAAAGGCAATGGTTGCATTAGGGTTGGTAGCTGTGATGCTTTTGGGTATCTCATTTGTCTATGCACAAGAGCAGAGTGACCCTCCGAGGCGTGGGTGGATGCACGGCGAGAAATCCTGGGGCCAAGGAAAGAGACTTAACCTCACCGCGGAGCAGAAGACAAAACTCCAGGAATTGCGCCGAAAGTTTATAAAAGAAACGGCTCAACTTAGGGGGGAGCTTGTGACCAAAAGGCTAGAACTCCGGTCACTTTGGACCGATCCAAAAGCTGATTCCAAGGCCATTCTGGCTAAAGAAAGGGAGTTCAGAGACCTGAAGAACCGAATGAAGGACAAAATCATCGAATATAGATTGGAATTTCGCAATTCCCTTACTCCCGAACAGATTGAGAAGCTTGGAAGGATGGGTGGAAGGGGTTTTGGTCATGGTTTTGGAATGGGCCATAGCCGAGGGATGGGCCGCCAAGGAATGTGGCAGTAGCAATGCCCATTTATTGGAATATGAACAACCTCAAAAAAAGAGACCCAGATGAAAACAATACTGGAAAAAGAGCTTGATTTTGGATGAAGGACTATCGGAAGAAAGTGAAACTCATTTTTTTTCAAACAAATCGTTCGGGTTTATTTTTGTCATCCTCTTGTATGCTGTTTGTGTTTACCCTCCTTTCGTTTTGATGAGAGAAGACGGGATTATCACGGGACGAAAATGGAATTGGATTTTCACTCTACTTCCAACTCCATACGAAGTCCCTGAAATTGATTGGGTCATGTTATTGGGTGAGGTAATCATAGTTTTTTCATTAGCGTTTGGGGTTTGTCTGATTCTGTTTGGTATCAAAAAGGTATTAAGACAAAGCAGTCGATCCGAGAATAAAACCACTAAGCCCCTGTTAAGGCATTAAGCAGTATCCAAGATTTTATCCGGTCATATTTGTAAATCCTTTCTATTAATATTGATGAATTAGATAAGAGTACGGTGTGTTGAAGTTGTGATTTTCATGGGTAGTTTTAACCAACCTGGTCAGTGATGCATAACAATCGGGAATTTTAGGGATGAAGAAAAGATTCAAAAGAATCCAATTTATTTTGGTTATAGCAATTTGTCTCTTTATTCTGGCGCTTCCCGCTTATCTCCGTTGCACCAAGTTGTCACAAACTAAACTTGTTTCTTCGGATCTAAGCTTTGAGAATCCGGATCAAGAAGAGGGGCTGCCTGATAATGAGAAGGAATTGAAGGTATACGGACCCAGTGCCCTTTTAATTATATTTCATCTGGGTACCCATCTTTTCGACCAATCTTCCCAACTGTTTTTCCGAACACTTCCTCTCCACCAAAGAACCGTCCTTCTTCGTTGTTGAGAAGACGCGGTTGCTACATTTCCTAATTAACCTTTATCTAATCGATATTACACTCTATAGGGTCCCTGGCGTTACGTGTAACATCAGTCTTGAATTTTATAGAGGAGGTTGGTCATGGCAACCAAAATTCTTTGTGTTTGGAAGCGATGGGTGAACCAACTCAAAATGGAGACTTATACCATTTACCTGGCTTACAAGGATCCCCGAGTTCCCTGGTATGCAAAGATTCTTATTGTTTGCATTATTGGATATGCCTTTAGTCCCATAGACAAGTTCCTAAATTCCATCCCTATTATAGGGTATCTAGATCATCTTGTCTTGGTTCCACTGGGTGTTGTCTTGGCATTCAAAAAGATGATTCCACCAGCGGTTTGTATGGACTGTCGAGAAAAGGCTCGTATCGCTTTGAAACAAAAAAAGCCTCACTGGGTGGATGGCTCTTTCATCATTGTCATCTCGTTTTTGTTTGTGTCGTTGGCAATCGCTTCCACAATATGGATCATGAAGGATTGGAATTTGATGATCGGGCAGTGGATCAGGTGGTTCACACGGATAGCTTTAATCTCAGAATCACAGGCCCATTAGTCAAGAGGTAACATGACAGCGTCTGTCAGATGAAATATCGTTCAACACACACAATTTTTAGGAAAAAGAGGCATCTGTCACTTCTATAAAAGAAATCGAGATACGATTGGACGAGGTCTTAAAGCAGAGGAGCAATACAGCGATAAGGAGAACAAAAATGGAACACAAATCATCTGAGAGAACCAAACCCAAGAACAAGAAGATTCGATTCAATTTGTATGTCCCAGGAACTAAGAGGGTTTTCTTGGAAGGAGATTCCAGCGGCTGCATGTTGATTGTTCCAGAAGCCTTCGGGACGTACGAGCACATTGCGCTTTACCAAGGAGGGTTTCGCGAGTATCAACATTGAGCCATATGTACGGGAGGGAAGAAAGGCAGGCTTATCAGATTCCAAAATGAATCGAAGATAAGGAGGAAACCATGCTTATCTATGTTTGGAACCTATCCCTTAATGTATCAGAGAATAATTTTCGTGAGACTTTTGAGGCTTTCGGTCAGGTAAACTTTGCAATAGTCTCATCAACAATCCTTCAAGACAGAAATAGTGGCCAGCTACGAAGATTTGCACTGGTGGAGATGCCTGACCAGGCTGAGGCGCGAGCGGCAATTCAGAACCTTAACAGGAAGGCCCTCCTTGGCCAGCGGATGATTGTCTATGGATCATCTGAAAATTGATCAGTAATTTAACTCATAAAACTGTGGTAGAAAGGGAATGAAAAGAGAAACCACTATGAAAGCAAAAGACGGGGATACAGTAAAAAGTCTTTTAAATGGCAATTACTATAAGGTTAAAAGAATTGTGAACAGCATGGTTGTGCTTGAATCTAAAGATGGCCAAAGCCAAATTTTGACAGAGGTTGAGAATTTGAATTTATTTTATAAGCAAAGGGAGAGTATCAAGGTGTGAATCAAGACGTTTCGCTCCCTTTTCGCTACAGTTTTTTTCTTAATTAAGGATTGCCAGGAGAGATTCCCTTGAAGCTTAAAGTGTATTCTTGGCAGGAGATTTCAATCCAGAAAAGAAGTGTTTTCTGGATAGGGGTTGAAAATGGATTGGCACAGGAGCTGCCACCATGGTAAACGCACGGATGTTTCGCTTGGTATGGAGCATAAATGTCTAAATTTTTGGAGCGTAAAGAGTCATGAATAAAGAGCCTAAGTGATACGTCAAAAGAAGAAGCAGATGAAAGGGGATAAAATTTATGAAAAAGGCAACAATTGCATTAGGGTTGGTAATGCTAATGTTTCTTGGCGTCTCACATGTCTATGCACAAGAGCAGGGTGACCCTCCAAAGCATGGGCGGATGCACGGCGAGAAATCCTGGGGCCAAGGGAAGAGACTTAACCTCACTCCGGAGCAAAAGGCAAAATTTCAAGAATTGCGTCGGAAGTTTATAGGAGAAAACGCTCAACTCATAGGGAACTTTGTAGCCAAACGGCTGGAACTCCGATCACTTTGGACCGATCCAAAAGCTGATTCCCAGGCCATTCTGGCTAAGGAAAAAGAGTTGAGAGACCTTAAAAACCGGATGAGGGACAAGGTTATTCAGTATAAATTGGAATTTCGCAATTCCCTCACTCCCGAACAGATTGAGAACCTTGGAATGATGGGAGGAATGGGCTTTGGTTTTGGCCGTGGTTTCCACCACCATCATGGCCAAGGAATGGGTCGCCACGGAATGTGGCAGTGAGGATGTATATCCGGGACAAGAAAAAGGGGGTAAAGAAAATTATCAAAAAGGACAAAATACTTTCTTGAGCTCAAACTGACCGAAAAAGAGAAGAAAGATCTTGTAGCATTTATGCGCCAGCGTTAGATGAGGATAATGATAGAGTCCTGAGACATCTAACCGGCAAAAGGAGGACTAAACATGAACAGAAAATGGATATATTGGCTGCCAGGGATGGTTATGGCTTTGGTTCTTTTTTCGAGCCCGCAGGGATGGGCACAAAGCCAATCAGGATCAAATGCACCGGTCATCACACATGCGTTTACTGTAGACAAAATAAAGTATGGAGATATTCTGAGGGTTTATATCGAGGCAGAGGACCCGCAGGGGGAGATGTTCAAGATCGCCACGGTGGTTGACCAGGCCGGCTCTGGCCGGTATCCGACCAGTTGGGTGTATCTGAAGCCAACGGATCGTAAGCACTTTAAAGGGTACCTTCAATGGAATACGTTTAGTTCGAAAACACCCTATGTATCCGAGTGGACTCCCATTACCTTGACGGTCTCCGTTTCTGATAAATTCGGAAACGAGAGCAACGCGTTTGCTTTCCCAATTACGTTTGAATCAGGGGTGAAGCGTGCATCTTCTTATCAAGTGCCTTTTCCTTTCGATCAAAGCGACCTCAGAAGGCTGGGGTCCATTGATATTGATTTAATGGATTTTACGATTTTGCGTGACAGCGATTAAAAAAAACTTGGATAGACATGACTGCCTTTTGACTCGCTGAATCGGGCCATCACCGAAGGAGGGGTGTTGATCGCAACCCATTCCTTCGGCCATTTCAAGGAATTGGCATTAGACTTCTTTTTTAAACAAAATTACTTGCAGCCCTCCAGATCATTACAGGAGTGCCGGCCAAGCCTTTCCTTTTATTCCCACGAGGTCAGTTTCAGCCTGGGCGGTTGTTGGTCATCAGTGGAATCACAGTGGCTATCTCCCTTCTCTTATCTACCCTGTGGACCCTGGATGATGTAGGGATAAGGTATGTGAACCGAAAGAATCAAGAGATCAAGAGGATCGGGAGATATGTAAGAACGCTTATGCGTGTCCTCTTTGGATTTTGCGGGGTATTCAGCCTCATTCAGGATTTTCCAACGGGACAGGTTTTCATCTACTTATTCAAAACCGTCAGTATTCCTTACCCTCCATTCACAGTCTTCTATACCGGTTTCATGAGGAGCAAAGCAGAATATTTTTCCGAGAAAGGATCGCTTAGAAAAGGAGCGTTTGGTATGGTGGTGAATAAGAAAAAGACCTATCTATCCTGCGCCCAGTATGGCGTTCCCTTCAAAGCTGGGGATATCGCTTATTGCATTGCTTTCTGAATTTCAACGAGAGTATATATTTTTTTTAAGGAGGTGAGCTGGTAAATGAAGAATTTGTTTGCAGAGGCAAGAGGATACCTTAGCCGGCAGTCCAAACCATTTTTAATCATATCAGGATTTATACTTGTGCTCTTAGTGGGAGTTGTTGATTACGTAACGGGGGCGGAGCTAAGTATCTCTATATTCTATCTGATACCCATTTCTCTTTCAGTCCTTTTTGTAAATAGAAAGGGAGGAGTTCTCTTATCCGTTTTCAGTTCTGCCATGGGGCTGACCACTGACCTTATAATTGGGCATCCTTATTCGCATATATTAATTGTTTACTGGAACAATGCTGTACAATTCGGTTTCTTTCTCATCATTGTTTTTATTTTATCAGCATTAAAAATGAAGTATGAAAAGACAGTCAAACTCAACACTGGCCTCCAAGATACACTTGTCGAACTCAAGAAAACGCAGGATGAGCTAGAGCGGAAATCACAGGATCTAGCCCGCTCCAATGCAGAATTGGAGCAATTTGCTTACGTGGCCGCACATGATTTAAAGCAACCACTCATTGTAGCCGGAGGCTACATAAACCGCCTGAGGCGCCTTTACAAAGACAAACTCGACCCCAACGCTGACAGATTCATCGGGTATGCCTCAGATGCGATTATTAGAATGGAAGCGCTCATAAATGCCCTTTTGGCATATGCCAGGGTAGGCACAAAAGCCAAGGATCTAAAGGTGACCGATTATAATGAGATAGTTGAATGCGCTATTACCAATCTCCAGGTAGAGATTGAAAAAAGCCGTGCAATTGTGACCCATGACCAGCTTCCCACCCTGTTGGCAGATCATATACAACTTATTCAGCTTTTCCAAAACCTGATTGGCAATAGCATTAAGTTCCAGAGAGAAGAACCTCCACGGGTCCATGTATCGGCAGAGCATAAAGAGATAGAATGGGTTATCTCCATTACCGACAACGGCATAGGCATTGATCCCAAACATTCCACCTCCATCTTTGATATTTTCCAGAGGCTCCATGACAACCCTAAATATCCAGGTAATGGCATTGGTTTAGCTACGTGTAAAAAGATCGTAGAAAATCATGGAGGACGAATCTGGGTAGAGTCTAGCCCCGGGAAGGGATCAACCTTCAAATTCGCAATCCCAATAAGGTGATGGTTCCTTTTGCGAGCGTCCAGATTAACTCTGTAGGTGAGGAAGCGTATACGGTCATCAAGGCCACTCATGTAATGATTTCCACGGAGGGAGAGGGTAATCGGAAAAGACAATCGATTTTGCCAAAGATGAATTTCTTATTCATCCATGTTGAAATCCACAGATAAGCCTACAAAGCCTAAGTTCGAATATTTTCTTGAGAAAGGAAGCCAATGTTAGATCAATTCTCATAGCTTCGATAATAACGGCAAGTGGGATAACTCCGGCTATAAGCAATTCTGATTGCGCCGAGCCGATGCCCGAACTTTTTCAGCGGGTCTCACCATCCGTTGTTTCTATCTCGGCATTGGCGCTCGATCCTTTTAGAATCAGCAGCCGAGTCAGCATAGCGGAAGGTTCGGGATTCATCAGCAATAATGAAGGTCTTGTCCTCACAAACTCCCATGTAGTTTTTGGCCGCCAGGCGATCATTGTAACCTTTGATGACGGCCGCAAGAGTGGGGCCAAGCTTCTGGGAGCGGATCCGATCCTCGACCTCGCTGTTCTTCGTATTCCAGTTCCCCCTGAAGGACACCCTACGACAGCCTTGGGGGACTCAGATTCAGTTCGGATCGGTGAAGATGTCATTGCCATCGGGAATCCATTTGGCCTGGAGCAGACTCTCGCCCGTGGGGTTGTTTCAGGACTCAACCGTATCATACCAGGCTCCCCTGTGCTGACACTTCCGCTCATCCAGACTGACGCATCCATCAATCCGGGGAACTCAGGAGGGCCGCTGACGAACCGTTGTGGCGAGGTAGTTGAAGATCATCAGTCCTATGTTGTTGATTCTACATTTTTTTCCACCGTACAATATTGCACAAATAAAGCGCTCCTTTTCCGTGGGGCATAGGTGTATTGAGACATTCAAAAAAAAGCTAAGAATCTTAGAAACTAATGATGTGAAAGCTAATTCTGACAAATTGTCTTCTCCTGGCAAAATTTGTTAGAAGAGAAATTCAGACATTTATCTTAACCGGCTGATATTATTATAACCTTAAGCTGGATGTTGTGGCTTGATTCTTGCATAAAAAGACCTTGAATACAAAAGAATCCAGGAGGGCACGAACGTGAAACATAAAAACCTAATCAGACTGTTTCTCGCTTTGGCCACCGTTTTTTTTCTGTTGTCTATAAGTGGGGAAGCCATCTCTGCCAATAAATCCTCCAGCATTGCCACCGTTCAAAAGGTCAGCGGAACGGCGACCGTTGTCAGAGAGGGACAGACCATCCCCGCCAAAATCGGCCTGGAACTATACGAGAATGACTCGCTCCTTACGGGTCGTGACGGATCCATGGGCGTGGTATTTAACGATGAGACGCTATTATCCCTGGGACCGGAGAGCTTGTTAGTCATTGATGAGTTTGTGTTTGCTCCAAGACAAGGAAAGTTCTCTATCGCGATCAGGATGGTTAAAGGAACAGTCGCCTACCTTTCGGGACTTATCACCAAGCTCGCGCCCGAGTCCACACACTTTCAAACCCCGACTTCTTCGATAGGCATTCGCGGAACGAAATTCGTCGCGAAGGTCGAAGGAGAGTAGGAAAGGGGGGTCCTGGTTTCAAGGGAATTGGGGAAACGAATGAGTCCGTGGAGAAATATCCTTTTTCTTTGGATCTTTCTTTGCCTTCTCAGTGGATGCGGTGCCCACCGAGCAAAGCGAGATTTGATCGTCCTCTTGCCCGATCCGGATGGGAAGGCGGGTGCCATCACCGTGACAACCGGGGGAGGCTCTCAGAGCCTTGACAAGCCTGGATACGCCATCGTGGTTGAAGATCCCAATCAGGCGCCGAGCACTTCCCAGCCCATGGACCAAAAAGAAATCACGGATGTCTTTGGACCGGCCCTCTCAACGCTGCCGGATCCGGCCAGTCGGTTCATCTTAATCATTCTGTACTTTGAACGCGATACAATCAAACTTACCCATGAATCCAAAGACTTGCTGGCGGAAATCCTGAGGACCGTCAAAAGGCGTCAATCACACGAAGTCTACGTCGTGGGCCATACCGATCTTGTGGGAAAAGAGGCTTACAACAACGAGCTCTCCCAAAAACGGGCAAACTACGTCCGAGATCTGCTCGTTTCAAGAGGCATCAAACCGAATACGCTCTTTGTTTCATATTACGGCAAGGCAAGACCCTTGGTGCCTACCCGGGACGAAGTCCCTGAGCCCCGTAACAGGAGAGTTGAAGTCATTGTCCGATAGTGCGGAGTCAAGAGTTTTTTTGGAAAACCACAATACCGTTGACTGAAGAAATTTAAAGAGTGGCCCCTTGACTACTTTCTCGTTGTTGAGGGTGATCCTTTTGGGTCGACGTCCTGGAGGACGTTGCTTTGACGTTTTAAGTAATCCAAATGCATGGTGGACTCGGAAAACAGAAAACTGGTCATTAGGGGAGACCGCAGAAGCAAGGCAGGCGTCCTCCTCTACGGTATCCTTTTCCCACTTCTTCTTTTTTTTCTAACCCTTATCAAACCCACCCTGACCGACTTTCTTCATTATCGATATTACGACCTCTTATTGTCTGCAAACAGGGGGGAATCCTCTACTATTCCTGTTATCGTTGATATCGATGAAAAGAGCCTCAAGCAATACGGGCAATGGCCCTGGCCACGTTATCGAATCGCTACCTTGATAGATAAACTGAGAAATCTTGGAGCGTTGAGCATCGGCCTCGATATGCTATTCGCAGAAGAGGACAGAGCTTCAATCCACTCCATTAGAAAGGAGCTTTCCCGTGACTTTGGAGTCAAACTCGATTTCAGGGAAGTTCCCCAGGGTCTCAGAGACAATGACGAGAGACTGGCAAAGGCTCTTTTGGAAGGTTCAGTGATATTAGGCTATCAATTCCTCTTTGACGAAGGCTCTGATTCGGAGACCTGTCTGCTGCATCCCATCCGTGTCAATGAACTGGGAAACGAGGGGGCTGAAATAAACTCGCGGCCTTTCCTTCGAGCCCAAAGCGTCTCCTGTAACCTGAGGATATTCTCCCAGGCTGCGGCTGGATCCGGATTCTTCAATATTTCCCCGGAAACAGACGGGATCGTGCGACGAGTGCCCCTGATCATGGAACACAGAGGCAAATTGTATCCAAGCCTCGCGTTGGGAACACTGATGAAGGCTTTGGGTGTAAACGATGTCCTCCTGAAGACAGACAGGAATGGTGTGGACTCATTATATCTGAATCAAACAACTATCCCACTTACCTCAACAGGGAGCCTTCTCATTCGTTTTCGTGGAAAAGGTAAAACCTTTGACTACGTTTCAGCCGCAGACATCCTGTCCGATCGCATCTCGGACGGGAAAATTCACGGGAAAATAGTTTTTGTTGGAACCTCTGCATCGGGATTAAAAGAGCTCAAGTCCACTCCTTTCGACCCTGTCTTTCCAGGGGTAGAGGTTCATGCAACCGTTGTTGATAATATCCTCAAAAAGGATTTTATTTTTCGACCCCGATGGGCCGCTGGCCTGGAATCCTTGGGAGTGTTGGTCATAGGATTGATTTCCACATTGATCCTGGCATGGACAGGAGCGGGTTGGGGTTCACTCCTTCTTGGAGTCGCGGGGGTGGGCGTTTGGCAGGCTTCGGTATGGATGTTTCGAAACGAGGGCATTTTTATTTCACCCGTTCTACCGTTGATCGTCTTGGTGTGCAACTTCTCCATCCTGACATTCATCCGATTCTGGCAGGAGGAGCGAAGGGTTAAAGAGCGCACTCGCGAGCTTGCCATGGTCCAAGAGGCGACGATTGAGAGCATGTCCTCGCTGACCGAAACGCGAGATCCGCATACAGGTGAGCATATCCGACGCACTCAGAACTATATTCGACTCCTCGCAGATTATTTAAAGAAGCAGCCCAGATTCCGTCCGTTCCTGGATGATGAAACCATCAACCTTCTCTGCAAATCCGCTCCGCTCCACGATATCGGCAAAGTGGGGGTCTCAGACAGAATTTTACTGAAGCCGGGGAGACTGACCGACCAAGAATTTGAAGAAATGAAACAACATACCATCTATGGCCGCGATACCATCCTGGCTGCCGAAAGAAAACTTGGCAACACCTCCTTTCTGTGCATTGCTCGAGAAATCGCATACACGCATCATGAGCGATGGGATGGGTCCGGATATCCGGAAGGTCTCAAAGGGGAGCAAATTCCAGTACCAGGTCGACTCATGGCTTTGGCTGATTCTTATGATGCGTTGACGAGTAAACGTGTCTATAAATCTGAAATCCCCCATGAAAAAGCCGTCGAAATCATCGTTGGGGAGAAAGGCTCCCATTTTGATCCGGAGGTCGTGGATGCTTTCCTGGAGGTAAAAGAGAGTTTCCGTCAGATCTCCCTGAAATATGCCGACACTTAGGAAGGAGCGGTGGGTCGATCAAGATTGGATAGGCTGGTAAGAAAGTCTTCCCGATTTCTCCTGAAATGCATCCAACCCGAACTTGTTTTCGGCCTCTTGCTGAAGAATCACTTCAAATAGAGTTTCTTGCAAACCGAAAAAACCTTTTCTCAAAATTCTTACCTTTGCCTTCTCCCTCTTCTTTTTGAAAAGAAGATCGATCTTCAAATCATCCCTCGTGCCGCCAAATAGTTGAAGGATCGGTCACCGTGACGACATGAAGAATTCCATGACTGATCGTGAACCAGACCTGGCTAGAAGGCTGAGGGGAGAACCGTTTCGATCCGCTACGAGCCATGTCCTCTCTCTTGAAGGAGCAGATCCAGGGCCCGTAAGAGTTGGACATCTCCACTTTCCCTCAGCTTCTCCACGGTCAAGTCCCTCTCGGTCACCGGGGAGAGGGGGGTTGCTTCGGAAGGCAGCGCGACGACGACATCGGGTGGGATGCCGTGGTGCCAGATCACGTGCCCGTCGGGAGTTAGCCATTCCTCGATGGCCAACATCAGGGCTGATCCGTCGGAAAGGGAAAATGTTTGAAGGACAGTGCCCGTGCCAAAAGTCTTTTCACCCAAAAGCTTTGCGCGGTGCAGATCCTTCAGTGCTCCTGCAACGATTTCGGCTCCGCTGCTCGTTCCGCCATTGATGAGTACCACCATCGGGAACGACGTGGCTACTCCTCCCGGCTGAACGGGTACCGGGTGGATTTTGTTGAAGGCATTCTTCTCAAGGAGCACGTTGCCACTCGGGAGAAACTCGCTGGCCGCAGAAACGGCCTCATCATACAGCCCCCCCGGATTATTTCTTAAGTCTAGAATAAGGCCGGTCAGCTTCTCTCTTTGAATTTCAGAGAGTGTCTCCCGAAGTTCCTTGGAAACCCCCTTGCTGAACGTCGCGAGGCGCAGGTGGGCCACCGCCGTACCCGGCAACTGCCTCCATGCCACATTATGAAGGGTAACGCGTGCTCGAATGATGGTGATGTCTCTCGTCTGCTTGGTGAGCGGATCAAAGATGGTCAGCTTTACCGCACTTCCTGCAGGCCCCAAGATGAGGTCTACGGCTTGATCCAGGGGGAGTCCGCTCACCTCCTTGGCATCCACCTTTAGGATGATGTCTCCAGATTTAAGCCTTGCCTTCTGTGCCGGAGACCCGTCTATGGGCGCCACGATGACCACCTGACCGTTCTTCATCTGAACTTCGGCACCAATGCCTTCCAGTTCGCCTTTGGTGAGATTACGCTCCTGTTTGAGCATCTCAGGAGTGAGGAAGCGGCTGTGGCCTGTGTCACCAAGAGAGTCGACCATCCCACTGATCGCGCCGTAGGTCATCTCTTTAGGTTTGATTGAGGAACGGTCCACATAGACTCGCTGAATCGTGTTCCAGGCCTCCGCCATCAACCGAAAGTTGGGTTCGGCGTCAGGAGGAACCGTATCTGGAGAGAAGGCAATCAGCAGGTGACATCCCAGGATGGCGCCTCCGATCAGACCGAAACAGAGGAAGGCGAAAAACTTTATGCAGCGGCAGCGGTTACTTTTCATGACCCCTCCGTTCGGCGGCACTCAGGAGGTGCACCTCTCCTGAGGAGTTTATTGGGCAGGAGAATAGAAAAACTACCTCTGAGGATATTCTTATAATATCGCGGGCAACAAAATGGGGTAAATTCTGTATTTTACTCGGGGAAATACTGTATCTCCGATGGGTCCGGGATGAAACCTTAGTGGGGAACGAGGGAGTTCCTTTGGCAGCTTTCCACGATTTCATCCAATTGGTTGATCTCCAAAGCTTTCTGATCCCCGGCCAGTGTCTTTGGAATGATTACCGAAACACCAAAATTCTCTTTCGAAAGATTTAATTCGGCGTTGTCGTCTTGGATTGAATTAGAACGAGACTCAGGGGCATGAATAATAATTCTGTTTTGATTCAAGTATCTGATGATTTCATGGAGGTGAAACAGCCCAACCGTAAAAATCGCCCTTTTGCTTCTGATATTCCCCTGCTGAAACTCAGCGTCCACCACCCCGGGTATTTTCTGGAGCATGGCTGCGCTTCTCTTCTCCTGCAGATAACCGAGCTTTGTACTCAACAGGAAATAATCGGATGCGCTTCCTTGATGGTTTACCAGTTTTACAATATGGGTCCTTACCGCATCATAGAGTTCTTTATCCTCTATCTGCGCCAACCTCAGGGGATGGGTCTCCTTGAGGAGCATCTCTGCATTGACATAAACGTCGTTGTCGGAAAGTCTTCTCTCCAAGGTGTCCGCATCTAAAGAGGTACAACTGCCAACTTTTTCAGAAGCCTTGACGTTCTTTTTTTCAACCCCGGCTGACGGGCTTTTAAAAAAGCCTTCAGGCAACAGAAGTTCCAGCCCTTGGTTATGGATCAACCAATCGCCAATCTTGTAGATTTCTGCTTGAACTTTTGAGGTATTAGCGCCATTGAGGCAGGTTAAAGCGTCCCGATGACTGATCCCGATGATAAAAATCTGATTCGGGCTTTTTTCGTTGAATCGGTAGATGATTTCGCCGTATTGAGCCGGGATTTGGACCGTTGTTTCAGCGTATAAAGAAAGGGTAACAAGAAAAGAGAAGGGCACGAGGAGGAGAAAAAGGATTCTCTTAAGAGGCATAAACAAATTATGAGACGAGATTCTATCGAAATCAAGGAGAGGGGGCGCCGAACCTGTCTCAGGGCGCTTCAGAAAGGCCGGAACAGCCATCCACCTAGATGCGGTCTCGGCGTGAAAGACCTCAATGATGAGAACGTCTCCGCCCGGAGTGAATGGAGGAAAGCTCTACAAATCGAGACGAGATCAGAAACCATATAAGAGATCGGCTGAAAGGAAATCTTACGTTATTCCTTTTCAAACATATCTTTGGGAGCGCCACACATTGGGCAGACCCAACTGTCAGGAAGTTTATTAAAGGGTGTGCCCGGCGGGATATCCCCGTCAGGATCGCCATTTTCGGGGTCGTAAATATAGCCGCAAACCTTACATTTCCATTTTTCCATCTCTCTCTCCTATCTGGACTTGAAATCAAAGAAGGCGAAGCGTATGGGGCTCAGAGATCTGTTTCCGCTATTTCAATATTTCTTCGTCGTAGAGCTTTTCGACATAATATTTGTGCTTACTCTCCTCTTGGATCAGAAAGGTGAAGAGATTTCTTAAAACCTCGTCTTGGTTCTTTTCATTTAAATCGGTGTAGAGTTTCACGGAACGTTCCTCCCGCTTCATCGCGATTCGCAGAATATCGGCGTAAGAGATATCGGGTTTTAATTCCGCTTCAACCATGTAATCACTGATCTTCAAATTAGGAATCTTCTCGATTTTTCCCAGCACGATCTTCCCTGCCAGCACCGCTTCGAGCTTTGTCTTGTGCCCCTCTTCCTGCTTCACAAAATCTAAGAAGAGATCCCTGGTCCCCGAATGTTTTACCAGGGCGCTTGCTTTCTTATAAAAATCCATCGAATCGATCTCTCTGCGAATAGCATAGGTGATGATCTCTTGAAACTTCTTCTCGTCCATAAGCACTCCTCCCACTTACTCTTTTTCCCTTTTTTTACTCCCACGTCGTGCAATTTTACGAAATCGTATCCATCGGGTCAAGGCAATTCTTATGCAGTGTCTTTCCAAGGGGTTTGTCCAGACTGCATTTTTTGGCACCCTCTAGACCCGGACACAGGCAAGCAGGTGAGTCGGTTAAAACACTTAAATTGGCTCGCCGGGTCGAGCCGAACCCTCAAGCCAGGCCTTGCCCTCGGCGTAGAGCTTTTCCACTGCGGGGCCACGTAAGCCGGGCAGACCGGCTTTGACGTTGAATCCGTTCTTTGACTGCAGATAGGCCAGGTGGCAATACCCCTCGGGAAAGCGCCCCAGCAGACCGGCGTCGAGTTTGAGAACGGCCGAAGGGTCGACCGGGTCAAGCCGGTCTTTCTCATAGATCGGCTGCCGCCGGACGATGCCCCAACGCCCTTTACGCTTCTCGAAGAAATCGTAAAAGCGCCCGGTGCAGACGACGTCGACCAGGACCCCCTCCACGGGTGCACGTTGATTGATCATCATCTTGATCTGTGAGATCGCACGGTTCCCTGCAATCTCACAGATCCAGCCGCCGAGGAAATGCAGGATGTTGACACCCTTGTTGAA
>Ga0335084_10003027_pt1 | contig 16342 bp, 14 predicted proteins | sample Lox_Sample_44_FD_206721 | JGI IMG/M metagenome (GOLD analysis project Ga0335084, IMG submission 206721) | Soil microbial communities from Loxahatchee National Wildlife Refuge, Florida, United States - Lox_Sample_4.4 | ecosystem: Environmental > Terrestrial > Soil > Wetlands | place: USA... | reverse complement strand
GGGCTGGGGCGGGGGCACGCGTTCGAGCAGTTTGCGCTTGTCGCCGCGCTCCGTGGCGCAGGCCGCGAAGACCAGGCTGGCAACACTGGCGCCGAGCAACACGGCCGCGGCGCGGCACCAACGGATCCGGCGGCCTCGGCCGCCGGGCGGCGAATTCGGTGATAACTTGGGCGCGGACGTGGGCTGCACGAAGACAGTCATGGGGACTTCCCCAATCCGGTGCAACATCGGTCAGTGGTGGCACCTGCTCCGGCCCGGCGAATTCCGCGCCGCCTTTTTCGCATGACAACCCGCGGGCGGCCCATTGTGATCGCCCTCGGTCGTCAGCAGGGGTTGCGCGCTGCTGATCCCGCCGAACGTCCTCGCACGCATTGTCCGTGAGTGTCCCGCCGCCTCCCGCCAAGGAATCTGCCGCGACCGAAAAGGACCTGCTTCTTTCGGTCGAAGATCTCCATGTGCATTTTTGCACGGAGCAGGGCGAATTGCCCGTGGTGGACGGCGTCTCGTTTTCCGTCAAATGCGGCCGGACGCTCGCGCTCGTCGGTGAGTCCGGTTGCGGGAAATCCGTCACGGCCCATGCGATCCTCCGGCTCATCCCCCTGTCGGGCCGGATCGTGCGGGGCCGGATGGTCCTGCACTCCCGCCGGGCCGGCCCGATCGACCTCGCCGCGCTGGGGGAGGAGGACGATCTGCTTTACCGCGTGCGCGGGGGGCTCGTGAGCATGGTTTTCCAGGAGCCAATGACGGCGCTATCGCCGGTGCACACCGTGGGCAGCCAAATCTCCGAGATGATCCTGCTGCACCGGGCGGTCGCGGCGGCGGAGGCGCGTCGCCTCGGCATCGATATGTTGCGGCGGGTCGGCGTGTCGGCGCCCGAACGGCGCTTCGACCAATATCCGCACGAGATCTCCGGCGGCATGCGCCAGCGCGCGGTGATTGCCATGGCGCTCGCCTCCAACCCGGAGCTGCTCATCGCCGACGAGCCCACGACGGCGCTGGATGTCACCACGCAGGCGCAGATCCTCGACCTGATCCGATCATTTCAGCGGAACACGGACTGTGCGGTGCTGCTGATCACGCATGATCTGGGTGTCGTGGCGCAATCCGCCGACGAGGTGGCGGTGATGTACCTCGGCCGCATCGTCGAGCACGGCAGCGTGCGTGGCATCCTCAGGCATCCGGCGCATCCCTATACCCAGGGGCTGCTCAAATCGCTGCCCAGCCAGAATGCCGGCGGGCGCCTCGCCGCCATCCCGGGCACGGTGCCGTCCTTTGCGGCTCTCCCCGCCGGCTGCGGGTTTCATCCCCGCTGTCCGCACGCCCAGCCGGGCCGGTGCGACGCCGGCGCGGCCCCCCCGCTGCGCGAACTGGCGCCCGGCCATACGGTCGCCTGCGTCCGGGCGGAAGAGCTGGCCGCGGCGGCCGGCCCGGCCGGGTGAGTCATCATGGACGCAACCCGTGCCACCTCCCTGCCTGCCGCCCGGTCGGGCGAAGCGACGGACGCGCTCCTGCGCGTGCGGCACCTCAGCAAACATTTCCTCGTCCTCCGCCGGGGCCTGCTGCGAACCATCGCCGGCACCATCCGCGCCGTGGATGACCTGAGTTTTGACGTGCGTTCGGGCGAGACCCTCGGACTGGTGGGAGAGTCCGGGGCGGGCAAAACGACGGCCGCCCGCTGCATTCTGCGGGCGCTCCGGCCGACCGCCGGGGAGGTCTGGTTTCGCACCGAGGGCGGCTGGGTCGATCTGGCCGGCCTGCCCGAGCGCGCGCTCAAACCGCTGCGTCCGGCCATGCAGCTCATCTTTCAGGATCCGTACTCGTCCCTCAATCCGCGCATGACCGTGGGCCAGATCGTCGGCGAGCCGCTCGCGATCCATCGGCTGGCCCGGGGGTCCGACCTCGACGACCGCGTCACCGACATGCTGCGGAAGATCGGCCTGAAGCCCGAGCACCGCACGCGCTATCCGCAGGCGTTCTCCGGCGGGCAGCGCCAGCGCATCGGCATTGCGCGGGCCCTCATCATGCGTCCCTCGCTGGTGGTGGCGGATGAAGCCGTCTCCGCGCTCGACGTGTCCGTGCAGGCGCAGGTGCTCAACCTGCTGAAGGACCTGCAGGCGGAATTCAATCTCACCTGCATCTTTGTCGCGCACAATCTCGACGTCGTTCGCCACGTCTGCGACCGGGTGGCGGTGATGTATGCCGGCCGCATTGTCGAGGTGGGGGCCACCGCCGCGCTGTTTGAGGATCCCCGGCATCCCTACACGCGGGCTCTGCATGCGGTCGTGCCCCGGCCCGATCCCGATCAGCGCATGGCTTTCCAACTCGCCGGCGAGGCGGCCGATCCGGGCAATCTGCCCACGGGCTGCGCCTTTCATCCGCGCTGTCCGCAGTGCTTCACGCCATGCGCGCAACTGCGGCCGGAACTGAAGCCCGCGACGGGCGGGTCCGCCGGCCCGGGAAGGGACCACGGGGTCGCCTGCCACCTCAATGACGAGGTGCGGGCCCCGGGAGCCGGGTAGCCTTTCCCGCCGAAGGGCCGGCGCGCCGGCCTCACCGGCAAGGCATCAATCTCACCATGCTCATTCACACAGTCTACTTCTGGCTGAAGCCTGAACTCACCGCGGCGCAGCGGGCCGAGTTTCGTCGCGGCGTCGAGTCGCTGGCGGCGATCAAACACGTGGATTCGGTCCACGTCGGCGTTCCCGCGGCTGTTCCCGACCGCCCGGTCGTCGACAAGACCTTCGCGGTCGGCCTCACCGTGTTGTGCCGCGACGTGGCCGCGCACAACGCCTACCAGGCCGACCCGATCCATCTGGCGTTTGTCGCCCGGTACCAGTCCTGGTGGACGCGCGTGCAGGTCTACGACGCGCAGTGACGCAGGCGGACCCGCAGCCACGCCATGGGGCGGGGTACCCGCTCAGCCGTGGAGATAGTGGTTCAGGAGATTCTCAAGGTACTCCTGCCGTCCACTGCGCGGAACGGGCTCGCCCAGCTTGTGGGCGATCTTCTCCAGCTGTTCGAAACCGATCCGGCCTGCTTCGATGTCGCGGCCGAAGCCCACGTTGTAGCTGTTGTAGCGGGCGGCGATGAATTCGGTGAACCGGCCCTCGGCGAGGATGCGCCGGGCCAGTTTGAAGGCGAGCGCGTAGGTGTCGAATCCGCCGATGTGCGCGTAGAAAAGGTCTTCCAGATCGATGGACGTGCGCCGCAGCTTGGCGTCGAAGTTGAAGCCGCCGGCGCCGAGGCCGCCCGCGCGCAGAATCGAGACCATGGCGAGGGTGAGTTCCTTGACATCGGTGTTGAACTGGTCGGTGTCCCAGCCCAGCAGCAGGTCGCCGGTGTTCGCGTCGATGGAGCCGAGCATGCCGTGCGCCGCCGCCACTTCGATTTCGTGCTGGAAGGTGTGGCCGGCGAGGGTGGCGTGGTTGGTCTCAATGTTGAACTTGAAATACGGGTCGAGGCCATGGGTCTTCAGGAAGGCAATGCCGGCCGCAACATCGTAGTCGTATTGATGCTTGGTGGGCTCCTTGGGCTTGGGCTCGATCAGGAACTGACCCTTGAAGCCGATCGCCTTGGCATGGTCGACGGCCATGCGCAGGAAGGCGCCCAAGTGCGCCTGCTCGCGTTTCAAGTCGGTGTTGAGGAGCGTCTCGTAGCCCTCGCGCCCGCCCCAGAAGACGTAGTTTTTCCCGCCCAGCTCCTTGGTCACCTCCAGCGCCTTCTTCACCTGGGCGGCCGCGTAGGCGAAGACATGGGCGTCGGGGTTGGTGGCGGCGCCGCACATGTAGCGGGGATTCGAAAACAGGTTGGCTGTGCCCCAAAGGAGTTTCACGCCGGTCGCCTTCTGCAGCTGCTTGGCGTGGGCGACAATCTGGTCGAGATTGCGGTTGGTTTCCGCGAGCGAGCGCCCCTCGGGGGCGATGTCGCGATCATGGAAGCACCAAAACGGCGCGCGGATCTTCACGAAGAACTCGAAGGCGGCGTCCAAGCGGACCCGGGCTACGTCCAAGGGATCCTTGCCGTCTTCCCACGGGCGGACGATGGTGCCCCCGCCAAACTGGTCGGTGCCCACCCCGCGGAAGGAGTGCCAGTAGGCGATGGAAAAGCGCAGGTGCTCCTGCAGGGACCGGCCGTCGATGACCTCGTCGGGGTTGTAGTGCTTGAACGCGAGGGGATTGTCCGATTTGGGGCCCTCGTAGGCGATGGTCGCGATCTTGGGGAAGTGAGCCGGGGATTCTTTCATGGAAAGGGGGCGGTAGGCACCTTCGCAAAAGGGGCGGGCGCTTAGAAACCGGAATTTGCTCTCACAGTAGACAGGGCACCTGGTCCTGCGCCTCCTGACAACGCACACCAACTGGGAGCATGGCTTGCGGAGGGGGCGCAGGGCCGGACGCCGGCGCTGGCGTGCGATCGGTGTGGCCGCGCTCCTATTTGGAGAGTTGGGCCTTCAAGAACTCCACGCTGCCGCGTACTGAGTCGTCCTGCTCCATCATGTTCTCGACGGTCTTGCAGGCGTGAATGACCGTCCCATGGTCGCGGCCGCCAAAGGCATCGCCGATCTCCTGCAGCGAATGTTTGGTGAGCTGGCGCGCCAGGTACATCGCGATCTGGCGGGGCATGGCGATGTTGGCGGGCCGACGTTTGCTCGCCATGTCGCTGTGGCGGATCTGGTAATGATCGGCTACGCGCTTTTGGATCGTCTCGAGCGTGAGCTGGTTCTGCGCCTGCTCCATGAGGACGTCCTGCAGCAGCATCTCCACGGTCGGAAGATCGAGCGTCTTGTTCGTGAGGGCGGAATAGCTGGCGACCTTGATGAGGGCGCCCTCCAGCCGGCGGATGTTCTTGGAAATGTGCTGGGCGATGAAATTGATGACGGCGGGGGGAACGTCGAATTTGAGGCTCGCGGCCTTGGTCCGGAGAATGGCCACGCGCGTCTCGAGATCGGGCGATTGGATGTCGGCGACATAGCCCCACTGGAAGCGGGAAACCAGGCGCGATTCGAGCTTGGCGATCTCGCTGGCGGGCCGGTCGCTGGTCAGGACGACCTGCTTGCCCGACTCAAACACGTCGTTGAACGTGTGGAAGAACTCCTCCTGGATGCGCTCCTTGTTGCTCAGAAACTGCACGTCATCAAGCAGGAGCACGTCCACATTGCGGTAACGCTGGCGGAAACGGGTGAGGCTGTTCTCCTGCAGCGCCTGAATGAATTCGTTGGTGAATTTCTCCGTCGAGAGGTACGCAACCTTGGCGTCCGGATTGTTGCGGAGGATGCTGTGGCCCACCGCATGCATCAGGTGCGTTTTGCCGAGGCCGGTGTCGCCGTAGATGAACAGCGGGTTGAAGGCCTGGGCGGGCGCCTGCGCCACCGCCAGCGCGGCGGCATGGGCGAGCTGGTTGTTGGCGCCGACCACGAAGTTCTCGAACGTGTTGCGGGGATTGAGCGTTCCGGCGTTGGGCGTGCGTTCGTCGTAGCGGCCGGACCGGCGCGCCGGCGCGCGCATCCGGTTGTGGTGCCCCGCAGCGGGTGTGGGCTCGTGATTGCCATTGCCGGTCGCCGCGCTGGTCCCGGGCTTCGCAGCCGGGCCGGGATGGTAGACCTTGAGCGAAACGTTGATCAGCCGGCCGGCGGTGAGGCGCAGTCGTTGGGTGATGAGGTCCAGGTAGTTGTCGTGAATCCAGATCGCGGCAAAATCGTTGGGCACGCCCAGGGTCATCGAGTCCTCGGCCGTCTCCAGGCAGACCACCGGCTCAAACCACATCTGGAACACATCTTCAGGGAACAGGCCCTTGAAGTCGCACTTCACGGTTTCCCAGAGGCTGGATGGGAGGGTCAACGAAGACATGGAGCGGCGGACAAAAGGGATTATTCACACGGCCCCGGGGGACGCCCCTCGCGCACGGCACACAGCATCGAATTCCCTCGCTCGCTCCAAGGAAAAAGGCATGTCCAGCCCCAAGAAGTCAGGACGCAGGTGGGTCGGGATGGTAAGGCGTTCGGGGCCAGAGGGTAGGGTAGGAAATCCCCGGAAGCTGGCAGAGGAATGCGGACTGCGGACGTGGGAAAGAACGAACAGGGCAGCGGGAAATAGAACGGATTCGCGCAGTAACGTGAATCACAAAATGCATTTCAAGAGCAACTTTCCCACAAGTTATTCACACCAGGCGCCGCGGCGCGGTGGGCGCGGGCCAGGCGTCGTTCGCGGCCACGGTGGGACGGCGGCGCGGGCGTAACAAGACATCCACTACGAGGGCACGGCACGCTGGTGCTGCGGTAGTGACGTTGCCGTGACGACGTTCGGGGCCGCCCCGGGCGCGGGGCGAGTCACGGGGCCGCGACCGCCGCGGGTTCGAGCCATTTGCCGTGCTCCTTGATGAGGGCGATCAGGTGGTCGTCGGCCTCGGCCTGCGGCACGTTGTACCGCACGCACTGCTTGCCCACGTAGAGGTTGATCTTGCCGGGCGCGCCGCCGACATAGCCGAAATCGGCGTCAGCCATTTCTCCGGGGCCATTCACGATGCAGCCCATGATGGCAATCCTGACTCCCTTGAGGTGTCCAGTCTTGGCGCGGATGCGCTGCGTCGTGGTCTGCAGGTCGAAGAGCGTGCGACCGCAGCTCGGACAAGCGACAAACTCGGTCTTGGAAATGCGCGCGCCGGCCCCCTGCAGAACGTTGTAGGCGAGTCGGGCCGCCCGGACCGGGTCGGCCTCGGTCTCGATGCTCACGAGGTCACCCAATCCGTCGCAGAGCAGGCCGCCGGTGAGAATACTCGCCTCGAGCAACCGGCTGAGAAAGCCAGCCTCGTGGTGCACGGCCGCGGCGGCCGTGCCGCGGATCCAGATTGGCGCCCGCAGGCCGAGGCGGTGCAGAAATTCTCCCAGCGCGCGGTAAGCGCCGAGGGCGTGGGCCGCTCCGCCGGCGGGGCCGGGTGATCCGGAGGAGGTGAAGATCAGGCGATTGTCGCCGAGCGATTGGAGCACGCCGGCCAGCGCCGCAAAGTCGCCGGGCGACAGGTCCACCGCGAGGAAGTGCCCATGCCGGCGCACCAGTTCGGCAAAGGCGGTCAACTCGCCCGCCGCCGCCGCGCGGAAGCGGCGACACACCACCAGCCGACCGTGGCTGGCGGCGACAAATTCGGCCAGATCCGGAGGGCCGAGCGCTTCCGCCAACTCCAGCACGAGAAAATCGACCGGAAGGGCGGCGGTCCCCAGGACGCGCCGGAGGTTCGCCAGCGCGCCCGGATCGTCCGCCGACACCATCAGCCCTTCCAACGGCGTGTCCGCAAGCGACGGCAGGGCCAGGGACGCGGCCACGGTGGCGAGATTGTCCGCCGCGGCCACGCGGGCGATGACGCGCGGCGGCTGCTCTGGCCCGACCACACAGCGATCGGAGAATGCCAGCGTGGCCGTCTCGCGCCGGGTGAAATGGTACGGGTCAATGGAGTCGGTGGCCGAGGCCCGAGGGTCGAGGGCTGGCGCTTCCCCCGGCTTTCGCTTCTCGACTTTCGACGGGCCGCCGGGTGCCGCCCACAGCCGCATCGCCTTCTCGGCGAGAGCCCGCGCCACCGGAATCTCGTAGACGGAATCCTCGGTGAGCGACACGCGGATCGTGTCGCCCAGACCGTCGAGCAGAAGGGTGCCGATGCCGATGGCCCCCTTGATGCGGCCATCCTCGCCGTCGCCCGCCTCGGTGACTCCGAGATGGAGCGGATAGGGGCGATGCGCCGCATCCATGCGTTCGACGAGCAGACGGTAAGCCTGGATCATGACCTTGGGGTTGCTCGCCTTCATCGAGAGGATGAGGTCGTGGAAGCCCTCCGACTCGGCGATGCGCACAAATTCCAGCGCGCTCTCGACCATGCCGAGCGGCGTGTCCCCATAGCGGTTCATGATGCGATCGGAGAGGGAGCCGTGATTGGTGCCGAGGCGGAGTGCGCGGCCCAACGCCTTGCAGCGGCGCACCAGCGGCGAAAAGGCCGCGTGGAGGCGCTGCAGCTCGCGCGCGTACTCGGCGTCGGTGTACTCCCGGGCGGCGAATTTCTTCTTGTCGGCGTAATTGCCGGGATTGACCCGCACCTTTTCGACATGCTCGACGGCTTCCATCGCTGTCTGGGGCAGGAAATGGATGTCGGCGACCAGCGGCACGTGGCCGAAGCCGGCGGCGGTGAAGCGCTCGCGGATCGTCCGCAGGCATTGGGCCGCCGCCAGATTGGGGGCGGTGATGCGCACGATCTCGCAGCCCACCTCCGCCAGCGCGATGCTCTGTTTGACCGTGGCGTCGATATCCTGCGTGTCGCTGGTGGTCATCGACTGCAGGCGGATCGGGTTGGCGCCGCCCACGCCGACCAGGCCCACCTTCACCTCGACGGTGGGCCGGCGGACGGTGTGGAACCGGGATGCGCAGTAAGCCATGGGGTTCCGGGGGCGGTCGGTTGGGGCGGACGGACTACGGCGTGGCCGGCGCCGGCCCGGGCTGGGACGCCGGCTGCCGCGTCTCCGGCCGCTCGGTGCGCACGTCGCGGACGATGCGGCGCACATCGAAGATGCTCACGTAGAGGATGAGCGAAAATAGCAGCACGATGAAGACGCTCTGCGCGGTCATGATGAAACTCGCCGGCAGGGCCCGGCCGCGCGCGCGGCTGATCGTGGCGAAGAGCATATGGCCGCCATCGAGCACCGGGATCGGCAGCAGATTCAGGATCGCGAGGTTCAGGTTCAGCAGCACGGCGAACCAAATGACGAAACGGACCGGATAGTCCGAATGCGCGGCGCGCCAGAATCCCACGCCAATGCCCAGGAAACTGCTCATGTTGGACAGCTTAACGTCGCCGTGGGGGTGGATCAGGCTCCAGAGCGTGCGAAACGTCGTGTTGACGATCTGCGCGCACAACGTCCAGGGATGGGGATACAGCAGGCGATAGTTGGTCGCAAACTCGACTCCCGTGAAGGCGGGCGGCGCATTGGCCGCTTGCGCGGGAATGGTGAGCGTGACCGGCGCGCCCCGGCGCAGCGCGGTCAGCCGGAAGCTCTGCGTCGGATGCTGGGCCAGATAGACGGAAAGCAACTCGATGCTTGCCACCGGCTCATTGTCGATGCGCTGCAGCCGATCGCCCGTTTGCAGACCCCACTGGCCAGCCGGAGAACCCGGAGCAACCTTGTCAACGATGACTTCGTAGCCGGGCGAGATGCCGATGCCGCGCGTACGCTCGTCCCCGAGGCGCAGGGGATGGACGACGACGTCAAGCGTGGCTCCATCGCGCGCAATGGTGAGCTTCGCGACCCGCCGGCCATCCGGTTCCACGCCGGTGCCCAGGATCAGGGATTCCCGCAAATCGGTCCAGTCGCTGACCGGGTGGTTGTCGACGGCACGAATCACGTCATTGACGCGCAAGCCGGCGGCGGCCGCGGGGCTCTCGATTTCGCTGCCATCGGGCAGCCGGACGGTGGGGAGAACATAGCCCACGCGCGTCGTCGCGTTGAATTCCTGTTCCGGATAGCCGACCAGCCAGATCGCGACGGCGAGGAGGAGCGCGAACAGCGCGTTGAACACGGCGCCGGTGACAAACACCAGCATCTTCGTGGGGTAGCTCGGCGGGGGAAGCTTCTGCAGCTCGACGCGGGACTCGCCCTCGATCATGCTCAGGTCGGCCATCTGCGGAAGCAGGACGTAGCCGCCCAGCGGCAGCCAGGACACGCGGTACTCCACTCCGTCCCGTCCTCGCCAGGCGAGGATCTTCGGCCCAAATCCGATGGAGAACCGCTCCACGTGCACGCCGCGCCGGCGCGCGGCGAGAAAATGACCGAGCTCATGGACGAAGATCGACCCCCCGAAGAACAGGATGATCAGGAGGACGGACCCAAGATCAGACGCGAGGGACTGGAGGAGCGTGAGCGACACGGGCGCGGTCAGGCGGGAAGTTTGGCGAGATGAGATTCGGCGGCGCGGCGCGCAGCGAGGTCGGCCTCCAGCACCGCGTCAAGATCGGCGGGTTCGAAATTGGGCGCAGATTGCAAAGTCTCGTCGATCACCCGGGAAATGGCAAGGAAGGGCAGGCGTCCCGCGAGGAATGCCGTCACCGCAATCTCATTGGCGGCGTTGTAGACGGCCGGCGCCACGCCGCCGGTCTCCATGGCGTTCCGCGCCAGGCGGAGACAGGGGTAACGTCCCTCGTCCACCGGCCGGAAATCGAGGGTCAGCAGTTTCTGCAGATCGAGGGGGGCGTCGATCCCGGGCGCCCGTTCCGGGTAGAGGAGGGCGTGTTGAATCGGAAACGTCATGGAGGGCGGCGCCAGCTGCGCGAGCATGGCGCCATCCGCAAACTCCACCAGGCAGTGCACGATGCTCTGCGGGTGCAGCACGGCCTGGCATTGGTCCGGGCGGAGGCCGAACAGCCATTGCGCCTCCATCAATTCAAGGCCCTTGTTGGCCAGTGTGGCCGAGTCGACCGTGATCTTCGGCCCCATCGACCAGTTGGGATGCTTGAGAGCGTCCGCCGGCGTGACGTGGGCGAGCGCGGCGGCCGGCAGATCGCGGAAGGCGCCGCCGGAGGCGGTGAGGACGATCCGCCGCACGGCGGCCTGCGGCCGTCCCTCCAGGCACTGAAAGACGGCGTTGTGCTCGCTATCGACCGGGACCAACCGGACCCCGCTCGCGCGCGCTGCCGCCATGACAAACTTGCCGGCCAGGACCAGGATCTCCTTGGAGGCGAGCGCGAGGTGCTTGTGCGCCGCCAGGGCGGCCAGCGCCGGCCGCAAGCCGGTCGTCCCCACGACCGCCACGAGCACGAGGTCGGCCTCGGGCAGCTGCGCCAGCTCAATCAGGCCCTCCAGACCGCCGCCGAGGCGGGTGCCGGGCGGGAACGCCGCGGCATCGGCCCGGGCCTCGGCCAGCGCGCCATTCTCAAAAACAGCCACGCGCGTCACGCCGAACCGCCGCGCAATCTCGGCGAGCCGCCGGTGATTGGCGCGCGCGGCGATGCCCACCAGCTCCAGCTTGTCGCGATGGGCGGCGACGACGCGCAGGACATTCTCCCCAATGGAGCCGGTGGCCCCGAGCAGGACAAGGCGTTTTCTGGAGGGAGAGGCGGACACGTTCTGGGCTGCGACCGGCCCCCGCTCCGCAGGACGGGCGGGGAGGCGATTTCGGCAGGCGCGCGGGACTATAGCAAGTGAAACACCGCCCAGCCGAGGGGCGCCGTGAGAATCAGGCTGTCGGACAAATCGAACATTCCGCCGATGCCGGGGATGCTGTGGCCGGCGTCCTTGAGGTCGGCCCGGCGTTTGAGGATGGACTCAATCAGATCCGACACGATGGCAAGCCCGGCGAGCGGGATCGCGGTGACGGCGGCAAAGAGCGGGGTGAAGGTAGCGGGCAGATAGGCGCGGAGGCCCCACGCCAGCGCCACCGCCACGACCTCGGCGGTCACCACGCCGCCGGCCACCCCTTCCCAAGTCTTCTTGGGGCTGATCTCCGGCGCCAGCCGATGCCGGCCAAAGGCGAGCCCGGCGAGCAGCGCGCCCGAGTCGCAGAACTTCGTGACCGCGACAAGCCAGACACCCAGCACCAAGCCGGTGTGCGGATGCGGGCTGGCCACCAGCACGATGCGCACCAGGAAATGCAGCATGAACGGCACGTACACGAGGCCGAAGAGCGTCCAGCCCAGCGTCTCGACCCGGTTATCCGGAGCGCGCTCGCCCAGGATGCGCGCGGAGAACACGATCACCCCGAGCGCCAGCAACTCCCCCGGCGTGACGTACGGCTCGAGATAGCAGGGGGCGAGCGTGATGGCCGCACCCAGCAGCAGGCCAAGGCGGTCAAAGGGCGCCAGCCCCATCCGCCTGAGCATCGCATAGAATTCGTGCAGGGTGAGCACCGCGATGGCCGTCACCAGCCACACTCCGCCGACGGGGCCGAGGTAACGGACGCTGACGAGCACGAGGCTCCACAGGAGGACGGTGCTGATCGTTCGTTTGAGCACGGGCGGGATCCAGGGGGTCCGGTTACAGCGAGGCGGCGGGTCCGCCGCCCGGGGCGAGCTGCTCTCCGGTGCGGCCGAAGCGGCGTTCGCGGCGCTGGTATTCCTCCACCGCCGCGGCGAGGTCAGGTTTTGAGAAATCGGGCCACAGGCGGGGGGAAAAGATCATCTCCGCGTAGGCGCATTGCATGAGCAGAAAATTGCTGAGGCGGGTCTCCCCGGAGGTGCGGATCAGCAGATCGGGATCAGGGATGTCGGCGGTGTACAGATAGCGGCTGAACCGGGGCCACGAGGCATCGCTGAGCTGCTCCCGCCCGGCGGCGACCGCGGCGGCGTAGGCGCGCGCGGCGTCGGCCAGCTCAGTGCGCGATCCATAGTTCAGCGCGAGGATGAGGTTCCAGTCCGTGAATTGCCGGGTGGCGTCGATGGCGCGATTCAATTCCCGGCGAGGCGCGGCCGGCAGGTCGTCGAGGTGGCCGATCGCCCGCAGGCGGATCCGGTTCTTCACCAGCACCTTGGTTTCCCGGCGGAGAAAATGCTCCAGCAATCCCATCAGCGCCGACACCTCGTCGGCGGGGCGCTGCCAGTTCTCCGCCGAAAAGGCATAGAGGGTGAGGTATTGAATGCCCAGCGCCTGGGCCGCGTCGATGACGCCGCGCACCGCTTCAACGCCCCGGCGATGGCCCTCGATCCGCGGCAAGCCGCGCTGCTTGGCCCAGCGGCCGTTGCCGTCCATGATGATGGCAACGTGATGAGGGATCTTGGCGCTCGCCGGCTGCATGCGTGGGTTGCGGCCCTTTATGAAGTCAGCCCGTCGTTTGACAAGGGCAATGACCGGTCCACCGTCCGGCATGGCGACGTCTTTGTCCGCGGCGGAGATTCAACGCGAGCTCGGTGCGCTGCCGGGCTGGGCGCACGACGGCGACGCGCTGGTGAAGACCTTCTCGTTTGGGGGCTTTGGCGAGGCGTTTTCCTTCATGACGCGCGTGGCCCTCGAGGCCGAGGCGCGCGATCACCACCCGGAGTGGACCAATGTCTACAACCGGGTGACCATCCGCCTGCGCACGCATTCGGCCGGCGACAAGGTCACCATGAAAGACGTCGAATTCGCCCGGCGGATCCAGAAAATCTCGTGGATCGGTTGACGGTGGCTCGGCGCGGACCCGCGGCTCACAGCTTGGTTCTGATCTTGTCGAGCGCGGCCTCGGCATCCGCAATCTCGGTGTGGATCTCCACGGTGCGGTTGAGCAGGTAGAGCACGGCGATGGGAAGGCCGATGCCGGTGAGGCACAGCGCCCAGAACAGCAGCCAGCTTCCCGTGAATTCGCGCCTGACGATTTTGTCCATGGTGGGGTGGGGTTGGAGTGACCCGCGCGCGGCCGGCCGACCGGCGCAGGCGCACCGCCGCGGGCGGAGGGCTGAAACCGCCTCCTTATGGTCTCCGGGCGGGTGGAGGGCAACGATCTTCGGCGCCGGCCCCGCCGACGCGGCGGCGGCCGCCGCGGATTCGCCGGCGCCGTTGGCCGGGGCGGGGCGCCGCCCGCGTCCAGAAAGCGGTTGCCTCGATCCCGGCGGGCGCGCCTAGTGACGGGCATGAAGGTCGCTTTTCTCAGCGGCACGAGCATCGCGCGGAGCACGCTTTTCGCGGCTTGGGAGGTGCGCACGATCGAAACGCGCCACGGCCCGGTCCGCTACCGGCGCCGCGCTGACTTCGTGCTCATCAACCGCCACGGCGACGGGGTGCCGCTGCCTCCGCACGCCATCAACCACCGCGCCAACATCCGCGCCCTGGCGGATCTCGGCTACCAGGATGTGATTTCGGTGAATTCCGTGGGCTCGCTCCAGCCCGGATTGACGCCGGGCACCATCGTCTCGTGCAGTGATTACGTCGGCCTCCAGCAGGGGCCGGCGACGTTTTTCGACGCCGAGCTGAAGGGCGGTGCGCCGGGCATCGCCAACAACCTCATCCCGCTGTTGTGCGGGAAGCTCGCGCCCGAGTTTGAGGTCCAGACGGGGCAAATCTACGTGCAGATGCGCGGGCCGCGCTTCGAGACCAAGGCGGAAATCCGCCTGGTGCAGGCGTGGGGCGACGTCATCGGCATGACGGCGGCGCACGAGGCGGACCTCTGCGCGGAGGTCGGGCTGCGCTACAACAGCCTCGCCATCGTGGACAACTACGCCAACGGCCTCGAGGGCACCGCGATCGACTTCGCCCGGTTCAAGGACCTGGTGAAGGCCAACCAGGCCCGGGTGGACCGGCTGTTCGAGCGGCTGCTGGAGATTCTCGCCTAGCGCGCCGCGGCCGCGCGGGACCCTTGCCGGGGTGGAGCCTCGGACCAATGAACCACGGATTACGCGGATGGGCACGGATGGTATCCGTGCCCTCGTTCATATTTGGCCGTGTGATCCATGGGCATGGGTCTCCTGAAGACTTGCATTGCTCACAAAGAGTCTGGCCGCCTAGGGATTCGGGAACCCCGATGGCGAAAGTGAGCGGTGCGGCTGCGCGTTTCCAGCGGTCGGCGTTGCCAAGGGCTGCCCGGGCGGTTTACGTGAGGGCGTTGCCATCATGAAGACCATCGGAGTCATCGGACTGGGGATCATCGGGAGGGTGTGGGCGCAGCATTATGCGGCGGCGGGCGTGCTGGCGGGCTGCTGGAACCGGACGCCGCAGCCGGCCGCGCCGCAGTGGAAAGACACGCCCGAGGCGGTGGCCGCGGCGGCCGACGCGATTCAGATCGTCGTGGCCGATCCGCCGGCGGTGCAGGGCGTGCTCGACCGGATTCAGCCGCGGTTGGGCCCGGGGAAGACCGTCATCCAATCGTCCACCATCGATCCCGACAGCAGCGACCGGTTCCGGGCGCAGGTCGAGGCGCGCGGCGCCCGCTACCTGGAGGCGCCGTTCACCGGCAGCAAGCCCGCGGCGGAGCAGCGCAGGACCGTGTACTACCTGGGCGGGCCGGCGGACCTGGTGGCGGCAGTTGAGCCTCTGCTCCGGCTCGTCTCCGAGACCCGGCTGTACATCGCCGCCGAGCCGAGGAAGGCCGCTGCGCTCAAGCTCGCGATGAATCTCAACCTCGCCGTCATGATCGAGGGGTTGTGCGAAGCGCTGACGTTGGCGCGCCGCGCGGGCATCAACGACGACACGTTCTTCGATGCGCTCAGCCGGAACGTGGGCGCCTCCGGCCTTTCCAAGCTCAAGGAGCCCAAGCTGCGCGCCGGCGATTTTTCGCCGCAATTCTCGGTGAAGCACATGCACAAGGACATGCGGCTGGCCGCGGCCGCCACCGGGACGGCCCGCCTGCCGCTGCTCGAGGCCGCGCGGGAGCGGCTGCGCCTGGCCGAGGAAGCCGGCGGCGGCGACGAAGACTTCAGCGCGCTCCTCAAGCTGCTGTAGCCGGCGCCTGGGGTGTTTCCCCCGGCAGCAGAACCGGCGGACGCGTTGACGCCGCGGGCGCCCCGCCTAGCCTTGGGCGCCATGAGCGAGTTGATGCAGAGGAACCAGGTGGCGGAAGCCCGCGAGGCGCTGGGCCGCCTCAAGGCCAACATGCGCCTCGCCGTCAAGGGCAAGGACGACGTGATCGACCGAAGCCTCGTCTGCTTTGCGGCGGGCGGCCACCTGCTGATCGAGGACCTGCCCGGGCTCGGCAAGACCACGCTGGCCTACTCCCTGGCGCGATCCATGGACTGCTCCTTCTCGCGCATCCAGTTCACCAGCGACCTGCTGCCGAGCGACGTGACGGGCGTGGCCATCTACGACGAGCACGTGAAGGAGTTCGTGTTCAAGCCCGGACCCATTTTTGCGAGCATCGTGCTGGCGGACGAGATCAACCGCGCCACGCCCAAGACGCAGTCGGCGCTGCTCGAGGTGATGGATCGCGGCAAGGTGACCATCGATGGCGAGGCCCACGCGGTGGGCGCCCCCTTCATGGTCCTGGCCACCCAGAACCCGGTCGATTACGAGGGCACATTCCCGCTGCCGGAGAGCCAGATGGACCGCTTTCTCATGCGCATCCGGATGGGTTATCCGCAGACGGCGGATGAACTGGAGATCCTGCGCGCACCGCGCATGACCTACGACTCGATCCAGCTCAATCCCATCGTAGCCCGGGCCGAGGTGCTCCGGCTGCAGGCGCTCGTCACCCAGGTCTTCCTCGAGGAGAGCGTGCTCGATTTCGTGTTGAAGATCGTGGCGGCGACGCGCACGGAGGCGGAATTCCAGGCCGGGGTCAGCGTCCGGGGCGGCCTGGCCCTCAAACGGGCCGCCCAGGCGCGGGCGCTGCTGCACGGCCGGGACTTCGTTGTGCCGGAGGACGTGCTCGACCTGGTGCAGCCCGTGCTCGGCCATCGCCTGGCGCTGGTCCGGCAA
>Ga0335084_10003025_pt1 | contig 16343 bp, 13 predicted proteins | sample Lox_Sample_44_FD_206721 | JGI IMG/M metagenome (GOLD analysis project Ga0335084, IMG submission 206721) | Soil microbial communities from Loxahatchee National Wildlife Refuge, Florida, United States - Lox_Sample_4.4 | ecosystem: Environmental > Terrestrial > Soil > Wetlands | place: USA... | reverse complement strand
TTGTTGAGCTCAGCTTCATGCCGAAGAAACTTGCCTCCAACAAGGACGCGCTCCACGCCTTCTGGTACAAGCAGAACGTTTCGCCACCGGCTGATTACGCGAAGTGGGATGAACTCGTCACGCAATTTACTAAGCATCTCATCGAGCGCTACGGAATCGATGAGGTTTCGCAGTGGTACTTCGAAGTCTGGAATGAGCCCAATATCGACTTCTGGGCCGGAGATCCGCACCAAGCAACGTACTTCGAGCTCTACGATCACACTGCCCGAGCCATTAAAGCGGTGAATCCACGGTTGCGTGTCGGCGGTCCATCGACCGCGCAGGCAGCGTGGGCCGACGTTTTCATCCGCCACTGTGCGGAGAATAAAATTCCCGTCGACTTCGTTTCGTCGCACGTCTACGGCAACGACAGCGCCGAGGATGTATTTGGCACGCACGAAAAGATTCCGCGCGATCGCATGGTCTGCCGCGCAATCGGAAAGGTTCACGAACAGATCACATCATCCGCGATGCCGAACCTTCCGCTCATATGGTCTGAGTTCAACGCCAGCTATGCAAACGAGCCAGACGTGACCGATGCAACCTACATGGGCCCCTGGATGGCGGATACCATCCGTCAATGCGATGGCTTGGTCGATGAGATGTCGTACTGGAGCTTTTCCGACGTTTTCGAAGAGCAGGGCATTGTGAAGCAGCCGTTCTATGGGGGGTACGGTCTCATTGCGGCGGGAGGAATTCCCAAGCCGGCGTTCAATGCCTTCGCGCTGCTGCACAAATTAGGCGAGCACCGGCTGGCTCTTGCATCAGAAGATGCTCTGGTCACCCGACGGAAAGATGGCACGCTCGTTATCGCTGCATGGGATATCGGCACGCCGGGGACGACCGGGTCAGCAAAAGAAATCGAGTTTAAGTTCGAGCACGCGCGAGTGTCGAAAATACAAGTAACTCGCCTCGATTCAGATCATGGAGATATGCATAGGACCTACGCCGCGATGGGATCGCCGCGCTATCCGACCAGGGCGCAACTTGAGAAGCTGCGGGCCGCAGGAAAGCTCTCTTCCCCCGAAACGCATGAAGTGAAGAACGGATCCTTTACGCTGCAGATTCCCTGGCAGGGACTGGTTCTCCTAGAAGGAAAGCCCGCACGTTAATCGCGGTGCGCTTCTGATCCATCGGCTGTTCTAATCCCAGCGGCCGGGTAGATCTATGTGGTCCAGGCGACGCCGAGCGAGTGCAGGATCAGCGAATCACTATATGTAAGCCTGAATGCATCGTTCACGATTGCAAAGGCGTATTGCACTTTCGGATCGCGTGTCACGCACCATGATTCGTGTTCGATGGTGCCATGACAATGTTCACATGGGGACGCAGCACTGGACTTGCCGTGAAAGTGAGTGGAGTTAATGTTGCTCATATGTACTCTGTCCCTTCTGCTCACTTGTGACCATTGAAGCAGGAGCAAACCGTTGGATGTTTGCAGCGAAGGGCGCGCGATGATCTGCGGGGGAATTGTTGTTGCGCTACTCTGAAAATGTCAGACGGACAGGTACATTACAGCGGCTCGGGTACGGAAAACTCGTAGACCCTGGTGGAAAGTCGCTCTTGGGAACCATTCTCGTGGGCGCGTCGTCCGCGGCCCTCAAATGCAGGCGCGATAACTTTCAGGTGCCAAAACCACAAAAGCCTAAGATGTTTCCCTTATAGTGCTGAATTTATTCGGCTGAATGTTCGCGCATCAAGGATTTTTCAGCAACTTTTCTCGCGGAAGTGCGTTCTAATTGGAAATCTAGGCAAGGCCGTACCAGGGGAGCGGTCCATGCCTGCGCCGCGAGAGTTAGGAGTTCGTAATGAGTTCGCAGCGAAATGCTGATGTTTTCCTCCTGGCAGAAAATCGTCTTCTACGCGAAGCCCTGCTTCGACTACTTACCAAGAAATGTGATATTCGCGTGGTCGGCGCGCATCCATACTCACCGGAAGTACATCAGGAAGTTATCGCCACCGCACCCGGCATAGTTGTGCTCGACTCGATCGCGTTGGACTATTCGAATTCCAGTCTCATAGCGGCGCTACAGAATTCGCTACCAGGCGTTAGGATCGTGATGGTCGACATGAACTCGAGTGAGGAGACGTTTCTCAGGGCTGTGCGCGAGGGGGTTGTCGGCTACGTTTTGAAGGACGCCTCGGCAACTGAAGTTGCAGCGACAATTCGGGCCGTCGCTGCCGGAGAGGCAGTATGCCCACCTCAACTATCGACGACACTCTTTCGCTTCGCGTCCAAGCAGCAGTCAGCCAGTTCTCCGGTACCGTGGGGAGCAGAACTGGGTCTTAGTCGCAGAGAGCAGCAATTGGTGCAACTGCTCCGCGAGCACCTCACCAACAAGGAAATTGCCTCCCAACTAAACCTGTCGGAGCAGACGGTAAAGAACCACGTACATAACATCATGCGCAAAGTCGGAGCCACCGACCGCCTTGGCGCCGTGAGACGCTGCGAGATCGAGCGCGGGCGTCCTGGCCAGGCAGCCTAACCTGCCCTCGCCATCGACCGCCTGTTCATGGTGAGATCTGCTGTTCTTCGCGAAACTCCGGCGCAGAACCATCACTTGTGCGCGTGTTCTCGCTGATCTGTGATTGCAATCACGCGATCCCTCCTTCTTTCTCGATACAAACGATTTAGACGCTGCATTTCAGCGATCGATATGCTTCGAACCCGCGTATTTAGCGGGTTCTAGCACATTCCTACTAGTGATCGTGAAATGTTGCCTCACTAGAATGACCTCGCCATGAATCCGAAATGGAATGGCCAGTTCTCGTGCTTTGACCTTGTAGCCAAAAAAGAGGACTACCCACGTAGCGTGATTCAGGTTCGCGACATTGAGATTGGCGGCAGTGATTTTGTCGTAATGGCAGGCCCTTGCGCCGTCGAATCCGAGTCTCAAATCCTCCAGACGGCAGAGTCAGTAGCGGCCGCTGGGGCACGAGTTCTCCGCGGCGGTGCTTACAAACCTCGCTCTTCTCCCTACGCCTTTCAGGGACTCGGAGTCGAAGGCCTAAAGCTGTTGAGTAAGGCACGGGAAGAAACCGGCTTGGCCATCGTCACCGAGGTGATGAGCGAGGACGACGTCGAACTTATTGCCGAATATGCCGACATCATGCAAGTAGGCACGCGCAGCATGGAAAATTTCGCGCTTCTGGAAGCGCTCGGTACGTGCGGCCGGCCTGTTCTCTTGAAACGCGGGCTGACAGCCACGCTAGAGGAGTTCCTGCGCTCAGCGCAAGTCATCGCGATGGCAGGCAATCCGCAGATCATTCTCTGCGAGCGTGGAATTCGTACTTTCGAGACGGCAACTCGAAATACTCTCGACATCGCAGCGGTTCCAGTGCTGAAAACCGTTTCTCATCTCCCGGTGATTGTTGATCCAAGCCATGCTGCCGGTGTGCGCAGCCTGGTGCCCGTGCTGTCGCGAGCGGCGGCTGTGGTTGGAGCGGATGGATTGCTGGTTGAAGTTCATCCCTGTCCCGAGCAAGCCCTCAGCGACGGGAACCAGTCGCTAAACTTGCCTGAGTTTCGACGCATGATGCTGGATCTCCAGCCCTATCTGGATCTGCAGCACGAGTCTCGCGAACTTCGGCCTCAACTCCTCGCCGTAGGAGGAGCCGATTAGTGCTGCTGCGCTCAATAGTTGCCTGCGCTCTTCTGCTCCTTCTCGGTGGACCGGCCCGCCCGGCGACGGAGATCGCGCACGGATCAGAACTCCCTCCCTTTCTCTACACAGTCGCGAAGACGTACAACCCCCTCGCGTGGATGCATGGAGCAGAGCGCTTCAGTTCTGATGCTGCAATTTTCATAAGCGACAAGAACGGCCAGCACGTAGTGGTGCCGGACTTCGCAACTTCGGCAGATCCGTCCGTCTCATTCGATGGTCAGAGAGTCCTCTTCGCGGGGAAGATTCATCCCGGTGATTCGTGGAAGATCTGGGAGATTTCTCTGACAGACGGCCGTCCGCGCCAGGTCACGAACGCTGTGGAAGATTCGATCCGTCCCTTTTACCTGCCAGACGACCGTGTGGTATATGCGCGAAAGAGTGGTCAGCGTTACGTCATCGAGATTGCCGATCTCAGTGGTACAAAGCCACTGCCTCTAACTTACATTCCTACGAGCGCGATTCCCGCGGATGTTCTTCGCGACGGCCGCATTTTGTTTGAGTCAGCATATCCCCTCGGAGTGGACGGTAATCCCGAAATCTACGCCGTGTATTCCGACGGCAGCGGGATCGAATCGTATCGCTGCGATCACGGGCCATCGCGTCAGTCGGCCCGGCAAAGCAGTTCCGGGGACATCATTTTTGCAACGGCGCATGGCCTTGCCAAATTTACGTCGGCCCGCGCACAGCAGGTCAGCTTGTCCAGTCCCGCGGGCGAATATGCGGATGGTCCCACCGAGATTGCAGCGGGTGACTGGCTCGTGCCTTGGCGTTCTGACGCGAAGCAAACATTTCATCTGGTTCGATGGTCGCAGGGATTGCCTCATCCCCAACCAGTGGTCGCGCAGAATGGCGTCAACATTGTCCAACCCACTCTGCTAACTGAGCGCACAGTTCCTAACCGACATCCTTCTGGATTGCACGATTGGTCGAATGCCAACCTGCTCTGCCTGAATGCATATACGTCGAAGTATCAGTTCGCGCCCGGATCGATTCATGCAGTGAAGCTCTACACCCGAGACACAGCGGGCAACACCAGGCTGCTCGGAACCGCTCCAGTCGAGCGTGATGGGTCCTTTTTCGTTCAGGTTCCAGCCGATCAGCCCTTGCAGATTGAATTGCTGGATGCAGCAGGAAGAACCCTCAAGCGCGAATCGGGATTCTTCTGGATGCGTCGCGGAGAACAGCGAGGCTGCGTTGGGTGCCATGCCGGCCCGGAGACGGCGCCCGAGAACGCCATTCCAATGGTTCTTTTGAAATCAACGACTCCAGTGGACATGACCGGTGCAACTGTACAAAGTGCAGGAGGACACTAGCTTGAGAACCAGACTCATTTCATTCTTGCTGTTGTCCATTTGCACGCTGGCGCAGACGCCACAGAGCATGCCCAGTACGATCCGCTTTGAGGACGCAACAGCAAAGTCGGGCATCCAGTTCATCCACAATTTTGGCTCCCAGAAGCTGGGTTCTTTGCTCGAGAGCACTGGCGCTGGATGTGTGTGGTTCGACTACAACAATGATGGGTTGCTCGATCTTTACGTGCTAACGGGCAAGCCCCTCGAGGATGGAATTCATCCGTATCCACTCAAGCAGCTTCCTGCAACCCCTCCGCACAATCATCTTTATCGCAACAATGGCGACGGCACCTTCACTGATGTCACCGATCAGGCTGGAGTCGCGGCAAATGTCTATGGCATGGCTGCTGTCGCGGCAGACTACGACAACGATGGCTTCGAAGATCTATTCGTCACCAGCTACGGGAAGGCGATTCTCTATCACAACAACGGCAACGGCACGTTTACGGACGTCACCGCCAAATCCGGCATCAACGTTGAAGGCTGGTCGATCAGCTCGGCATGGCTCGACTATGATCGCGATGGCTGCGTCGATCTGTTCGTCGGCCGATACGTAAAGTTCGATCCAAAGTATCGCAACTACTACGCGGCCGATAACTATCCCGGACCTCTCGACTACGCCGGCGACACTAACCGCCTATATCACAACAACTGCAACGGAACGTTCACCGACGTCACCGAGAAGTCCGGGATCGCCGCCTACAAGGGCCGCACCATGGGCGTAACAGCGGCCGACTTCGACGGTGACGGTTATCCAGACATCTACGTCGCAAACGACAAGACCGAAAATTTCCTCTTCCATAACAAGCGCGACGGAACATTTGAAGAGGTTGCCGGCGACCTGGGAGTTGCTTACGGTCAGAACGGCGAGAGCACGTCCGCCATGGGCCCGGTTCTGGCTGATATAGACAGCGACGGCCATGTCGATCTTTGGGTGACGGATTCCAAATACAACCGGTTGATGCGCAATGCCGGAGCAAATGGCTTCGAAGATATCGGTCCAAGCTCAGGAATCTCCCAAGCGACGGCGCAATACACCAGCTGGGGAAGCGGAGTCTACGACTTCGACAACGATGGCTTCATCGACATCATGATTTTCCACGGCGGCCTGGTTCATTTGGTTCCGCAGGAGCAGTCGCTGTTCCGCGGACTGGGAAATGGAAGATTTGCTGATGTCTCGCGCGAAGCCGGGCCAGTTCTCGATGTGAAGACGGTTTCTCGCGGCGCGTGCTTCGGCGACTACGACAACGATGGCAAGGTCGATGCATTCGTAGTGAATCTTGGTGCACCCGCCACCCTGCTGCATAACGTGACTCAGAACGGCAGTCACTGGCTGACTGTGAAGTTGAAAGGGAAGAAGAGCAATCGTGACGGTATCGGAGCCCATCTGGAATTGGTTGCTGGCGGCCGGAAGCAGATCGCCGAACGTTTTGCGGGTTCGGGATATCTTTCGCAAGACGATGGCCGCATTCATTTTGGACTCGGAGCGGCCAGCAAGGCGAACAAGCTCACAATTCACTGGCCGAGCGGACAGGATCAGATGCTGGAAAATATCTCTGTCGATCGCGTGCTGACGGTGGAGGAGCCGTAGATGGCTTCGTCTCGAATCGCCAATGCGGACTTCCATCGGATGCTGAAAATCGGAGGCATTCTCGCCGTCACCCTTCTGGCGATCGCTGCAAAGCCCGCTCCACCACAGCCAACCTCATCTGTGAAGGAACGCTATCTATCCCCGCTCGAGGTTCTTTCCTCGGCGGATGGGCACCAGCTTTACGTGCTATGTGAGCAAAGCGACGAAGTGCGAGTTGTCGATGCAGATTCAGGAAAAGTCACAGCGAGTATCGCCGTGGGTCGTTCTCCGCGCGGCTTGACCGCTTCGCCTGATGGGCGTCAACTTTACGTTACGAACTCTTCATCGGACACCATTTCAGTCATCGACATTTCCGAGCGCAAAGTTGTACAGACCCTATCCGCCGGATTCGAACCAACTGGAGTCGTGACTGATCGCACCGGCAGCGTGCTGTACGTTGCCAACCGTCTCAGCAACGATATTTCAGTAATCGACCTCAAGACCGGACAGGAGATCAAGCGTCTGCTGGCCGGCCATGGTGTGAGTTACCTCGCGCTCTCTCCTGACGGAAAGCAGATCTTCGGTACCCACATCTACCCAAACCCAGCGACCGAACGCGGCGAGCCGAAATCCGAAATCACGGTGATTGATACAGGAACTCAGCGCGTTACTGAGCGCAGACCGTTGCAGAATGTCGCGGGTGCCTTTCACGTTCAAATGTCTGCCGATGGCAAACTGGGCGTCATCGCGCAGCTCCGCCCTAAAAACTTGATCCCCCTGGCACATGTGGAGCACGGCTGGGTGTTCGGCAACTCCCTGACTCTGTTCGGTCCTGACGTCGGGGGATTCGTCCAAGTTCCGATCGACGAACTCGACCGTTATTACGCTTTGCCCTGGGCCGTCGCCATCACGCGTGACAAATCGAAGATCTACTTGACCACTGCGGGGTCCCAGAGCGTGACGGTGATCGATGTCCCACGGCTGATGAAAACGATCCGAAGTCGCCGCACGCCATTCGTCAACGATCTCTCAGCTTCGGCTGAATATGTGTCGGTAAGGATCGCGGTCGGACACAATCCTCGCGGTCTCGTCCTCTCGCCAGACTGCAAACGGCTGTATGTGGCGAATCGGCTTGATGACAACCTGTCCGTGATTGATACCAAAACCGACAAAGTCATCTCGATTATCGATCTGGGTGGTCCGAAGAATATCGACCCACTGCGCCGTGGCGAACGCCTCTTCTACACGGCAGACTTCGCGTTTCAGGGACAGTTCGGATGCTCCAGTTGCCACATTGACTCGACCATCGACGGATTGGAATGGGATCTGGAGCCCGACGGCTTCGGAAAAGATATCGTTGATAACCGACTGCTCGAAAACCTTGCCGGAACCGAGCCGTTCAAGTGGAATGGCGGGAATCCGGATATGCCGACCGAGTGTGGGCCTCGTACGGAAAAGTTCTTCTACCGATCGCAGAGTTTCAATCAGCAACAGCTCACCGATCTCGTGACATACGTTTATTCGCTGCCGTACCGGCCAAACCGCTATCGTCTACCGAACGGCGAACTGACACCTGCCCAGGAACGCGGCAAAGCCATCTTCGAGCGTACAAAGACGAAGAAAGGTGCGCCCATTGCCGACGCGAATCAATGCACTTACTGCCACAGCGGCCCCAAGTACACCGATCAAAAGCAATTCGATGTTGGTACGGGCCGGGCGACGGACCGCTCACCAGTCATCGACGTCCCGCAACTTTCCAACGTCGCGTTCTCAGCGCCGTACTTGCACGACGGGTCGGCCCGGTCGATGGAAGAAATCTGGACCGTGTTCAATCCGAAGGACACTCACGGCGTGACCAACGACCTGACCAAAGATGAATTGAACGACCTCATCGAGTACTTGAAAACGTTATGAAGACAAAACTGTGGTTCGCGATGCTGGGTCTGCTTGCGGCAGGAACTCTAGCCACTGCGCAAGAGATGCCAATGTTTCGCTGGGAGAATTTCACCGCAGCCAATGGCCTTCCCGACAACCACGTCTACAGCGTCCTCGTGGATGGCAAACGCATTTGGGCGGGAACTGACGACGGATTGGGACTCTACGAAAACGGTACGTGGAAAGTCTTTCGTCCCGCGGATGGACTCGCGCATCAGGCCGTGCTGTCTCTGGCTCTTGATAAGCGTACCGGTGATTTGTGGGCGGGGACGATGGGTGGGCTGAGCCGCATATCGGCCGGCCGCATCGACACCTACACGCAGCTGAATTCCGGGCTGAGCAATGACATCGTCTACGGCGTCGGTGTACTTGGCGATTACGTTTGGACTGCAACTGCTGCCGGTGCGAGTCGCCTCAACACCCGCACAGGACAGTGGACTCTGTTCAACGAGCGCAACACGCCGATGTATGAAATCTGGACCTATGCGGTCAGCCCCGCGGAAGACAAGGTCTATTACGCGGTCTGGGGTGGCGGTATCCTCGAGTACGACCAGAAGACCGAGCGCTGGAAAGACTACAACGATCCCGACGGCGAAACCGAAATGGTCGTGATGAAAGACCAGGGATTGATCCACGAGATCACCACTTCAGTAAGCTACGTTGACAAGATCCTCTGGGTGGCAACTTACTTCGGCGCAAGCCGTTATGACGGACGTTACTGGCACAACTTTTTGCAGAAAGACAGTGGTCTGCCCAGCAACTTCCTGAGCCAGATCAAGGGAGTTGATGCCAACCGCGCCTGGTTTTCGACCGACAAAGGCCTCGCATACTACGACGGCGCAAACTGGGCCGTCTATCGCCCCGCGCTCGATACCCATAAGCCGGAGATGATCGTGCGCAACGCTGCCGGCGAAGTCAAGAAAGTGCCGGTTCAAACCGCTCCGTCGCACAACTACATCCTCGGCGTCGACTTTCAGGGAGACGATATCTGGGTTGCAACCGCTCACGGGTTGAGTCACGGCATCCGACAGAAGAGCCCAGTCGATTTCGCAAAAGTTCTTAGTAAGGAAGCAGCAACAAGCAAAAAGTAAGAGGAGCCATCATCATGAATGTTCAGGAACTGCTCGCAGAAGTAGCCACCGCCCCGGTCGTGAAGCGGGCCATCACGAATCACAACGCGCTCAACGAAGCCTACGACTACGGAAGCGCTTTCTCTCGGGGCATGCGGATTGATCTGAATGGCGTGACCATTCTTCTCATCTCCGGAACCGCCAGCATCGACGAAGCCGGTCGCACTGTGCACGTCGGTGATTTTCGCGCGCAACAGCGGCGCACCTACGACAACATCACCAAGTTGCTCGCGGCAGAAGGCGCCACCTGGCACGACATAGTGCGCACGACGTGCTATCTGCGTGACATCGAGCGCGACTATCAGGCGTTCAACGAGGAGCGCACGGCTTTCTTCAAGGAACAGGGGCTGGATCCTCTTCCGGCATCGACGGGGATTCAGGCCATACTCTGCCGGCCCGATCTGTTGATCGAGATCGAAGCGATTGCCATGTTCCGCCGCGAAACGCCGGAAGAATAATCGGGACTACGAAGTAAGGAGAAGGGCTATGCGCCTCGCGCTCGTCGCGGTGATGATGGCTGTACTCGTATCCGTAGGCTGGTGTCAGCAGGCCGCACCATGTGCATGCGGTAAGAATCCTCCCGGACCGCCGGCTCCGCGGTCCCTGAAGCCGTACACCGGCGCGCCGGACGATCTGCGCCCGTTTTCGAAGTTCACCGCCCCTTACCACGAGTACTACCAGGACCTGATCGAGTACAACGGCGCGGCGCGCGAAATTCCGGATCCCGATCCCAAAGATATCAGCGAAGTTCGCATTGGCTTCCTCGCTCCTCTCTACGATCATCCGGATCAAGTGCTTGGCAACCGCATGCTGAACGGCGCCAAAATGGCGATTGATGAGGCGAACGCTGCCGGGGGCTATGGTGGCAAGCCCTTCCGCATCGTAACCCACAACGACTACGACAACTGGCAGAACAGCAACGTGTCATCGGGCACGGCGAAAGATTCCGCAATTTGGGGTGCCGCCTCGAACGATGCAGTCCGCATGATCTATGACGACAAAGTCTGGGCGATGTTTGGTTCCATCAGCTCCGAATCGACCCACATTGCTCTACGTCTCACGCTGAAAGCTGAAACCCCTCTAGTCAACAGTGCGTCAACCGACCCCACCATTCCCGAGACGATCATCCCCTGGTATCACACTGTCATTCAGGATGACCGTGTGCAAGGCTACACGCTGGCGCGTCACATATACACCGAGCTCGGCTTGAAGAGGGTTGCGCTTTTGCGCGTGAACGATCGATATGGCCGCTTTGGAGTGATTAAGTTCAAAGATGCATCCCGCCGTCTTGGACATCCCGTCGTCCTTGAGCAGAAGTTCATGCGCGGAGATACCGACTTTCGGCACCAGCTTCAAGTAATCCAGGACTCCCGCGTCGACGCCCTTGTGCTCTGGACCGACATCGCTCCAGCCGCGATAATCCTTCAACAGATGCAGGAACTGGGGATGAAGCAGCCCGTATTCGGCAGCCATCGCACAATCGGGGACGAACTCGTCAGATTGGCAGGACCTGCCGCAGAAGGCTTCGAGGCCGTCTATCCCTATGATCCCAGTCGTACCGACCCTCGCTGGCTGGAATTTGTTGTGAACTACGAGGCGCGGTATCACGAGAAGCCGGACCACTTCGCCGCCCTGGCCTACGATCAGATGCGGATCTTGCTCGATGCCATCTGCCGCGCCGGCCTGAACCGCGGCCGAATCCGCGACGCACTTACCGGGTTGACGAGCTACAAAGGTGTCACCGGAGACATGATCTTCGATCCTAACTGCAAAAACATCGCCCCATTATTCCTTGGACACGTGCACAACGGCCAAATCGAATATCGTCGCATCACAATGGAAAAACCCTACGCGCGTGTGGGAGAGAATGGCGTGCAATATTCTGGGCCGCCGACCGCCAAACAGGCCAGCAGCGAGTTGCGAATCGGTGTGTTTGGTCCTCAGGCCGACAAGGTTGCAGTCTCGCCCGAAATTATCAAGCTGCTGGAGACCTTGAACGCAAGCGGCAAGCACCTGTCTCTGATCGCGATTCCATCCGAAGCCTCGTGGGGCAAGTCATCCAGCGATCTGGTGAAAGCCGTATACCAGGATCACGTGCTCGCACTCATCGCCCTCGATCGCGCGTCCAGTCATCTCGCCGAACAGATTGCGGTTAAGGCCTTCGTTCCAGTGATCGCCATTTCGTCCGACCGTGCTCTGACTTCCACCAACATTCCATGGATCTTCCGGTTGCCCGAAGGCTCGCCGCTGCAAGACGCTGTTTCGGGACTCTCAGCGGCCATCGCCGAAGCCGGCCCGAATCGCGGCGCAATCCGCGATGCTCTGGCCTCGGGCAGAGCACTCGCCAAGCTCCGGTTTGATTCGACTGGAGAGTTTCGGCAATAAAGCTCTTGATCAAGTCCCTCCGCAAGAATCAGCCCGCCTCCGCTGACGGCATCAGTACAGAACAGTTAAACTCAGTCTTGGCCTCTTCCCGGAAAAAATAATGGATCAGAACCTGAACGACACCATCGCACTTCTCTCCCGCACACCATTGGTGCTGAACGCGTCACTACGGGATCTTCCAGAATCCTGGACCACGAGCAACGAGGGCGCAAAGACCTGGTGCGCGTTCGACATAGTCGGCCATCTGATTCATGGTGAACGCACTGACTGGATGCCACGCGCGCGGATCATCCTGCAGTTCGGCGAGTCTCGTCCTTTCGATCCCTTCGATCGCCTGGCACAGGAAAGGGAGAGTCAGGGAAAGTCACTCCCACAATTGCTCGATGAGTTTGCCCGCTTGCGCGCAGAAAACCTCGATGCACTCCGCGCTTTAAACCTGCAGTCGAACGATCTCGAACGCCGTGGGAAGCATCCCGCTCTTGGAGTCGTGACTCTGTCGCAGTTGCTAGCCACGTGGGCGGTTCACGACTTGACCCACATCCATCAACTCTCAAGAGTCATGGCTCACCAGTATCAGCAGACTGTTGGCCCGTGGAGCGCCTACTTGGGTGTGCTGCATTGTGAAGGCCACAGTTCCTGATAGTCTTTTCGAGCGCGTCGAACAAACTCACCGGAGAAATCATGTCTGAACCGGAGTTCAGAAAAGTAAGAGTCATCGATTCTCATACTGGAGGCGAGCCCACTCGTGTCGTCATCTCGGGGGGGCCTGATTTGGGGGTTGGACCTCTAGCCGAGCGACTCGACCACTTCCGCAAAGAGCACGACACCTTCCGCTCTGCCGTGGTCAATGAACCGCGTGGTTCTGATGTGATGGTGGGCGCTCTGCTGTGCGAACCGGTGGACCGATCCTGTGCAGCCGGCGTCATCTTTTTTAACAACGTTGGCTATCTGGGAATGTGCGGTCACGGAACGATTGGACTCGTCGCGACGCTGTCTTATCTGAAGCGAATCGCTCCCGGAGAACATCGAATTGAAACTCCTGTGGGAACGGTGAGCGCTGTTCTCCATCCCAACGGCGAGGTGACGGTAAACAATGTCGCGAGTTACCGTTTAGCCTCAAACGTGGAAGTGAACGTGCCCGGATACGGCGCTGTACGTGGCGATGTCGCCTGGGGTGGGAACTGGTTTTTTCTTGTGCGCGAGCACTCTATGGAACTCTCGCTAACAAAGATCGAAGACCTGACGAATTTCACGTGGAAAATTCGCCTGGCGCTTCGAGAGCAGGGAATTACGGGCGCCGGCAATCAGGAAATCGATCACATCGAGCTATTTGGTCCGTCGAGCCTGCCTTCCATGGACAGCAAGAATTTCGTACTTTGTCCCGGTAAAGCTTACGATCGCTCTCCCTGTGGCACGGGTACCAGCGCAAAGCTCGCGTGTCTCTATGCCGACGGGAAGTTAAAGGAAGGCCAGGTCTGGAAACAGGAGAGCATCGTCGGGAGCGTATTCGAAGGAAGCGTAACGGTGCGCGACGGCAAAGTCTATCCGAGTGTCCGCGGCTCGGCTTTTGTGAATGCGGAAGCCGACTTAGTTCTCGACTCCCGCGATCCATTCTGTCTTGGAATTCGTGCTTAGGAAACAGCTCTACGACCGGCTGGAACTCGTGGGCGCCCACTCCTGCAGCTTTACCAGCCAGTTCGCGGGTTCCGGAAGAATCGCGAACTTTGGCAGATCGCCGCGCACCATCGCCACCTCATCGCAGCAATGGAACCGGGGGCAAGCGTGGCAGTCCTTGTAGATCTTGTCAGGGATATCTTCCCGCTGCGCAACTGTAAACCCCTGTCCGGCAAAAAAATCCGGCTTGCGAGTGAACAGGCAGATGCAGTCGACTCGGTGCCGCTTCGCTTCCGCGAGCAGTGCCTTCACCAGGCGCCCACCGCCGCCTTTGCCTTGAGCCCAGGGCGCGACCGTAATCGATCGGATCTCGGCAAGGTGCGTGCCGTAAAGATGCAGCGCGCCGCAGCCGATGATGCGCTCCTCGTCATCTTCAAGGACCACGAAGTCCCGCACGTTCTCGCAGATCTCGGGTAACGTCCGAGGCAGAAGAGTGCCGTCACCGGAATAGGCGCAGATCAGTTCGTGAATGTGTTCCGCATCTGGCAAGATCGCTTTACGCGTGTGCATGGACCTCCTCGCGAAGAACCTCGACTTTGTTCTTGGTGGCCTCAATTGCGTGCCGCACGCGGTTGGGCGCTGTGCCGCCTTGAACATCATGGACGGCCAGCACCGAGACCAGCGTCAATGATGGATAGAAATCCTCATCAAACGCCGGACTCAGTGATTGCAGGTCCGCCAACGGCAACTCGTGCAACTCACAATTCCGTTCCAGACACAGTTGCACCGCCTTGCCGACCCGCTCATGTGCGAGCCGCGATGGCACGCCGTGATTCACTAGATAAGTAGCCGCAGCCCAGGCGTTCATGAATCCCGATGCCGCCGCCTCTTGCATCGTCTCGTGGTGAAATTCCACGGCCTTCATCCATCCAGTCACCAGAGGCAACATCTGCAGCAAAGTGTCAGCAGAATCGAAAAGCAGCTCCTGCGTCTCCTGCAAATCCTTGTTGTACGCAAGTGGCAATCCTTTTACCGTCACCATCAGGCCGGTTGCATTGCCAAGAATGCGTCCGCACTTTCCTCGCACGAGTTCAAGCAGATCCGGATTCTTCTTCTGCGGCATCGCGCTGCTTCCTGTGGAATACGGTTCAGGCAGCGCAATGAATCCGTACTCCTGAGAGGAGAAGAGGATCATCTCCTCCGCCCACCGGCTCAGGTGAAGCGCCAGCAATGACAGCGCGTTGACGAACTCCAACACAAAATCGCGATCGCTCGTGGCATCGATACTGTTCGCGGTAGGAGCGTCGAATCCGAGACTGGCGGCCATCGCTGCACGATCAAGAGTTAGCGTTGCTCCGGCCACCGCTCCTGAACCCAGCGGACACACGTTCAACCTTTCCCGGCAGTCGGCAAGTCGACCCGCATCCCGCAGGAACATCTCGACATACGCCAGCAGCCAATGCCCGACCAGCACAGGTTCCGCGCGCTGCAAATGCGTATATGCCGGCATTGCCGCATCACCGGCCTGAGAAGCACGGTTGACGATCACTCCGCACACCTCAGCAAGCTCCTGCCGCAATTGATCGATCGATGCTCGCACATACAGTCGCAGATCGGTTGCAATCTGTTCGTTGCGGCTGCGCCCGCTGTGCAGCTTGTAGCCAACGTCACCGATCAATGCTGCGAGCTGCTTCTCGACGAAGTGATGAACATCTTCCGCTTCCTTGTCCTCGAGAAAGGCGGGTGATGCTGCGGCTTTTTCCCCGATCTGCTTCAGCCCCTGCAAGATGTTGATCAGTTCATCAGCCGAGAGAACTCCGGCATTCTTCAAGGCAGTCGCGTGCGCGCCGCTGGCCGCTATCTCATAGCGCAGCAGTCGGCGGTCGAAGTCAAACGACCGCTGCCAGCGTTCGAAATCTGGGTCCAGCGGCTGCCGGAACCTTCCCGACCACATCTTCATTGCGCGACCTCAATTCGAGTACGGGCACGCGACCGCGACGGCAGACCCAGAATGCGAATGAATCCCTCCGCATCCTTCTGGTCGTATTCGGCTCCCATCGTGAACGAAGACAGGTCCGTTCGATAGAGCGAATGCTCGGATTGTCGGCTCGCAACGGCCACATTCCCTTTGTAAAGCGACAGAGTGGCAGATCCCGTCATGTATTCCTGAGTCTTCTCGACGAATGCGTCCAGGGCCTCGCGCAAAGGTGTGAACCATAGACCGAAATACACCAACTCCGCGTACTTAAGACCAATATGCTGTTTGAAGTGCGCCACCTCGCGCTCCAGGCACAGAGCCTCAAGTTCCCGGTGCGCCGCAATTAGCAACGTTCCGCCTGGAGTTTCATAGCAACCGCGTGACTTCATCCCCACAAAACGGTTCTCGACGATATCAGTTCGGCCGATTCCATTCCGCGCCCCGATCTCGTTGAGCAATTCCACCAGTGACACCGGATCCATTTCCATCCCGTTCACGGAAACTGGGATCCCCTTTGCAAAGCCGATGGTGACTTTCTCTTCCTTATCCGGCGCTTCTTGCGGAGATCGTGTGATTTGCCACGTCGTAGGCAATGGAGCGTTCCCTGCATCTTCCAGCTCGCCGCCTTCGTGGCTGATGTGCCACAGATTTCGGTCACGGCTGTGGATTTTCTCT
>Ga0335084_10003024_pt1 | contig 16347 bp, 14 predicted proteins | sample Lox_Sample_44_FD_206721 | JGI IMG/M metagenome (GOLD analysis project Ga0335084, IMG submission 206721) | Soil microbial communities from Loxahatchee National Wildlife Refuge, Florida, United States - Lox_Sample_4.4 | ecosystem: Environmental > Terrestrial > Soil > Wetlands | place: USA... | reverse complement strand
CGGCGTCCCAGAGCAGCTCGAGGCGCGCGAGCGACAGGCGGGCCGCGGTGTAGTCGGCGGCGCGCGCGTGGTCGGCGGCGCTGATGGCCGCTGCGAACGGCGCCGGCACCGCGTTGCGGTGGCGGCGCAGCGCGCCGAGCTGGCGGGTCGCGAGCCAGAAGCGGATCGCGACCATCGCCGCGAGCGCGAGCAGGAAGGCTGAGGTGAGGATCGGCATCCGGGTCCCTGCGGGAGGCGGCACTCTAGCCTCTGCTAGAATCACCGGCAACCCGAGCGCCATGCCGCAGCACCACGACAACCTGGCCTGGATCGATCTGGAGATGACCGGGCTCGTGCCGGAGTCGGACCGGATCATCGAGATCGCGACGATCGTCACCGACCGCGACCTCAACGTGCTGGCGGAGGGGCCGGTGCTGGCCGTGCGCCAGAGCGAGGAAGCGCTCGCGCGCATGGACGAGTGGAACCGTCGCACGCACGGCGACAGCGGCCTGATCGCGCGGGTGCGCGCGAGCCGCAGCGACGAGGCCGACGCCGAGCGCCGCACGCTCGCCTTCCTCACCGAGTGGCTCGCGCCCGGCGTGTCGCCGATGTGCGGCAACAGCATCTGCCAGGACCGGCGCTTCCTGGCGCGCTGGATGCCGACGCTCGAGCGCCACTTCCACTACCGCAACCTCGACGTCAGCACGCTCAAGGAGCTCGCCCGGCGCTGGGCGCCGGGCGTGCTCGCCGGCGTCGCCAAGGGCAATGCCCACCAGGCGCTCGAGGACGTGCGCGACTCGATCCGGGAGCTGAAGCACTACCGCGACCACCTGCTGCGCCTCGAGACGCCGTGACGCGGACTCCGGTCGCGCGCCTCCTGGTGCTGCTGGTGCCGGTCGCGCTCGCCGGAATCGCCAGCCGCGCCTACTACACCCCGGACGAGCCGCGCGAGGCGAGCCTGGTGGTCGCGATGGCGACGCAGGCCGACCGGACGCTGCCCGAGCTCGCCGGCCGGCCGTTCGCGGAGAAGCCGCCGCTGCTCTACTGGCTCGGCGGCGCCAGCGTCGCGGCGCTTGGTCCCGCGCCCGCCGCGGCGCGGCTGCCGAACCTCGGCTACTTCCTGATCGCCGCGCTCGCGATCGGCGCGCTGGTGACGCGCGCCGCGGGTGCGGGCGCGGGCTTCGCGGCGGGCGTCGCCGCCGCGACGATGCTGCAGCTCTACCAGGTCCTGATCTGGCTCGCGACCGACGCGCCGCTCACCGCCGGCGTCGCGCTGGCACTGCTCGGTGCCTATCTGGGGCTCGCGGCCGGCGAGGCGCGCGCGCGCTGGCGCGGCTATCTCGTGCTGCACCTCGGGCTCGCGGTGGCGTTCTTCGCCAAGGGCTTCGCCGGCTGGATGGTGCCGGTGTGCGCGTGGCTGACCGTGGTCGTGCTCGAGCGCCGCTGGCGCGAGCTGCGGCGCATCGAGCTCTGGGCCGGGGTGCCGGTCGTCGCGCTCGCGATCGGCGCCTGGGTGCTCGCGGTCGCCGCCCGGCCGGACGGCGTCGGGTCGCTGAAGGTCCTCTTCTGGTACAACCTCGTCGGCCGGGCGGTGCCGCTCGCGGCGCCGGCGCAGTTCGCCTACGCGACCGGGCACGGCAACTCGCCGGGCAAGTACCTCGCCGAGCTGCCGCTCTACCTGCTGCCGTGGACGGCGCTCGTGCTCGCCGCGCTGCGCCGCCTGCCCCGCGCGCTGCGGCGCCGCGACGCGGAGGGCACGGCCTGGCGGCTCGCGCTCGGCGCGATCGTGCTGCCGACGCTGCTGCTGTCGCTGGCCGCGACCGCGCGCGGCGTCTACTACGCGCCGCCGGCGCTCGGCTTCGCGATCCTGGTGGGCCTGTACGTCGGCAGCGCCGGCGCCGCACTCGACCGCGGCGACCGCGCGGCGTGGCGGGCGACCGGAATGCTGCTCGCGCTGGCGGCCGCGGCGGTCGGCGCGCTCGAGGCGCTCCTCTGCCTGGCGCCGGCGCGGGCCACGCCGGGCTCGATCGCGCTCGGCGCGCTCGGCGTCACGGCGGCGGCGGTCGCGGCGCTGCTCGCGCTCACGCCGCGCGCCGCCGGCGCCGCGGCGCTGCCGCGGCAGGCGACCGCGCTGGCGGTGCTGCTCGCGCTCGCGCTGCCGCCGCTCTATCTCACGCTCAACGACTGGCTGAGCCTCGAGCGGCTCGCGGCGCGGATCGAGGCCGCCGCCGGACCCGCGCCGCTCGCGCTGCTCGACCCCGACGAGACGACGCTCGCGCTCGCCGACCTCTACCTGCCGCCGGGCACGGGCCGCACGGTGCTGCGCAGCGCCGACGCCGAGGCGCTCGGGCCCGCGCTCGCGGCGCTCGGGCCGGCGGCGCGCGTGCTGTGGCTCGTGCCGGACCGCGCGCGCTGGGGCGCGCCGGACTGGCTCGCCTTCCTCGGCTACCGCGCCGCCGGCCCGCCGGCACCGCGCGCGTCGCCGCCCGCCGGCCTCGCCGCGCTGCACACCGAGTGCCTGCTGCTGCGCCCGGGCGGCCGGGCGCTGGCGCTGCTCGCGCCGGCCGGCGCGGCGCCCGCGCCCGGCACGCGCTGCGGCTGAGTCGCGGCGGGGCGAGCAATCGACAGCTCCCGGCGCGCGCCCTATGATCCCGGCGGAGGTCCCGCCATGCTGCTGCGCCGCCTCGGATTCCTGCTGCCGCTGTCGATGCCGCTGCTCGTCCTCGCCGGCTACCGCCTCGGCGGCGCGTGGAACTTCCTCGCGGCCGGCTGGATGTTCGTCGCGATGCCGCTGCTCGACTACGCGCTCGGGCCCGATACCGCGCCGGTGCTGCCGCGCGACGGCCGCGAGCGCGGCTGGGCGCGGTTCTTCGACGCCATTCTCTACCTGTGGGTGCCGATCCAGCTCGCGCTCCTCGCCTGGGGCGCGGCGGCGTTCGTGTCGCTGCCGGATCTGACGAGCCGCATCGGGCTCGCGTACTCGGTCGGCGTCGTCACCGGCGGCGTCGGCATCGTGGTCGCCCACGAGCTCGGCCACCGGCTGCGGTTCTTCGAGCGCGCGCTCGCCTGCACCCTGCTCGCGAGCGTTGCCTACGCGCACTTCTACATCGAGCACAACAAGGGTCACCATTCGCGGGTCGCCACCCCGCAGGACCCGGCCACCGCCCGCGCCGGCGAGTCGTTCTGGCATTTCCTGCCGCGCACGGTCGCCGGCCAGTTCGCGAGCGCCTGGCGCATCGAGCGCGCGCGTCTCGCGCCGCTCGGCCGGGGCACCGCGAGCCCGGCCAACCGCATGCTGTGGGTCGTCGCGGCGCCGGTCGCGATCGCGCTCGTGCTCGGCCGCTGCTACGGCGCGGCGGCGATCGCGTTCTTCGCGCTGCAGGCGGCGCAGGCGGTGACGCTGCTCGAGCTCGTCAACTACCTCGAGCACTACGGCCTGCTGCGGCGCCGGCGCGCCGGCGGCGGCTACGAGGGCGTGACGCCGCGGCACTCGTGGAATTCGAGCCAGCGGCTCAGCAACTGGTTCCTGTTCAACCTGCAGCGGCACTCGCATCACCACGCGCAGGTGACGCGCCACTTCGAGGAGCTGCTGCACGTCGCGGACGCGCCGCAGCTGCCGACCGGCTACGGCGGCATGATCCTGCTGGCGATGCTGCCGCCGCTGTGGCGGCGCGTCATGGACCCGAGGCTCGCGGCGTGGCGCGCGCACGAGTCGGGCGCGGCGCCGTGAGCGCGGCAGCGCTGGTCACGCACCGCGGCGGCTGCCACTGCGGCGCGGTCGCCTTCGAGGTCGACGCGCCGGCGTCGATCGAGGTGTTCGAGTGCAACTGCTCGATCTGCGCGATGACGGGCTTCCTGCACCTGATCGTGCCGAAGGAGCGCTTTCGCCTGCTGCGCGGCGCCGACGCGCTGACCGAGTACACCTTCAACACCGGCGTCGCGCGGCACCTGTTCTGCCGCCGCTGCGGCATCAAGTCCTACTACGTGCCGCGCTCGCATCCGGACGGCATCAGCGTGCACGCCCGCTGCCTCGACGCCGCGACCGTGACCCTGATGCGCATCACGCCGTACGACGGGCGCAACTGGGAACGGGCGCGCGCGGACCTCGGCTGAGGCGGGGCCGTCGCGCCGCGGCGCCGCGCTAGCGCCGCTGGCCGACCAGGAACAGCCAGGTCTCGAGCACCGTATCGGGGTTCAGCGACAGGCTGCCGATGCCCTCGTCGACCAGCCAGCGCGCGAACTCGGGGTGGTCCGACGGGCCCTGGCCGCAGATGCCGACGTACTTGCCCTGCGCGCGGCAGGCCTTGATCGCGAGCGAGATCGCGGCCTTGACCGCCGCGTCGCGCTCGTCGAACAGCTTGGCGACGATCGCCGAGTCGCGGTCGAGGCCGAGCACGAGCTGGGTCATGTCGTTGGAGCCGATCGACATGCCGTCGAAGTACCGCAGGTACTCGTCGGCGAGCAGTGCGTTGGTCGGCAGCTCGCACATCATGATGACCCGCAGGCCGTTCTGGCCGCGGGCGAGGCCGTTGGCGGCCAGCAGCGCCGTGACCTGCTCGGCCTCCTTCAGCGAGCGCACGAACGGCACCATGACCTCGACATTGGTCAGGCCCATCTCGTCGCGGACGCGCCGCAGCGCCCGGCACTCGAGCTCGAAGCACGGCCGGAAGGACTCGTCGATGTAGCGCGCCGCGCCGCGGAACCCGAGCATCGGGTTCTCCTCGTGCGGCTCGTAGACCTTGCCGCCGATCAGGTTCGCGTACTCGTTCGACTTGAAGTCGGACAGCCGCACGATCACCGGGTTCGGCGCGAACGCGGCCGCGATCTGCGCAATGCCCTCGGTCAGCTTGTCGACGAAGAACGACACCGGGTCGCGGTAGCCCGCCATCTGCGTGCGGATCGACTGCTGCAGCGCGGGCTCCAGCCGGTCGAACTCCAGCAGCGCGCGCGGATGCACGCCGATCATCCGGTTGATGATGAACTCGAGCCGCGCGAGGCCGACGCCGTGGTTCGGGATGCCGGCGAAGTCGAAGGCGCGGTCGGGATTGCCGACGTTCATGGTGATCTTGACCGGCGGCGCGGGCAGCGCGTCGAGCTCGATCTGGCGCTGCTCGAAGTCGAGCAGTCCCGCGTAGACGTTGCCGGTGTCGCCCTCGGCGCAGGACACGGTGACCTCGCGGCCGTCCTGGACGCTGTCGGTCGCGCTGCCGCAGCCGACCACCGCCGGGATGCCGAGCTCGCGGGCGATGATCGCGGCATGGCAGGTGCGGCCGCCGCGGTTGGTGACGATCGCCGCGGCGCGCTTCATGACCGGCTCCCAGTCCGGGTCGGTCATGTCGGCCACCAGCACGTCGCCGTTCTGCACGCGCGCCATCTCGCGCACGTCGCGGATCAGGCGCGCGGTGCCGGTGCCGATGCGGCTGCCGATCGCGCGGCCGGTGGCGAGCAGCTGCGAGGAGCCACGCAGCGTGAAGCGCAGGATCGAGCGCCCGGCGCGGCTCTGCACGGTCTCCGGACGGGCCTGCAGCACGTAGATCGCGCCGTTGGCACCATCCTTGGCCCACTCGATGTCCATCGGGCAGCGGTAGTGGTCCTCGATCAGCAGCGCCTGGCGCGCGAGCGCGGCGACGTCGCCGTCGTCGATCGAGAAGCGCGCGCGGTCCGCCGCCGGGACGTCGACGGTCTCGACGTGCCGGCCGCGGCTCGCCTCGCCGTCGGCCGCGTACACCATCTTGATCGCCTTGCCGCCGAGGTTGCGGCGCAGGATCGCGGGCCGGCCGGCGCGCAGCCCCGCCTTGTAGACGTAGAACTCGTCCGGATTGACCGCGCCCTGCACGATCGTCTCGCCGAGGCCGTAGGAGGCGGTGATGAACACGACCTCGCGAAAGCCCGAGTCGGTGTCGAGCGTGAACATGACGCCGCTCGCGCCGAGGTCGCTGCGCACCATGTGCTGGATGCCGACCGAGAGCGCGACCTGGCCGTGGTCGAAGCCCTGGTGCACGCGGTAGGCGATCGCGCGGTCGTTGAACAGCGACGCGTACACCTCGTGCATCGCGCGCAGCACGGCCGCGCGGCCGCGGACGTTGAGGAAGGTCTCCTGCTGGCCGGCGAACGAGGCCTCCGGCAGGTCCTCGGCGGTCGCCGACGAGCGCACCGCGACTGCGATCGACTCGCCGCCCATCGCCGACCAGGCGTCGACGACCGCGCGCTCGAGCGCGGGCGGGAAGGGCGTGGCCAGTATCCACTCGCGGATCTGCGCGCCGGTCGCGGCGAGGCGGTCGATGTCGTCGACATCCAGGCTCCCGAGCGCCGCCCGGATGCGGCCGGCGAGGCCGTCCTTGGCGAGGAACTCGCGGTAGCCGGCGGCGGTGGTCGCAAAGCCGCCCGGGACCCGCACCCCGACGCGCGCGAGCTGGCCGATCATCTCGCCGATGGAGGCGTTCTTGCCGCCGACGCGCTCGACGTCCTGCATCCCGAGCTGTTCGAATGGAACGATGTACGTGCTCACGCCTCAGTCCTCGGCCGCCGGCTGCCCGGCCGCGGATTGTGCCGCATTCGCGGCCGGCCTGCGTGAGCGCGTGCCGCAGCCGCCCGGCGGCCCCGCTCCCCGCCCGCCGGCGCGCTACACTCGCTATCCGGGGAGGTGCGGTCTTGCCGAAGCGCACGGTGTTCTTCGTTTCCGATCAGACCGGTGTCACGGCCGAGACCATGGGCCACAGCCTGCTGACGCAGTTCGAGGGGCTGACCTTCCGGGCGGTGACGCTGCCGTTCGTGGCCACGCTCGAGAAGGCGGCCGAGGCCCGCGCGCGCATCGACGCCACCGCCGCCGCCGAGGGCGAGCTGCCGATCGTGTTCAGCACGCTGATCAAGGACGACCTGCGCGCCGAGGTCAAGGCCGCGCGTGCCGTGTTCCTCGACTTCTTCGACGCGTTCCTCGCGCCGCTCGAGGCCGCGCTCGGCGTCAAGAGCTCGCACGCCGCCGGCCGCGCCCACGGCATGGCGGACCTCGCGAGCTACACGGCGCGGATCAACGCCACCAACTTCGCGATCGCCAACGACGACGGCGCCCAGACCCGCGAGTACGAGCAGGCCGACGTGATCCTGATCGGCGTGTCGCGCTCCGGCAAGACGCCGACCTGCCTGTACATGGCCCTGCAGTACGGCATCTTCGCCGCCAACTACCCGCTCACCGAGGACGACCTCGAGGCGGGCAAGCTGCCGGCGGCGCTGGCGCGGCACCAGGCGAAGCTCTTCGGGCTGACGATCCGGCCGGAGCGGCTGCAGGAGATCCGCCACGAGCGGCGCCCGCACAGCCGCTACTCGTCGGCCCAGCAGGTGGCCTTCGAGGTGCGGGCCGCCGAGGCGCTGCTCGAGCGGCTCGGCCTGCCGTACCTTGACACCACCCACACCTCGGTCGAGGAGATCGGTAGCCGCATCATGCAGGCCACCGGCATCGAGCGGCGCCTCAGGCCCTGAGCGGGCGTGATGCAGTTCGCATGCCAAGTGTAAAACTTGCGCGTGTTCTCATCTCGCGCGCGCGCAGAAGACGCGCAAAATCGCTGTGTTATATTCAATCCATGCTCGGCGACGACCTCTGTGCAGTCTCGTGGCGTGCGCGGCCCGGCAGCTTCGTCGGCCTGATGACGCTGTACGAAAGCAACTACATCCGGCTCGGCTGGCTGGCGGGTGACCTGCGCGCGCTCGCGGGCGAGCACCGCTCACGGATCGCGAGCGACGTCGAGCTCAAGCTGACCGTGTTCGAGCGCGGCCCCTACACGACGATGCTGCAGCTGACCTACGCCTTCGGCGGCGCGCCCGGCTGGCCGGACGCGCCGGATCTCGGCGTGCGCGTCTACCACGACGCGCGGGTCGCGGAGGCGCACGCCTTCGGCGCGCCGCCGCGCGCGGCAGCCGAGCGCGCCGACCTCGGCTCGCGCTGGGCGCGCAACATCATGCTGAACAAGTGGCTCGAGTACTGCGTCGACCGCGGTCATCGCTTCGGCGCGGCGCGCGGTTGAGCGCCAGGCCGCGGGCCACAGCGCGCCGCCCCCGTCCATGAGCATCGGCGACAAGATCACCGCGCTGCGCCTGCCGCTGATCGGCGCGCGCCGGCCGAGCGACGAGCAGGAGCGGCTGCTCAAGCTGTACTGGAACCGCGCCGAGCTCAAGAAGGAGCTCGCCGGCCTCGACGACCAGCTCCACCAGCTGCGCGACCGCCTCAAGCAGCAGGAGGCGGCGACCCAGCGCGCGGTCGAGGAGCGCGAGTCGCTCGAGACGCTGCTCGGCAACCCGGAGCTCGGCTTCGGCGCGCTGGCGCACTTCCAGCTCAACGGCCTGTGGCGCGCCTGCCACCTGCAGCTCGAGCAGTTCGCGACGGAGCTGCGTCGCCAGCAGGAGGACCGCGAGCGCAAGCGCCAGCTGGTCGAGTTCCACCAGGAGCGCCAGTCGCGCACCCAGCTCGCCGCCGACCGCCTCGGCGAGGCGCGCAGCGCGCTCGAGGCGGACGAGCAGACCGAGGCGGGGCTGCGCGCCCAGCTCGCCGCGGCGCGCGGTTTCTGGCACTACTTCAAGCGCCGCCGCCTCGGCGAGCGGCTCGCACGCCAGCTCGCGCAGCTCACGGTCGCGCGGCGCTACCTCGAGGACATGAGCGAGGCGAAGCGCACGATCGAGAAGGAGCCGTGGCCCGAGTTCGGCGGCCTGTCGCTCGACGGGCGCCGCGCGATCAACAACGCGGTGATCGCCTATGCGCAGCTGCTGTACGCGCGGCTGGCCGAGTCCGGCCTCGCGCTGCACGCCCGCCAGGCGCGGCTCAAGAGCGTGCACGAGTGCAACTACGGCGCGCGCCCCGAGTGCGAGGCGCTGATGGCCGAGATCGCCGCCGGCCTCGCGCTCGTCCGGTCGCAGAAGGACATCGCCGGCGAGATCCGCACCCGCACCGAGGCGCTCAAGAGCGCGGCCAGCTACCGCCATCCGGAGGACACGGTGCCGGACCCGGCCTCGCTGCCGTCGGCGTTCCTCGGCCGCGGCGTGCCGGTGCGCGAGCCGAACGTGCTGCTCGACGACTACTGGGACGTCTATACCGCGCTGCTGCGCTGAGGCCGGCCCGCGGTCCCGGTGCGCCGCCGCCCGGCCGGGCTACTTCCTGCGAGCCTGCGGCAGCTGCGACAGCCGGGTCGGCGGCTGGTGCAGGGCCTGGTCGAGGTCGGCGACGATCTCGGCGGTCTCGCCGAGGTTGGCGTCGGGCTCGTCCTCGACCTTGAGCTCCTCGAGCGATTTCAGCGCCGCCTCGCCGTGCGCCGCACGGCGCAGGTTGATCCGCACCAGCCGCTCGGCGTCGAGCCGCTCGCGCTCGGCCTTGCGCGCCTTCAGATTGAGCGAGACCGTCTTCTCGAGGCGCAGCTTCTCCACCGCCTGCGCATCGCCCATCAGCGCCTTGAGGTCGGGATCGGTCTGCATGCGCCGCTCGTGGGCGCGCGCGATCGCCTCGAGCGCCCCGGCGAGGGCGTGCTCGGGCTCGAACTCGACCGAGCGGATCCGGTCCCACGGCAGCGCGCTGTCGCGCGTCGACTCGCCGACCTCGACCGGGCTGATCAGCGAGGGCAGCGCGATCTCCGGCATCACGCCGCGGTTCTGCACGCTGTCGCCGGTGACGCGGTAGTACTTGCCGATGGTCACGGTCAGCTGGCCGAAGCCCGCGTTCGGGCCGAGCGCCCAGCGGTCGAGCGGGTAGAGGTTCTGCACCGTGCCCTTGCCGTAGGTCTGCTGGCCGATGATCAGGCCGCGGCCGTAGTCCTGGATCGCGGCGGCGAAGATCTCCGAGGCCGACGCGCTCGAGCGGTCGACCAGCACCACCAGCGGTCCGTCCCAGATCCCGCCGGGCTCGGGGTCGTCGAGCACCTCGATGCGCCCGCCGGTCTCGCGCAGCTGCACCACCGGGCCCTTGCGGATGAAGAGGCCGACGAGGCTGGTCGCCTCGGAGAGGTGCCCGCCGCCGTTGCCGCGCAGGTCCATGACGATGCCGTCGACCTTCTCCTTCTTGAGCTCGCCGATCAGCCGCGCGACGTCGCGCGTCGTGCTGCGAAAGTCCTTGTCGCCCGAGACCTTGGCCTCGTAGTCCTGGTAGAAGCTCGGCACGTCGATGACGCCGACCTTGAACTCCTGCTCGCCGCGCTTGACCGTGCGCACCTTCTTCTGCGCCGCCTGCGCCTCGAGCGTGATCTTGTTGCGCAGGAACTCGAGCGTGGTCTCCTTCGAGCCGGGCGCCGCGCCCGCCGGCAGCACCGACAGGCGCACGAGGCTGCCGGCCGGTCCGCGGATCAGCTGCACGACGTCGTCGAGCCGCCAGCCGACGACGTCGACGAGCTCGCCGGCCTTGCCCTGGCCGACCGCGGTGATCCGGTCGTTGACCTTGATCAGGCCGCTGACCGCGGCCGGGCCGCCCGGGATCACGTTCATGACGGTGACGTGATCGTCGATGAGCTGCAGCGAGGCGCCGATGCCGACGTAGCTCAGCTTCATCTGAATGTTGTATTCCTCGCTCGAGCGCGGCGACAGGTAGTTCGAGTGCGGGTCATAGACGTGCGCGTACGCGTTCATGAAGCTCTCGAACACGTCGTCGCTCGACACCTGGTCGACGCGCTTGAGGACGCGCTCGTAGCGCTTGCGCAGCACCTCGCGCGCCTCCGGCCAGGTCTTGGTGGCGAGCATCAGCGACAGCGCGTCGTTCTTGACCCGCCGGCGCCACAGGTCGTCCTCCTCGGCCTGGCTCGCGAGCCACGGCGCCTTGGCGCGGTCGAACGCCAGGGTCTCCTCGAGCGCGAAGTCGGGCTCGGAGTCGAGGTCGCCGATCGCGCCGCGGATCGCGCTGCGGTTGCGCTCCTGGAAGCGGGCGAAGATCACGAACGCCGGGTCGACGTTGCCGGTGCGGATCGCCTCGCCGAGCTTGAAGCGGAAGCGCTCCAGGTCGGCGAGGTCGGTCGCGAGCAGGTAGCTGCGGCTCGGGTCCAGCGATTCGATGTAGCGGTCGAAGACCTGCGAGGACATCTTCTCGTCGAGCACCGCCTGGCGGTAGTGCGAGCGCTCGATGACCTCGCCGACGAGGCGCGCGACCTTGCGGTGCCGCTCGGAGGGCTGCAGATCCGTGCCGGCGGCGTGGGCCGCGGGCACGGCGGCCGGCCGGTTGCCGGTGGAGCCGGTGAACAGCAGCCCGGCCAGGGCCAGCAGCGCCAGTGCGGGGCCGAGGCGCGAGCCGCGGTCCGGGCGCCGCCCGTGGGGTGCTTGCGGGGCGTCGTTCATGGGGAGGTTAGACTAGCGGCCGGCGCGGGGCCGGCGGCGCGGCCTGCGTCGCGCTTCCGAGGTATTTCATAAAGTTGAGCGTAGTGACCGGGGGGGCCGGGATCAAGTGCCGGGACCGCGGAGGGCAGCATGTCGCCATTGGCGGTCCTGACGGGCATCATTCTGGGGTCGGCGGTGACCATTGTCATCGGCCTGGCGATGGTCCTGGTCGTGTTCTTGGTCATGGCCGGCGAGCAGCCGGCGCTTGCCCGGGAATTCGGGCCGCTGCTCAAGAGCTTCTTCCTGTTCCTCGCCCTGGCCTTCGCCGCGGGCTACGCCTTCGTCGGCACTTTGCGACAGAAGCGCTGGCTGTGGCTGGCCCAGGCGGCCACCTGGCTCGTGATCGCCGCGCTCGCTGTTCACTACTGGCCTCGCTGACCCACCCGGAGTTCGACATGTCGATTGCCCGTTCCGTTCCCGCCCTGCTCGCCGCGCTGCTGGTCGCCGCCGCCGCCGGCGCCGGCAGTCCCGGCGGCGGCGCCATCTCCGAGGCGGGCTACCGCGCCACGATCGCGACGCTCGCCTCGGACGCGTTCGAGGGCCGCAAGCCCGGCCAGCCGGGCGAGCCGCGTACCCTCGACTACCTCGAGGCCGAGTTCCGCGCCGCCGGCCTCGCGCCCGGCGTCGCCGGCAGCTACCGCCAGGACGTGCCGCTGGTCGAGATCACGGCGGCGCCGGACGCGGCGCTCGAGGTGGCCGGCGACCGCGGCAGCGCGCGCTTCGCCTACGGCGAGGACATGGCGGTCTGGACCAAGCGCGTGGTGCCCGAGTCCGGCCTCGCGGCGAGCCCGCTGGTGTTCGTCGGCCACGGCATCGTCGCGCCGGAGTACGGCTGGAACGACTACGCCGGCATGGACATGCACGGCAAGACCGCCGTGATCCTGATCAACGACCCGGGCTATCGCGACCCGGCGCTGTTCCGCGGCCGCAAGATGACGTATTACGGCCGCTGGACCTACAAGTACGAGGAGGCGATGCGCCAGGGCGCGGCCGGCGCGCTGATCGTGCACCAGACCGGGCCCGCCGCCTACGGCTGGGAGGTCGTCAGGAACAGCAACACCGGGCCGCTGCTCGAGGCGGACGCCGCCGACGGCCACGCCGGGCGGGTCGCGATCGAGGGCTGGATCACGCTCGAGGCGGCGCGGCGGCTGTGCGCGCTCGCCGGCGAGGACCTCGACGCGCTCGAGCGGGCCGCGACGCGGCCGGGCTTTCGGCCCGTGCCGCTGGCGGCGCGGGCGACGGTCGCGGTGCGCAACACGATCCGCCGGACCCGCTCGGCCAACGTCGTCGGCGTGCTGCCGGGCGCGCGGCGACCGAACGAGTACCTGGTCTACATGGCGCACTGGGACCATTTCGGCCGCGCCAGCCAGCCGGTGCCGGGTAGCGACCCCATCTTCCACGGCGCGGTCGACAACGCGAGCGGGGTGGCCGGCATCCTCGAGATCGCCAAGGCCTTCAGCCACGCCCGGCGCCCGCCGGACCGCTCGGTCGTGTTCCTCGCGCTGACCGGCGAGGAGTCGGGGCTGCTCGGCTCGGCGTACTACGGCGCGAACCCCGTCTTCCCGCTCGCGGCGACCGCGGCGGCGATCAACATCGACGCGCTGCTGCCGGTCGGCCGCACGCGCGACCTCGAGGTCATCGGCTACGGCGCCTCCGAGCTCGAGGACCTGCTGAAGGAGGAAGCCGCGCGCCAGGGGCGGGTGCTGCGGCCGGACAGCCAGCCCGAGAAGGGGTTCTACTTCCGCTCCGACCACTTCAACCTGGCGAAGCGGGGCGTGCCGGCGCTCTACATCGAGTCGGGCATCGACTCCCGCGACCACCCGCCGGGCTGGGTCGAGGCGCAGGTGCAGGACTACATCGCGCACCGCTATCACAAGCCGGCGGACACCTACGACCCGTCCTGGAACGTCGCCGGCAACCTCGAGGACCTCGCGCTCCTCTACGCCGTGGGGCGGCGCGTCGCCGACGGCACGCGCTGGCCGGCCTGGTACCCGGGCAGCGAGTTCAGCGCGGCACGCGCGGCGAGCCGCGCGCCGGCCTCACGGTGAGCGCAGCGGCACGCCGCGCAGCGGCGGCAGGTCCGCCGGCGGCGCGTCGCGGGCGATGAGCGGCGGCAGGTCGTCGGCGTCCTGCTGCTGGATGTGCAGCCCGGCGACGCCGCGGCGATCGACGCCGAGGAAGATCGTCAGGCGCGCATTGTCAAACACCGGCACGATCTTCAGGCGCCGGATCGCCCGCAGCCGGCCGGCGAGGTCGAAGTGGTCGACGAAGCGCTCGACGAAGCTCGGCGGCCAGAAGCTGCGGCGCGCCGGCGTCGGCAGCGGGCGCGACTCGACCGTCACGGCCGGCAGCGCGTGCACCGCCTCGGCCGCGATGCCGTCGGTCTCGGGAGCGGCGGCGGACTGGGCGTCCTCGCGGGTGCACTCGTGCTCCGGCAGGGCGTCGGCGCCGACCGGCGCGGCGCCGAGCGCGAGCGCGACCAGCGCGCCGGCTACGGCGGTTCCGCGGCGTGCAGCTGCGGGCATCGGAGCACTTCCCTGACCCAGGCGGGGTCGACGGTCAGGGTGCCGCGAAGCGCCGCGCGCGCGATGTGACCGGCCGCTCAGGCCGCGCGTTTCGCGCGGTTATGTTGTATCGGCGCGGCGGCGCCCGCCGGCGGCGGCTCAGAGGAACTGGACCACCGGCGCGCGCTCGCCCGCCTCGTAGCGCACGAAGCGGTTGCGGCCCTGCAGCTTGGCGGTGTAGAGCGCCTGGTCGGCGGCCTTGACGAGCGCCTCGACGTTGGCGAAGCGCTGGCCGCCGCCGTGGGTCGCGTAGCCGATCGACACCGTCACCGCCACCGGCTGCGGGCCGACGTCGTGACGCGTCGTCTGGAAGGACTGCACGATGCGCTCGCAGACGGCGCGCGCGATGTCGCGATCGGTGGCCGGCAGCACCAGCACGAACTCCTCGCCGCCGTAGCGGGCCACCACGTCGACGCGGCGCACGCTGTTCTTCAGGATCGCCGCGGTGGTCTTCAGCACCCGGTCGCCGGCCTGGTGGCCGTAGGTGTCGTTGACCTTCTTGAAGCCGTCGAGATCGCAGAAGGCGATCGACAGCGGCCAGTCGTTGCGGCTCGCCTGCTCGAACTCCTGGCGCAGGTACTGCTCGAGGTAGCTGCGGTTGTAGACGCCGGTCAGCGGGTCGCGCCGCGATTCCTCCTCGAGCTCGCGGGCACGCTCGGAGAGCGAGTCGGCGGTGTCGCGCAGCTGCGTGATCTCCTGCATCGCGTGCAGGTTGCGGATCATCAGCACCTCGCGCGCCTGATCGACGATCGCCTCCGGCTCGGCCAGCAGGTCGGTCTCGAAGATCGCCTCGGTCTCGGGCACGAGCGAGCTGACGCGCTGGATCACGGCGCCGAACTCCTCCTTGTCGAGGCCGAATACGCGCTCGACCTGCTGCGCGGTCTCGGCGAACGGCTTGCGGTCGTTCGGCAGCACGAAGATGTCGACCAGCGGCCCGGACATCGCGACGCAGCGGTTGAAGCCGTCGGCCGGGTCGAGCACCCGGCGGTTGTCGAGCTTGTGCGACTGACCGATCGCGGTCGCGAGCCGCTCCGGCAGGTTCCACTGCTTCATCAGCCAGTGGCCGACGTCGGCGTGATCGACGCCGATGCGCTTGCGCTCGTGCGCGGCGAGCTCGCGGTGGTTCTTCTGCAGCTCGCCGGTGTCGCGGTAGAGATCGGGCACCGCCTTGTCGAGCGCCAGCATGCCGATGTCCTGCAGCAGCCCGGCGAGGAACAGCTCCTCGAGCAGCGTCTGGCCGGTCGCCTCGCCGAGCGCGCGGGCGGCCGAGGCGCCGAGCAGCGCGCGGCGCCAGTAGAGCGGGTGGTTGACGCCGTTCGGCTTGCCGCCGCGCAGCGACTTCACCAGCGAGAAGCTGAGCGCGAGCGTCAGCGTCGCATTGAGGCCGAGGACGATCAGCGCCTGGCGCAGGTTCTCGCTGCGACGGCGCTGCGCGTAGAGCGGCGAGTTCGCGATCCGCAGCACCTTGGTCGAGAGCGCCGGATCCATGCCGATCGCCTTGGCGACCTTGCCCATCTCGATGTTCGGATCCTGGGCGAGCTGGATGATGTGCGAGGCGACGCCCGGCGGCGACGGGAAATTCACCAGCGAGCGCAATTGGGCATCGAGTTCCGGCGTCATGCCAGGCTCCGTCGAGCAGGCTCAACCATGCCGGCGCACCGACGCGCCGGTCCTGAACCTGTAACGTCCGGACCGGCTGATTCTTTAGGGGATCACCCTAAGTTGGGGCTTTGCCCGAGGAGCGCGGCCGCCGCAGCGGCCGGGTGAGCAGCCGGATGCCCTGGATGAGCGCGTAGGGCCCGAGCAGGAGCCCGAGCGCCGACGGCGACAGCCGGATCAGGTCGCCGTAGAGCTTGGCCAGGAAGGGGAGCAGGCCGCCCTCGTAGGGGCCGAGCGTCGCGGCGCCGGCGAAGTAGACCAGAAAGGGGAGCACCACGAGCCCGAAGCCGCCGACGACGGCGAACAGCACGAGCTCGCGCCGCAGGCGCGCGCGCCGTTCCGGATCGGCGTCGGCGGGGACGGCGGCGGGGACGGGGGTCGCGGGGTCGGTCATCCGGGTCCTGCGGGGTGGCCTGCCTATAATGGCGGGCCGCACCCGCCGCGACAACCCGCCGCGGCGGCCGGCGCCCGGCGAGGTGCGCGAGGGGACGACGATGACCGACGGCGACGGACTCCAGGTGGCGGTGATCGGGGTCGGCTACCTCGGCCGCTTCCATGCCCAGAAATGGGCGGCGCTGCCGGGCTGCCGGCTGGTCGCGATCGCCGACCCGGTGCCGGCGACGCGCGCCGCCGTCGCCGCCGAGCTCGGCGTCAGCGCCGTCGCCGACTGGCGCGACCTGCTCGGCAAGGTCGAGGCCGTGTCGATCGCGACGCCGACGCCGCTGCACCACCCGATCGCGCGCGCCAGCCACGCGGCCGGCGCGCACGTGCTGGTCGAAAAGCCCATAACGACCACGGTCGCCGAGGCCCA